>Ga0207661_10000982_pt1 | contig 18843 bp, 14 predicted proteins | sample KBSC713LmetaG_FD_184337 | JGI IMG/M metagenome (GOLD analysis project Ga0207661, IMG submission 184337) | Corn rhizosphere microbial communities from Kellogg Biological Station, Michigan, USA - KBS C7.1-3L metaG (SPAdes) (version 2) | ecosystem: Host-associated > Plants > Roots > Rhizosphere ...
CAATACGCCCGCCGTACATCACGGCGATGCTGCTACAGAGTTCCGCGATCACGGCAATGTCATGGCTAATGAAGATTACACCTGCCCCATGCTCGGCGCGAACACGGCGTAACAAATCCAGCACTTGGCGCTGCACGATGACGTCGAGCCCGGTCGTTGGCTCGTCCGCGATCAGAACCGGCGGCTCGAACAGAAGCGCCAACGCGATGATCACGCGCTGGCGCATGCCACCGCTTAATTCGTGGGGGAAGCTCTTCAGCCATTTTGCATCCAGGCCAACGTCACGCATTAGCGCCTCGGCGCGGCCCATGATATCCTTTTGGCCGTGTGCACGGGCGGTCTGCGCAAACTGATCCAGGATCCGTGCCACCGGGTTGAGCGAGTCCATGGCGCTCTGCGTCACGTAGGCCATTTTGGTCCAGCGCAACTTCCTGAGCTGTTCCGCGTTCGCCTTGAACAATTCCGTACCGTCGAGGACAACGCCACCCTCCGTCACGCGCGCGTTGCGCGGCAAAAGCGCAAGGATCGCTTTCGCCAGCGTGCTCTTGCCACATCCGGACTCGCCGACCACTCCCAATGCTTCGCCCCGCTCCAGCGAGAATGACACCTGGCTAAGCGCCTGCACCGACCTGTTGCCGGAGCGATACGTTAATGTGAGGCTGTGAACGTCAAGAAGACTCATAGATTGCGCAGCCTAGGATTGACGATGATCTCGGCCTCGCGACCGATCATGAAAGCAGAGGCAACCAGAAGCGCAATGCAGATGCCGGGCGGCACCACCACCCACCAAGACGACCGAAACGAACCGGTCAGATAGGCCTGATAAAGAATCTCGCCCCAGCTCAGCATGTTCGGATCGCCAAAGCCGAGAAAGCTCAGGCTTGCCTCAGCGAGCACCGCCCAGCCGATGCCGAGTGCGACATAGAGCGAGGACATGGGCAGCACGTTTGGCAGGATATGCACATACATGATCCGCAGGCTTCCGGCGCCTGCGACCTTGGCTGCCTTGATGAACGGCCGCTCGCGCAGGCTCAGTACCTGCGCTCGGATCACGCGCGCTGTGGTGCGCCATAACAGGCAGGAGATCGTAAGAATAATGTTCGACAGTGACGGCCTCAGTAAGGCAACGAGCACAACGGCGAATGGCAGGAATGGAATCCCGAACACGACGTCGGTGATCCTCATGAGGATGGTATCGACCCAGCCGCCGAAATAGCCGGAAATCAACCCGACGTTTGTACCTATCGCCGTAATGAAAAAGGCCGAAACGATGCCGACGATCATCGCCACACGCGAGCCATAGATCAGTTGGCTCAGCACGTCTCGGCCATAGTAGGTGGTGCCGAGCCAAAATCGTGACGAAGGCGGCAGCAGCTGCGCGACGCTGTTGTCCGGCATCCGGTGGACCAGCAGCGGATCGTAAGGCGCGATCAGAGGCGCAGCCAGTGCAACCAGAGTAAATACGACAAGGATCAGCACGCCAGCGCCCCCTACCCTGGAGGACAGGATTTGCAGGAGCTGCCCCCGCCAGACCCGGCGACGCGGAAGATCGACAGTCGTATCAGTCATAGTGGATCCGCGGATCTATGAATACGTAGAGTACGTCGATCAGAAGGTTAAGTAGAATCGTAATAACAGCCATCAGGAAGAAAGCGGCCTGAGCGACGGGATAATCCCGCTGCGTCACAGAATTGACCATCAGGCTGCCCATGCCGGGCCAGGAGAACAGCACCTCCACCAGCACCTGCCCGCCAAAGGCAAAGCTGACCATTATCGCCAGGTAGGTCAGGACCGGTCCAATCGCATTGCGCCGTGCCATGGTCCGCACCGTTCGCTCGCGCAGGCCCCGCGCTCGGGCAAACATGATGAAGTCCTCCTCGATAACTTCCAGCATGCTGGTGCGCATAATCATCAGCGGATCGGAGACGAAATAGATGACGGAGGTCAACACCGGCAGGAACATGTGCTGCGCGAGATCGTAGCCCGGCACACCCTGAATCGGCGTTTCCGGAATGAAGGCTGGCGTTCGCAAGCCACCGATGGGAAACCAGCCAAGAGTGTAGGAAAAGATAATCATCAGCATGATCCCGATCCAAAAGATCGGGAGCGAGCGCGGGATCAATACAAGGAGACTACCGATCGTTTCGATCCGCTGCCCTCGTTTCCAGCCGAGATAGGCGCCGACGGCAACTCCGATCATGGTGGCCAACACGATAGCGATGCTCATCAGTAGAACAGTGTTCCACAGCATCGGCAGCAGCACATCGAGCACGGGCCGCCGATAGTAGAACGACATGCCGAGATTGCCAGTCAGCAGATTGTGCAGATAGTCGAGATATTGCTGAAAAAGCGGTGCATCGAGACCCCAGGAATGGCGCAGAGCTGCCAGCGCCTCCGGCGGAAGCTCACCACTGCCTAGAAAGACGGTTGTGGGATCGCCGGGGATCAGGCGAAACATGCCCCACATGAGCGTCAGCACAGCCAGCAGAGTGATCGCTGTCTGCACAAGCCGACCTCCGATGTACCGCCATAACTTCACGCAAGCTCCCGGTAAGTGCTCTACCTGCAGCAGCGCCCGCGGATCCGGTTCTCAACGGCTCCGCGGGCTTGTTTTGAAAAATCGGCCTTTATGCTTTTGGATGCAAAAGTTCGCCGTTTGCGTTCCAGCCGTATCCAGCCTTCTCGAGCGTTTTACGCGCGGCGTCGATGCTGAAGGCGGGATTTGGCACGTTCGGATTGGCCCAGTACTTATTTATCGGAATTATCGGCGAGTTGTTCGCAACCACGCCGGCCCCACCGAACACCAGATCGAGTAGCATCTGGCGGTCGGTTGCCTGCTGAAGCGCCATGCGCATATTAGGGTCATCAAGGGGAGCCATATTGACGTGCATGCGGATCTCATGAAGGCCGTGACTTGGCGTGGAAACAACGGTCAGATCCGGATTTTTCGCGAGCATGTCGCCCTGTTTGCGGTCAATATACCATCCGAGCAGGTCGGCCTCACCGCGCTCCATCATGCCCATCTGATTTTCGAGGCTGGGCACGACAAGCCAGTAGACGCCGTCGATATTCGGTGCCGTCCACCAGCTGGTATTTGTCTTCAGAAACAGATACTCGCCCCGCTTCCACTCACCAAGCTTGAACGGCCCCGAGCCGATCGCATCATCGTTGGGATAATCGGCGGGCGTTTTGAGATTCCCGCCTGAACCGACCTTTTCCCAAATGTGCTTGGGCGCAATGAACGTGAAACCGAGTACGTTCGCGATAAAAGGTGCGTTCGGCTGCTTGAGATGAAAGCGCAATGTTCGAGGGGGAATTATCTCGGTGCTCGCAACCGTGTTGGTCACCCGCGCAAACGACGGGAACTTCCACTGATCGATGAAATCGAAGGTGAATTTGGCGTCGTCGACCGTTACCGGTTTGCCGTCGTGGAATTTCATGCCATCACGAATGACGACATCGATCGTCTTCGGATCGACGACCTTGAAGGACTCAGCCGCCCACGGCTTCAGATTCCACTGTTCGTCGCGGATCACGAACGTAGGATAAATCCAACGCAAAAGACTGGTGTTGTACACCTCAGGCGTGGCAAACGGATTGAGGGTGTGGATGTCATAGATCGATGTCGCTTTGACGAGCTTACGGCTCGTCTTGGCCTTCATCTTCAGATAGGTCCACGGGATATAGGGCATCGCGATGCCGCTCCCGGTAACCGGTACAACACCTTCGAAGCGCTTGTTGTTGTAGGCCTGGATGTAGTTGCGCGAAAACAGGATCAGTGAAGGATTAGCTTCCGCGGCCACTGCCTGAGCCTGAAACACCAACTGCTGCCGCTTCGCGTCGTCCATCTCTTCGCGCTGACGGTTGTCGATGTCGTCGTATTTGGGGTCGCTATATTCGCCGTAGTTGATGCCGCCCTTGGCGAGACGCGAAGAATTGTAGAATTCGGTAAGGAAGTAATCGGGATCAATGCGGTCGGGCGCCCCACCCCACGACATCGCCGCCAGATGCGGCATTTTATGTTGGCCAATGATTTCTGCGGTCCAGGTGTCGAGCGTGCCCTGCTTGACCTCGACCGCAATCCCGACCTTCTTCCAGGCGTCGCTGAGCTGGCGCGCAATCTCGATCATGTCTGGCCAGTTCGGGATCCAGAATTGCAATGGCTCGACCGGCGCCCCTGGTTGCACCGCAGCCCGCGCCGCGCTGACATTGGCACCAAGTGCGGCGAGCACGGTCGGCCCGACGACAGAGCCAAGGCCAAGTGTCCCGATCATGCGAAGTACACCGCGCCGCGTCTGAGAGGTGACCTCGGTGAAATCGGGTGGGAGCAGATCATTGCAATCCGACATAGGTACCTCCTCGGTGGTCATTCGAATGGAGCGAAGCGGTGACGCTCCGAAGATTCGACCTTAGCGTCACGATTTCATCAGGTAGTCGTAGGCTGACAGCACATGCGTCCGCACCACATGCAGGAAATCATCTACCGTCACGCGCTCGTCATACGAACCCATGCCGGTCGGCGGCGGTCCGTAGACATAGGCGGGAATATTGCGGTAACGCCACAGCCTGGCGTCGGTCCCCCCGAGGCTGACGATCGGGACCGGCAGCACGCCGGAAAGCTGCTTTACGTTACTCTGAACTATCTCCATCATTTCCCCGTAGGGATCGCAGTAGGACGGTGGGTTGAAGTTTATCTCTTCAAAGGTCACTTCAGGATAGCGCGCCACGATCTTGCGCACTTCCTTCATGATCGTCTCTTTCTCAACTCCCAGCGGCAAGCGGATATCGGCCTCGACCCGGCACTGGCCAGGGATCATGTTGACCTTCAGCCCGCCCGATACGACGCCGATATTGAGTGTAACCTTCGGAACAATCTCGGCTGCACCCTTACCCATCGCCTCGTCGACCGCGGGTTCGGCCAATTCCACCGCGCGGGCAATATTGTGGGGCAGGTTCGGAGGAATGGCAGTAACCACTTCGAGGTCGGCGATCAATTGGCTTGCTATCTTGCTCGCGCTCGCCGCCAGGTGTGTGTAAGCGCCGTGCCCACCCGGACTCGAGATATTAAAGGCCAGCCAGAACGGCCCCTTCTCGCCGAACCGGACCGTGTTGGTGCCACTAGGCTCGCCGTTCAGAACGCAATCGCCGAGAACTTCCGGGCAGTTATCTACCAGGTAGCGCGCCCCCCAGGGTCCGAACGTCTCCTCATCTGACACGCAAGTTAACGTCAGCCTGCCCTTCAGTTTGTCGCGCAGGCGATGCAGGTAGCGGTATGTGAAGATTGAAGCGGTCGTACCCGCCTTCATGTCGCAGGCGCCGCGTCCGTAGATCTTGCCGTCTACCAGTTCGCCGCCCCAGGGATCCTGGGTCCAGCCGACAGGGTCGACTGGAAACACATCGATATGTCCATTGAGCACAAGGTGCCGTCCCGACTGCGGCGCGTCGAAAGCGGCGATTAGGTTCGGAAACTCCTCCTTCGGAGCGACCGTGCGATACTCGATGCTCTGAGAGCTGAGAAATCTTCCGACATAGGCCGCGGCTTCGCGCGTGTCGCCCGGCGGGTTCGGACTCTTGACACGGATGAAGCCACGAAAGAATTCGATGATCTCGTCACGATCCTGCTCGATCGCCGCGAGCAGGGATTCCCTTACAGTCACTTGAGCATTCCACCCTGTTACTTTTTTGGACCCCTCCTGCAGAGGCCGGCGGGTCAACTCGCTGGCTTGCTAGTCAAGGTCCTTGACTAACGATCAAAGCAGCGAAACCATAATGCGTCAAGCGATACTTGGCCGCCGCACTCATGCAGGTGCAGGACATGCTCGCCTTGCGAGCAAAAGCGTAATTAGTTCTTGGAGGAACGAAGTACATGTCGATCATGTCCGCTGACGACCACAGCTACAACCAGCTGATGAAGACCTTCCCGTCACTCCCAGAGCCTGTGTTCGAAAGCGCGGAGATGCAGGAACTAGTCTGGCATGGACAATGGGGCTGCAGTAACGATGTCGGGCGGTTGCGCACCGTTCTCATGCATCGTCCCGGCGACGAGGTGAACCTGGTCAGTGGTGCTGCCTATCTTCCCGAGATAGGCGCACATGGCGACCCCAAAGCTGGCTGGTACTGGCGGGGCAAGGAGCCGCCGGACCTTCCCGGGATGCAAGCCCAGCACGATGCGCTCACGCAGGTGCTCCGCAAGGAAGGGGTGAATGTCGTTTATCTCGAGGATGTTCCGCCGCGGCAGCACAAGTCAATCTCCACACGCGATGTGGTGATCGGAGTGGGCGGCGGCGCTATCGTCTGCCGACTCGGGACCCGTTATCGGCGCGGCGAGGAACTGGCCGCGACACGGGCGCTTGCCAAGCTTGGTGTGCCGATCCTGCGAACAATTCATGGCAGCGGCATCCTCGAGGGAGGCAGCTTCGCCTGGTTGAATTCGAAAACGGCGGTATTGAGTCTGAGCACTCGTGTCAACGCGGAAGGCGCCCGCCAGGTGGAAGAGGTGCTCCGGGTGACCGGGGTGGAGCTGATCACGGTGCCGCTGACCGGCTACCGGCAGCATATTGACGGGGTCATGACCATGATCGACGTCGAAACCGTGCTCATCAATCCAGTTAACATGCCATACACCTTGATCGAGCGTCTCAACGCGATGAAATTCAAAATCATCGAGCTTGATCCTGAAGACCACCCCTTCACCATCAACTGCCTTGCGATCGCGCCCGGCCGCGTCATCATGAGCGAGGCCTCGCCGCGCACGCTGGATCGCCTCGATCGCCAGAAGATTTCGATAGTCTCTATTCCCTACGACAAGGTCTATCGGGGTGGCGGCGGCATTCACTGCTCGACGGCGCCGCTTGCACGCGATTCCGTTGACTGAACACACAACCGGGAGAAGTCAGGTGGAAACCAAGGGCGAACAGACGCGGATCAAGGCTGGGCTGAAGCAGACGCTGCACGAGCTCTCTCGGCTTCATGGCATATCCGGTTTCGAGCAGGAGGTCGTGCGCTACACGCAAAAACGCTTTGGTGAATTCGTGGAGAACGTGGATACCGATCGGCACGGAAACGTCACTGCCACGAAACAGGGGCGCGTGAGTACGGCTCCTCGACTGATGGTGAGCGCCCACATGGACGAGATTGGTTTCATGGTGAAAGCGATCGAGTCGAACGGCTATCTCCGTTTCGACCGAATAGGCGGCGCGGGCGATGCGCTGTTGAGCTGTCGCAAAGTCGATGTGAACGGCCATTTCGGTCTGATTGGTTCAATCTCCGGACATCTCGGCTCGCCGGAGCAGCTCGTACGCGTTACACCTCTGAAGGAGCTCTATATCGACGTCGGTGCTTCCAGCGCTGATCAGGTCGCGACCATGGGAATCAGGGTGGGCGATCCCGTCAGCTTCGTCGGCGAACTGGCCGAATTTTCCGGTGGAGATCGCGTCTGCGGCAAAGGTATGGACGATCGTGCCGGGCTTGCAATCCTGATCCAGGTACTCAGTGAGCTGAAGGGCGAGATAACGCATGGAAGCGTTCACGCAGTCGCGACAGTGCTCGAGCAGGTCGGCCATCGCGGCGCATCGATGGCAGCGTACCGGATCAGGCCTGACTACGCGATTGCCATTGATGGTGTGCCTGCCGGCGATACACCCGATCTCAGCACGACCCAGGTCAGTCCCTGCACGATGGGCAAGGGTGCCGTCGTGCTGCTGGCGACGTCGACCGGCAGTGTCAACGTCCGCGGCAATATCGGTCACCCCTCGATGAAGCGGTACCTACTCGCGGCGGCGGCCGACCGGATTCCGTATCAGTTCGCGACCACGATCAACGGCGGTAGCACCGAGGCAGGCCTTGTTCATATGAGCCGTGAAGGGATTCCAGCGATCAGCGTGGGCGTGCCGCGCCGATATTCATATTCGCCCCACGAGATGATCGACCTAAACGACGCGGTCGCGGCTGTTAACCTCATCGTACAATTTATTCGCGAAATGAAGACTCATAACAATCTTGGATTTTTGTAATTTCGCAGCCATTCTCGTGTGGCCGGACGCAGCGCCGGCGAATGCGACGAAGACGATTGGCGCTACCGGAGCATTCTTAACCCTAGGAGAGCGCATGCTACCCAAAAGGCTTCCTCCGAGGCCCCCGTCCAAAGCAAATGCTAGCGAGAACCTTCTCATTGGCGCCTATCTCAAGCATGCCCGACTGAACCAGCGGCGGAGCTTGCGAGAACTCTCTGAAGAAGTGGGCTGCTCCGAAAGCTTCCTGTCGAAGGTCGAGAACGACAAGATCTGTCCATCGCTGGCCATGCTGCATCGGATCCTCAGCGCACTTGGCACAAATATCGGCAAGCTGTTCGAGGCAGAGAAGGACGCTGACCCGCTCGTCAGTGTGGTGAGGGCCAAAGACCGTCCAATCCTCAAGACCGGGCACCTGCGATCGGGCAGCGGAATTACGTTGGAAGCACTAGTGCCAATGTCCTCCGCCATCCTCCTCGAAGCCAACATCCATCGGATTTCGGTCGGCGGGTCCTCGAAAGGCCTTATTCAGCACCAGGGCGAGGAAATGGGATTTGTCCTCGAAGGACAAGTCGAACTAAATGTCGGAGGCAAGAAGGTCATCGTCAATAAGGGCGACACGTTCTTCTTCCGATCGCACCTGAAACATGGCTATCGCAATGTCGGTAAAACCGAAGCGCAGATCGTGTGGGTCAACACGCCGCAAAGCTTCTAGGTCGACCACCGCGCTGCTCGACCGGTTGACCCGCCACTGTGACATCGTCGAGACCGGCAACGATAGCTGGCGATTCAAAAGCCGCGACGACGATCACGCAACCCGCGCTCGTCGGCAGTCATGCCAAACCATAAGTCGTCCACGGCGCAGGATCTCGCGCGTGGCAAACCAAGCGAGATTGACTTTCTCAACGACTACGTCGTGGGGAAGGGTGCCGAATTGGGCGTTCCAACGCCGACCAATCGTGCCCTTCAAGTGACGGTGGTTGCCCTGCGCCACGAGGTGAGTTTATCAAGCGTGATGCTCCGCGGGACTGTTTCACGGTATCCCAAGATCGGCGAGGCTTTTCTCCGGCGAAGCGACCAACGGCACCGTCACGATGATGCCTATAACAGCGCGCTTCATTGCTGCAGCCCGCTGTCCTTCGTCTCGGGACCGAACGCCACGGCAATTAGACTTAGCAGTACAAAGCAGCTCATCACCCCCGCCGCCTTGCCGAAGTTGCCTCCGAACTGCGCCACCAGGAGGCCCGCGGCCAGCGGCCCGAAACCGGTGATGATCCGGGCCACGCCCTGGCAAAAGGAAACTCCCGTGGCCCTGACATGGGTTGGAAAGAGTTCGGGCAGATAGATCGCCATTCCCGAAAACGCACCGAATGCAAAATAACCAAACACAGCCAGCACGTACGGGAAGGGCCCGTAGTGGGCAATACCAAAATAGAGGTAGAGTCCGACGACCAGCGAACCGATATTGAAGAACGCGATAGTAGCGCGACGCCCGATGTGGTCGGCAAGGAATCCGTGCGTCACGTAGCCCACGATGCCGGCAATGCCGAAGAACTGCATGCTGAGGCTCACCATCTTGACCGCCTCGGCGCCCGTGATCCCATCGTGTTCCATCAACAATGTTTGGATGGTCGGGAGCCAGGTGAGGCTCGTCCAGATCGAAACCAGCACGCCGAGGTTGTAAAGCAACCCGACGGTCGTATTGCGGATTAGATCCTTGTTGAACAGTTGAACCGGCACGAAGCGAAGGAACTCCTTGTCCGCCGAGGACAGGTCCGAGCCTGCCGCCCGCGCGGCCGAGCGCCGGACGCGTACCGCTGCGAATTGCTTAGGCTCCTCCAAACCGCGCAAAAAGAAGACCAGGAGCAGTGCGGGCGAGATGGCGACATAGAATACCCACCGCCACCCCAAAGGCGCCATCAATTCGTAAACCACCGCTCCGAGCAAGCTGGCAAACGCGCCGCCCGTCATCATGATTCCGCCGATTTTGGCGCGCGCCGGGCTGCCGGCGAAGGCCTCGGTCAGCAGGGGAACGCCGACGACAATAATACAACCCGTGCCGACGCCGCTTAGAAAGCGAAACAGCCCGAATTGGAACGGGCTTTGTGCGAAGCCCTGCAATGCCGTACAGACACTGAAGAAGAGAATGCCGATTGCGAGCGCACGCACGCGACCAAAATAATCGCCGATCACGCCGAACACGAAGCCGCCGAGCCCCCAGCCCAGGAAGCCCATCAGGCCGATCAGACCGCCGATTCGGCCGATCTCGGCGAGCGTAGACCCTGTGCCGAGCAACTCCGTCAGCGCGGGCCGCAGAACGAAAGCAAACAGCAGAAAGTCGATCGAGTCGATGATCCAGGCAACCCACACGAGCAAGAACACTCGCCATTGGTAAGGCGTGATCTCTCGTACCCAAGCGAACGGCCGCTCAGGGCTCGCCGCCTGATCCGCCTTCGAAAATTTCTCCATCCGAATCTCTCGCAGTATAAAGTTGAAGATCGTCTACATTACGTGGTTGTTAGCGCTAAAAGTGACCGTGCCTTGATCGCGTTCATTTTCACTCCCGCTATCAGGGGACGTATCACCTCGCACCAATTACAGCGCTAAGATTTACTTTGGTGGAAGTTCCTTGTTGAGCCAGTTGCCAATCGACGCGATGACTGAATCCACTCCGAAAATGAAATGGTCGCCCTTCTCAGTAAGCTCTAACTGGCAGTTCTTGCCTGCAACTCCGGCTAGTTCTTCCGCATTCTCGACCGGACAGACTTGGTCGTCCTTGGCATGAATAATGAACAGCGGACGGGGGGCAATATGTCCAACAACTTCTTTAAGGTTGAGCGCCACGAACCCATCGACGGTATCTGCGTAAAAGTCCATCGGAGTATCCTTTGGTAGATTTCCCCGCAGGTGCTCCGGAATAAAGACGATTTCAAAGCGCGGAATAGTTTCGTTGCGGCGACGCTTCTCTTCCACGAACTTCAGGAATTTATCGAATTTTTCCTGAGTGTCGTAGAGCCTGCGGAATATCGTCCTGAAGTTGGAGCATGGGCATCCCGCCACACACACCTTGACGCGCAAGTCTTCTGCTGCCGCCATGATGCCGGTAGTAGCACCCAAGCTTGACCCAACGATTCCAATTCTATCAGGGTCAATGTCCGCGCGCTGCGCGAGGTAAGAAACCGAATTACGGAAGTCCCTAGCTTGCTCGCTAAGTATGACGTGCCCTCTCTCGCCGCCGCTTTTTCCGTAACCACGAAAACTGAACGACAGAACACCATAACCCAAATTGGCGAGATGGGACGCCATTTTTGGATAAAGCGCGCCGGCAAACCCGTGACCGAGTACGATCCCCGGCATGCGCCCTTTTGAGTTGTCCCGCGCATAAAACGTTGCGGCGAGTTCAACATTATCCGATTTAAACCTGACTTCGGTTTCCATAGGTTCCATCCCTTTTCGTTCTCGATTGGAAGAAGTCCGCGCCTCACGAAAGGCTGGCCTTCGCTCCGTGTGTTCACGTCGCATCTTCAATCGCGCCAATTATCAAGTTGGCTCCTTGAATCACGAGATGCTGCCTGCAATGTCAATCATGACGCCCGCGTAAGACACGAAAAACTGCTCTGTCGGACCTTGGATTTTCGTCGAGCGTCCGTGCGTTTTTGCACAAACGATAGCTGCGCCCCCTACTTTCGGAGCTATCAGTTCGACTGGAGCCACGAAGTGGTCCTGTCGAGCGGGACCACCGTGCTCGTGAAGGTCGCTCATGTCCGGCTCTGCCACAGCCGCATGCTGTTCGTGTGGGGCCTATCCGCGGGAGACGCAGGAGATGGTGTTCGACGCCCATGATCGGGCGTTCGCGCTGTTCAAGGGCACGTGCAGCCGCGGCATCTACGACAACATGAAGAGCCCGCGGTGGAAGCCGCCTGTGCAGAAGCACTTGGTCACAGCGTCCATTCCGCCGATGTCGTTCTCAATATCCTGGCTCGTCAACGCGAGCCCGCTCCACCGGCCAACGTCATGACGCCGACCGCACTGACGCTTCGCCATGCGCCGATCGCCGATTGTGCCGGTTGACCCATCACCGTGACATCGTCGAGACCGGCAACGATAGCTGGCGATTCAAAAGCCGCGACGACGATCACGCAACCCGCGCTCGTCTCGTCTCCGCAATCCCGGCCAGCTCCGACAAGACGAGGGCTACCGTCAAACTACTTTTTCAATTCGGCATAGAGCTGAACCACGCGTTGCGGCAGTACATCGACGCGGGATATGCGTAGCGCGCGCCGTTCTCCGAATATTCGATCGAGCTGAACAAATGGACCGTTACCTATGCCGAATGCGAAGATATCGATCCCATGTCGGTGGAGTTGATGCGCGGCTCGCCGTGCGTCCTCGGCAAGATAGCGTGGTTCGGGCACATCGACGTCGGACGGCTCGCCATCGGTCAGCACCAAGAGCACTTTGCGAAATGCCCTTCGTTGCGAAAGATAGCTTCCGGCGTGGCGAATTGCCGCTCCAAGCCGGGTCGAATGGCTGCTCTGCAGGCCCGCAAGCCGCGAACGCACGACGGCGTCCATTCTTTCGCCAAAGCCCTTTATGCGGAGGTATCGCACGCGCTCGCGTCCTTCGGAGCTAAAGCCGTGCACGGCGATGGCATCGTCAGCCGCTTCCACGGCCGCTGCGATGATCGTAGCCGCCTTGCGCTCGACATCGAGGACCGAACGGCCCAAACGGTCACGGTCGGCCGTGGACTGTGAGAGATCCAGCAGAAGCAAGATGGCGAGATCGCGGGGGCCCGGTGCATCGCGCAGATAAACTCTCGGCTCGACGGCGCGGCCTGCGCGCCATTCGATCATCAGCGCGATGGCCGCATCGATATCAAGCGCATCGCCATCGCGCTGTCCCTTATATCGCTGTCGCCGACCTATCGAGGCGTCCCGCGTGACCGTCGTGACACGGTGCGTCACCTCCTGGTCGAGCTGCAAATCATCAGGCTTCGGCGAAATCGCCGCGTCGGCTTCCAGGATCGTCGTCCAGTCCGGACGCTCGATGCGAGCGGCATAGTCCCATTCCGGATAGCTCGCGACGGGGAGTCCATCGAGCATCGCAATGGCGCCGGCTCGCGCACGCAGGGTTTCTTCGCGCGGCGCCGTTTCGTCCGGTCTGTCGCCCCCAGCATCGTGGCGCCGCTCGATGCGGACAGAGTCGACGGGAAGCTCGATCTCCTCGACTTGGCCGTCCAGCTGCTCGGGAAAATCCCACAGCGCCAGGTTGTCATCACGATAGGCGGGTTCGACAACGTAGCTTTTGGCGTTGAACTGCAAGCGCATCTGTCCGATGTCGTTGCCCAACAGTCCGCCAATCTCACGGCTGGTCGCCGGATCGTCCCGGCGGTCGGCCGCCGTCTCAAAGAGTGTCCGCCCTTTGCCGACCCACGCGTCAGGATCCGCATAGTCAGGATCGATCAGCGCCCGCGCCAGGCGTGCCATCAGGCCTGCCGCCGTTGCCTGCGGTGATGGCGTAACCGTGTGGAATGGCAGCCAAAGCCGGCGCAAGCCAGGCATGTCTCCCATCGCCAGCGCCTCGACGCGCGCATCCTCGATGAGCGACGTCAAGGCAATCTGAAGCGGTTTCAATCTCCCGACGGGAAACGTGACAGACGAATGTGCAAGATGCGCACCTGCGTGAGCCGACGCGGCAAGATAGATCCCCCCCGCGCGCTCGCCCTCGAAGCCCGGATAGGTCTTCGGCAAGCCAAGCAAACCGCCTACCAGGGAGGCCCGGCGCGGCACCGCGGGCATCTTCTCAACTGCAAGTTTGCGGAAACGCGGCTTCCTGTTCCAAAGCGCGAGCATGGTCGCGCCGAGCCGTTTTTCCAAGCGTGTAAAATCGTCTTCAGCCCCGCTCCCGCCATACAGCAGGCGCGTCGAGAGCGCATCGTCGAGGCCGAAAAAAGCTCGTCGACGGGCCGCGATGCCGCCGGAGGCGCGCAACCCGCCCGATACCCAGACGGAAAAGTCTTCCGCGCTTGCATGCAGCAGAAGTTGTTCGAGGCGGCCGACAACAAGGCCGAGGGATTCGGGTCCACCGTCGGCTAACTGTCGGAGGGCCGCAAGGACCACTTCCAGTTCGTCGGTCGTGGAGACCTTCGTAAGAACCTTGGGCAATTCAGCCAGTATCGCATGCGCGATCCGGCTTCCAGCGACCTGGCCGATGTCTCGTACCGCCCGGCCAATCGCCACCAAATCTTCTATGGGCCGCTGCGCGGGCCATTGCCCCGACAAGCGCAAGAAGCTGAGAACGACGGTTTCACCCAGGTTGGCTTCGAAGAGGCCAAGCACCACGTCGTGCCAGGTCGAAACTTGCCCGATCGAATCCGGCCGTGCCTCCAGCGACCTCTGCGCGGCCTGGACGGCCGTCCTGACGGTGTCATGTCCGCGTAGCCGTTCCTCAAGTCGGCGTCCTGACCGGACATGATCGAGCGAGCTGATGTGCACGAGACCGCACCTACTTTCATCCACCCCTAGGCACAGGCCAGGATCACATCTCGCAAAGCATCCCTAGTGTCGAGGTCGTCGGTCAGCGGAACCACGATCGTGGTCTCGCAAGCTTCGTTCAGGTCGATTCCACATCCGATCAGCCGACCGGCATTGACAAGCATGCGGGTCGACGCGCCCTCGTCGAGACCCTGGCCTTTCAAATTGCGGCTGTGCGCGCCAACCTTCACAAGCAGATCGGCGATCCTGGGATCGATACCCGCCTCCCGCGAAACGACTTCGACCTCCACACGGTGGTCCGGGTAGCCGAAATCGAGCGCCGCAAAGCGCTGCTTGGTGGACTCCTTGAGATCCTTGATCGCGCTCTGGTAACCGGGATTATAGGAGATCACCAACTGGAAATCGGAATGGGCGCGGATCAATTCCCCTCGCTTCTCCAGAGGCAAGACCCGGCGATCGTCGGTCAGCGGGTGGATCACGACGGTCGTGTCCTGGCGCGCTTCGACGATCTCGTCGAGATAGCAGATCGCGCCGTACCGCACGGCGGTGGTCAGCGGACCGTCATTCCACGCGGTACCGCCGGCATCGAGCAACCATCGCCCGACCAGATCAGCCGCTGTCATGTCCTCGTGACAGGCCACCGTGATGAGCGGCCGGCCGAGCCTCCACGCCATGTATTCGATGAACCGCGTCTTGCCGCACCCCGTCGGTCCCTTCAGCATGACAGGCATTCGGCTGGCATAGGCCGCCGTGAACAATCCGACTTCGTCCTTCAGGGGTCGATAATACGGCTCGTCGGGGATTCGGTATTGATCAAGCAGCAACGGTAGACTGGACAATCTCGCTATCTCTCTGCAAGTGGCGGCGGCGCGCGATGGCTGGCCGTCACGAGGCCAGCAGTTCCTTCAGCTTGGTGTCGATGAAGGCGACGTCGACCGGGTTGGTGCCGGGACCGCCGGCGAAATGACCCCACACCGACGGCACCGGCACAAGCTTGGCGTTCGGCATATGCGCGACCTCGAACTCGCTGTCTTCCGGAGGGAAGTACAGATCGGTCTGGCCCGGCATGACGAACGACTTCGCCTTGATCGCGCCGAGCGCCGCCTTGAAATCGTTCTTGTAGATTTCGTTGTCGCTGATGTCGCCATTCTGCCATGTCCACAGCATGGTGAGGAGGTTGTTGGCATCCTTCGGCAGGAAGAAGCCCTCCCAGAAGGCGACCAGAAAATCCTCCAGCGACGAGTGGCCGAGCATCTTGATGTCGAGTTGCTGGCGGTAGAACGCCTGGGAGAAGCCCCACCCGGCATAGACGCGCGCCGCGGCGCGGAGCCCGCGCGCCGGCTTCTCGGTGTACCAGCCCTCCTTCCAGGCAGCGTCCGCGGTGAGCGCGGCTTTGACACCCTCCAGGAACACGAAATTATGGCGCGAGCATTTGGCCGAGCCACAGAACGGCGCCAGCAGATCCATCATGTCCGGATACAGCGCGCCCCAGTGGAAAGTCTGTAGCGCGCCCATCGACCAGCCGACGACGAGCCGAATGTGCTTGATGCCGAATTTTTCAGTGATGAAGCGATACTGCGCGCGCACGTTGTCGTAGGCGGTGACGTGGGGAAAGCGCGGCCCGTTATACGGCTCCGGCGTGTTGCTGGGCGACGACGACAGGCCGTTGCCCAGCATGTTCGGAATGATGATGAAATATTTTGCGGGATCGAGCGCGTTACCCGGCCCAACCAGCCACTCGTTGTCGTAGTGCTGGCCGGAATACCAGGTGGGATAGACGACCACATTGTCCTTGGCCGCGTTGAGCTGGCCGAAGGTCTTGTAAGCGAGCTTGCAATCGCGAATGGTGGCGCCGCGCTGCAAGCTGACGTTTCCCAGATCATAGACTTCATAATCGACGCTCATCGAGCGATCCTTCCCGTTTGCTGATTGAGTCCGGTGCTCACGCGACGCTGGCCGCCTCTGCCGCCGCGGTATCGGCGCGCGCGATGATCAGATAGGCAACGCCGGCGACGAGCGCGGCCGAGATCGCGGTGGACAGCCCCGGCATCAGGTTCTCGACCGCAAATGCGCACAGCGATCCGATGCCCCAGGCGATGAACGGCTTGGCGCGCCAGTCAGCATCCTTCCGGTCGCCGCCGCGCAGTACATACTGATCGACCAGGATGATCGCGCCGATGGGCGGCACCAGGATGCCGAGCAGCGACAGCCATTGGATGAAATACGCCCAAACGTTGCCGGCCGCCACGATGATGCCGATGACACCGAGAACCACCGCCATCAGCCGCATATTGGTGCCCAGGATGCGCGACCAGCCGGTGGCGGCATTGTAAAGACAGTGCGAGCACACCGAGCCGAGATTGGTGTAGAGGAAGACGAAAGCCAGAATGCTGAGCCAGGTGAGCTGCTTGCCGTTCATGTAGCCGAACATGTTGTCGACTCCGAACGGGTTGGCGTTCGGCACCGCGAGCGCCGCGGTCATTACGCCGCCCACCAGCATGGCCACCAGGTTCGCGAACGGGAACGCGCTGAACGTCGCCCCGAGCGACGCACGTGCATTGGGCGCCCAGCGATTGAAGTCGGCCGTCACCGTGCCGGCGTCTATGAACAGCGCGATCACGACGGTGAGGCCGACACCCATGGACATGGTCGCCACGCCGTTGTTGCCGGCATAGCCGAACAGCGCCGCGGCGGTGGTGGTCGAGGCTGCATCTGCGGCGGCCCACAGGCCGAGCACCACGAACAGCGGCACCGAGGCGAGCCCGATATAGTGCAGTCCCTTCACCCCGACGAAGGTGATGCCGATATAGAGCACGCCGGCAACGATCGTCATGGCCACGTAGTTCAACCCATAGGTCGAAGAGATGAGTGCCCCGGTGATTCCGGTCTGCACCGCGTACCAGCCGAGCAGCAGCGTCGACAGCAGGCCCGAGGCCATCACATATCCCTTCTTGCCGAACACGACGCTGGCGATCAGCGCGAAGTTCATGCCGCGCCGGGTGCCGATCAGGCCGAGCGACCCGACATAAGCGAACATGATCAGGTTGCCGACGACCATCGCGATCAGCGCATTCTTGAAGCCCATGCCCAGCACCAGCAGCGATCCCGTCATCGCGCCCGTGATGATCATGGGAAAGCCGAGCCACACCAGCGTGACGGAGAATGCGCTCCGCCGCGCGCTGATCGGCACCGGCTCGTGCTCGTACTCGTGGCCGAGGATTTCGTCGATCTGCTCCTCGGCCTGGTGCATGATTCCGGCATTGATGTCGCTGCTCATGGTGATCCGACTCCCCTTTGTCGCGTGAAATCATTCGTAGCGGTGAACGGCGCCGGCGCGGCACGTTGCGCCGGCGCGAGACGTCTTCTTGATCAGCGATGCGCGACCTTCTGGTTCGGAATCCCCTCGATGGGGCATTCCTCGGTCCCGACGACCGGGCGCGTCATGGCCTCGACCATCTCGCGCGTCCCCTCCGGATCCGAGATCCAGTTCTTGTAGAAGGTGTAGGGACAGACGGCATGGCCGCGGTCGCCGTCCCCGGAGTTGATGAGACCGGTATAGCCGCGATGCATCAGCTTGAAGAGATGGTTCTGCGACTGCATGTTGCGCCGCGCGTCGCGGATCAGCGATACCGAAAGCTGGGCATATTGGATGCCGTTCTCTTCCGTTCCGCACTCGCCGAGCGTCCGGCCATCGAATCCGATGAGCGCCGAATGCCCGAAATATGAGTAGACGCCGTCGAAACCCGAAGCGTTGGCAACCGCCACATAGCAATTGTTCGCCCATGCCATCGACTTCGAGATCTGGATCTGCTGCTCCTTGGCCGGGTACATGTAGCCCTGACAGCGAATGATCAGCTCGGCGCCGCGCATGGCGCAGTCGCGCCAGATTTCCGGATAGTTGCCGTCGTCGCAGATGATCAGGCTGATCTTCAGACCTTTCGGTCCTTCCGAGACGTAGGTGCAGTCGCCGGGATACCAGCCTTCGATCGGGACCCAAGGCATGATCTTGCGATACTTCTGAACGATCTCGCCCTTATCGTTCATCAGGATCAGCGTGTTGTAGGGCGCCTTGTTCGGGTGCTCCTCATGGCGCTCGCCGGTCAGCGAGAATACACCCCAGACCCTTGCCTTGCGACAGGCGTCGGCGAAGATCCTCGTTTCCTCGCCAGGCACCGAGGACGCCGTCTCGTACATCTCCTTGGAGTCGTACATGATGCCGTGCGTCGAATATTCCGGGAAGATGACGAGATCCATTCCCGGTAAGCCGAGCTTCATGCCTTCGACCATCTTGGCGATGTTGCGGGCGTTATCCAGCACCTCCGCCTTGGTGTGCAGGCGGG
>Ga0207661_10000983_pt1 | contig 18831 bp, 16 predicted proteins | sample KBSC713LmetaG_FD_184337 | JGI IMG/M metagenome (GOLD analysis project Ga0207661, IMG submission 184337) | Corn rhizosphere microbial communities from Kellogg Biological Station, Michigan, USA - KBS C7.1-3L metaG (SPAdes) (version 2) | ecosystem: Host-associated > Plants > Roots > Rhizosphere ...
CGGGATCACCTTCGTCTACGTCACCAACGACCAGGACGAGGCGCTGACGATGAGCGACCGCATCGCCGTCTTCAACGGCGGCCGGATCGAGCAGGTCGCCTCGCCGCTGGAGCTCTACGAGCGGCCGGCGAACGAGTTCGTCGCCGGCTTCGTCGGCGTCTCCAACCTGCTCGAGCGCGACGGCGAGCGGATGACCATCCGGCCCGAGAAGATCGAGCTGCTGGCGCCGGGCGCTCCGGCCGACGGCCTCCACACGGAGAGCGGTCGCGTCGTCGACGTCGCCTACGCCGGCAGCGTCACCCGCTTCACGGTCCAGCTCGAGCAAGGGGAGAAGCTCCAGCTGGTGAGACAGAACGTGGAGAGCGCGTCCTCTGGCGCGTTGCCAGGGCAGGGAAACGAGGTCCTAGTCGGGTGGCGACCCGAGCACGCGGCCGCCGTCGGCGGGAAGTCAACCAAACAGGAGGTAGCACCATCATGAGGAGAAGGGATGGCAACCCCGCCCGCACGGCGTGGCTCGTCGTCGCCGGCCTGGTCGTGTTCATGCTCGCGCTGGCCGGTTGCGGCGGCGGGGGAAGCGACACCACCGGCGGTGGCAGCAGCGATGAAGCACTGCAGAAGCTCGGCAAGGGAGAGGGCGAAGTCTCGCTGATCTCCTGGGCCGGCTACGTCGAACCCGGCTGGAGCAAGCCGTTCGAAAAGAAGACCGGCTGCAAGGTCAACAACAAGGAAGCCGGGACCTCGGACGAAATGGTCGAGCTAATGAAAACCGGGCAGTACGACGGCGTCTCCGCCTCCGGCAACGCCACCGCCCGGCTCGTCGCCGCCGGCCTCGTCGCCCCGGTCAACACCGACCTCGTCCCCAACTACAAGACGGTCTTCAGCGACCTCAAGGACCAGCCCTACAACACCTTCGAAGGGGTCAACTACGGGATCCCGCACGGCCGCGGGGCCAACCTGCTGATGTGGAACGGGGACGACGTCAAGCCGGCGCCGGACTCCTGGGACGTGATGTTCGACCCCAAAATCGCCTCCAAGTACAAGGGCAAGATCAGCGTCTACGACGAATCCAGCTACATCGCCGACGCCGCCATGTACCTCAAGTACCACCAGCCCGACCTGGGGATCGAAAACCCCTACGAGCTGAACGAAGAACAGTTCAACGCGGCGATCGACCTGCTGAAGGAACAGTCGGCGAACGTCGGCGAATACTGGTCCGAAGCGGCCAAGCAGATCTCCGCCTTCGCCGGCGGCGACGTCACGGTCGGCACCACCTGGCAGTACCAGTACTTCGCGCTGAAGGAAGAAGGCGTGCCGGTGCAGGCCAGCCCGGCGAGCCAGGGCTTCCTGCCGAAGGAGGGTGCGACCGGCTGGTCGGACACCTGGATGATCGCCAAGAACGCCGAGCATCCCAACTGCATGTACGAGTGGATGAACTGGATCATCGAACCGAAAGTCAACGCCGAAGTCGCCGAATGGTTCGGCGAGGCGCCGGCGCAGGAACTCGCCTGCAAGGAAACGGAAAACAAGAATTTCTGCGCCGAATACCACGCCGAAGAACCGGACTTCTGGAAGCGGGTCTACTACTGGGAAACCCCGCTTGCGGACTGCGGCAACGGCGAAGAAGATTGCAAGGACTACAACGACTGGGTGAAAGCCTGGACGACGATCAAAGGCTGAGAAAGAGCCTTTCGATCGATGGCATCTGAAGCGGTCGCGGAGAGGAGGTCGGCGGGTCACCGGCTCGCCGGCCTCTTCCACGGCCGCGAACGCCTGCAGGTAGGGGCGCTGCTGGCCGGCCCGGTGGGCTGGCTGGTGATCGGCTACCTGGGGTCGCTGGCCCTGCTGCTGGTGGCCGCGTTCTGGTCGGTCGACCCGCTCAGCGGGGCGACGATCAAGGAATTCACGCTCGAGAACTTCGAAGCGCTGGTCAACGAACCGGTCTACCGCGACATCATCTGGCGGACCGTCCGCACCGCGCTCCTGGTCACGCTCACCGACGCCGTGATCGCCTTCCCGATCGCCTTCTACATGGCGAAGCTGGCGAGTCGGCGCGGCAAGGCGCTGCTGGTGATCGGGATCCTCTTGCCGCTCTGGTCGAGCTACCTGGTCAAGGTCTACGCCTGGCGGACGCTGCTATCCGCCAACGGGGCGATCAACTGGGCGCTCGAGCCGATCGGGCTGCACGGGCCGGGCTACGGGATCACCGCCGTCTGGCTGGTGATGAGCTACCTCTGGCTGCCGTACATGATCCTGCCGATCTACGCCGGGCTGGAGCGGATCCCGAACTCGCTGATCAGCGCCTCCGAGGACCTCGGCGCCTCCCCCTTCACGACCTTCCGCCGGGTGATCCTGCCGCTCAGCTTCCCGGCGGTAGTCGCCGGCTCGATCTTCACCTTCTCCCTCACCCTCGGCGACTACATCACCCCGCGCCTGGTCTCCAACGACCAGTTCATCGGCAACGTCATCTTCAGCAACGTCGCCAACAACCAGCCCTTCGCCGCCGCCCTCGCGATCGTCCCGATCGTGGTCACGATCGCCTACCTCCTGGTCGCCCGCCGGCTGGGAGCCTTCGAGCACGTCTGATGAGGCTCTCGAGACGCTCCCGGTGGTTGCTGCGGGCCGCGGTCGCGGTCGGCCTCGCCTTCATCTACGTGCCGCTGATCGTGATCGTGATCTACGCCTTCAACTCGAGCAAGATCCTCGAGTGGCCGCCTCCCAGCTTCACCACCCACTGGTTCACCCAGGCGTTCAAGAACGAAGCGGCGCGCGAAGCCTTCTTCACCTCGCTCAAAGCCGGCGTCGCCGCCACCGCGATCGCCCTCACCCTCGGCACCCTCGCCTCCCTCGCCGTCGCCCGCCACCGCTTCTTCGGGCGGGAGACGATCTCCTTCCTCGTCATCCTCCCGATCGCCCTGCCCGGCATCGTCACCGGCGTCGCCATCTCCAACACCTTCACCCAGGTGCTCGAAGTCCCCCTCAGCCTCTTCACGGTGATCGTCGGCCACGCCACCTTCTGCATCGTCATCGTCTACAACAACGCCGTCGCCCGCCTCCGCCGCCTCTCCGACTCCTTCGAGGAGGCCTCGGCCGACCTCGGCGCCCACACCTGGCAGACCTTCCGCTACGTCACCTTCCCCGGCATGCGCAGCGCCCTGATCGCCGGCGGCCTGCTCGCCTTCGCCCTCTCCTTCGACGAGATCATCGTCACCAACTTCACGATCGGTGCCGGCGAACAGACCCTCCCTATCTGGATCTACTCCAACCTCTTCCGCCCCCACGAACTCCCGATCGTCAACGCCGTCGCCGTCCTCGTGATCCTGATCTCGATCATCCCCGTCTACCTCGCCCATCGCCTCGGCGCCGAGGAGGGCGGCGCCACCGGCGGCCGCGGAGCGGGCGGTGGCGTCGAGACCGAGGCGACGGCAGTTCCCTGAGCTAAGGGGAGGACTCGCGCTTGCGCAGCAGCTCGCGGATCTTGCCGATCAGGAGCTGGTGGAGGTCGAACTCCCAGTAGGTGACGAAGCGCTCGGCTAGGACCCGCATCTCGTTCTGGTCGAGGCGGCCAAGGGGGTTGCCGACCTCGAGGGCGCTCTGATGGATACGGATTGGCGCGCTGATCATCGCGGCCGACTCCTGATCCAGGCCCGGGAACCGCTCCCCTTTGAGGTGGAACAACCCCGGGTCTCGCTGTTCGCGGACGTGCTGGGCCTCATCCTCGTCGAAGCTCGCGAGCCGGACTAGGCGGAGGCCGAAGAGGTCGCCGGTGCGGGGGTCCAGGTGGTCGGAGAGGAGAAGCACCGGTCTCGCCTTGGCCTCGACCACGAATCGGAGCTCGGCGTCGCCGCCCTTCCTCAGGCCCTCGACGATCGTCTTCGCCTCTGCGACCTCGACCGGCGGCTTGTCCTTGACGAAGACCTGGAAGGGAGCCTGTGGGGTGTAAGGCACGACAGCCCAGTACACCTCGCCGGCGGCGATGCTCAAAGTCCGAGCAGGCTGCGGACAGCCGCCTCGTCTTCGATCAGCTCGCCCTCGCGGGACTCGGCAAGGCCGTGAGCCTTGACGGCGAGGTTGGTCAGCTCGAAGCCGACAGGTCGCGCCGCCTCCTCGAGCAGCCGCGCCCGACCCTGCAGCTCGGCGAAGTCATCCGGGTGCAGGATCACCGCCTTGACGCTGTCGGCGCTGTACCGCTCGACGAGGTAGGCACTGCCGAGCTCGGGCTTCGGGACTCGTACGTCGTTGCCCTTGATCGAGACGCTCTTCAACTCCATACGCCGAAGATACCGCCATTGCCGGACGGCTGCAAAGAATGTCGTACGACTTTTCGACCGGCGTGTTGGCGGCGTTCGTCCTTTTATGGCCCCAGAGGGGACAAAGGACGAACGCCGATGATCTAGCGCCCAGAGACGTGGAAGCAGGCCACGTCGTACTGCGACTTCTCGCTGTAGTGCTGGCCTCCCGTTCCGCCTTCTTCGCTGTTGATTTCCGGCTCGTTGAAGGGAGAGCCGGGCGAGGAGGACGAGTGGCCGGGGACGCGGCCCCCTTCCGCCTCGATTTCCTGGCAGGACTGACTCGGCGGCCCTTTGCCGGCGGGGTTGCCGCCTCCGGCGAGGGCCGAGGGAACGTAGACACCGAGGACGAGAGCACTGATGATGGCTGCGAGCAGCAACCGTCTCATGACGTGCTCCTTTCGATGGTCCGGCGGTTGGCCGGTTACCGGTTCTACGAGCGGCGCCGCGCGAAGGTTCAGCCCTAAAGCGGGATGTTGCCGTGCTTGCGCTTCGGCTGGTCGACGCGCTTGGTCTGGAGCATGCGCAGGGCGCGGATCAGCTTCGGGCGGGTCTGCCGGGGCTCGATGACATCGTCGATGTAGCCGCGCTCCGCCGCCGAGTAGGGGTTGGCGAAGTGGGCTTTGTAGTCGTCGATCAGTTTCTGGCGGCGCTCGTCGGGGGTCGGCGAGTTGGCGATGTCTTTGCGGTAGATGATGTTGACGGCGCCCTCGGGGCCCATCACGGCGACCTCGGCGGTCGGCCAGGCGACGTTGTAGTCGGCCAGCATGTGCTTGGAGTTCATGACGTCGTAGGCGCCGCCGTAGGCCTTGCGGGTGACGACCGTGAGCTTCGGCACCGTCGCCTCGGTGAAGGCGTAGAGGAGCTTGGCGCCGTGGCGGATGATCCCGTTCCACTCCTGGTCGGTGCCGGGGAGGAAGCCGGGCACGTCGGTGAAGGTGAGGATCGGGATGTTGTAGCAATCGCAGGTGCGCACGAACCGGGCCGCCTTCTCGGAGGCCTCGATGTCGAGCACGCCGGCGAGGAAGGCGGGCTGGTTGCCGACGATCCCGATCGGATAGCCGTCGAGGCGGGAGAAGCCGCAGACGATGTTTTTCGCGAAGTGCTCGTGGACCTCGAAGAACTCCTCGTCGTCGACGACGCGGGCGATCACGTCGCGCATGTCGTAGGGCTTCTGCGGGTCGTCGGGGACGAGCGTGTCGAGCTCGGTGTCTTCGCGCTCGGGGTCGTCGCTGGGCTCGAACCGGGGCGGCGCCTCGAGGTTGTTCGAGGGCAGGAAGCTCATCAGGTACCGCACGTCCTCGAGGCAGCTCTCCTCGTCCTCGGAGGCGAAGTGGGCGACGCCGGACTTCGAGTTGTGGCTCATCGCGCCGCCGAGCTCCTCGAACTCGACTTCCTCGCCGGTCACGGTTTTGATCACTTCCGGGCCGGTGATGAACATGTGCGAGGTCTCTTTGACCATGAAGATGAAGTCGGTCATCGCCGGCGAGTAGACGGCGCCGCCGGCGCAGGGGCCCATGATCAGGCTGATCTGCGGGATCACCCCCGAGCACTGGACGTTGCGGACGAAGACGTCGCCGTAGGCGCCGAGGGAGACGACGCCCTCCTGGATCCGGGCGCCGCCGGAGTCGTTGATCCCAATCACCGGCGCCCCGACCTGGGCGGCCAGGTCCATGACCTTGCACATCTTCTCCGACATCACCTCGCCGAGGCTGCCGCCGAAGACGGTGAAGTCCTGGCTGAAGACGAAGACGGTGCGGCCGTCGATCGTCCCGTGCCCGGTGACGACGGCGTCGCCCCAGGGCCGGTTCTTCTGCATCTCGAAGTCGTAGGTGCGGTGGCGGACGAAGGTGTCGAGCTCCTCGAAGGAGCCCGGGTCGAGCAGCTTCTCGATCCGCTCGCGGGCGGTCATCTTGCCCTTCGCGTGCTGCTTCTCGACCGCGGCCTCGGAGGCCGAGTGGACGGCCGCCTCGCGCAGCTCGCGCAGGTAAGAAAGCTTCTCGTCGTGAGTTTCGGGGTTTCTCTCGCGCATCGGCCGCGGAAGTCTATTTACGGCGCGGGCGCGGTGCCCTCAGACACACGAAGGGCCCGCCGGAGCGGGCCCCTCGATTCCACGATGCTGAGCGAGTCTAGAGTTCCGCGCAGACCGCGTAGGCCACGATCTGCCAGTTCCCCGCCTCTTCGGGAGTCTCCCGACCGGTCGCGATCCAGCCGGTGCGAGCGTTGTTGGAAGCCACCGCCGGATAGGTCCCGCTGACGGCCACTTTGACGCTGGCCGGGGAGTTGATCCGGGCGCCGCCGCCGATCGCTTCCTTGCCGCTGGGGCAGGAGGCGGTGATGCTCTTTTCGTCTTCGGAGTCGTTGGGGCTGGTTTCCGTCACGTAGGTGATGTTCTTGACCAGCTGCTTCCAGACCGCGGTCGAGATCTTCGCCGAGGTGATCGCTTCGTTGTCGATCTTGCCGGTGCCGACGGATTCTGCGCCGAGCTTGGCTTCGGTCACCGCTTTCTTGGCGATGGCACCGTTGGTGACGGCTTCCTTGGTGAGCTTCGAGCTGCTCACCGCGCCCGCGCCGAGGTCGGCGTTGACGACACCGCCGTTCTTGATTTTCCCGGAGGTGACCGCCTGCGTCTTGATTTTCGCGTTGGTCACGGCCTGCTTGGCGATGTTGACCGCCTTGACCTGGTTCGGCTTCAGTTTCACAGCCGCATACGCAGTTCCGCCGAGGGCGATGAAGAGGGCCATGCAGGACAAGACGTTGGCAACCGATAGGTGCCGCTTCAACTTGGTCACTGGTTCGACTCGCTTTCCGGGCCGGTCGCAGCCGACCATGTTTGGATGGATTTCAAAAGCCTCGTTTCAATCAGACGAACGGGCGCCGCTGCGGCTCCGCGAGCCGGTCGAGGACGGCCTCGAGGTCGGCCTCGGCGAGCCCGGTCTCCGGCGCGGCGCGGATCTCCACCCGGGTGCCGAACCCCTTCTCGGCCATCGTCACCTCGACCCCCTTGACGCTCGCGATCAGCTCCGCCAGCTCGGGCTCGGACTTCATCAGGGTCCTGGAAACCTCGATCATCGGCTCCCGCTTCAACCAGGCAGGCGGGGTTCCTCCCCAGGTGGGGGAATGAGAGAGACCGTTCAGGCAACGATTGGTGAATTGAGGCCCCTATGGGGGCGCTAATTCACCAATCGCTAGAAGAAGGCTCCGCCCTTGTATTCGCCGAAGACCTCGCGCATGGCGCCGCAGACCTCGCCGATCGAGGCGTCGGCGGCGAGGGCGGCGCGGATTGGGTGGAGGAGGTTGCCGTCGCCGCGGGCGACGTCGCGGAGGGAGTCGAGCTTGGCCTCGACCTCGGCCTGGTCGCGGTTCTCCTTGAAGGCCTTGAGGCGTGCCAGCTGGCGCTGCTCGGCCTCGGGGTCGACCTTGAGGATGTCGACGTCGTCGACCTGGTCGGTGACGAATTTGTTCACGCCGACGATGATGTCCTGGCCGCTCTTGTAGCGCTCGTGGTAGCTGAGGGCGGACTCCTCGATCTCGCGCTGCATGAACTCCAGCGCCTCGACCGAGCCGCCGAGCTCTTCGACCTTGTCCATCAGCTCCCAGGAGCGGGTTTCGATCTCGTCGGTCAGGCCCTCGACGAAGTAGGAGCCGGCGAAGGGGTCGACGGTGTCGGCGGCGCCGGACTCGTACGCGATCACCTGCTGGGTGCGCAGGGCGATCCGGGCCGAGCGCTCGGTCGGCAGCGCCAGCGCCTCGTCGAAGCCGTTGGTGTGCAGCGACTGGGTGCCGCCGCAGACCGCCGCGAACCCCTGCAGGGCGACGCGGATGATGTTGACCTCCGGCTGCTGCGCCTGCAGGGTGACGCCGCCGGTCTGGGTGTGGAAGCGGATTTTCTGCGAGCTCGGGTTCTCCGCCCCGAAGCGCTCGCCGACGATTTTCGCCCACATCCGCCGCACCGCCCGGAACTTGGCGATCTCTTGGAAGACGTTGTTGTGGCCGTTGAAGAAGAAGGCCAGCCGCGGCGCGAACTCGTCGATCTTCAGCCCCCGCTCCAGCGCCGCTTCGACGTAGGCGATCGCGTTGGAGAGGGTGAAGGCGACCTCCTGGACAGCGGAGCAGCCCTTCTCGCGGATGTGGTACCCGGAGATCGAGATCGTGTTCCATTTCGGCACGTTCTCGCGGCAGTACTCGAAGATGTCGGTGGTCAGCCGCATCGTCGGCTCCGGCGGGTAGATGTAGTTGCCGCGGGCCATGTACTCCTTCAGCACGTCGTTCTGGACGGTGCCGCGCAGCTTCTCGGAGGGGACGCCCTGTTCCTCGCCGACCAGCTCGTAGAGCAGCAGCAGGATCGCCGCCGGAGCGTTGATCGTCATCGAGGTGGAGACGCCGTCGAGCGGGATCTGGTCGAAGCAGATCCGCATGTCCTCGATCGTGTCGATCGGGACCCCGGTGCGCCCGACCTCGCCGTGGCAGAGCGGGTCGTCGGAGTCGCGGCCGAGCTGGGTCGGCAGGTCGAAGGCCATCGAGAGCCCGGTCGAGCCGTGCTCGATCAGGTAGCGGTAGCGCTCGTTGGTGTCCTCGGGGGAGGCGAAGCCGGCGTACTGGCGCATCGTCCAGAGCCGGTCCCGGTACATCCCCTCGTGGATGCCGCGGGTGAACGGCGGCTCACCCGGCTCGCCGAGCCGCTCCTCCAGCCCGGGGGCGACGTCGCCCTCGTCGTAGAGGGGCTTGATCTCGATCCCGGAGTCGGTGAACACGCGCTCGTCGTCGGGGCCGACGACCGGCGCGATCGTGCGGTGCGCCTCTTGGGCGCCGGAGCTGTCGCTGATCGCCATCGCCCGGGAGGATATTGAGGCGGCGGCTCCGGGCGCGGGCCGCCGGGCAGCCGACGCCTGCTGTCACGCGGGGACCGGAACATCGGTCCGGTTGCAGGGTTGTAAAAGCAGGGATAGCGGGAATACGCTGTTCAGACAAGTCAACTCGCCGTAAGTCGCCTAAGGGCACCGCAGGGGGCGGCAGCAACGGAGGACACATACATGACTGAAGCAACCCAGCCACGGATGGCTCGGGGGACGAAACTGCCTTTGGCGGTTCTCGCGGCTGCGCTGTTCGCGCTGCTGGCGTTCGCTCCCTTCGCCTCTGCCGCGGCCGATCCCGTCGAAACCGGATCCGCCACCGTCACCCTCAACAACGGCTTCGTCAAGTCGCTGAAGAAGCGTGGGGTGAAGATAATCAAGATCAAGCCGGCCAAGCTGAAGGGCAAGAAGGCCACCTTCCCCGTCGTCGGCGGCGAAGTCGACCCGACCAACGGCGCCGGCACGCTGAAGCTCGGTGGCGGCCTCAAGTTCACCCACGGCAAGAAGAAGGCTCCAGTCAAGGCCCTCGTCATCGACACCAAGAAGAAGGGTCTCTTCGCCAAGGTCGCGGGCAAGAAGGTGAAGCTCGCCACCCTCGCCGGTTGGAGCTACACCCGCGCCGGATTCGGCGTCTCGATGACGGTCAAGAAGCTGAAGCTGACCAAGGCGGCAGCGAAGAAGCTGAACAAGAAGCTCGGCTTCACCAAAGGCAAGAAGCCGTTCGTCGGCAACAAGCTGATGGGATCGGCGAAGGCCGAAGAGCAGCCGGCGACCGTCACCGTCCTGCCGGGCGGCAACGTCAGCTTCAAAGCCGACCAGGGACTGCTGCTGAAGCTGAAAGACGTCGAAACGGAAGCGAAAGTCATCGCCCCGACCACCGAAAAAGGTCTGGGCAACTACGAACTCCCGATCACCGGGGGGACGATCGCTCCCAGCGGCGCGGCCGGTGTCGTCCAAACCGCCGGCGGCCTGTTGCTGACGCAGAAACTCCCGACCAGCCCGACCACGGCGCTGGAAACGGAAATTACGCTCGGCAACATGTGGCTCGACCTCTCGGCCAAAACCGTGACGGTCGAAGTGATCGCTCACTCGAACGCCGAAAGCGAAGGCAAAAAGCCGCTCGATCTCGGCAACCTCGGCCGCAGCTCGATCGCAGACCTGACCATCACCGGTGTGAGCGCCGACGCGGCGACCCGCACCGTCAGCGTCAGCGCTTCGGCAGCCCTGCAGCCGATCTCGGCCGAAGTGCTCGAGGGCTTCGTCAAGGTCTACCAGGGCTACTACGAAGCGGGCGCTTTCATCAAAGCGTGTGAAGCGGCTCCGACCCAATGCAACAACCCGGACCCGAACATCAAAGCCGCCGAAGAAGAAGGCGCGAAGAAAGCCGCCAAAGAAGCGGCGGCGAAAAAAGTCGAAAAAGACCACATCTCCGCCGGCAATCCACTGGGCGACTTCTCCTTCACCGCCCAGACCCAGTAGTTCAAGAAGCTCGCTGCATCGCGAGAGGGGGCGGCCTCCGGGCCGCCCCTTTTTCGTGCCTGTTGCGGCGCCTTGCCGCTGGCGGCGCTTCTAGTCGGAAGCGCCGACGAGGCGCTCGACGCCGCTCTGGTCGATCGTCCGGCGCAGGCCCTCGCTGAGGTCGATCTTCGGTTCCCAGCCGAGCAGGTCGCGAGCGCGGCCGATGTCGGGGCGGCGCTGTTTCGGGTCGTCGGTGGGAAGGGCCTCGTAGACGATCTCCGAGCGGGAGTCGGTCAGCTCGATCACCGTCTTCGCCAGTTCCAGCAGCGTGAACTCGTTCGGGTTGCCGATGTTGACGGGCGAGTGGACGTCGGACTCGGCGAGGCGGACGATGCCGTCTATCAGGTCGTCGACGTAACAGAAGCTGCGGGTCTGGCTGCCGTCGCCGAAGACGGTCAGCGGCCGGTCCTGCAGCGCCTGGCGCAGGAAGGTCGGGATCGCGCGGCCGTCGTGGGCGCGCATTCGGGGGCCGTAGGTGTTGAAGATCCGGACCATCGCCGTGTCGACGCCCTGCTGGCGGTGGTAGGCCATCGTCAGCGCCTCGGCATAGCGCTTCGCCTCGTCGTAGACGCCGCGCGGGCCGATCGGGTTGACGTGTCCCCAGTAGTCCTCCTTCTGGGGATGGACCTCGGGGTCGCCGTAGACCTCGCTGGTCGAGGCGATCAGGAAGCGGGCGCGCTTCCACTTCGCAACGCCGAGCATGTGGTGGGTGCCGTGCGAGCCGACCTTGAGCGTGTGCAGCGGCAGCCGCAGGTAGTCGATCGGGCTCGCCGGCGAGGCGAGGTGGTAGACGAAGTCGACCGGCTCCGGGATGTCGACCTTCTCGGTGATGTCGATGTTGCGGAACTCGAACGCCTCGTCACGGATGTGGGCGATGTTTTCCAACGACCCCGTCTCGAGGTTGTCGATGCAGATCACCCGGTGCCCGTCCCCGAGCAGGCGCTCGCAGAGGTGGGACCCGAGGAAGCCGGCGCCGCCGGTGACTACGCAGGTGCTCACGCCGCGATCCTATCGACCCGGCGCCCACTTGGACGTTCCTCGGAGCCGATCTGCAATTTCCGGCCTTCCCGGCTGGGCCATCCGTCCAACTGGGGGGAGAGACACACCCCCCTCGTACCTCTCGTTGGCAATGTCCGAAGCGAAGAGCTGAACCAGCAGGGGGAAACCGACCGGTGGAAAAAGACGCTGCCCGCAAGCGAGCGGCCGTGGAGACCTACGCGCAGAACGAGACCGCTTTGCGACGGACCGCGCGCCGCTTCTCGCTCTGCCACGACGACGCCGAGGAAGCGCTCCAGCGCAGCCTCGAGATCCTCCTCCGCAAAGCCCCCGGCGAGGACCCGCGACACCTGATCAAGTGGATGCAGACGGTCGTCAAACGCGAGGCGATGGCGCTGCGGCGCGAGCGCGAGCGGATCTTCGCCGGCCCGGCTGCCCTCGAGCCGGAGCCCGGGATGGAGGACTGGGTCAACCTCCTCCCCACCGAGGTCGACGGTCCCCCGGAGCGCGCCGAGCGCGAGGAGCGGGTCGCCCGCAGCCGCGAGGCGCTGGGGGTGCTGAAGCCGCACGAGCTGCGGGCGCTGTCGCTGCTCGCGCACGGCTACTCCTACGTTGAGATCGGCGAGATCACCGGGTTCAGCGCGACGAAAATCAACCGCTCGCTGGCCGAGGGGCGGGAGCGCTTCCGCCGGATGGTCGCGCGCAGCGAGGGAGGCGAGCGCTGCGGGGAGATGAAACCGCTGATCTCGGCCTTCTGCGACGGCGAGGTGACGGCGGCCGAGGTGGCGGAGCTGCGAGCCCACCTTCGCGCCTGCGCCCACTGCCGGGCAACCCTGCGCGCCTACCGGGCGGCGCCGGCAGCCGCGGCGGCGCTCACGCCCGTCCTGCCGCTGCACCGATCCCTATGGGAAAGGATCCACGACGCCGTCGGCGAGCTGGCGCGGCGCTTCGGCGGCGGCTCGACGCCGGGGACGGGGGCCGGGAGCGGCATCGGTGGAACCGGGTTCGCCGGTTTGGCGAAGGTGGCGGCGCTTTGCGTCGGTGCCGCGGGGGGCGCGGCGGCGTGCGTCGCGGGCGGCTTCGTGCCCTCGCCACTGGCGGCCGAGCACGAGCGCCCGGCCCAACTGGAGCGGCAGGTGACCGAGGCGCCCGAACCGCGCACCCCGCTTGCCAAGGTGAATTACGAACCGGCGCCGCCCCCCGCGCCCCAGCCAAAGTCCTCGAACCCGGCCAAGCCGAAGCCGGCCGACCCCGACCCAGAACCGCCCGCGGAAAGCGAACCCGCCGCCGAACCAGCCCCGATCGTAAGCAACGAAACCGTCGAATACGAACCGCCCCCCGCGCCGGAACCAGAACCCGCGCCCGCGCCGGCGGCGAGCTCTGTTGGTGACAGCCCCGCCGGGGAGTTCGGGCCGTGAGCACCTTCGGCCGGAACCTGTCCCTTGCGCTCGCATCGACCCTGGCCTTGCTTGCTCCGGCCTGCGCGTTCGCCGCCCCGGCGGCGGCCGAGGAGGGGTGGCAGGCCGACAACGTGTTCCCGATCGTCTCGCAGCAGCTCCCCGGCACCGCTCCCGGAGCGGTCAAGGCGGTCTACCGCCTGCGCGACGAAGGGGGTAACCAGGTGGGGCCGCTGCTCGAAAGGTCGATGCTCGAACTGGTGAAGTTCCAGGAGGTTCCTCCCGTCCCCGGCTCGTACCTGTTGGAAGGATGGCTGGAGGACGCCGAAGGACGGGAGCTGCGGCGCAGCTCGGCCTTCCTGCGGTTCGACGACGTCCCACCCTCGCCGCCGCAGCCGCAAGCGCCGGCGCGTTGGCTACTCGGGACCGAGGCGGCGAGGCTCGAGATCGGCCACCCGGCGGCGCCGTTGCCGCTCTCGGGGATCCGCGGCTACGCGGTCTCCCTCGACCGTGGCGGCGGCAGCTACCCCTGTGCCAGCCCCGGCCTCTGCCAGGTTGGGGAGACCGACCTCGCGGGCGGGATCGGCGACGACGCCATCTCCCTCGGGAGCCTGCCGGAGGGAACCACCTACGCGCGGGTCGTCGCCGTCTCCGGCGCCGGGGTCGCCTCGCCGCTGCGGACCGCCGTCTTCCAGGTCGATGCGACGGTGCCGCAGGTCTCGCTGTCCGGGGTTCCAGGCGGCTGGAGCGCCGGGCCGGTGAGGCTGACGGCGCAGGCCTCCGACCCGCTCTCGGGCATGGCCGCGAGCGGGCCGAGTGGCCCATTCACGGCGATCGCCGTCGACGGCGGCGCACCGAAGGTCGCCGCGGGCGACACCGCGACCGCCTGGGTCGGCGGCAGCGGCGTCCACACCGTCGACTTCTACGCCCGCGATGCTGCCGGCAACGTTGCCGGGGAAGCTCCGCAGGCGCCGCCGCCGCAGACCGCCGTCGTCCGGATCGACGAAACGCCGCCGAAGGTCGAGTTCGCTGCCGCTCAGGACCCGGCCGATCCCGAGCGGATCGAAGCCACGGTGACCGACCCGCTCTCGGGTCCGAGCAAGAGCCAAGGCGCGATCGCGTTCCGGCTGGCCGGGACCCGCGCCCGCTTCGAGCAGCTGCCGACCCGGGTCGAGGGCGACCTGATGATCGCCCGCTGGAACTCCGACGACTACCCGAAGGGGAAGTACGAGTTCCTCGCCACCGGTTTCGACGCCGCCGGCAACGCCGGCCGCGGCAGCGACCGCGCTCGGGGCGGCAGGATGGTCCTGGTCAACCCGCTGAAGGCACCGGTAGCGCTGAGCGCCGAGCTGTCCGGCCTCCACCTCGACGGGCGGCTGCGGAGAGCCGCCGGCGGTCCGCTAGCCGGACAGGAGGTCGCTGTCGCCGAGACCTTCGTCGCAGGGTCCGCCCGGACCACGCGCACCACGATCGTCCGCACTCGCGGTGACGGGACCTTCTCGCTGCGCCTTCAGAAGGGACCGAGTCGGGCGGTTTCCGCCAGCTTCGCCGGCACTCGGCTGCTCAGCCGGGCCTCGAAGTCAGCGGGCGAAATCGCCGCCAGGACCCGAGTTCGGTTCCGCGCCTCGGCAACGACCGCCAAGGTCGGCGGACGACCGGTCGTCTTCGAGGGCAAGGTCATGAGCAAGGGAACCGCGCCCGGCGCCGGCGCGAAGCTGCCGGTCGAGCTGCAGTTCCGCTACCGCGGCGCCACCTGGTCGGAGTTCCGCACCGTCGCGACCGACGCCCGCGGCCGCTTTCGCTACGCCTACCGCTTCAGCGACGACGACAGCCGCGGCGTCCGCTTCCAGTTCCGCGCCTACGTAAAAGGCCGCGAGGGCTGGCCCTATGAGCCAAGCGCCTCGCGGCCTGTGACGGTTGCCGGTCGCTAGCGGATCGAAGCCAGCTGGCTGCTGACGGTGCCGACGACGCCGGTGGCGGTGTCGACGACGCCCGTGGCGCGGGAGGTCTGCTCCTCGATCGCCTTGCGGACGCGCTGCTCGACCTCGCTGCGGTTCCTGCGGGCCTCGGTGATCGCCTTGCGGCGGGCGGTGCTGCCCCGGCGCTCGGTCCGTTTCAGCGATTTGCGCAGGTTGCTGCGGTAGCTCTTGATCTGACGCTCGGCCTTGCTGCGGTCGGTCCAGGGCTCGACCAGCTCGCTGACCCGGTCGCTGACGGCGAGGACGGCGCCGACGGGGACGTCGACGGCGGTCTCGACCACGGTCTGGACCTGGTTCTTCTCGGCGACGGCCGTCTTGGTCGCGGCGCGTTTCGAAGCTTTGGCGGTTTTCACCGCGGACTTTTTCGCTTCGGTGGTGGCCCGTTTGGCCTGCGTTTTCGGTTTGCTGCCGTTGCTTTTGCTCTCAGCCATGCGAAGAAAACACCTCTTCAATCGTGAATTGGGGGCTTTGGGGAAGTGCCCGAGTGTAACGAACATAAGTTCGTGGGAACAGGTGTTTGTAAACCGCTTGGGAAGAAGGGTTACGCGGTGCGCGCCAGTTGCGCCGTGCGCACGGTCGCAAGGGCCGCCTCGCCGTTGCCGGCGGCCATCGGGTAGCGCGACTCGAGGTCGAGCATCGCCTCCGAGAGCTCGCCGTCACCGAAGGCGACGGCGCCCCCGGCCTCGCGGACGATCAGCTGGGCGGCGGCGGCGTCGACAGAGCGGCAGGGGCGCAGGCTCAGCATCGCGTCAAAGCGGCCGGCGGCGACGTAGGCGGCGGAGATCGCGATCGCACCGACCACGCGCAGGCGGAAGACCTTGCCGGCGAGGGCCTCGAAGGGGGCCTGCGACCACTCCGGCTCGGCCGACTCCACCCCGACCACCTCGAGGCGCTCGGCCTCGGGCGAGACCCGCGCCGGCCGCCCGTCCAGCTGCGCCCCCTCCCCGCGGCGGGCCAGGAACTCCTCGTCGGCGCCGAAGTCGTGGACGAAGCCGAACTCGACGTCGGCCATCGAGGGGCCGGAGGCGACCGCGATCGAGACCGCGAAGGAGGGGATGGTGCGGCGGGCGTTGAGCGAGCCGTCGATCGGGTCGATCACGATCCGCGCCTCGCCGCCGGAGCCGAAGCTGACCTCGCCCCGCTCCTCGGAGACGGCGACGAATGAGGCCCCTTCGGCGGCCAGCTGGTCAAGCTCGGCGAAGACGACGTCCTCGCATTCGCGGTCGATCACCAGGGTGCGGTCGCCGCCCTCCCCGACCCCCTCGTAGACGGTGCGCTCCTCGCTCGTCCGCGCCCGCTCGAAGATCGGCCGCTGGGCGGCGACGATGCGGCGACAGATCGCCGGCCAGTCGGCGGAGAGGACGTCCATCGGCCGCATGCTAGAGATCGAATGCCCTGACCAAGCAGGTCAAGGACACAGGGAGCGTGGCGTGCTCTGCACGCGAGCGACCGAGGACGCAGAGATGCGCCGGTCAGGGACCGTTAGCTTTGGGTGGTGCGCGAGGAGCGACCAATGGCTCAAACCCCCGGCGAGGAGCGCGAGCGCGCGGTCGCGCACGAGGGCGGGCCGCTGCTGATCGTCGGCGCCCCCGGCACCGGCAAGACCGAGCTGCTCGCCCGCCGCCTCGCCCACCTGGTCGCCGCCGGCGCCCGTCCCGAGAGCGTGCTGATGATCGCCTCCCGCCAGGCCACCGCGGCGCGCCTGCGCGAACGCTGCGAGGCGCTCCTGGCCGGCTCCTACGAAGAGCTCTGGATCGGCAGCTGGGACGCGATCGGCGAGCGCCTGCTGCGCGAGTACTCCGAGGAGGCGGGCCTCGACCCCTTCTTCGACGTGCTCAGCCGGGCCGAGCGGCTGGCGCTGCTGCTCGACCGGCTCGACCGGCTGCCGCTGCGCCGGCACGAGATCCGCGGCAACCCGACCGGGCTGCTGGCCCGGCTGCTGGCCCGGATCGACGCCCTGAAGGCGGAACGGGTCGGGCCGACGACGCTGTCGGAACGGGCGCAGGCGCGGGAGGAGGCGGCGGGCGACGAGGCCGAGCGCGAGGCGGTCCGGCGCGAGCTCGAGTTCGCCGAGCTCTACGCGACCCACGACCGCATCCTCGCCGAGTCCGGCAGCCTCGACCGCGGCGACGTCTTCCTCGCCTTCGACTGCCTGCTGGTCGAGCGCCCCGACGTGCGGCGGCGGATCGCCGAGCGCTTCGGCGCGGTGATGGTCGACGAACTGGAGGAGGCGACCGCGGCCGAGCGCGCGGTCCTGGAGTCGCTTGCAGCCGAGGAGCCGGACCAGGTGCTCGCGCTCGAGATCGGCCCCGAGGCGGAGGTGGCGCCGGCCGAGGAGTGGTTCGACTCCGTCCACCCCGGCGGCGATCGCGTCCTCCTCGCCGACCGCTTCCGCGACCCCAAGCTCGGCTTCTGGCGCTGCACCAACGAGCGTGCCCAGGCGCAGGCGGTGGCGCGAGCGGTCGAGCACCTGGTCGCCGCGGGGACGGCGGCGGACGAGATCTGCGTCCTCGTCGAGGACCCCGCCAAGCAGGGCGGTGCGGTCGCCGCGGCGATGGAAGAGCGCGGCATCCCCTTCCACCTCTCCGGGCCGACGGCCCTCTTCCAGCGGCCCGAGGTGCGCGACGCGATCGCCTGGCTGCGGGTGCTGGCCGCCCCCGACGACTCGGCGGCGGCGGCGCGGGCGTTGACCCGGCCGCCGGTAGAGCTGCGCTCGGGCGACCTGGCGCGGCTGACGACGATCGCCCGGCGCCGCAAGCAGGACATGGTCGCCGCCTGCGAGGCCGCCCTCGACAGCCCCCAGTTCCAGCCCGAGGCGCGGGAGCGGATCCAGGCCTTCCTCAAGCTCTACAACGGCGCCGCGGCGGTGATGGAGGAACGGCGCGCCGACGTCTTCGTGCGGCGGCTGATCGAGCAGGTGGGGCTGCGGCGCCAGCGCCTCTTCGCCGCCCAGCCGGAGGTGGCCGAGCGCCTGCTCGGCCTCTCCCACCTGGCCGAGCTGGCGACCGCCTGGGCGCGGCGCGAACCGCACGGCTCGACCCGCGACTTCGTCGCCTACCTCAGCGCCGTCGCCGAGGCTGGGACCGAGCCGGAGGAGACCGAGCACCAGCACTCGCCGGGGGCGGTGAACGTGATGGCGGCCTCGGCGGTGAAGGGGCTCGGCTTCGATCAGGTCTTCGTCCTCGGGCTCGAGCAGGAGGGCGAGTGGGAGCGGATCGGTTGGCCGGCGCGCAGCGGCCTCGTCCTCTCGCGGCTGGAGCGGAGCGCCGGCGGCGAGGCGGCGCGGCCGAGCCGCTTCTACGAGGAGGCGCTGGCGGCGGCTGGCGGCGGCGCTGTTGAGGAGCTGCACGAGGAGGAGTTGTTCGGGCCGGCCGAGGGCCTGCACGCCACCTACCGCGCCCTGCGCGAGCAGGTGCTGGAGGCTTCCTGGCGGGCGGGGCGGGAGCTCTCCGAGCCGCGCCTCGACACCGCGATCGACGTTAACCGGGCGATCGCCCGCTACCTGGAGCTGCTGAAGCTGGCGGCGCTGGCGCAGCGGCCGGGCGAGGAGACGACGGCGGAGGCGATCGAGGCGGTGAACGGGCTGCTGCGGCAGGTGGCGACGCCCGAGCAGCAGGCCGAGCTCGACGCCTCCTCCCTGGACGGCTACCTGCTCGACTCCGAGCACGAGCGCGGCCATCGCCTCGAGCTGGTGGCGGCGCGCGAGGAGCCCTCGCTGGCGGCCTTCCTGCCCAAGCGCGGCGACGGCATGCTCAGCCTCTCGGCGTCGGACCTCTCGCTCTACCTCACCTGCCCGCTCAAG
>Ga0207661_10000985_pt1 | contig 18821 bp, 14 predicted proteins | sample KBSC713LmetaG_FD_184337 | JGI IMG/M metagenome (GOLD analysis project Ga0207661, IMG submission 184337) | Corn rhizosphere microbial communities from Kellogg Biological Station, Michigan, USA - KBS C7.1-3L metaG (SPAdes) (version 2) | ecosystem: Host-associated > Plants > Roots > Rhizosphere ...
GATCCGGCTGAACCGGTACGCGTCCGCGTCCGAGCGGGTGTGGGGCGGCGCCACAGAGGCCGTCGGGGCGGTCATCAATGCACAGGCGTCCTACCTCAAGCTCGCGTCGGTCGTCGTCGGGATCAGCGCGGGCGTCTTCACCTTCTCGCTCGCGATCGCGATCGGCTCGGGTCGTTTCTTCACCTGGATCTACCGATGACGGCGCCGGGATCCGGAACCGCCGCCCGCGAGACGGCGCCACCGCGACCGCTCACCGAGTCCGAGTTGGATCGCCTCCACGCGGCGGGCGCCTCGGCACGCTTCCTCGCGCTGACCGGCGCTGTCGCGCTGGCCCTGCTGCTGATCCTCATGGTCGACGTGGCGGTGCGAAACCCCGACGCGCTGCTACACGCGGCGAACGCGCAGACCGGGACGACGGTCATCGCGGAAACGCTGTTCGCCGTCGCCAGCCTCGGGGCGGTCGCCCTGCTCTGGAGCTACGGGCGAAGCGTCGCCGCGTTTCTGCGTGGCGAGGCGGCGCTCCCCCTCGCCTTCCGCCGGATGCGTCAGTTCGTAATCCTCTGGACGATCCTGACCGCGCTGACCGCGCTGCTCGATCTCTCGGCCGCGTGGGCGAGCTTCTGATCAGCTCGCGCACGCGGCAGGTCGTCACTGCGTCGGCGGACCCCAGTGGTGGTGGCCGCCGCCCTTCGCGATCTCTTCCTGGGCCAGCTTGCGCTGATCCGGGGTCAGGATCTGCGCCGATCCGACCATCCCCTGCGTGATGAGCGCCGACATCTTGTCCTGGCTCGCCATCGACAGCTTGCGGAGCCGCTCGACGTCTCCGGCGTTGATGCTGGGCGCGGTCAGCGCCGCCACCATCTGCTGGCGCAGATTCTTGTGCGTCGCGCGCTCGGCGCGCAGCTGCGGCCGCAACCCCGACCAGATCGCGCGAATCTGATCGCGCTGGCTCGCCGTCGCGCCAACCTTGTCGAGGATCCGATGCATGTGCCGCATCGGCCCCGCGGGCCCACCTTCGGCCCCCGCGTCGTCACCGGCCGGCGCGGCCGCGCGCGCCGTCGAGATCCACCCGCCCGCGCCCGCCAGCATCAGCGCCGCCAGCGACACGAACACGATCTTTCGTCGCGACCGCCCCCCGGTCGTCACGATCCTGTCTTCGCTCTCCGTCTTCACATCGGTCTGCATGAGATTCGCTGCCTTTCCGCGAAACCAACGTTCGCCAAGGTCCTGACACCATGTCGCGACGCGAAGTTATTTCGTGAGATTGCTGACACGCGTTGAGATCTTTCGGCCCCGGCCGCACGTCGGGAAGCGCCAGGAGGTTTCAAATGATCCTGCGCAACGCAATGACCTGTCTGCTCGGAATCGGTTCGATCCTGCTGGTCGCCGACTCGTGCGCCGCCTCGCCATTTCCCGGATCGCGCCCGTTGCGCGATCGCGCCGGCGGCTACGAGCTGTCCGTCCTCGTCGACGGCGTCCCCGCGCGCACGTACATGCATGACGGCGAGACGTTCGTGCTCGGCCAGCTCGGTTCGCACTACGCGCTGCGGATCACGAATCACACGGGACGGCGGATCGAGGCCGTCGTGTCCGTCGACGGACGTGACGCGATCGACGGGCGGCCCGCCGACTGGCGATCGAAGCGCGGCTATCTGGTCCCCGCGTGGGGCTCGGTCGACGTCGAGGGCTGGCGCATCTCGCACGCGCAGGCGGCGGCGTTCCGTTTCTCGTCGGTGCCCGATTCGTACGCGGCGCGCACCGGCAGCGCGCGTGACGTCGGCGTGATCGGTGTCGCCGTGTTCCCCGAGCGGTATCTCCCACCGCGCGTGTATCGGGTTCCGCCGCCGTACCGGACGTACCCGTATCCGAATCCGTATCCCCGTTCGTACGACGAGGACTCCTACGGCGGCGACGCCGAGAGCGGCGGCGCGCCGCGCGCGAAGGCCGACAAGGCGCCCGCGCCGTCGGGCGCCGCGCCCGGCCCGTCGGCTCCGCCCAGCGCGACGCCGCCGCGCGACGCCGCCCCCGAGGCGGGCTCGGGCGCGTACGGAAAAGGCGGGCGGTCGGAAGCGGCGCCCTACGCGCAGCGCAACCGTCCGGGCCTGGGCACCGAGTACGGCGAAGCGGTCCAGTCGCCGATCTACGAGGTCCAGTTCATCCGTGCGAACGCCAGCACCCCGAGCGTGGTGCTGGGGGCCCGCTACAACGATCGCGAGGGGCTGCTCGCGCTGGGGATCCCCGTCGACAGCTATTACGACCAGACGTGCTACGGGAACCCCTACGACGACGGCGACGTGCGCCGCACGGCTGATCCGTTCCCGGTCACCGACCGGCGCTTCGCCGCTCCCCCGCCCGGATGGCAGCGCCCTTGCGGTTGGCGGTAAGCCGGGCGAGGATCCCCGGTGGGTGTCAAACGACGAGGCGGACGAGGTGCTTCTGCAGGCCTACCGCGCAGGAGACGTGCGGGCCTTCGAGCGCCTCGTCGCCCGTTACGAGAAGCCGATCTGGAATTTCATCCGCCGCTTCGTGAAGGACGCCGCGACGGCGGAGGATCTTCTGCAGGACGTTTTCTTGCGCGTCGTGAAGAGCGCGGACGAATGGCGCGGCGCCGCGAAGTTCTCCACCTGGCTTTACACGATCGCGCGCAACCTCACCGTCGACCACGCGCGGCGCTCGGTTCACCGGAACGCGGCGTCGCTGGACGCTGAGCGCAACGTCGGCGATTCGCCGACGACGCTGCACGATCGGATCGCCTCGACAGATCGGCGCGCCGACGACCTCGCGTCCGATCGCGAGACGAAGCGGCGGATCGACGAGGCCGTGGCCGCGCTGCCCGCCGATCAGCGCGAGGTGTTCCTCATGCGTGAGGTGATGGAGATGCCGTTCGCGGAGATCGCGGCGGCGGTCGGCGCGTCCGAACCCACGGTGAAGAGCCGGATGCGCTATGCACTGGAGAAGCTGCGCGCCGCCCTGGTCGAGCTGGGCGGCGACCCACCGAAAGCAGCAGAATCTTCGGGATCAGGATGACGACGATGGCGAGCAACTGCGAAGATGTCAGCGCGCAGATGATGGAGCTCCTCTACGGGGAGCTGCCGGCGGATGCGCGCGCCACCGTCGATGCGCACGTCGCGGGCTGCGCGCGCTGCCGCGCCGAGCTGGACGGCTTCGAGAAGACGCGCGCGCTGGCCCGCCGCGGTCTGGATGAGGCACCGCCCGCGCGCGTGCACGCGGCGATCATGCAGGCGGCGGCCGCGCATCTCGCAACGCAAGCGCAACCCGCGGCGGTCGCGCGCAAGCCCGCCACGCCGGAGACGGTGTCGTTCTGGGATCGGCTGCGGGCGCGCTGGGCGTTCCCGACGCTCGCGACCGTCGGCGCGGTCGCGGTGTTCATGGTCGCGAACCGCGTATTCCTGAACCCGGAGCGCACGCTGGAACAGCGGCCGGCACGGGTCGAGGCGCCAGCGGCGCCGCCCGCGCAGGAGCCGGGCGCCGAACCGAAAATGCAGGCCGAGCCCAAACGGGCTGGCGAGGCGCAAGAGGAACGTGAGGCGCGTCTGGATCGCCGGCGCGGCCCGGACGGCGACGACGCGCGCGCGCATCACGGCAAGTGGGCCGCGGGCGGCGACGGACGCGTCGACACCAAGAAGGCGAAGAAGGGTGGGCTCGCGGAGGGCGGCTTCGCGGCACCGCCGCCCGCTGCCGCCAGGGCGGAAGCGCCTGCGAAGGAGAAGGCCAAGGTGGCCCGGGATGCGCCGGCCGAGAACAAGTTCGCGCCGCCACCGCCGCCGCGAGAGGGCGCGCCGGCTGGCCAATGGGCCGACAAGGCGGCAGCGCCGCTCGATGACGCAGACGTGCCGCGCGCGAGCTCGTCCCGCTCGGCGGCGGCGGCGGCCGCGGCCAAGCCGGCACCCGCGCGGAAGGCGCCGGCGCAAGGGCAGTCCCTGGACGATCTCGTGGCGGGGAGTACCGGCCCGCGCGGCGGCGCTGGAACGGGGTCCGGCAAGGGGGCGCTCGGTGGCCTCGCCGGGCCGCGCGCCAACGCCGACGGGTTTGGCGCCGCGCAGCCTGCGCCCCGTCCCGCGCCGGTGGCATCGACGTCCTCGGCCGCCGCAGCGCCTGCACCGGCGGCGCCACCGCCGGCGGCGCTGGCGAAGCCGCGCGCCAAGAAGAGCGAGGCGACGGCCGACGAGGCGCACGAAGCCGTCGCCGCGAAGGATGAGAAGAAGGTCGCCCCGACGACCGCCGGCAGCGCGAACGACACGATCATGCAGCGCGCGGATCGCCTGTTCGCGGACGGGCGCTGGGCCGAAGCTGCCGCCCTTTATCGCGAGCTGCTGCGGCGCGATCCGCACGGCGACGACGCGGAACGTTGGCGCCGTCGGCTCGTCGCCGCGGAGGCCGCCGAGGTCAACGAACGGAACAACGCCGCCGTCGCGGCGAAGCGCGCCGCCCCGGCCCAGGGCAAAGCGGACGCCGAGAGCGAGGCCCGCCCGGCGAAGCCGGCGACCAAGGCCTCAGCCAAGGCGTCAAAGGCCGCGGCCGCGGACTCGGCCCAGTAGCTTCCCGGCCGCCGCGCCGACGGCAGCGGGGCCGCCGATCACATGCAGGCGGCGTTGGTTAGCGCGGTCACGCAGCCCGACAGCACGCCGCTGCCGCCGACCATGTTGAGGCAATTGGTCTGGCAGTTTCCGCTGCAGGGGTAGTTGGTGAACACGCAGTCGATCATCATCTTGCACTTCATCTCGAGCGACGTGCCGTTGTCGTTGCACGCGCTGCAAGCGGGCGCCGGCGGGTACGCGTAGTTCATCATCCGGATGGCGTCGACGCAGTTGGCGGGCGCGCCGCCGGTACCGGTCGTTCCGCCGCGACCACCAGTACCCGTCGTTCCGGCGGTGCCGGTCGTCCCGCCGCGGCCGCCGCTACCCGTCGTTCCGCCACGACCACCCGCGCCGGTCGTGCCGGCGGTGCCAGTCGTGCCCGCGGTACCCGTCGTGCCGGCCGTCCCTGTCGTTCCAGCGGTGCCGGTCGTTCCCGCGGTGCCGGTCGTGCCCGCGATACCCGTGGTGCCGCCTCGCCCGGTCGTCCCCGCCGTGCCCGTCGTGCCGCCGCGCCCTGCGGTGCCAGTCGTCCCCGCGCTGCCGACGGTGTTGCCCGCCCCGCCGGTTCCGGTCGTCCCCGCCGTTCCGACGGTATTGCCGGTGCCGGTGGTCCCGGCGCTGCCGGAGGTGCTGCCGCCGACGCCCAGCGGCATCCCGCCGGTGCCAACCGTTCCGGCGGTCCCGACGGTGTTGCCCGTGCCGCCCTTGCCCCCGGCGCCGACAGTGTTGCCCGTACCGCCGCCCGTGGGCGACGGCAGACCACCGTCACGGAAATACTCTTCGGGGCTCTGGCAGGCCCCCGCGTAAAGCCCCGCCACAGTGAGGAACGCGGCGACCAGCGCCGGGCGGGACGTAAACGAGCGAATAATTAGGGACCTCCTCGCGCTGCAATCCGCGCAGCGCGCAGGTCACCAGAATATCACGTCCGCCGTCCCGCCGGGACTACGCGTCCCGGAGGTCGTCCTGGTACGGCGACAGGGCGTCCGGACTCACCAGCCACAGGAACATCGAACGCACAGCGACGTACTCGGCGGTGGCCATCTCCGCCAGGCGGCGCGGCAGCTCGTCGATGTCGACGCCCTGCCAGTCGAACCCCGGAATGCCCCGCGACCGCGACAGCAGGCTGCCGGTGGCGAGCCGGTCCTTGATTCGCCAGGTCCGGTGAACGATCAGCTGCATCGCCGTCGCGAGCTCGGCGGGCGCGCTGACGGCGTCCGGCAACGCGACGCGATCCAAACCGACCGCCCAGCACAGCCACGACAGCGCTGCCCAGTCGGCGTGGGCTGTCGCGAGCAGGGACGGGACACCCGCGCCTTCGGTGGCCAGCTGTTCGTCGATCTCGATGGTCTCGGGCGCCGCCTCGCCGGTCTCCGTCGTCGGATGGGGCGCGTCCGGATCGGGCTCGCACTCGATCGTGTCGTGCCGCAAGGCCACCGGGCCCTCCGGGAGCAGCGACGACAGGTCGGCCGGCAGCCACGCGGCCGCCGCGTCGTCGCCGGCGAGCGCGCGGACCGCGGCCCGCGCCCCCTCGATCCGGGTCGCGTAGACGGCGATCGCGTGCCGGATCTCGTCGACGCCGTGACCGATCTCCAGCCCGACGCCCGCCAGCTCGGGGTCGGGCGGCGGAACGGTGCGCCCGGGCCATTCGTCGAGTCCGCGAAACACGATCGCGGCGTACGAGCGCAGCGACGCGGCGGCCTCCGCCGATTCGCCCGCGACCACGTCGGCGTCGGCGAGGGCACCCGCCCGATCGCCCCGCTGGAAGCGCAGCAGCGCGCGCGTCAGGTGAGTCATGCGCCGTTCGGGCGCGAGCAGCAGCGACGACTCGACCAGCTCGATCGCCGCCGGGCCCGTCGCGGGCAGGACCGACGCCAGCGCCCGCAGCGCCGCGGCCGCGTCGGCGCCGGAGATCAGCGCGTCCAGGATCGACGCGAGGCTCGCGTCCGCGGACTGCGAAAGCGCCTCGCCCCACTGGGCCTCGCGCTCGGGGCCGAGCGGCACCACGTGCTCGGCGCGCAGCCGATCGAAGCCGGCGCGATCGCCCGTCGCCACCGCGCCCCGCGCCGCCGCCACGAAGGCCTCCCGCACGCGCCCTTCCGCCGCGAGCGCGTGCGCCTGCGCGGTCCAGTCGCCGCGCGCGTCGAGCAGCACCGGCCAGCGTATCTCGTCGCCGTCGGCCACCGGCATCCCACGGTCGACCGTGCCCACGACCGCGCCGTCGGCGTCTAGGAACGTCCAGCGCCCCGTCGCCTGTCCGGCGTCGTAGGCGCCGCGCTCCTGACGAATCGTCGGATCGGCGTAGGGGCCGGGCTCCCCGTCGGGGAAGCGCCGGTAGAACGGACCCTGCGGCCGGTCGTCGCGCCTGAAGCCCGCCTCCTCCCGCAGCACGCCGGCGGCGTCGAACTGACGGACGGTGCGCACGCCTTCGGTGCGCGGATCGACGACCTCCTCGATGAGGACGCCGTGCTCGTTCCAGAAGCGATCGGCCTCGGGGCTGCGCTGCGACCACCCGCCGCGCGACTCGTCGAACGCGGCCAGGTCGGGCAAACCGGCGGGCCGCGCCGGGCAAAGCCGCCCGTCGGAGAGGATCGCGCGGCCCTCGCTATCGTAGAAGACCTCCAGCAGGAACTCCCCCGCGCGATAGCGCTCGCAGAGGCGGGCCGCGCCCGGCGGGACGCAGCAGGCGCGGATGCGATCGGCGTTGGGCTTGTCCGACGCGTACGCGGTCACGATCCCGTCGATGCGCCCGGCGACGTAGGTGCCCTCGCGGGCGACGTCACCATTGCGGTGATAGACGACGAACGGCCCGTCCTGCAGGCCCGCGACGAAGTGCGTGCGCGAGAACAGCGTTCCGTCCTCTCGATAAAAAGCGCAGTCGCCGTTGCGGACGCCGTGCGCGTCCCGGTGCGACACCTCCCACTTGGAGTCCTCCGGATTCCACACGCCCGCCGCCGGGACCGCTGCCGGTCGACTCGGCGTCTGCGCTTCCGGGCTGGATTCCGGGGTCGCGTCCACGGTCAGCAAAGGATACGCCAAGCGCGCGGGCGATGGTTACACTGCCGCCATGAAGGGCCCCGCCCTGTCGCGTCGCGACCTGATCGCCGGCTCCGTCGGCGCCGGCTTCGCGCTGGCCGTGCGGCCCATCTCCGCCGCAACGATCACGACCAGCGCCGAGGGACTGGAGGTCGCCGACGTCCACCTCCCCGGCCCCGGCGGCGACGTCTCCGCCTACACCGCATGGCCGGCCAAGCGAGCGACGAAGCCGCCGGTCGTCCTGGTGGTGCACGAGATCTTCGGCGTGCACGAGCACATCCGCGACGTCTGCCGGCGACTCGCGAAGCTGGGCTACGCCGCGATCGCGCCCGACCTGTTCGCGCGCCAGGGCGACGTCACGAAGCTCGCCGACAACAAGGAGATCTCTGCCAAGGTCGTCTCCAAGGTCCCCGACGCGCAGGTGCTGAGCGATCTCGATCGCTGCGTCCCGTTTCTGAAGACCAAGGGCGCGGACGCGAGCCGCGTCGCCGTCACCGGGTTCTGCTGGGGCGGGCGCATCGCCTGGCTCTACGCCGCGCACGCCAGCGCCGTCCGGGCGGGCGTCGCCTGGTACGGCCGCCTGATCGGCGACAAGGACGCGCTGCACGCGCAGTATCCGATCGACGTCGCGGCCACCCTGAAGGCGCCGGTGCTGGGGCTCTACGGCGGTCAGGACCAGGGCATCCCCGTCGCCACCGTCGAGGAGATGCGCAAGGCGCTCGCGGCGGGCGGCGCGGCGTCCAAGCGATCACAGATCCAGATCTATCCAGATGCGGGGCACGCGTTCTTCGCGGACTACCGCCCGAGCTACCGCGCCGCCGCCGCCGCCGACGGCTGGAAGCGCATGCTCGACTGGTTCAAGACGAACGGCGTCGCGCCTCAAGGTTGACGGTCAGGCGAGCAGGCGCGCCGCCGCCGCGCCCAGATCGTCCAGCACGGCGTCGGCCGCGTCGAACCGCCCGCCGGCGGTCAGCGTCGACGGGATCACCCAGCAGCGCAGCCCGGCGGCCTTGGCGGCGCGCAGGCCGCGCTCGGAATCCTCGATCACCAGGCAGCGCTCGCCCGCGAGGCCCAGCCGCTCGACCGCGCGCAGGTAAGGATCGGGTTCGGGCTTCGATCGCGCGTAGTCGCCCTGCGCGAGGACCAGCTCGAAGTGCGACAGCAGGCCGGTGCGCGCGTGCGTCCGCGCGAACGGCGCGGGCTCCGAGCTGGTGACGATCGCCAGGCGATAGCGCCGCGCCAGCGCCGACACGATGTCGGCGACGCCCGGGATCAGGATCTCCGCGGTGTCGACCAGCTCGAAGTAGCGCTGGTCGCGCGCGGCCCGCAGCGCGTCGACGTCGGCCGGCCCGAAGCCGCGCTCGCGCGCGAGGTGCCAGGCGCCCCGCCCCTCGCGCAGGAACAGCTCGACGTACGCGGCGGCGTCGAGGTGGATCCCGACGCCCGCCAGCGTCTCCTGGTTCGCGCGGAAGTAGAGGTGCTCGGTGTCGACGAGCACCCCGTCGTTGTCGAACAGGATCGCGTCGAACACTTACGGAAGGAGCAGGATCTTCCGGAACATCCGGATGTCGCCGATCAGGTCGACGCGGTAGCCGATCAGGCCGTTCACGTAGTTGAACGTCGAGATCGCCTGGTTGTACGCCATCTGATCGCCCGCCGCCGTCGCGGCGTCCAGGTCCGCCTTGGCGCTGTACCAGTTCGGGACGGCGGAGCCGTCGGTGTAGCTGCCGATGCTGAGCGGCACCGTGCCGCGCGTCCCCTGGGCGCCCGTGATCCCGTTCAGCTCGTCGAGCAGCTGCCTGCCGATGTTCGGCGCGGCGCCCGCGCCGTTCGTCGTCGCGCGGAAGATGATTCCTGTCTCCGGGTGGGTGTACTCGACGACGCCTGTCGGCGACCCGATCGTGAAGTCGTCGTCTGCGCCCTTCACGCCGATGGCGAGGAAGTTCTGGAAGTCGAGCGTGAAGTCCCAGCTGCTGCCCAGACGACCCAGCCCGAACAGCAGCGCCCAGTAGCGGATGCTCTTGTTGACCGGGGTCAGGATGTGAACCGCGTTCGGCTGCGCGTAGGGCGGCGTCGGCGGGTTCACCATGCCGAACGTGTCGACGTCGACGACCGGCATCGGCGAGAACGTCGGGTTCGCGACGGTGCCGCCGAAGGTCGCGGCGTACATCGAGGGATCGCTGCGGATGATGCCCGACAGCAGCTTGACCACCTCGTCGCGGAACAGGCGGTAGTAGTTGATCGACGATCGCGCCGCCACGTCCGACAGCTCGTCGACGCGGAAGAAGCGCGACTCGGTGCTGGTCAGCGCGGACAGCGCCTGCAGCTTCTCGAGCAACGATCCGACGCGCGTGAACGTGTAGTAATAGTCGTCGGAGAAGTTGATGTAGAACGGCTTCGCGTCCGGCAGCTCGATGTCCATCTTCGGCTGGTTCGGCAGGCAAAGGGTCGGGTCGAGCGCGCCCTGATCGTTGACGGGGAACGTCGCAATCGTCGGGCTGGCGGCGGTCGGACAGTGAAGACCGGGCTCGGGCGTCTGCAGGATCGAAGCGATCGAGTTCAGCGAGTCGACCGACGCGAGGAACAGATCGACGCCGAGGTCGTAGTTCAGGTAGTCCGACAGGAAGAAGAAGAACTGGAACGCCTCGGAGTAGCGGTTGAAGTACCGCTCCTGCAGCCGGTTCAGGTAGCCGTCGATGCCCCAGCTGGTGCGCCCGCGGCGGTAGGCGTTGAACGCGTAGTAGTTCCGGAACTGCTCGGTGACGTTGTCGACGACCTCCTGCTGGTTCGCGCCGCGGTCCCAGGTCTTGCAGTCGAGGTTGCCCTCGAACATGTCCTCGCAGAACTTGTAAGGACGCTCGGGGAAGATGTGGATGTCGCCCTGGCCGTTCTTCATGAAGGCCCGGAACTCCGTCGTCCACATGTCGATGAACGCCTTGTACGAGGTCACGGTGGTCGCCGCCCGATCGAAGTTCACCGTCCCGCCCGTGTCGAACGGCAGCTTGGTGTAGTCGTCGAGGGTGATCGCGTCTTTCAGTCCATTCCACGCGTGCAGCTTCGATTTCCCGATCAGGTCGATCATCTGCCCGTAGCCGAAACGGATCGCCGCGGTGTCGTACTTGCCGAGGCCGTGGATGTCGCTGTTGAAGCGGGCGCCGTAGTCCATCACCGACGCGTACGCGTACTCGCTCAGCTTGTGGTCCGACTCCCAGGTGTTCTGGTCGGCCGTGGCCCGGATGTTCCAGTACTCGTCGTCGTAGTTCAGCGCGTCGGTCGACGCGGCGAAGTTGTGGCGCAGGCCCATCGTGTGGCCCACCTCGTGGTCGGCCAGCCCGCGGAAGATGCGCGCCCGCAGCTCGGTCACCATCTGCTCGGGCGTCAGGTGCAGCTTGGCCAGCTCCAGCGCCGTCCCGAGGATCGCGTCGTCGGCGAACTCCGCCATGTAGACGCAGCCCTTCTGCGCCAGCGTCTGGAAGCGCGCCCGGCGGTTCTCCCGCGACTGCGACGACAGCCAGGGCTTCGCCATCGCCTGGTCGAACACGTCGTCCGGCACCGCGTCGCCCGGGCGATAGCCGGCGATGACCGCCGGCAGCACGTCGTCGTTCAGCAGCAGCTTCTCGGCCGTGCTGCCCTTGACCAGCTTCATCGGCTGGTCGTCGATCCCCGCCGCGACCTTCCGCAGCCGGTCGTCGCGCGTCGGCCCGAGCGCCTTGAGACGCGCCTGGATCATGCTCTTGGCGGCGTCCGTCATCTTCTCGGCCGCGTGCGCCTTGCTGGCCGCCGCGCTCTCCGCGAGCACGTCGCTGATCGACCGGCCCGACAGCAGGTCGTCGATGCTGAGCTGCTGGTTCGCCAGCTGCACGCTGTCCGTCGCGAACTTCGCGTAGATGTCCAGCGCCGCGCCATAGATGTAGGCGGACGCCGAGATGATCTCACCCGTCTCCGGATCCTGCGACGACGGCCCGTAGCCCAGCGGCCCTGCCGACTGCGGCCGGTCGACCCAGTGCAGGAACGAGTAGCGGAGGTCGCCGTTGCGCTGCCAGGTGAACTTCGGCTGGTTCGGATCGCCGTCCGGGCGCTTCTCGGTCACGACCTCGAGCGCGGTGCAGGCCTTCAGCAGATCGGCCGCCTCCAGGTTGTCGAAGTCGAGGACGTGCTTCGTGTCGCGCGCCTCGACCAGGTTACGAACGTCGGGGTGATCCGTGACGAACGCCGTCACGTTGGCGAGGCTGCAGTCGTTCTCCTTCAGCACGAAGATGTTCGGCACCGACGACGCCGCGTTCTTCAGGTCTGCCATCGACGGCTGCCCGTTCGACGCCATCATCTTCAGGCCGGCGACCGTCTCCTTCATCGCCTGATTCCAGTCGTCGACCGTCTGCCGGGCCATGTCCCTCAGCTTCGGATCGTCGGGGAACTCCGGGTTCAGGTAGTACGTGATCGTCCGCGTCTCGCGGCTCGGGTAGCCGATCCGCGCCGGCTTGCCGTCCTGGCCGATCAAGGGCGCGCCGTCCGCCCCCTTCTGGATGGTCTCCTTCCAGATGTTCCAGCGGTTCGCGTAGTACTGCCGCGCCTCCTGCGTCGAACCGACCGAGCGGTTGTAGGTGGGGAGCGCCGTGCGGAAGTAACCGAACTTGCTGAACTGATCCAGCGCCGCGTCGGTGCAGTCGTCGCCGGTCAGGCCCTCGCGCTTCAGCGCCGCCGGGGTGCACGGAATGATGTCCTGCGAGCCGAACGCCATGCGGATCGGCGTGCCGTCGACGTCGGTGATCCGCTCGCGATCGGGATACGAGAGCGGCTCGTACTCCGAGTCGGGAACCGGCATGAGCGAGTTGCGGTACGTGATCATCGCGTTGCCGCAGCCCCACGGCCCGACCTCGTCGTCGGCGCCGAACAGGTTGTAACAGGCGAGGATGTCGGGCGACCGGTTCTGCTTGTGCGTCCACTCGACGTAGTCGCGGCGCATGATCGGCCGGTCGGGGTTGGTCAGCGGATCGTCCGCCTCGGTGACCGCGAGGCCGGTGCTGAGATCGCCGGCGACGCCCATCAACTGCTGCGACGGATCAGCGCCCGACGGCAGGTCCGCGAAGTTCATCGACCAGTCGACGCGCATGTACTGGCGCTGGCTCCAGGGCCGGTCCTTCTCGTTCTCCGAGATGACGTTCGTCTCTTCGCCCGTGCCCGGGTTGTACTCACGCCGGATGTCGAAGTGCGACATGATCTTGTAGACGAGCACCGGCGTATCCATGTTGTTGTCGCCGCCGGTGGTCGGGTTTTCGGACCCGGGCGCGTAGTCGTACGACCGGAAGCCGATCAGGCTGCCCTCCGTGATCTGGAAGCGCACCTTCATCAGATCGCCCATCATCCCTTCGAAGTTGAAGGCGCTGGTCGGCGGCACGCCGGTGATCGTCTGCCGGTAGTAGAACTTCCGGGGCGTCCCGTCGGCGTTGAAGAAGATCGACTTGTCGAGCGCGTCCGGCTGCACGCGGCTGATGTCGCCCTGACCCGCGCAGGCTGACAGCAACAGCGCCGTCAGCGGCAAGGCGCGGATCGAATATGAGAATGAACGGCGTGCGGTAACGGGGGACATGCGCATCCTCCTAGAGGGTTCCACCAACGCTGAAAAACACTTGGCTGTAGTTGTTCATGTTGCCGCCCGAGAAATCCCAGAACGGGAAGCGCGGGTACCGGTAACGCGAATCGAGGGCAGGCTGCAGGCTGGCGACCCCCGCGCTGAGCGAGAGGTGGGGACGAAGCTCGTACGACAGCGAGATGATCCCCCAGGTGACGTCCGACCGACCGGTCAGCGCGGCGTTGTTGTCCGTCATCACGTCCGCCGGAAACGAGTACTTGAACGTGTTCGCGATGTAGAGCGACACCATCCCCGACCACTTCCCGTGCGCGAGGATGCCGAGGAAGCTGTTCGCGATGGCGAAGTTCGTATTGGCCGGGCCGCCGCAGTGGTCGCCCTCGCCGCCTGACGGTCCGCCGCCCCCGGAACCTCCGCCCGAGCCTCCGCCCGACGGCGCGAGGCAGCCGGTCGTGTCACCGGGGCCGCTGCCGCGGTACGGGCTGGTGTGAAAGTACTTCGCGGCCATCAACGCCCAAATCAGCTTCAGCGACCACTTCCGCTTCTCGTCGTTGATCTGCCCGAACTCGAAGTCGCGGTTCACATTCGGGCCGACGCCCAGGCCGAAGACCATATGTTCGTAGCGGCTCTCGTAGGAGACCGGCAGGATCGTCCGGACCACGCCGCCGATCCGGATCTTCGAGCGCTCGAACTTGTGCAGGTTGTCGGCCGCCAGCCAGACCCACGGATCATAAGGATAGAAGCGTCGTCCGTTGGGCGTGTCGGGCGAGGTGAACTCTTCCTCGAGGTAGATGCGCGCGCGCAGTGCCAGCTTGTAGCGCGTGCCCAGCGCGTAGCTCGGTTTGAGGAACAGCGCGATCGAGGCGTACGGGTTGTGATACCCGCTGCTGTAGAACGATCCGGAGCCGATGTACGTCGACGCTTCCGCCGTCGAACCTTCGAGCTTCTTCAAGTACTCCGGCGTCGGCGACGTCGGCGATCGCGCGATGTCCTGAACCGGGCTGTCCGCCCACGCATACGTCGTATGCGCGACGACGATCAGTCCCACCGCGGCCAAATACGGGCGGGCCATGCGGGGCCGATATTACTCCCAATCGCGCGACGCAAAGCGCCTTTCGCAACTGCGAAAACCGGCTCACGCTCGAGAATAAGCCGGTTTTCCGGCTTCCCGGACGGGGGAGACTACGGCTGGGTTAGCCGGAAGAAGGTGTCCTTGCCGGCGTAGGTGCAGTCGGGCGTGCTGACCGCCCCCGCCGCCGTCCCGTTGTCGGCGATCAGGTGCGCGGCCGCGGAGCCAACCAGCTGGGCCCGCCGCGCGCCGCCCGCTGTCCTGTCGGGCAGCATCTGGAACGTCCACGAGTCGGTGGGTTTGATGACGGCCAACGCGGCGATCGGGTTGCCGGCCGTGTCGGAGAGATTGAATTGATAGAAGCACTCCGGCGGCGCGGGCGTCGTGCTGTCCACGTACGGGTCGGGATTCGGCACGGTCGCGCTGTTCCCGTTGACGTCGTAGCTGAGGAAGTTGCAGATGCCCGCCGTGTCGACCAGGTCGGTCAGCTCGCCGTGCTCGAACTTCAGGCTGTTGAAGATCAGGAACGGCGTCATGTTGGCGGCCGGGAACACGGTGGAGAAGATCGGATCGGTGCAGGTCAACGTGAAGCCGGTCGACCCCAGCACGGTCGGATCGGGCGCCTCGTAGAACCAGCGGCCGATGAACTGATCGGCCGGGCTGCCCCCGTCGCCGCCTCCGCACCCCACCGCGAGTCCACCGGACAGAACCAGCGTCAGCATCGTCACCTTCGCCGCATTCGAACGAGCTTGGCCTTGCATCGACGCCCTCCCTTTCGCGGTTGGCAGACTACCGCACATTACACATTGGTGGTCGCCCGCAACCTTCACTTCCGTTTTGACCGATTGCGAGATGAAGCAGCCGTCGTGCGCCTTGTGGTGCATCTCGGCCTCCTGCTCGGGCGACGGGCGCTTGTCGCCGGCGTAAACGACCTTCGGGTTCAGCGTCACGACGGAGATCCACGGCACGCCGCGTTCGTTCTTGGTCATCTCGCCGACCGCCTCGTCGTCGTAGCTTTCGATCTGGAAGCCGCCGAGGCGCGCCACGTGCAGGAACGTCAGCATGTGGCAGCTGGACAGCGACGCGACGAACGCTTCCTCGGGATCGACGTTGGCGGGATTGGACCAGGGCGCTGGAACGACCGACGGCGAGGCCGACGCGGCGACGGCGAGCCCGCCGTCGAAGGTCCAGGTGTGCTCGCGCGTGTACTTGCCCAGCCGGTAATCGGGCGTGCCGCCCTTCCACTCGATCTTCGCTTTGTGCTGCGACATGCGCCGTTACTACCTCATTTCACGCCGGACAGACAGCAATCGGCGGGGCGCGCGGGCGGGACGGCGTCCTTGAGGTCGCAGCGCGCGTGCGGCCCCTGCGCGCCGGGACGAACGTAGGTGAACGCGCGGCACTGCGCCTCGCCCGAGCAGGCGTCGCGGCACACCTCGGGACGCGGCTCGCGCAGCTCGAAGGTCCGGTAGTCCGCGCCCGGACGATCGGTGTTCGGCTCCCACTTGAACGCGGCCGGAGGCGCGGCGGCGGCCAGGACGACGACGAAGGCAGCCGCGCGCAGGGCGATGGTGACCATCGATGACCTCGCCGCATTATCGTCGATCCACCGGCGCGGACCAGGCGCGATTGCCTTTTGCCGGCGCGCGCGAAACGGCTACTCTCCCGCGCATGCTTCGGTCGACCCTCAAGCTTTGTTTGCTTCTGATCTGCACGGTGGCGGGCGCGGGCTGCATCAAGCGCACCGCGCCGCCCCCCGCCGCGGTCGGCGCGACGGCGACCACCGGGACGACGACGGCGGCCCCGGCGGCGTCCGACTTCAACCAGCCCAACCCGGTGCAGGAGGCGGCGAACGCGCGCATCGCGTCGCTCGCGCGCACCGACCTGCTGGGCGGCGCCGGGATCGCCGCGTTCAAGATCTCGGGCGACAACGCCAAGGCGGCGTCGGCGGCGCCGCTGACCGTGACCGGGCAGCCGTTCACGGACGCGATGCGGTTCACGATGAAGGAAGCGTCCAGCCACGAGTGGGCGGTGCAGCTGCAGGCGCCCACGGCCGCGCCCGTCGCCGCCGGCGACTCCATCCTCGCGACCTTCTGGTTCCGCGCCGAGGTGCCTCAGGAAGGCAGCGTCGGCGAGACAGAGTTCGTGTTCGAGCTGGGCCGCGCGCCGTACACGAAGTCGATCCAGTACCCGATCCAGGCCGGGTCCGACTGGTTCCGCGTGCAGGCGCGCTTCACGGCCGCCGCCGCGTACGCGCCCGGCGAGGCGAACATGATCTTCCGCCTCGGCTACGAGCCGCAGACGCTGGATCTCGGCGGCGTGAAGGTCGAGAACTTCGGCAAGGCGATCGCGATGGGCGGCCTGCCGACGTCGATGACCAGCGACCGGCGGCGCGCGAAGGCGCTGGCGGCCGCGAGCAAGGACGCGCAGGCGAACACGGCGCCGACCGAAGCGGGCGATCTGGCGTTCGAGGTGGACACGGGCAAGGTGATCCGGCCGATCAGCCCGTACGTCTACGGCATCAACTCGCAGAAGGAAGAGGGCACGAACGTGACGGTGCGCCGCATGGGTGGCAACCGGCAGACCGGCTACAACTGGGAGATCAACGCCTCGAACGCGGGCAGCGACTACAACCACCAGAGCGACGACTGGCCGTGCACCGTGCTCGGCTACACCGACTGCGGCGCGCCGGGCGCGCAGTTCGTCGACTTCGCGCGCGAGAACAAGACGATGGGCGCCGAGACGCTGGCGACGATCCCGATCGTCGACTACGTCGCCGCCGACAAGAAGCTGAAGGTGACCGAGGCCGAGAAGGCCCCCAGCCCGCGCTGGGCGAAGTCGATCGCCAAGAAGCCGGGCCCGCTCAGCCTGACGCCCGATCTGAACGACAAGACCGTCTACCAGGACGAGTTCGTGAACTTCCTGGTCAGCAAGCTCGGGAAGGCGAAGGACGGCGGCATCAAGTTCTACTCGCTCGACAACGAGCCGGCGCTGTGGCCCAGCACGCACCCGCGCATTCACCCGGACCGCACGCGCTACGACGAGATGTTGAAGCGGACGGAGGCGATCGCCACCGAGGTCGTGAAGCTGGATCCGTCGGCGATGAACCTGGGCGCGGTCGCCTTCGGCTGGTCCGAGTACAAGTCGCTGTCCGACGCGCCCGACGCGAAGGAGCACAACGAGAAGTACGGGACGTACCTGGACTTCTTCCTCGCGTCGATGAAGGAGCTGGAGGCGAAGCACAAGAAGCGCCTCGTTCACGTGCTGGACGTGCACTGGTATCCGGAGGCGCGCGGCACCAAGCGCATCACCGACAAGGACAACTCGCCGAAGACCGTCGCTGCCCGGCTACAGGCCGCGCGCAGCCTGTGGGATCCGACGTACACGGAGAAGAGCTGGATCGTCGGCGAGACCGGCAAGCCGATCCGCCTCATCCCGTGGCTGAACGACAAGATCGCCGAGCGCTACCCGGGCACGAAGCTGAGCATCACCGAGTACGACTACGGCGGCGCCGACCACATCTCGGGCGGCCTCGCGCAGGCCGACGTGCTGGGCGTGTTCGGGCGCGAGGGTCTGTTCATGGGGAACTACTGGGGCAACGGCCCCGGCAACGGACCGCTGCCGAACTACATCAAGGCCGCCTTCAAGCTGTTCCGGAACTACGACGGGAAGAAGGGGACGTTCGGCGACACCGCGGTGGCGGCCACGCTGGCCGACAACTCGAAGGCGTCGATCTTCGCGGCGACGGACACGAAGCGGAAGGGCCAGCTCACGGTGCTCGTGATCAACAAGGAGCTGCGCTCGATCTTCAACGGCAAGATCGCGATCAAGGGCGGCAAGTACAGCAAGGCGCAGGTCTACACGCTGGACGCCAGCAGCCCTGACATCAAGACCCAGCCCGCGCCCGTCGACGTGAAGGACGGTCTCCTTCAGTACAAGCTGTCGCCGATGTCCGCGGCGCTGTTCGTCGTGAACTGACGGTCAGTCCCAACCGCGGCCGTGTCGCGTGTAGTCCGCCGACAGCTGCGGCGCCGCGACGACGTTGCCGACCGCCTCGTAGAAGTTGCTGGCGCCGCGGTAATCGGGCGCCGAACCGAGGAAGAAGCGCGTCTGGTCGCCGGGGATGCTGCGCACGCCGAAGAACGGACGCAGCGTCCAGGCGGCCTGGCCGCCCACCAGCAGCGACAGCGCCAGCCAGCCGACGACGGTGATCACCCGCCGTGACAGCGCCCAGGGGTGATAGGCGGCGAGCGCGCGCACCTGACGAAACAGCGCCAGCGCGCCGCCCGCCGCGATGAACGCGACGTTCAGGGCGAGGAACATCGGGTACTCGTGCAGCGACCCCGCGTCGGGCGGGATCAGCGTCCGGGCCAGGAACCAGTTGGCCGGCGCGAGCGCGGCGAGCAGCAGCGCGGCGTCCCGGTACAGTCGCATCGCGAGCCGCTGGGTATCGACGAAGCCGAAGCTGCCTCCGCCGACGAGGCGCGCGAAGAGGAAGTACGCGACCGCGCAGGCGGCGCCGGTGATCAGGAAC
>Ga0207661_10000986_pt1 | contig 18816 bp, 17 predicted proteins | sample KBSC713LmetaG_FD_184337 | JGI IMG/M metagenome (GOLD analysis project Ga0207661, IMG submission 184337) | Corn rhizosphere microbial communities from Kellogg Biological Station, Michigan, USA - KBS C7.1-3L metaG (SPAdes) (version 2) | ecosystem: Host-associated > Plants > Roots > Rhizosphere ...
CGGCTACTCGGTCGCCCTGCTGGAGCGGGACGACTACGCCGTCGGCACCTCCAGCCGCTCCTCGAAGATGGTCCACGGCGGCCTCCGCTACCTGCAGAACTTCGACCTCGGCCTCGTCCGCGAGGCGCTGCTGGAGCGCCAGCTGATGGTCCGCCTGGCGCCGCACCTCGTCTACCCGACCCCGTTCCTCGTCGCCGCGCTCGGCGAGGAGCGACGCGACCGCAAACTCGGGCTCGGGCTGAACATGTACGACGTGATGGCGGCCAGCCGCGCCGGCCGCAGCCGCCGCCAGCGCCGCGCCGACCGGGAGCTCGAAGACGACTCCTACTGGTCGCCCGACCGCCACCGCACCATCGACGGCGAGGAGGTGCTGGAGCTGGTCCCCGCCCTGGCCCCGCGCGAACCCCACGACGCCTACCTCTTCTACGACTGCCAGACCGACGACGTCCGCCTCGTCCTCACCGTGCTCGGCGAGGCCGAGCGCTTCGGGGCGGTGATGCTGAACGGGGCGGAGGTGACCGAGGTCCTCTCGAAGGAGGGCAAAGCGACCGGCGTCGCTTTCGTCGAGGAGGAGTCGGGGGAGCGGATGCAGGTTGGCGCCGACCACGTCGTCAACGCCACCGGCGTCTTCGCCGACCGGATCCGGCCCGAGGAGCTGCTGGGAGAGGAGGACGTGCCGCGGATCGCGCCCAGTCGCGGCACCCACTTGGTGATCGATTCCGAGCAGCTGCCGATGGGCGAGGCCGCCTGCATCGTCCCCGCCGGCGAGGGGCGGATGATCTTCTCGCTGCCCTGGTACGGCCGCACCCTGGTCGGCACCACCGACAACGACTTCGACGGCGACATCGCGCACCCGCGCCCGGCCGCGGACGACGTCGAGTACCTGCTGAACGCGGTCAACGAGTTTTTCGGGACGGTGATCGGCGAGGGCGATCTGGTCGGCGCCTACGCCGGCGTGCGGCCGCTGATCTCGACCGGCGACCCGCGCAAGTCGGTCGACATCTCCCGCAAAGCCGAGCTCTACGAGACCTCCTCGGGGATGCTGACGATCACCGGCGGCAAGCTCACCACCTGGCGGCGTATGGCGAAGCAGACTGTCGACCGCCTGGTCGAGCGCGGGGGCCGCGAAGCCCCCTGCCGCACCGAGGAGATCCCGCTGGGGATGGAGGCGCGGCCGGAGGACCTGGAGGCGCCGGCAGGGGTGGGGGAGGAGGCGACCCGGCAGCTCGCCTTCCGGTATGGACACGCGGCCCGGCGGGTGCTGGAGATCGCGCGCTCCGACCCGAAGCTGGCCCGTCCGATCGTCCCCGGCCGCCCCGACCTGCTGGCCGAGGCGGTGCTGGCGGCCCGCTATGAGCAGGCGCGCAGCGTCGCCGACGTACTCCTGCGACGTACCCGGCTGGGAATCCTGGCGGCGCCGCAGCTGCGGACGGCGAAGGCGGTGCGGCCGGTCGCCGATGCGCTCGGGGCGGAGCTGGGGTGGGGGCGGCGGCAGCGCTCGCGGGAGGCCGAGGCGTGGCTGACGGTCGCCGCCGCGGAGGGCAGCGACCCCGCCGCGACGCTGGGCCGGTCGCCCGCCGCCTCGGTCGAATAGTCTGCGGCCCCGATGAACAAGGCCGAGCTGGAGAAAAAGCACCTGTCCGAGCTGCACCTGCTGGCCGCCGAGGCCGGCGTCGAGCGCTACCGGATGCTGAGCAAGGGCGAGCTGGTCGAGAAGCTCGCCGACGGCAACGGCAGCGGGGCTTCTGCCCCGGCGGCAACCGAGAGCGCTGGCGGGGAAAATCGCGAGGAGCGCCCGCGCCGCCGCCGCCGGCGCCGCACCGGCTCCCCCGCCGTCTCCGGCGAGATCGAGGAGGGCGGCGAGCCCAGCCGGGACGCGGCCGAGCAGCCGCGCGAGCGGCGCGACCGCCCGGAGAAGTCTCCCGAGCGTGCACCGGCCCCCGCGCCTCCTGCGGCCGCCGGAGGCGAGGCCGTGGAGCCGCCGGCCCCGCGCCGCCGTCGCCGCCGCCGCTTCGGCCGCCGCAGCAAGCAGGCCGTCACCTTGCAGGGACTGCTGTTGCCGCCGGAGGCAGGTCGCCAGGCTCTCGTCTTCGCCGAGACCCGCGAGGGCTGCACCGCGCTGCTGCGCAGCGTCGCCGCCGATCTCGCCGCCGATAGCAAGGGCCCCGATCCCGTCGCCCTGCTGATCGACCCCAGCCCCGAGGAACTTGCCGACTGGAAGCGCGACGCCCCCCAGGCGGAGATCGTCTCTGCCGGACAGCCGCGCCACGCCAGCGACGCCCTCGCCCAGGCCGCCGCCCGCGCCGGTCGCGGCGAAGACGTGATCCTCCTCGTCGACTCCCTCACCCGCCTCGGCGAGGCCCACGGCGATGCCGAGGCCGCGAAGGAATTCTTCGACGCCGGGAGAACCCAAGGCGCCCAAGGGGGCGGTTCCCTCACCATCGTCGCCGCCCTAGAGCGCACTTCCTAGACGCTCGGGAGAGGGCCCGGGTAGGCCCCGGAACGTCTTGTACCTTTTCGGCGCCCAGCTTCTCGGACGGCCGCAGGCGAACCTCGAAAAAGTTAAGTGAGGGGCCTACCCGGGCCCTCCACCTCAGCGCCGATAAGCGATGCGCCGCCAGGACGGCTCTTTACTCAGCTCGATCAGCTCGTTGCTGCGATCCGGCTGCACGTAGCCGAAGGTCTGGGTGCGCTCGTCGAAGACGACGTCGAGCTCGCCCTCCTTGACCCGCTGGTCGAGCCAGGCGCCGCGGAAGACGAGGCGGCGGATCCAGTGGACGAGGCTGCGGTTGGAGGGGCCGACGAGGTCCTCCCAGTTCTCGTTGATGTGCTCGCCGAGGCGGGAGCTGGGCTCGGCGATCTCACCGCTGACCGCGAGGTCGAGGAGGTCGTCGAGCTCCTCGGCGCTGAGCCCCTGGTCGACGAAGCGGAGCTTCACGGCCGCCTGCTCGACGCGCTGCGCGAAATCCTCCTCGTTGAAGGCGAAGCGGAGCTCGCCGTACTCCAGCACGTAGTCGGAGCCGGACTCGTAATTCCCTCTGCGGGTCGTCTTCTTGTCCATGAGTTGAAGCCAGTCCGCTGACGCAAGCCCGGCGTCAGCAGGTCCATGATCTTGCCGATCATCGTAGAGACGTGCCCGCTCGGGCCCGTGCCTGAACGGGCGGTTGCACCTTGGCGGGAAGGTTGCACTTCTTCAGGGCCGAAATGGGTACTCGACCGACGGGAGACGCCGTGATCGACCTCCACTGCCACATCCTCGACGCGATCGACGACGGCGCCCGCGACGCCGACGACAGCCTCGCGATGGCCCGCCAGGCGGAGGCCGACGGGATCGAAGCGGTTTGCGCGACCCCGCACATCCGCCATGACCACGACGTCCGCATCGAGGAGCTTGCCGGCCGGGTGCGGGGGCTGAACGAGCGGCTGCAGCGGGAACTGGTGGCGGTGCGGATCCTCCAGGGCGGCGAGGTCGCGGAGACGGCGCTGGAGGGATTAGGCGAGGAGGAGCTGGCGCGGGTCGCCCTCGGCGCGGGCAGATGGATTCTGTTGGAGCCGGCGCCGGGCCCGCTCGACGATAGCCTGCTGCGGCGGGTCGTGCACCTGGCCGAGCGCGGCTACCGGGCGATCGTCGCCCATCCCGAGCGCCACCTCTCCGCCGACATGTTCGAGCGGATGGCGGCGCTGGTCGCCGCGGGGGCGCTGATCCAGGCGACCGCCGACTTCTTCCTTCGCGAGAACATGGCGAAGGGGATGCTGGCGATGGCCGAGAAGGGCCTCGTCCACGTCCTCTCCAGCGACGCCCACACGGTTCTGGGCGGCCGCCCGGTGCGGCTCTCCCCGGCCCTCGAGCGCCTGCGCGAGGTCGAGCTGTTGGCTCCGCACATGGAGTGGATCGCCGAGACGGCGCCGCGGGCGATCGTCCAAGGGGACCCCGTCGAGGTCCCCTTCGAGCCGCAGCTCTAGGGGTTCCGAACTTGGGGCCCCTATGGGGGACCAAATCTCGGAGTCGCTAATCGAGCTCCCGGAGCTGCACGTGCGGCGCCAACTCCTCGATCACTTTGCGGGAGCCGGTGCCGAGGCCTGCGCGAAGGAAGTTCGTGGCGCCGGCGGCGGCGCTGAGCCGGAGGACGTCGTCCCACTCGCGGCCGCCGGCGATCGTCGCGGCCAGGGCGCCCATCATCGAGTCGCCGCAGCCCTCGCGCGAGCCGCGCTCGAACTTCGGCGGCGTCAGCTCGGTGAAGCTGCCGTCGCGGAGCGCCAGCGCCGGCTCGCCGGCGCGGGTGACGATCACTCTCTCCGCGCCCGCCTCGCGGACCCGCTCCATCGCCGCCCGCATCCGCTCCTCCGTGTCGACCGGGCCGGAGACGAAGCCGGCAATCTGCCAGTCGTTGATCTTGATCAGGTCTGGCCCGCCCTTGAGCGCCTCGTCGAGGCGGGGCGAGGAGAGGTCGACGATCACCGCCTTGCCGTTCGCCTTCACGTCGGCGACCAAGCCGCTGTAGATCTCCAGCGGCACCGTATTGTCAGGGTAGGGGCCGCAGACCGCGAGCAGGTCGCACTCCAGCGCGGCGGCGACGGTGACCGAGAAGAGGTCGTCGACCTCGTGGCGGGAGGCGGGCAGGGCCGCGCTCTGGGCGACCGGCTCGCGCTCGCCGCTGCGGCGGTCGTGGATGTAGGCGCCGCTCGCCTCCGTCGTCTCGACCAGCCGCAGCTCGATCGGCATCTCCTCCAGCAGCGGCCGCAGGATCGCCCCGACCTCGCCGCCGATAAAGCCACAGAGGACCGGCTCGGCGCCGAGCTCGGCCGCCATCCGCGCCACCCAGACCCCTTGGCCGGCGGCGTGGACGTGGATATCGTCGCCGCCGTCGGCGCTGAAGGACTCGATCGCGATCGAGACCATCGGGTTGGGGCTGAAGATCGCGACTTTCGGCTTGGCAAGCATCGGTCGATCCTAAGAGACGGGGGAGAGAATCCAGCCCTGGCAGCTTGAAGGGGCGTGGACCATCGTCACCCCAACATCCCCATCGCGAATGATTTCCGAACCAGGCTGCGCGGACTCGCCTTCCGTGACCGCGAGCGAGCCGGACCCGGTCTGCTGATCCCGCGCTGCGCCAGCATCCACACCTTCGGCATGCGCTTCCCGCTCGACGTCTACTTCCTCGACGCCAAGGGGGCCGTCCTCTCGATCCGGCGCGCGGTACCGCCGCGGCGGATCCTCTGGCATCGCGGTTCTTCCGCAGTTTTGGAGATTCCCTCCACCGCAGAGGGGGGAGAACTCGCCTCTCCCGGCCCTTAGCTCCGCATGCTTCCCCAACGAGAAGAGATAGCCAGCCTCGTCGTCTGCGAGGACGACCACGTAACCCTCGACCTCCTCTGCGAGCACCTCGCCGCCGATCGCTTCGGCGTCATGCCCGCGCCCAGCGCCTCCGACGCGCTGCGGCTCTGCCGCTATAACCACCCGGACCTGCTCCTGCTCGACCTGGCGCTGCCCGACGCCTCCGGCCTCGACGTCCTCCGCGAGATCCGCGACGCCGACGGGATCGACTCCCGCTTCGACCCGCGCCTGCCGGTGATCGTCCTCAGCGGCCGTGGCGGCGACACCGACAAGGTCCGCGGCCTCGACTCCGGTGCCGACGATTACCTGACCAAGCCCTTCATCTACAGCGAGCTGCGCGCCCGCATCGGCGCCGTCCTGCGGCGCCGCAGGGACCCTCATGACGGGCCCCGTCGCGTCGGCGACCTCGTGATCGACCCACTGCGCCGCCGGGTCACGGTGGGCGATCGCGAGGTCCACCTCGCGAAGAAGGAGTTCGCGCTGCTCCGCGTCCTTGCCGCCGACCCCCTGCGGGTCTTCACCAAGGACGAGCTGCTCGACCTGGTCTGGGCCTACCGCGGCCCGTCGAAGACGCGGACGCTCGATTCGCACGCATCCCGGCTGCGGCGCAAACTCGACCCCGAGCACGGCCGCTTCGTGATCAACTGCTGGGGAATCGGCTACCGCTTGATCGACGGTTAGCCAAGAGGACTGCCCGACGCCCCCGGGCTGACCGGGAGCGTCGGTGAAAAAGCCCTTACTTCTTCGCCTTGACTTTCTTCGCGGCGGGGACCTCGAAGTGCATGATCGCCAGCTTCGTGGAGATACCGTCGGCCTTGCTGTCGAGACGCTTGCCGGCCTCCTTCTGGATCTCGCTCGCCTTCTTCACCGCTTCGGCAAGGACCTTGTTGAGGTCCTTCCAACCCTGCTCGTCGAGCAGGAGCGGGGTGTCGGAGAGGTGCGAGTCCTTGCGCCCCTCGATGGTGCCCTCGGCCATCGCCTCGGTCGCGCTCTGGCCGATCGACTCGAGGATCGAGCCGGAGATGCCTTTGCGGGCCGAGGCCGGAATCTTGCCCCAGTCGGAATCGCTGAGGAAAGCACGGTCGGTGGCGCGGTAGAAGTGCTCGACGGCGCCGCGCCGCGGCTCGGTTTTGACCAGTTCGACACAGTCGTATTCGAGCAGCGTTTTGACGTGGTAGCTGACGTTGCCCAACGGCTCGCCGAGCTCCTGTGCGAGCTGGTTCGGGCTCGAGATCCCTTTGTGCAGGGAGCTGAGGATGCGGACGCGCAGGGGGTGGGCAAGGGCCTTCGCAAGCTGCTGGGTGATGCCCTCTGGTGACGTTCGGGACTGTGGCAAGGGTGACCTCCGTTTCTTCGCTCGGGCGGGGAGACGTTGGTGGCAGGAAGCACCCGAGTTACTAGACAAGTATTCCAAAACGGTAGGCGGCAACCAACGTCGCTCGGGAAATATGCAGTGATTGAGATCGACCGCTCTAATCGGTTACAGTCGCTGTCAGATTTGGACACTAATCCGTGTCGGGTTAGTGTCTGGCTGGTCGCGCCCGTCCTCTCGATGCGCCTGGCCGAGACCGCTGCGGGGGACGGGCGCGCCGCAGGCCCGGCGAAATCCGCGAATTGCGGATAGCGGGCAGAGCCGCGGGGGAGAGTTCGGCTGCGCTGATCCCTTAGCGCTCCATGAACGCAGCCGGGGTTCGGATCTGAGATGCCGCTGGAGCTGTCCGAGCTTGCCGGCGGCCTGCCGATCGCCGCTTCGTTTGCGATGGCAAGCGGCATCAACGCGCTGCGAGAGGGTCGGCGCCGAACCTCGCTGAACGAGGCGATGCACGAGTTGCGCCGTCCCCTGCAGGGGCTGGCCCTCCTGCTGCCGGGCGGGACGGCGTCGCCGGAACAAGCCGATTCCTGTCTGCGGATGGCGATCGCCGCCTTGGAGGAGCTGGATCGGGAGATCAACGGAGAGGGGTTCGCGGCAGCGGCGGAACCGGTGCCGTTGCGGTCTCTGGTCGAGTCGGCGATGGAACGCTGGTGGCCCCGCGCCGAGGCCTCCGGACGCTCGCTGAGCCTGAAATGGAAGGCCGGCGACCCAACCCCCCGAGTCGACCCGATCGAGCTGGCGCGGGCGCTGGACAACCTGATCAGCAATGCATTCACGCATGGCTCGGGCGCGGTCGATCTGGAAGCGATCGAAGAGGTAGGTGTCCTCCGTCTCCTGGTCCGCGACGGGGGCTGCCGCGACCGGCACCGCGGCCACCGCCTCCGGCGCCTTGCCCGCCGCCACGGAAGAGATCGGCGGCACGGCCACGGCTTGAGGATCGTGCGGCGCCTGGCCGCGGGCTGCGGCGGGAGCTTTGAGCTGCGGTGTTCGTCCCTCTTCACCGTCGCCTCGCTGGAGCTGCCTTTGCAGGAGGGACGGCGGTGAGCCGGCGGGGCCGCGCCGTTGCATTCCTCCTTGCCGCGGCGCTGGCCGCGGCTGCGGCCGCGGCACTCGCCGACGGGTACGGAAAGAGCGTAGTCCGGGGCTACGGAGAGCTGCGGCCGGTGCTGATCGCGAGCGCTGACCTGCGGCGGGGCAGGAAGATCGATCCGCGCCTCGCTGCCGAGGCCCTGGAGGTGCGCCGGGTGCCGGTTCGGTTCGCGCCGCCGACCGTCCTGGCGGCGCCTCGGGAAGCGCTCGGGCTGACGCCGGCGGTGACGATCCCGCAGGGTTCCTACGTGCTGGCGACCTCCTTGCGGGCGGGGCGAACTGTGCCTTCCGGATCCGTCCTGCCGAGAGGGCGGCGGCCGGTCGAGATCCTCGTCAGCGGCGCCGGTGCCCTTTCGGCCTTCGGCGGCCAGCCGGTCGGCGCGAAGGTCGACGTCGTCGTCAGCACCGAACCGAGCGGTTCGGGGAGCGGCCGCACCTATGTCGCCGCCGCCGGCGTTCCGTTGCTGGCGCTGACCCCGGGCGGCGAAGGAGGCCCTGGGGAAGCCACCGCGACCCTCGGACTCACCCGCCCGCAGGCGCTGCGCCTGATCGCCGCCGAGAACTTCGCCCGCAGCGTCACCGTGATCCCGAGGGGCTAGATGATCGCGGCGCGCGAGCGGGACATCGCCGAGCTGGCGGCGCGACTGCGGACGCTGATCGTCGAGCGCCGGCGGGCCGCCGCCGCGGCCGGGGAGACGCTCGGGGATGCGCTCGCCGAGACGGCGCGCGAGGTCGTCGAGGAGCACGCCGCCGTCCTCCCCCGCGAGCAGCGCGAGGAGGTGATCGAGCGGATCCTGCGCGACAGCGTCGGCCTCGGGCCGCTGGAGGCGCTCCTGGCCGATCCGGCGGTCGAGGAGGTGATGGTCAACGGCCCCGATTCGGTCTACGTCGAGCGGCGGGGGGTGCTGGAAGAGACCGACATCGCCTTCGAGGGCGAGGAGGATCTGCGCAACGCGATCGAGCGGATCCTCGCCCCGCTTGGGCGGCGGGTCGACGAGCTCAGTCCGATGGTCGACGCCCGCCTTGCCGACGGGTCCCGGGTCAACGTCGTGATCCCGCCGCTGGCGATCGACGGACCGGCGCTCTCGATCCGCCGCTTCGGCGCCGAGCGGCCCGACGCCGACGCCCTGGTCGAGCTGGGGACGCTGAGCGAGGCGCAGCACCGTCAGCTGGCCGAGGCGGTGGCGGAGCGGCGCAGCGTGCTGGTCAGCGGCGGCACCGGCTCGGGCAAGACGACGCTGCTGAACGCGCTCTCTGGTTTTATCGGCGCCGGCGAGCGGGTGGTGACCATCGAGGACGCGGCCGAGCTGCGGCTGCAACAGCCACACGTCGTCCGGCTCGAGAGCCGCCCGGCGGGAGTCGAGGGCCGCGGCGAAATATCGATCCGAGACCTGCTGCGGAACGCGCTGCGGATGCGACCGGACCGGATCGTGATCGGCGAGGTTCGGGGCGTCGAGGCGCTCGACCTCCTCACCGCACTCAACACTGGGCACGACGGCGTCCTCTCGACGATTCACGCCAACGGGGCCGCCGACGCCCTGCGCCGGCTCGAGACCCTGGTCCTGATGGCCGGTGTCGGGCTGCCGCACGCCGCCGTGAGCGAGCAGGTGCGGCGGGGAATCGACCTCGTCGTCCATCTTCGGCGCCGGGCCGACGGCTCGCGCCTGGTTACCGAGATCGAGGCAGTCGGTTGATCTGGCCAGTGCTGATCGCCGCCGCCGCCGGCGGCCTGGTTGCGATGGCGCTGCGCGAGGCGCTGCTGGCCAGCCCCGAGGTTGCGGACTGGCTCCGTGTCGCCCTGGAGCCGCTGCGGCGCGCCGGCGCGGAGGGTTACGCGCCCTCGGCTCCCGAGCGGCGCAAGCTGGCGGCGCTGGGAACGGCCGGGGCGATCGTCCTCGGCTGGTTCCTCGGCGGCGCCGCTCTGGCGCTGCCGCTCGCGGTCGCCGGACCGGGCGCGGTCGGCTGGCTGATCGGCGCTCGCCGGCGCCGTTACCGCCGCGCGGTCGAGCGCTCGCTGCCGCAGGTGGCGACGGCGGTCGCCGACTCGCTCAGCGCCGGCCGCTCCCTGCGCGCCTCGCTCGCGGGCTCGGTCGCCTCCCTCGACGGCCCGCCGGCAACCGAGCTGGCGCGGTTGGCCGGCGAGCTCGAGCTGGGCGCGGCGACCCCGGCGGCGCTGGAAGCCTGGCGGCGGCGGATGCGCTCGCACCGGGTCGACGCCTTCGTCGCCGCGCTGCTCAGCCAGCGCCTCGCCGGCGGCGACCTCGCCGGCCTCCTGCGGCGCTTCGCCGCTGCGGCCGCCGAGCGCGAGCGGGTGGCCGAGGACGCCCGCTCGGCGACCGCGCAAGCGCGCTTCACGGGCCTCCTGGTGGTGGCGATGCCGACCGGCGGCGCCCTCTTCGCCGAGCTGTTGCAGCCCGGTTTCCTCGCCACTCTGCTCGCCTCGCCAGCGGCCACGGTGCTGCTGGCCTTCGCCGCCGCCCTGCAGGTGGCGGGCTTCTTCGCGATCCGGCACTTCTCGCAGGTGGTCGAGTGAGCGGCGCAGGGCTGCTGGCGGCGGTGGCGGTGCTGCTCGCCGCGGCGGCGGCGCGCGAGCTGCCGGTGCAGCGCTTAGGCCTGGCGCTGGTGCGGCGCGTCGGGTTGCCGGCGCTCCTGCCGCGGAAGCTCTTCGGCGCTTCGCTTGGCGGAGTGGCGGCGCTGGCAGCAGCGCCGGCCGCACCGGGGCGAACCGCCTGGCTCGTCGCCGCCGCCCTGCCGGCCGCCGGCTTCCTTGCCCCCGACGCCCTGCGCCAGCGCCGGGCGCGCCGCCGTCACCGTCGTCTGCTCGCCGCCCTGCCCGACGCGCTCGACCTGCTTGCGGTCGGCGCCGCCTCCGGTCGCGGCCCCGCCGCCGGGATCGAGCAGCTGGCCGGCGCCGGCGAGGGGCCGCTGGCCGAGGAGATGAGGTTGACCGTAGCCGAGATCTCCTCCGGCGTCCCGCTCAGCGCCGCCCTCGACTCGCTGCGGCGGCGGGTACCGGGCGGAGAGCTGGCGACGCTGGTCGCGGCGATCGAGCGCTCGCGCCGCTACGGCTCACCGCTCGCCGATCAGCTCCGCCGCCAGGCCACTTCGCTGCGTCGCGACAGCCGTCGCGCCACCGAGGAGCGCGCCGCCCGCGCGGCGCCGAAGATCCAGCTCGTCGTCGCCCTTGTCCTGGTCCCCTCGGTGCTGCTGATGATCGCCGCCGGCTTGATCGCCAACGCCGGCAAGCTGCTGGTCGGGTTCTAAAAGCGCCCGGGGTGGTAACCGCGCACTTCCTCAGTCCTCAGCTAGTGGGCAACGAGGCGGATGCAAACAGGGTTGCAGAGGGAGGTCGTGTTGCAAAGTGGGGAAGAGTGGGTTATTGTGGCGATCGAGTTGAAGCCCAGGACCGGGGTGGTGAGGCTCCTCCCACCTCATCACTCCGGTCCAACTCTTTTCAGCCCGCAGAAAGGACATCGCCACAGTGGCGTTCAGGGGTCTCTACGAGCACAGCCTCGATTCCAAGGACCGCCTCACCGTTCCTTCTCGCTTTCGGGCTTCGCTGGCTGACGGCATCGTTCTCTCCAAGGGCTTCGACCCCTGCGTATGGGTGCACACGACCAGCGAGTTCGAGCAGCTCTCCGACCGCTTCCTCTCCCCGCACAGCCCCTTCGGCGCAGACGCCCGCGCCCTGCGCCGCCGCTTCCACGGCGGCTCCTTCGACGAGAAGCTCGACAGCGCCGGCCGCATCCGCGTCCCCAAGCCGCTGGTCGACCACGCCGGACTCGACGGCAACTGCGTCGTCATCGGCGCCGGGGAGTACCTGGAGATCTGGAACGCCGAGGCGTGGGCCAAGCAGGAGGAACAGCTCGACGCCGCCGCTCCTGAAATCGCCGAGGGCCTCGCCGCCGCCGGCACCGCGTGATCATGAGACTCAATGCCGCCGCAGCCCACGCCTATACGCCCACCCCGGTGCCGACGGGACGAAAGTACCCCTATATGGAGGGGAATCGTCCCGTCAGCGGGGAGGGGCGGGCGCTCAGTCCTGTGGAGGTCGTCATGAGCGAGCACGCGCCGGTGCTTCTCGAGGAGCTGGTCTCGCTGCTGGCGCCGGAGCCGGGGCAGACCGCGGTCGACTGCACCTTCGGCGGCGGCGGTCACGCCCGCCGCGTCGCCGAGCTGATCGGGCCGGAGGGGACGCTGATCGGGATCGACCGCGATCCGGCTGCGCAGGAGCGCTTCAACCGCTTCGCCGCCGAGGCGCCGTGCCGGACCCTCTTCATCAGCAGCGACTTCGCAGCAGGACTTCGCGCCCTGGAGGGCGAAGGAATCCGCCCAGACATGGTTTATGTAGATCTGGGGATGTCTTCGATGCAGGTCGACGCCTACGAGCGCGGCTTCTCCTATTCCTTCGACGCCCCGCTCGACATGCGGATGGACACGCGGCAGCAGTTCAGCGCCGCCGACCTCGTCAACGAGTGGCCGGAGGCGCGGATCGCCAAGGTCCTGCGCCGCTTCGGCGAGGAGCGCCACGCCGGCGGGATCGCCCGCGAGATCGTCGCTCGCCGGCCGCTCTCGACCACCGGCGAGCTGGTTGCCGCGATCAAGGCCGGAATCCCCGCCTCGGCCCGCTTCGGTGCCGGCCACCCGGCCAAGCGCAGCTTCCAGGCGATCCGGATCGCCGTCAACGGCGAGCTCGAGGCGCTCTCCGAAGCGCTGCCGCTGGCCTGGTCGCAGCTGCAGGTGGGCGGTCGCTTCGCCGCGATCTCCTTCCACTCGCTCGAGGACCGGCCGGTGAAGCAGTTCCTCGCCGCCAAGGCGCGCGGCTGCGTCTGCCCACCCGAGCTTCCCGTCTGCGTCTGCGGCCATGAGCCCGAGGCCGAACTGCTGACCCGGCGCGCGATCTCGCCGAGCCAGGAGGAGGCGGAGAGCAACCCGCGCTCGCGCTCTGCCCACCTGCGGGCGGCGCGGAAGATCGCCGCCGAGCAACCCGCAGGGGAGATCGGCTGATGGCCGTCGCCGCCCCCAGCCGCCGCAGCACCGCTGCGCCCGCCCCGGCGCCGTCGCGGACGAAACCGCCGAAACGCAAAGCTCCCGCCCGCAAACCGCATCGTGCCCGCGCCGTTCCGGCGTCCGCCCGCCGCGCCCCCGCCCGGCGACCAGCGCCGAAACGCGCGCCCGCGACCGCTCGTCCCAAGCTCGCCGTCGTCGCCGGCCGCACCGCGGTCGCCGTCAGCCAACTGCCGGATTCGAGCCTGGTCGTGCGGATGACCCGCGGCCGCGCCTGGATTGCCGTCCTCGGCGTCCTCCTCGTCGGAATCGTCGCCCTCAACGTCGCCACCCTCAGTTTCGCCGCCTCGTCCGGAAAGATCGACGAGCAGATCACGGCGCTGGAAGAGGAGAACTCGATGCTCGAGAGCCGCGAAGCCAAGTACTTCAGCACCGCCCGTATTCGCAACGAAGGCGCCGCCGCCGGCCTGGCGATGTCGACCACGGAAGATCCGCATCTGATCGAGTTCGAGCCGAAAGACGTCGCCACCGCCGCCAGCCGCCTCGCGGCCGCCGGCGGGTAGGAACTTCCGCCGATGCGCTTGATCGAGCGCCGGATCGGGCTCCTCTTCGGCGGCTTCCTCCTCTGCTTCCTCCTCATCGTCGGCCGCGCCTTCTGGCTGCAGGGGGTACAGGGCGCCAGCCTCGCCTCGCAGGCGAGCTACCAGCAGACCGAGGTCGTCGACGTCCCCGGCCTTCGCGGCGACCTGCTCGACCGCCGCGGCAACAAGCTCGCCGCCTCCGAAGACGCGGCGACGATCTACGCCACCCCCTACCAGGTGAAGAACCCGCCGGCTGCCGCTGCCCGGCTGGCGCCGATCCTGAAGGAGCCGAAAGGGGAAGTGCTGGAAGCTCTGACCGCCGAAGGCGGCTTCTCCTACGTCGCCCAGAAAGTCGACCTCGGTACCGCGGCGAAGGTGAAAGCCCTCGACATCGAAGGGATCGGCGAACTCCCCGACACCCGTCGCACCTACCCGCAGGGGGAGATGGCGGGACAGGTGATCGGAGCCGTCGGCATCGAAAACGAAGGGCTGACCGGGCTCGAGGCGGGCGAGGAAGAAGCGCTCGGCGGCTCGGACGGCGAACGCCGGATCGTCAACGACGCGCTCGGCGAACCGATCCGGCTCGAAACCGTGCACGAAGCCGAAGACGGCGAAGACGTCCAGCTGACCCTCGACCCGGTGATCCAGCGGGAAACCGAAGCGGCACTGAACGGCGTCGGCGAAACGTACTCGCCGAAGGGGGCCACCGCGATCGTCGTCGACCCCCGGACCTCGGAAGTGCTGGCAATGGCGAACTGGCCGCCGGTCGACCCCGCCGACCTCTCCGAAGTAACCAACGAAGACCTGCAGAACAAGGCGACGGCCTTCAACTACGAGCCCGGCTCGACCTTCAAGTCCTTCACGATTGCCGCCGCGCTGGAAGAAAAACTGGTGACGCCGACCAGCGAATTCGTCCTGCCGCCGGTCCTCCACGTCGCCGACCGCACGATCGAAGATGCCGAGCCGCGGGGGACCGAGACGATGAGCGTGGAAACGATTCTCTCCCACTCCTCCAACGTCGGCGCGGCGACGATCGGCGGCCTCGTCGGCGAAAAGAGCTTCGACAAGTGGGTCCGCCGCTTCGGCTTCGGCCGCCCGACCGGGATCCAGTACCCGGCCGAGGAACACGGGATCCTCCTGAACCTCGACGAATACTCCGGCTCGACCCTCGGCAACGAGTCGATGGGGCAGGGGCTCTCGGTCACCCCGATCCAGATGGTCGCCGGCTACACGGCGATCGCCGACGGCGGCATCCTGCGACCCCCGCAGCTGGTCAAGAAGGTCGGCGAAGAACCGGTGCATGAGCCCAAAGGCAAACGGGTGATCTCGCCGCAGGTGTCCTCGGAGATCCGCGAAATGCTCGAGGGGGTGCTGGCGCCAGGCGGTACCGCGTCGGAGGTCAGCGTCCCCGGGTACACGCTTGCCGGCAAGACGGGCACGGCGCAGGTCGCCGAAAACGGGACTTACTCGGAAACCAAATACGTCGCGTCGTTCATCGGGTTCGCGCCGGCGCAGAATCCTCGGTTCCTGGCGGCGGTGATCGTCGACGAGCCGCAGGGGGAAATCTACGGGGGATCGGTGGCGGCGCCGGCTTTTGGGCGGATCGCTGAATTCGCGCTGCCTTACTTGGGCGTGCCTCAGGAATGAGGATGACTTCGGTGGGGGCGGGAGTCGGGTGCCCCTCTCCCAGAGACCGTCGCGCAGCTGGGGCGTACCTGCTGGGCGCCGATGTGGACTCAGGAGCCTCTGTGAGAGGGGCACCCGACTCCCTTCCTAGACTTGGGTTCCGATGATGGGGCTGGCCGAGCTTGTTGCGGGACTACCCGGCGCGCGAGTTGTTGGGGACAGTTCTGTCGTGGTTCGAGACCTTGCCTATGACAGTCGGAAGGTGGAGCCTGGGACGCTGTTTTTCTGCGTGGTGGGGGAGAAGGCCGATGGGCATGAGTTTGGGGCTCGGGCGGTGGAGGAAGGCGCTGCCGCTTTGGTCGTGGAGAGGGAGCTGACGGAACTGGGGGTTCCGCAGGTGGTGGTCCCCGATTCGCGGGCGGCGATGGCTCCGCTGGCGGCTCGGTTCTTCGGGGATCCGACTGCTCAGCTGCGGGTGGTTGGGGTGACGGGGACCAATGGGAAGACGACTACGGCGTTTTTGGTGCGGGAGATTCTGCGGGCGGCGGATTACTCGTGCGGGCTGTTGGGGACGGTGAAGCAGATCGTCGGCGGAGTGGAGAGGGAAGTAGTGCGGACGACGCCGGAGGCGATCGAGCTGCAGGGGACCTTCCGGCAGATGCTCGCGGGCGGGGACGAAGCCTGCCGATGGAGGTCTCCTCGCACGCGATGACCTTGCACCGGGCCGACGCGATCCACTTCGAGGTGGCGATCTTCACCAACCTCACCCAGGACCACCTCGACTTCCACGCCGACATGGAGGAGTACTTCCTCGCCAAGCGCAAGCTTTTCGAGGCGGGGCCGAAGACGGCGATCGTCAACATCGACGATCCCTACGGGCGCCGGCTCGCCGGCGAATTCGAGTGCGTCACCTTCTCCGCCGAAGGCGCCGAGGCCGACTACAGCGCCCGCGACGTCTCCTTCGACGCCGCCGGCGCCAGCTTCAGCGTCGGCGAGCTGCGGATGCGTATGGGCCTGCCGGGTCACTTCAACGTCGCCAACGCGCTCGGCGCCTTCGCCGCCGCGGAAGCGATGGGGGTGGGGTCGGAGATCGCCGCCGCCGGGCTGGCGAAGGCGGCGCGGGTGCCGGGCCGGTTCGAGCCGATCGACGAGGGCCAGGGGTTCTCGGTCCTGGTCGATTACGCGCACACGCCCGACTCGCTGGAGAACGTGCTGCGGGCAGCGCGGCGGCTGACCGGCGGCAAGCTGATCAGCGTCTTCGGCGCCGGCGGCGACCGCGACCGCGACAAGCGCCCGAAGATGGGGCGGGTGGGGGCCAACCTGTCGGACCTGACCGTGATCACCTCCGACAACCCGCGCTCGGAGGATCCGGAGGCGATCGTCGCCGAAGTCGCGTCCGGGGTGGAGGATGCCGAAGGCGTTTTTGATCTGGAGGTGATCGTCGACCGCCGCGAGGCGATCGCGCTCGCCCTCGGCCGCGCCGAGCCCGGCGACACCGTCGTCATCGCCGGCAAGGGCCATGAGCAGGGCCAGGAGTTCGAGGACGGGCGGAAGATCCCCTTCGACGATCGCGAGGTCGCCCGCGAGGAGCTCTGGAAGCTGGGAAGTCCGGCGTGAAGCTGACCCCGCAGGAGATCGCCGCCGCGATGGGCGCCGAGGTCGTCGCCGAGGGCGTGCCGTCCTCGCCCCGCCGGGCGGTCATCGATTCCACCCTAGCCGGCCCCGACGACCTCTTCTTCGGCCTCCACGGCAGCCGCCACGACGGCGGCAAGTTCGCCCCCCAGGCGCTCGAAGCGGGCGCCTGGGGCGTCGTCGTCGGCCCCGGTCACGATAGGCAGTTGTCCTCGCATACCGGGGAGAAATCGGTTCACACTTCCGTGCGGCCCTGGATCTTCGTCGTCGAGGATCCGCTGGCGGCGATGCAGGCGCTGGCGCGGGAGTGGCGGCGCTCGCTGGGGGCTCGCGTCGTCGGCGTCACGGGCTCGGTCGGCAAGACCTCGGTCAAGGACATTGCTCGCGCCCTGCTCCCCGGCCGGGTGCACGCCAACAAGGAGAACCTCAACACCGAGATCGGGCTGCCGCTGACGATCCTCGAAGCGCCCGACGACGCCGAGACGCTGGTGCTGGAGATGGCGATGCGGGGCAGGGGGCAGATCGCCGAGCTGGCGGCGATCGCCGAGCCCGAGGTGGCGGTGATCACCAACGTCGGCCCGGTCCACGTCGAGCTGCTCGGCTCGGTCGCGGCGATCGCGGCGGCGAAGGCGGAGATCCTCGACGACCTGCCGCCCGGCGGCACCGCGGTGGCGTCGGTCGAAGCCGGCGAGCTGGAGCCCCACCTGGAGCCGGTCGCACGGCAGCTGCGTTTCGGGCCCGGCGGCGACGTCGAGGCGACCGGGGTCAAGGTCGACGACGGCGTCACCGAGGCGCTGGTCACGACCCCGCTCGGCGCCCAGCGCTTCCACTTCCCCTTCACCGAGGTGCACAACCTCACCAACGCCCTGGCGGCGATCGCCGTCGGTGTCGCCCTCGGCGCCGACCCCGCCGGGATGTCCGACCGCGCCGCGGACATAGGATTCTCCCGTTTCCGCGGCGAGCGCCGGCAGCTCCCCGGAGGCATCGTCCTCGTGAACGATTGCTACAACGCCAACCCGGTGTCGACGCGAGCGGCGCTCGACCACCTCGCCAGCCTCGAAGCGACGCGAACGGTTGCGGTCCTGGGCGAGATGGGGGAGCTCGGCCCGGAGTCGGCCGACTACCACCGGGGGGTCGGCGAGCACGCCCGCGCCAGGGGCATCGACTTTGTCGTCGGCGTCGGCCTGCCGGCCCGCGACTACGACCCCGACCAGCTCGTCGCCGACCCGGGCGAGGCCGCCGAGCTGTTGGCCCAGCAGCTCGAACCCGGCGATGCGGTCCTGATCAAGGGCTCGCGCTCGGCCGGCCTCGAGACCGTCGCCGAGCAGCTCGCAGACCTGGTCCCGGCGGAGGAGGGCTGATGGGCGAAGTCCTGATCGCGGGGATGGCGGCGATGCTGATCTGCATCTTCCTCGGACCCAAATTCATCGAATTCCTGCGGGTCAAGGAGTTCGGGCAGCACATCCGCGAGGACGGGCCGCAGGAGCACCACACCAAGGCCGGGACGCCGACGATGGGCGGGCTGATCGTCTTCGCCTCGATCTGCGTCCCCTTCCTCGTCCTCTCCGACCGCGACGCCCAGAGCTTGGCCGTCTTCGGGGTGGCGATGGGCTGCGCCGCGCTCGGCTTCGCCGACGACTACATCAAGATCGTCAAACGCCGCTCGCTCGGCCTCGCCGGCCGCTGGAAGCTGCTCGGCCAGCTCGGCCTCGCCCTGGCCCTATGGTGGGTCGCCCGCCACGAGGTCGGCCTCGAGCCCACCCTCTACTTCCGGATCGGAGACGGCAGCCTCGACCTCGGCCCGGCCCTCTACTTCGTTCTCGTCTTCCTCGTCATCGCCGGCACCTCCAACGGCGTCAACCTCACCGACGGGCTCGACGGCCTCGCCGCCGGCTCCTGCGCGATCGTCCTTCTCGCCTACACGGCGATCGCCTTCGTTGCCAACGAGCAGCAGAACCTGGCGCTGCTCTCCGCCTGCCTGGTGGGCGCCTGCGTCGGCTTCCTCTGGTTCAACGCCTTCCCGGCCTCGATCTTCATGGGAGACACGGGCTCGCTCGGCCTCGGCGGCGCGATCGGGGCGCTGGCGGTGATGACCCAGACCGAGGTCCTGCTGATCATCATCGGCGGCATCTTCGTGATCGAGGCGCTCTCGGTCCTGCTCCAGGTCTTCGCCT
>Ga0207661_10000987_pt1 | contig 18807 bp, 16 predicted proteins | sample KBSC713LmetaG_FD_184337 | JGI IMG/M metagenome (GOLD analysis project Ga0207661, IMG submission 184337) | Corn rhizosphere microbial communities from Kellogg Biological Station, Michigan, USA - KBS C7.1-3L metaG (SPAdes) (version 2) | ecosystem: Host-associated > Plants > Roots > Rhizosphere ...
TCAACCGTGGTTCCGCTGATTAACCCATGCACGACGCAGAGCGGATACAAAGGAAGCGGTTGCGTCTGGCCGGTGAACTCCAAACAATGGCCCGACCCGCAGTTTTCCTTCACGGTCGCTGCGCCGTATAACACCACCACCTACACGGTAGAGTGGCAGATGGTCGTAAAGTACACCGATGACGGTAAGTACGCAAATAGTGTTACCGTCGGCTCAACTACTCTGCCCGGAAACCAGACGTTTTCTCCGACATTTAATGCGCAGGCGTACGGCGGCAGCGCTGAGGTACAGGCCTACGTGACCAATGCGCGATGCACTTTCAAGGCGACGGGAAAACTGACGTTCTATATTTGGGGCTCAAATCAGGATCCAACCATCCAGTTGAAGCCGACGGTGGCGCAATACAGCACCAGCACCTTTGGAACCAGCATTTGGTTCCTGACCTACCTGCTCGCGCAGGAAAGCGGCGGCCTGCAGTTCAAGACAAAGAACGGACATCCGGTGTGGGGCTCGCCTGATGGCATCGGCGTATCGCAGGTGGATCGGAAAGTAAGTGCCAGCTACTTCACTGTTGAAGATCCCTACTGGAACTTCGAGGTGAATGTGAAAGATGGGCTCCTGGTCCTCAATTCCAAGCGTCAAAACACAAGTGCAGTATGCTCCACGACAACCGGCGATGTAACGACGGCGTGCACGGGAACCGCGTACAACTTCTGGGACCGCGAAGTGTATCAGGCGTGCTCGAGCACAACCGGCGGCTCCAAGACACCGATGCGCAGCGGCGGCATCGGTACCGAATACTGCAATGTGAACATTCCTACGCCTACCTACCCGGCGGGTTCACCCTCCATAGCTCTGCACTGTTCTGCGGCGATGACTTGGAACACATCGAGTCCCTTGGGGCATTGGCAGGATTTCGACTGGATCCAGCTTTACAATGGGGCGCCCTGCGGCTATTTCCTCGCATGGAGTACGTCTTCGCGGAGCTGGGTGTTCAAGACGGGGGCATGCGTAAAGGGCACGAAAACATTCCCAAACTACATCGTCGCTGTCTGCAACCACACTCCGGCATATTAGGATCGGGCCACTATGCATCAGAGGTTCTTGTTCATCGCGGTCGCGGCGTTCTCACTTCTCAGGGCTGCGCCTGTCCAGCAGGCGGCAGATGCGCGCGAGGTGTTCTTCGTGGCCGCCACTCCGGCGCAATTCGACGAGCCGAAGTCGTATCCTGCCACCCTGTACGCGAAGGGTCAGGGCACGCGGCTGCGGGTTGTCCAATCGCTGTTTGGTCAGAGCAGGCAGTTCAGCTCGATTGCGGACGATCTGCATGGCACGATTTATCTCGCCGGGCCCGATGGAGTGTACGTGGTGCACGAAGACAATCCGTCCCTGGAGGACTTTGTACCGATTACGAACTTCGATAACTCCACGTGCTGGGGCGCGGTGATGGTGAATGAAGTTCATTCCGCGCTGCAGTACTGTTCAGATAAGGTCTACCGTGTGCAGGGGACCGCGACGGCAGGGACGCCTCGCGTGGCGGAGGGTGACTGGACAGCTTTCAAGGCCCTGCAGTTTGGCGGAGAAAACGGCGGCCCGTTTCAGATGACGCCTCCCCTGGCGGAAATAGCAAATAACCAGTTGGTGATGCCTGACGCGGCGGATCCGAAGGCTTCGCTCGCCGAATTGCCGGCTGCGATGGCAAGCAAGCCGGAGGCGCGTCGGCTCGTGCGCATCGTGGCGTCAAATGATCGCTACCTCGCAATCTGGGTTCCGCCGGCCTCAATGGTCGGCCAGACGGTCGACGCGGGTAACCCTGAGCATGCCGAGCCGTTGAAGATCAACGTCCTGAACCGGGCCACCAGGGAGTGGAAGACGATGGAGGTCGCCACCACGGTGACCAGCATTACAGAAGTGCCGGTACGCATCTTCGGTGACTGGATAGCGACCGTGGAGATGAAATGGAAGCCGGGCGCACCGGGGACCGGAAGCGGAAGTCCGGGCATGCAGAACGAGCGAACTGTCCCGGAAGACAGTCCGCAGCCGGATATTCGGGACCGCTATTACAACCGGTTTCTCGACGTTTACATTCCGGGGCGGCTGGTATTGAAGAATCTTGCCGACGGACGAACGGTTGTCATGGACATCGGTCAGCAAGACTGTGAGGTTCTTGCCGTCCGCAGCGACGGGACAATGCTCTATCGGGTAAACGATGCAGTCTTCTCGACGGTCATCGACGGAGAGCACGCTTCGGTTGGCACGTTATTGGTGAAGGATTCGGAAGTACCCGATATTCACTGGGCGTTTTGGGGGCCGGCAAACAAGCATTGAGTCTTTGAGAGGTCAGTTCTGAAAGGAGCACCGGCATGGCTGTCGTGCGACATGTTCGAAATGGAATTTTTGTGGCCATCTGTTTCCTTCTTTCGGTCATCCGCTTTTGGCCCAGCCGCGTCACGGCGTCTGCCCCGGCGCGAGAGATGGAATGGAGCGGCGCGCCGATGCTGCGTTTGCCTTCGCCCGGCCGGCGGGTTGGATACGGTTTGCAGTTCAGTGCGCGTCCGCTTCGGGCGCGGCTCTTACGCGTGTCGCTGGCTGCAGCGCCGGCAAGGTTACAGCCGCGGGCGTTTGTTGGTCAGCTGAAGACGAGTAAATCGACGCCCAATATCATCCGCACCACGACTCGTACGAGAACGCATCCGACCTGTTCAAGCGCGCCGGTGCCGGTGCCGCCGCCAGTCACCACGGTTCCGGGGTCGTCTGGACCGATCCTCTCTTGCACACGGATGACGACAAACGCGGCATGCCATCGATTTCCTCCGGCCACCACTTCTTTTTGCGCATTGCGGCTATGCTGCTGGACGAACAATGCTCCTGGCGGATGCGTGACGATATCGCAGTTCACGATGAAGCACTCGACTGGCACCACGCGCACGCACACGCGAACGACGACCTTCCCCACCTGGACATGGACCACCACATCCGGATGCTTCCTTGTCAAGGGCGCCGTGGCGCGCTGCTAGTGAGGGCGATTCGGGTTCGACCATAACGTTGCACACGCAGACGGGGGTGCACTTGAGGCAGATGTGGAATAAACGGGCAAGGTGGGTCGGCTTACCTATCGTATTCGCTTTGTTGAGCTGCGCTGATCTGAGAGTTGCTGCTGCTCAGGGCACCGGTGCAGCGCCTCAGCCTGCAAGCGCGGGTGATCTACCGCTGACGCGTGCGCAAGGCGATGCAATTCTGCAGGAATTGAAGCGGCTCGAATTGCTTTTGGCGCAGCGCCAATCAGAACAGAGTGCGGCAGGCCCGCGAGGCGCCGGCCCCGCCCGCATGAAGGTCCCCGTGGATGACACCGAGTATTCGATCGGGCGCCAGGATGCGCCGGTTGTCGTGGTGGAGTTCGTCGACCTCGAGTGTCCGTTCTGCCACCGGTTTCATACCACCACGTTTGCGCAGTTGAAGACTGACTACGTGGACAGCGGCAAGGTACGCTTCATCCATCGCGACCTTCCGCTGCCTGTGCACGCCTATGCACGGCCGGCTGCGCAGGCTGCGCGGTGCGCCGGGGCTCAGGGCAAGTTCTGGGAGTTTCGAGATGCGGTTCTCGCCATGCAGGATCCACCGAGCGCCGACCAGCTCCGCGCGATCGCAGCCAGGCTGCGGCTGAATGCTCCAGCCTTCGAAAGCTGTGAAAAATCGAATGAGTTCGAGGATACGATCCGGCGCGACGAAGACATAGCAGCGAATGCGGGAATCAATGGCACGCCAACGTTTGTAGTCGGACGGGTCGAGAATGGCTGGCTGTTTGGCACCGCGCTCCGCGGGAACCGTGGCTACGAAGCATTTCGCACAGCAATCGAGGCATCGTTAAGCTCCGCAGATGCGAATAGCCAGGCGCCCTCGGCAGGCAGCCGATGATCCTGATCACTTGTCCGCGGCGTCGGCAGAGACTCCGCCGCGACGGTATAAAGATATGAAGCTTGCCCTTGGGCTGTTCCACTTCAACATCGCCGAGGTATCCGGAGAGATCTCCGCGCCTCACCGCTATTGCACCCAGGTCGTTCTCCCTTTCTTGCACGCCATCAAAGCCGAGCCCAGCCTGCGTGTCACATTCGAGATGGCCGGCAGCGGCCTTGAATTCCTGGCCGAACACTATCCGACTGCCATCGATCTCCTCCGTGACCTGGTGGCGCGCCGGCAAATCGAGCTGGTCTCCTCCACCTACGCACCCACCCTGTGGGTCGCCTTCCCGTGGCGCGATTTGGAAAAGTCGATCCTTCTTAACCGGAAAGTGCTCGAAAAGCTTGACCTGAAAGCGGCCCCGGTCTTCTTCGCGCAGGAAGGATTCTTTGGGCCGGGGCTGGAAGTTGTGAGCGACTGGTTTGACGTCGCGGTCTGCAGAGATACCACGCTCCGCTACTTCTCTGATCCGGTGAATCCCGCGCCTGCTTACAAAGCGGGACGGCTCACCGTCATCGTCGGGGCCAACCATCTTCTGAACGAAATTGCATCCGCCATCATTGCAGAGACTGAGAACGGAAGAAACCCGTCAATGAGCTTGGCTCATGAGGCACGCGTGCAGGAAGCGGTGCAGTCTTCGTTTCAGTCGCAGTCGGATTGCATTGAGGGCGAGTCAAACGGTACAGCTTGGCACTGGTACCACGTGGGAAGCGCACATCACTTCACCACCACCGGTTCGCCGCAAAACTGGGAGAACTTCTTCTGCGACCCGGAATGGATGAATGTTACAGCCGGTGCATTGCTTCGGCTGTCTGAGCATGAATTCCAGCCTGGTTCGATCATGGAATTTGCGCGTCAGGTCGAGCGCCAGCAATTGCAGCCCCTGATACGTGTGATTGAAGCCGATTGGAGTCCGAAACTGACGCAGGGTGTCTACGCGTGGATGGGCAGGCATGAGCACCGTTGGGAAGCTGGAAGCGCGCTGCTGACCGTAATCTGGCGTGCGCGGCACGCTGTACGCAAACTGGAGTGGGCGCTGGATTGCCTCGGGCAGGAACCTTCGCAGCGATTCGCGCCGCAGATGAATGAAATCTGGAGGCAATTGATCCTCGCGGAGTCGAGCGGGCCGTTCGGTGGATCCACGTTACCCATCGACGTCAACTCCGGTCGCGAGCAGGGAGATCGTGTACTGCAAGTGTGCGCGGCGCTGCGGGAGCAACTGCCGGCGTGCCCACGGGCCTCGTTGCGGCAACCTGTCCGATTTGGAGAAGCTATGCCGGTTACAGTTGAAGCGGTGGCAACCTCGGAGCTTCTGGGCGGGGAAGGAAGGATACAGTGGCAAAGGACTTCGGAATCTCTGTATATCTGCGAAGTGAGATTGCGCTCTGAAGATAATCTCTGCGGTGTGCGCTTCAAGCGTGAAACTGAAGGCGTGACCTACTGCCCCAGTTGCGCGGAGCATAAGCCCGTAACCATTCCCGCCGACGAGTTTCCGAAGGGAGAATTCTATCTGCCGCTTGCCAACGGCCTCATCAGCCTGAGTGAGAAATTGCACTTGATCCGCGAGAACTGCACTACGGCGGTTGCCGCGCGGGTCTCGTCGGAAGACAGTTGGGTGCGGTTTGCCACATCCGGAATGGCCGAAGGCAGAGTGTTCGAGTGGCGCTTTCATCTGCATTGTGGAACGCTCGAAGATGCAGTAGCGGCAGCAAACCGGATCAACGATATCTAACGCGAGGTGAGGCATGCCTGCCAAAACACGCGATTGCTGCGAGTCCGACGCCTGCGAGGAAGCGCGCCCGCCCGTTCGACGCCGAAGCTCACGCGGACCGTTGCTGGAGGACGCTATTCCGTGTTCGGAATACTACCCTGTCAGTATCGATTTCGAGCGGCGATCCATGTCGTTCGTGCGCATTCCGCGCTCCACCTACAAGAATTCCGCGTTCCTTGTGCCGCGGCATACGGACATGGGCCGCTCGCTCTACAGCTTCAATCTCGACGACCTGCTCCTCCGCAACATGAGTTCCCCGCTGCAAGGAGCACGCACCCATTACATCCTCATATCGGCCTTCTGCTGTTCAACGCTGCTGGCTAGGTTTCTTGACGAGATGGCGAACTGCCTCGTACTCAAAGAACCCGCGCTCGTAGCGCAACTGGGGATGCTTCGCTACCGCAAATCCGCCATGGCCGCCGGGGAGTGGGAATCGGAGTGGAGACAACTCGCGCCCGTGTGCCTGGGCCTCATGAATCGCGCCTTCCAGCCTGAAGACATCGTCATCGTGAAGCCGTCCGATATCGGCAACTGCATCGGCGACGCCATACTTCAGCATGACCCGCGATCGAAGGCGATCCTGCTTTCCGTGAAGCTTCGAACGTTCATCTTGTCAGTGCTCAAATCTGACAGCCGGCGCGAATGGACTCGCGGCCGCGCCCGATTCTGGAAAGGAGCAGTCGATGCATTTTCCCCGCTCGCGCACGCAGAAGTCAGGCAACTCGACGACGCCAGGCTTGCCGCCTACATTTGGCTGATGACCAACGCATTTTGGCGCGAACTGCGCTGCGGTGCGGCCCACAGCCGCGTGCTCGAACTGGACGGCGAAGAGGTGTCGGACCAACCAGGACCAACTCTGGAGCGCGTGATGACGTTCTTCGATATCCCGTTTACGCCGCAAGACGTGGTGCGGATCGTTAACAGCGCCGCAACCTCGAAGCATTCGAAGCATCCAGACAAGCAGTATGATGCAGCCACTCGCCGCGCTGATCTGCAGGACTGGGAGCGCCGGTTCGGCGACCAGGCAGATGCCGCAATCGAATGGGCGTCGCCTATTGCAGACGAGCTCGGGTTGAATGACGTCACCGGGCCGCTCGCTAAAGAAGCGTCGTCCCTTGCGGCGGGAGCGATATGATTGGCACCCCGGTCACAACGTCAGAAACAACGCGTGCGCGGGAACCTGCCGAAGCAGAACAGCGCAGGCCGACGCGTCTGAGCCGGTTCTTTCCGGATGTGTCTTCCATGCGGATTCAATTCGAATGGAGGGTTGCGGCCATGGCGCGCCGCGGGGTTGCGATGTTTGAAGAGGTCCATGAGCCTGGCGTGTGCCGCTTCTTCGGGGCAGGCCTGGATCAGTTTTTTACCCAGGAGATCACATCGGATTTCTTGAATTGCCTGCGGCGCCTGGGACAGGCCCGATTCCGCGCCGGCCATGCCTCCAGCCCGCAGGTGGAACTATATACGGCCGGGTGCATGCGCGGCCTCGGGTGCGAATCGACGCCTGCCCGCTATCGATACGTGTTTGTGCTAGGTCCGCGGAATGGCAAGTCCGGCGTCAGGATCACCGTCTCGCCGTCCACTTCTACTCGCCGATTCAGCTTCTTGCCCCGGTTCGGCTGGACGCATGCAATTGAAGCGTGCTACGGAGAACTGATCGTGCATGATGCGGCACATGCATTCGCGGTTGAACCGGCGTTATGCAAATCAGACAGCCTGTTATCGGCCACAGTTCTCCTGAGCGGGCACTTGTGGTGATGTGTTTCTATTCCTTGGACCGCGCGCCGTCATTCCTTCTCCTGCACCTTCACCACAAATAAGTAACTGTGCTTCCTTCCGGCACCAGCATCTGGTAAGGCATACCTGCCGAATATGCACAAAGTCGCCCGCCTTCACGTCCTGCCGCGACACCCCATTCACACCCGAGCCGCGCACTTCTCGGGCCGGTCGTCTGCGGTCCGCAATTTCGCCGCCGGTCAAAACCGTCGCCTGCCCGCCAGAATCTAGAACAAGGTCGGCATAGTTTTCATGCAACTCGCCGCCGCCGTTCCGGCTCCGGAACGCAAGCATCGTGTGGTGGTGGGGATACTTGTCGAGTGTCTCGCTCGCCGAGCCGAGTCTTTCGCGGCAAGTACCTCGCTCTGCTCCAGCACTCGATCCGTCAGCGCCGCATCGACTGTCATTCAACACTCGTGCGCGCGCTGCTCAAGGACGACTGGGTGGTCTATGCCAAGCCAGCCTTCGGAGATCCCGTCCGCGTGCTGCGCTATCTCGGCCGCTATACCCATCGCGTCGCAATCAGCAACCAGCGCCTGCTCAGCTTTGATGGCCGCCACGTACGCTTCCGATGGAAAGACTACGCACATGGCAACAAAGCGCATCATGACGCTCACGGCAAGCGAGTTCCTGCGCCGCTTCTGCCAGCATGTGCTGCCCAGGGGCTTCGTCCGCATCCGTCACTTCGGCTATCTCGCCAACGCACGCCGGGCTGCTCTCATCGCGCTCGCTCGACAGCAGCTTGCCTGTCAGCCTCCAGCAACTTCGCACCGCATCAACTCTTCGCAAGCTGCTTGGCGTTGCCCGCGCTGCGGAGCCAACATGAACATCGGGCTCAACCTCACTGCACAACAACTGGCATTTCGATGTCCCGACACTCCATGACTCGAACACCATCCAACGGCCACAAGGATGTGACCCCACGTCTCGGCCCACGTGTGCCTTCTGTGCGAACTTCCCCCCTTATGACCGACTCCCCCCAACTACTCAGTGCGGAGGGCGTCCACGGGATTCACGGATGCGGCACGATGCGCAGGAACATAGCTGGCGAGGAGCGCCGCGATACCCAGGACGGTGACAACGGCCATCATGGTTGAGAGATCCCATGCGCGCACTCCGAACAGGAGTCCGCGCAGCAGCCTCGCCGCCATGAGCGAGCAAACCAGGCCGCCCGCGATGCCGATCGCAGCCAACCGGGAAGCATCCGCCAGCACCATCCGATGAACGGATGACCGATGTGCGCCCAGAGCCATGCGAACTCCGATTTCGCGAGTGCGCCGGCTTACGGAATACGCAATTGCGCCATAGAGGCCGATCGCGCTCAAAATTAAGGCCAATGCCGCAAAGCCTCCCACCAGGTACGCGGTCGTGCGGTGCAGATTCGCGGTCGGGACGTCGTTGATGACCTCGCTCATGGTCGATCCGTGTTCGACTCCAACGTCCTTGTTGAGTTCATGGACTGTCGCAGCAAGGAGCGGCAGGATCGAACGCTCATCCTGCGCCGTCCTGACGACAAGATTGAAATCAGAGGCTGGGTTTTGGTTGAACGGAATGTATTCCGAGGGCATTTGCTGCTCGTCGAGCGCGCCGTCCTTGAAGTCATCGACGACGCCGACGATCTGCTTGAGCGACGAGGGAGATAGGGTGGGATCGCCGAGGATCTTTCCGACAGCGTCTTCACCGGGAAAATACAGTCGCGCAAAGGCGCGGTTAATGAGCACGATCTTGGGCTTCGACGCGTCCTCCGCGTCGGTAAAGTAGCGGCCCGCCAGCAGTGTTGCATGAATCGTGGAAAAGAAACCGCTACTCACGTGACGTTCAAGCGCGGTGATGTGGTCCCCGTTATAAGGCCGGCCGACAATGCGCAGCCAATCCGTATTGCAATCGCAGGTAGCCGGCAGCATGGTGGTAATGGCCACAGCGCGAACCCCCGGGAGGTTTTCGACCCGGTCCAGCAGGCTGTGGGCAAATGCCACCTGCTGAGCGTCGGTTGGGAAGGCCACGTCAGGCAGGCGGACAACCAGAGTGGCGAGATGATCCACCTGGAATCCCAGATCGACATGCAGAAGACGATAGAGACTCTTCCCCAGCAAGCCGGCCGCGGACAGAAGTACCACCGTGGTTGCGAGCTCAATGACGACCAGGCGCCTGCCCATGCGGCGCCACAAGGTTCCGGCGGCGGCGCGGCCTCCGTCAGCGAGGGCCTCGCGTATGTCAGAGGACAGCAGGTGCAGAAGCGGGGTGGCAGTGAAGAGGACGGCTGCGAGCAGCACCAGAATCCCGGCGAATTCAAGCTCGTGCGTGCTCAAGTTTGCTCCCAAAAGATAGGGCATTCTCGCTGTCGCCTGATTCGAGATGAGAAGAGTGAGGACCTGCATGGCTCCGGCCGCGAACAGGAGTCCGCCAAGTCCGCCCGCGATCACTAATACCAATCCCTCTGTCACGAACTGAGCAGCAATTCTCGCGCGCGAAGCGCCAAGCGCTCCACGGACAGCGATCTCCCGCTTTCGGTGTTCGGTATGCACCACGAGAAGGCTCGACACATTGACGCACGCGATCAGGAGGAGTAGACCCGCACCGGCAAGCAGGATGAGGAGAATGGGCCGAATTTCTCCGACGATCGCTTCCGACAGCGGCACCACGCTTGCGCCGCGGCCGTGGTTCGTCACGGGGTACTGACGTTCCAATTGCTGCGCGATCGACTCCATGTTTGCGAGGGCCTGGCGAACGGAGACTCCGTCCTTCAAGCGGCCGACCGCGTACAGATTGTGACAATCGCGGTGCTTCTCGCAATCGCTTACTGGCTGCAATATGGTCCAGAAGTCAGCCTGGTTGGCAAGCGCAAATTGAAAGCTCTTGGGCAGTACTCCAATCACCGAATACGAGACGCCATCCAGCCTTACGGATGTTCCGATGACGTCTTGCCTCAACCCAAAGCGACGTTCCCAGGCTCCATAGCTGAGCATGACAATGTGCGGTCCACCCGGCACCTGTTCACTCGGATAGAAATCTCGGCCGAGCGCAGGAGTGACACCCAGGGTCCGGAAAAATCCGGCGCTCACGTGGACGGCGGGCACGGGCTCTGTTCCGCTCGGCGTATTTAGAAGGAAATTCCCGCCGCTGAACACATCCATCGAGCTGAGCACCGTGTTCAGCCTCTTCCAGTCGAGATAATCCAGGTAGGAGATGTTGACGAGGTGCCTATCCGCCTCGCTCTCGGTTATGCGAACCAGCCGTGCGGGATCGGCGTAGGGGAGGGGTTTAATCAGCGCCGCATCGACAAACGCGAATATCGCCACGCCGGCGCCGATTCCCAGAGCCAGGACCAGGATTGCAGTGAGCGCAAACCCGGGATTCTTGAAAAGCTGGCGTACGGAAAACTTGACGTCACGCAGAAAGCTCTCAACCCACAGCGCGCGATTCCGCAGGTGGAAGCGCTCTTCGGCTGACTGGACGCTGCCGAACTCGACGCGGGCCCGCCGCCGCGCTTCGTCTGCGCTAAAGCCTTCGCGCCTCAGTTCATCGGCTTCAAGGTCCAGATGCGACCTGATCTCTTCGGCAAAGTCTTTGCTGCTGCGACGGCGCCAGAACATGTCTAAGCCTCCTCACCACCCAATTCAGGGGAATCCACAACACCGAGAACCAGCCCCATCGCTCTTGCCAACCGCTGCCACTCGCTCGTCTTTTCCACGAGGTGATCGCGACCCTTCGCGGTCAAAGTGTAGAAACGTGCCTTGCGGTTGTTTTCGCTTGCGCCCCATTTGGCCGTGATCCACTTGCGATCTTCAAGCCGCTGCAGGGCGAGGTAGAGAGACCCATGGTCAACGAAGAAGACCTCTTCGGATTGACGCTGGATGAGGCGGGCAATGCCCTGGCCGTGAGTTGGCCCGAGCGCCAGCGTTTTAAGGATCAGGAGATCGAGCGTTCCCTGCAGGAGGGCGAGGCGGTCATCGGGATTCTTTCGGGTAGGCATCCGACATAAAGATGACACCGCTCGGGTCGGATGTCAACACGAATCAGAGCATGCTCTGGATTCGGATTAGCACTGGACTTCCAATCTCCCCGTCGCCCTTTCAATTGTCAGGGCAAACCACTCATTCAGGCGCTCCGGCGAGCCACTTTGACGTAGAGTCGCCGACGCGCTCCTATCCCGCAGATCCCGGCTGCGGTTCGATACCTATGTTGTCGTTCACAGCCCCGCGGATTCGCTGTTTGCACCCCAGGTACCGTTCGGTCGTTTGGACGGAAACATGTCCGAGCAGGAATTGGATCTGCTCGAGTTCTCCGCCGCACGCGTGGCAGAGTTTGGCGCAGGAGCGCCTCAGATCATGAGGTGCCACCTGAGCGAAACCCACTGCCTTCGCATACTGCTTTACGACGTGCCACACAACGCGTTCCGAAACCATGTCACCCCAGGTTTTTCCTGCCCGGCAGACGCATCGAAATAATCGTCCAGTCGAAACCCCTGCCGCTGAGGTCCATAGATCTATGGTCGTCTTGACCCACCCCGGCACAGGAACCGTCCGAATATGGCCGCCTTTGCCGATGAGATCAACGATTGCCCAATGCTCCTCGCGCTGCTGCAAATGCGTGAACTCCAGATCAGCCAATTCGCGCCGCCGCAGTCCGCAACCAAACAACACGGCGAGAATGGCGCGATCACGCTTCCCTTTGAGAGTGCCTGCCGGGGGTGGCTGCAAGAACCGAAGAGCTTCCTCGGCCGTGAGCCAGTTTCCGAGGCGGACTCCTAGCTTCTTGACACCCTTTTACGCGCCGGACTCCGGCGGCGAGCTCAGGGCTGAGCAGGCCAGCGTCCGCAGCCTCGTAGGCCAAGCGTCGCACCGCAGCGAGCCGTCCATTGATCGTGCCGGCGGCCAGATTTCGATTCTCTAGAAAGATACGATAGCGGGTGACGACTACCTTGCTAAACGACAGGCGAGGTTCAGAACAATACCACTGAATGAACTCATCAATCGCGTGCCGGTATCCGCGCTTCGACTCGCGTGAGCGAAGGCCGTCCAGGACAGCCGATTTGCTGTGGTCCAAATCAGGAAGGCCAAGTTTTGCCTTCGGTCGCTTTGGCTTCGCGGGGCTCTTGTGGGCATTTTTTTGCTCATTTCGACCGCCTCCACTGCGGCGGCCATGAGCCTATTCCTGCAGTCGAACCCGTAGCCCGTTTTCCGTCAACTTGCCCCCTCAAGAGCCAAGACGTCCCGTCACATACCGTCGGCGATCATCCCTCAATGAGCGCGTCGGCGATTGATCGCTCGTTGACGGACGGCGGAGAATCGATCACGGATGAGGAACCGGGCTGCCGATTCGATCATCATCCCGGTAGGTGGCTCAGGAAGTTAGATGGGAAATCTTTCTTCAGCATTCTCCGCACGAGACATTTGGTGAACAGCAACCGTTTGGGGATCGAATGCGTATGGGTAAGGTCATCCGGCGAAAACGGAAGCTCTCCCCGCTCCCGATGAGCGCATGAGCGATCTCTCCGTCCTTGATTCCGCTGTGCCGCAAGATTTCCGAGGACGCAAGGCAGCGGACCTAATCGAGGTGGACCTTAAACCTTTGCGAGACAACGTGCAGCCGCCGCATTCGCAGCTGCCAAGGCGGCATAATCGATCGTTGGCGTATACGGGGTTGGGTTATTGTCACCAGACGAGGTAGTGTCGTTCGAGTCAGTATAGGTTTCAGCATCGGATACACCGTTGCTGTTCGTGTCAGCGTCACCACTGCGCTGCCCCGAGGTGAGCACGTTCATCATTGCGTCCGAGCCTTGCTGCATGATCTGCTGGTTCGTGAGCTGAGTGTTCTCCATAGACTGCATTGCCGCGGTGGCGCGCGCATTGCGGGAGTTGGCTTGGCTTGTGCCCTGGCCTGTCCTCGTCCCGGAACTGCCCTTCTGGTTGCCGCACACGTTGATTTCTCCGCAGCCCGCCCTGGCCTGAGCGTGGACGAGCGCGGGCAGTGCGGCGACGAGTATCAATGCAAGCCAAGCTGATCGCATCTGTTGACCCCTGGGGCAAAATCGCACGCCGGTGGAAGGCGCTGACGAAGAGTTCTAGTGTCGCTGAGAAGGCGGATACCAAGTTCAATTCAAATTGTTCTGCTTCGCAAACCGTGGACGCAACTATCAAACGGTATACTCCGATGAAACTCATGGTGCGGCCCTTGGTACCTGCGGCAACGTCATAAACAGCCGGACCATATCGCTCTGGCGGCTGGTTCCGGTCTTGCTCAACATGCTCTTGACCTGCTGGCGAACGGTACTGGCCGAAACGCCGCGCAGGCAGGAGATTTCCTCGGGCGAATAGCCCATCAACAGCCCGTTGGCGACTTCTACTTCCGCGGAAGTAAGACCATACAACGCGTGAAGAATGTTGTCCGGAAAACTAGTCGGCTTTTCGGGATCAGATACCAAAAGCAGCAGATCGGCGCATGAGCGCTGGCGGTGGGACTCTGGCAATGGCATGGCCAGCAGCTGCAGGGGCCGCTTGTCTGCGCGGCGAGGCAACGAGAGGACGTGACTTGATCTGGAGTTGGAGAGCGAATAATGGGGCGAATCCGCGTCCCGAAACAGTTGCCGCAGGGCAGCGCCATCTCCGTTCTCGCAAGTGGTCAAATGCCCGTCTGCCAGCTTGAGAACCTCGCTGGTGCGGACTAGCGATTCGGCAGCCGTGTTGCAGTGCTGCACATGACCATCCCTGGTAAGTACGAAGGTCGCCGTTGCGCTGGCATCCGCCATTGCTTTGGCATCGGCGGCACGCTGTTCCGCTGACCCGAGGGCACGGCGTATTTTCAGCGCGATTTGAACATGAGGCATGAGCTGCTCCATCAGCCAAATGCCATGGGAGTTGATCGGCCCTTCTGTGGGAGTGCGCCACAGGCTGATCGCGTCCAACCGACGAACCGTGCATGCCAGGATGGTGATCGCTCCATGACGCAGCTTCGCGGGGCCAAGTAAGCCTCGGTAGAGGGCAGATTGGAGGAACGTCTTCTCTGGAACCAACTGGGCCTCGGTATACACGCCCTCGGGATTCCTCGTTCGGCAGCGGTGGACAACTGCAGAGCGAAAAGGATCGCTTTGCGCATACTCCCGGTTGTAGGCCGATATGGTTTCTACATGGTTCCCGATTCCTCCCGACGCAAGAACCGCCAGGCCAGAGCCCGTATCCGCAGCAATGAATACCCCCAGGCTCGACCCAGTGCACTCGCACACGCGTGTCAGAAACCTCTGCCACTGTTCTTGCTGGAGCGGGCCGAATACAAAACCTGCAGGAGATCAGAAAAAACCTGAATGGAAACCATGGGGTCGGGATCCCGGGGAATGTGTCGCTCCAACAATCTCGTACCACGACATATTTGTCAATTTAAAAATTCGCAGCCAACTTGCGGCGGGTGGACGGGACCTCTCGTCCGACTCAAACCGTCCATGATGTAGCCCCCGCGTCTCGCGGAGACTTGGGCACGCCGACTAATGCTTGTGGCAGAGAGGGTTGGGCCAGCCGTTTTTCCACGAAGCAACCGGACCATTCGTTCCCGGATGACTTCAGCCCAACGCGCTCATCGAACGTAAGTTTGACTTCTGAACCTAGGAACAGGCTCTCACGAGCGGAGATTTCACCCGCGAAAATGAGTGGCCGCTGCGGCTGGAGTTTAAGAGTCGTTTAGGAGGTGATCTATAGAGAGTCTCCGATTCGAATACAGACCCGACTAGCTGTACATAGGAATGAGATACCGCTTCCCTCAAAGAACAACCAGGGTTGTGTAGATTGTGACTGCTTTGGATCGAATAGTCACGGATCCAGAAAGGCCGGCCAGCTTTCCAGACGATATCCTCCGCGCGCTTTATGATCTGAGCCCGGCAGAGACGGAAGTGGCCAATGGGCTGCTGATGGGTTACTCACCAGAGGAGATCGGATGCCTTCGCCGCGTCTCGGCCGGTACCATCCGCCAGCAGATCAAGAGCATGCTCAGCAACACGGGAACCAACCGCCGGAGCGAAATGGTACGGCTGCTTATGAGGCTCCCCAGGTGCGCACAGATGAAATCTGACACCGTTTCGCGGCTTATACCATTTGGTAGTTGCGATCAGCGATTGAGCATGGCTACTTTGGACGCTCAGGCGCTCGTTCTCCAATTGAAGGACAGAGGAAAGCAGTCCTTCTTGGCGCAGCACTTGCCCCTTCAACGTGCTTGTGCGCTGCTGCTGAATACAGAGGCGGCGTTGGGCGTGAGACTGACTTTACAGACCCCTTGGGAGGGCCCCGGTGACCCCTGCATCTGCCTCTGGTAATCTCTGCTCCAACCCCTTCGATTCCACCTCTCACAGCCGCCGAATCAGCCTGATGGGCCTGACCCATGCCTGTGGGCTGCTTGTCCTGGCGGCGCTCGTTGTTGCGCCGCTCGCGGCGCGCGCGCAGGTACAGGTGGTGCCGTCCATCGCCACCATCACCGGGAACGGCACACAAGGCTACAGCGGGGATGGCGGGTCGGCAACAAATGCCGAGATCAACCTCCCCTATGCCGTGGCTGTGGACAAGGCCGGGAACGTCTATTTCGCGGATGGCAACAATAACCGAATCCGGGAAATTCTGGCGGCGACCGGCATTATCACGACCATCGCCGGGAACGGGACCGCGGGCTACAGCGGGGACGGAGGGCCAGCAATTGACGCAGAGCTGTCCGTTCCTCAGGGAGTGACACTGGACGGCGCCGGGAACGTCTACTTCGCAGATGAGGGGAACAGTCGCATCCGAGAGATCATTACGGCGACGGGCACGATCGAAACCATCGCCGGAAGCAGCACGCGAGGCTTTAGCGGGGATGGTGGTCCAGCAACCAGCGCAGAGTTGAAGAGTCCTATAGGGGTGGCCGTGGACAGCGCCGGAAATGTCTACATCGCGGACACCTACAACAATCGCATCCGGGAAGTCGTGGCATCTACAGGGATCATCGAAACAATCGCCGGCGACGGCACCCCGAGCTACTATGGCGACGGCGGTTCGGCCACCACTGCCGAGTTGGACTATCCCTCCGGCCTGGCGGTAGACAGCGCCGGCAACGTCTACATTGCGGATAACCACAACAACCGTATACGCGAGGTTGTGGCATCGACGGGTGTGATCGAGACCATCGCGGGCAACGGGACGGCAGGCTTCAGCGGGGACGGTGGCCCGGCCGACAACGCCGAGTTTTACTACCCCTCCGGCCTGGCGGTAGACAGCGCCGGAAATGTCTACATCGCCGACGACAATAATCAGCGGATCCGAGAGGTTGCAGTTGCGACAGGCAATATTGAAACCGTCGCCGGGAATGGAACCCCGGGATACTCCGGAGACGGCGGCACGGCACCCGGCGCCGAGCTAAACGGACCTGTTGGCGTGGCGGTGGACAGCGCCGGCAATCTCTACATTGCGGATCTCTCCAATCAGAGGATTCGTGAAGTTTCCACCTTCACCAGTTTCCCCGCTACGGCGATTGGCTCCAGCAGCGCCACCCAGAACATCAACATCGAGTTGGTGAGCGCGCAGCCAGTGAGCAGCATCTCCGCCGCGGTTTCTCAGGGCAACAAGCAGGAGTTCGTTGTGGGCGCGGTCAGCGGCTGCGCGGTGGATGGGACCACGGTCAACGCCGCCGGATCGTTCTGCACCGTTCCCATCACCTTCAAGCCGGCATGGCCCGGAATGCGCAGCATGCCGCTCACCGTGCAGGCGGGCAGCGGCACGATAACCACCGGCCTTACCGGCACCGGCGCCGGTCCGCTGGCCGCGTTTACGCCCGGCATCATCAACACCCTTGCCGGGTCCGGTCAGGGTTTGTCAGGCTACGGCGGCGATGGCGGCCCAGCAACGAGCGCCCAGTTGGCCTCCCCCTATGGCTTGGGGGTGGACGGAGGGGGCAACGTCTACATCGCCGATTCCCTCAACGACCGTGTCCGGGAGGTGGTGGCGGCGACGCGCGTGATCGAGACCATCGCCGGGAATGGCGCCGGCGGCTACAGTGGCGACGGCGGCCCGGCGACCGGTGCCAAGTTGTCCTCCCCCTACAGCGTGGCAGTGGATGGAGCGGGCAACCTCTACATCGCGGATACCGGCAACCACCGCATCCGTGAGGTGGTGGCGGCAACAGGCATCATTGAGACCATCGCGGGTAACGGCACGGCGGGCTTCAGTGGGGATGGCGGGCCGGCCACCAGCGCCGAATTGTACTTTCCCTACGGCGTGGCCGTGGACAGGGCCGGTAATGTCTACATCGCGGACACCGGCAACAACGTCATTCGTGAGGTTGTGGCGGAAACAGGGACGATGGAGACCATTGCCGGGAACGGGACCCCGGGGTACAGCGGGGATGGCGGCCTGGCTGCCAGCGCTGAACTGAATAGTCCCTGGGGTTTGGCTGTGGACGGTGCCGGGAACGTCTACATCGCGGATATCCTCAACAACCGTGTCCGGGAGGTGGTGGCGGCGGCGGGCGTGATTGAGACCATCGCCGGGGATGGCACGGCAGGATCCGGCGGAGATGGCGGCCCGGCAGTCAGCGCCGAGTTATGGCACCCCACAGGCGTGGCCGTGGACGGCGCCGGGAACGTCTACATCGCGGGCAATGCCGATTGCCGCATCCGTGAGGTGGTGGCGGCGACGGGCAGCATCGAGACCATCGCCGGAACTGTCACGGGAGGTTTTAGCGGGGATGGGGGCCCGGCAACCAGCGCCGAGTTCTCGGACCCCGTGGGTATGGCGTTGGACGGCGCCGGGAACGTTTACGCTTCGGACGCCGGCAACCAACGCATTCGATCGATCAACGTCACCGAGTCGTCGGCGACCTTCGCCACCACCGCAGCCGGATCCACCAGCACCGACAGCCCGCAGACGGTGACTGTCGAAAACATCGGCAATGCCGACCTCATTATCACCGGCGTCGCCTATCCAACCGACTTCCCTGAAGACGGAACAGGACCAGGAGATTGCACTTCCACGACCAGCCTTTCGCCCGCCGGTACCTGCACACTGACCATCGATTTCTCGCCGCTGGCGTCCAGCCTGATCAGTTCCAGCACGTCGCTCAGCGAAAGCATCAGCGTCACGGACAACAGCCTGAACAGCGGCGCCGCGGTGCAGTCGCTGAATGTAAGCGGCACAGCGACAACGACCCAGGCCATGCTGACATCGCCGGCTGCGAACTCGGTGCTGGCCGGACCCAGCGTGACCTTCTCCTGGATCGCGGCGACCGGGGCCACCAGCTATCACCTGTGGCTTGGCACGACCTTGGGAGGCCATGACCTGTACGCATCCGGTCCGATC
>Ga0207661_10000988_pt1 | contig 18799 bp, 22 predicted proteins | sample KBSC713LmetaG_FD_184337 | JGI IMG/M metagenome (GOLD analysis project Ga0207661, IMG submission 184337) | Corn rhizosphere microbial communities from Kellogg Biological Station, Michigan, USA - KBS C7.1-3L metaG (SPAdes) (version 2) | ecosystem: Host-associated > Plants > Roots > Rhizosphere ...
ATGTTCGGCAACGCCGGTCGCGACCACATGCAGAAGTACGGCTCCGAACCCGACCACTACGCCTGGATCGGCTGGAAGAACCACAAGCACTCGGTCAACAACCCCTACGCCCAGTTCCAGGACGAGTACTCGCTGGAGGACATCAAGGCGGCGAAGATGATCCACGACCCGCTGACCAAGCTGCAGTGCTCGCCGACCTCCGACGGCTCGGCCTGCGCGATCGTCGCTTCCGAGCGCTACGTCGACGAGCACGGCCTCTGGGAGCAGGCGATCGAGATCGCCGGTCAGTCGATGGTCACCGACCTCAGCTCTACCTTCGACGAGAACGCCGACTGCATGACGATCGTCGGCTCCGACATGTCGAAGACCGCCGCCGATGCGGCCTACGCGGAGGCCGGAGTGGGGGCGGCGGAAGTCGACGTCTGCGAGCTCCACGACTGCTTCAGCGCCAACGAGCTGATCACCTACGAAGCGCTCGGGTTCGCCGCCGAGGGCGAGGCGCACAAGCTGGTCGCCGAAGAAGCGACCACCTACGGCGGCAGCGGCCCTGTCGTCAACCCCTCCGGCGGGCTGATCTCCAAGGGCCATCCGCTGGGCGCGACCGGGCTGGCGCAGTGCTCGGAACTGACGTGGCAGCTGCGCGGCGAAGCCGACAAGCGGCAGGTCGAGGGCGCGAAGGTCGCGCTGCAGCACAACATCGGCCTCGGCGGCGCCGCCGTGGTCACGGTCTACAAACCGGCGGCCTGAGATGAGCCCCGCCGCATCGGATTTCAAGGAGGAGGAGATGGCGCAGAAGCGACGTTCACTCAATGGCAAGGTCGTGGCGATCACCGGCGCTGCGCGGGGAATCGGCAAGGCGACGGCGCAGGCGCTGATTGCGAAGGGCTGCCGCGTGGCCATCGGCGACCTCCAGCACGATCTGGCCGAGGAGACGGCGGCGCAGCTCGGCGGCGGCACCGTGGCCTTGCCGCTCGACGTCACCGACCGCGGCTCCTTCGAGCGCTTCCTCGACGAGGCCGAACGGCAGCTGGGGCCGATCGACGCGGTGATCAACAACGCCGGGATCATGCCGGTGACGCCGTTCGAGGAGGAGAGCGAGGCCTCGATCCAGCGCCAGCTCGACATCAACGTAGGCGGTGTCATCACCGGCACCCAGCTGGCGATCAAGCGGCTGCGCCCGCGGGGGACCGGCTACATCGTCAACATCGCCTCCCAGGCGGGGAAATCGGGCATTCCGGGGATCGCCACCTACTCGGGCACCAAGCACGCCGTCGTCGGCCTCAGCGAGGCGGTGCGGGCGGAGCTGCGCGAGACCGGCGTCGAGGTCCTCTGCGTGATGCCGACCGTCGTCAACACCGAGCTGACCAGCGGCGTCGGCCAGAAATGGGTGAAACCGGTCGAGGCCGCCGACGTCGCCAACGAGATCGTCGACGCGATGGAAGCGCCGCGCTTCGACGTCTTCGTCCCACGCGCCAACGGCGTCCTCTACAAGGTCCTGGCGCCGCTGCCGCGCAAATGGCGCGAGGCGCTGGGGCGGGCGATGAAGGTCGACAAGCTGATGACCGAGGTCGACCACAGCGCCCGTCAGGCCTACGAGGAGCGCGCCGCGGCCAGCGAGCCCGGGCAGGGAGCTGTGAACGAGGACGCACCCGAGCCCGTACACCGTGACGTTGCCTAAATTCAGCGACCGCTGAATTGAACCCCCCTGGGGGGCAATACTCAGCGAAGGAGCCAGTCATGGGACGGATCTACGACGCCACCTGGAGCCGGATGTTCTCGGCCCTTTACGACCGCGCTTTCGAGGCCAGCGAAGAGGCGGGCCTGCGGGAGATGCGCTGCGAGCTGCTGAAAGGGGCGCGGGGGAGGGTGCTGGAGCTGGGCGCGGGCACCGGTCTCAACCTGGAGCTGTACCCACGTGAGGGCCTAGACAGCCTCACCCTGACCGAGCCCGACCCGCACATGTTCAAGCAGTTGCGCCAGCGCGCTGCGGAGGCCTGCGCCGGCGCCGAGTTGGTCCAGGCCGGGGCCGAAAAGCTGCCGTTCGAGGACGACAGCTTCGACACCGTCGTCGTGACCCTGGTCCTCTGCACGGTCCCCGACCAGCCCGCCGCCCTGAAGGAGATCTCCCGCGTCCTCGCGCCCGGCGGCCAGCTGCTCTTCCTCGAGCACGTCCGCGCTCATCATCCCGACCTCGCCAAGTGGCAGGACCGCCTCGAAAGGCCCTGGCACTTCCTCGGCGACGGTTGCCACTGCAACCGCGACACGGTCGCGGCGATAGGTGCCGCCGGCTTCAAGCTCGGGGACGTCGAGCGCGACGAGTTCCCGAAGGCCCCGGCGATCATCCGGCCGCTGGTCCAGGGAATCGCCACCAACGCACGATAATGGTGGTTATGTCAACTCAGGCAGGAAGGCCTGGGTGCGACTAGCGGGCTTCTTCGATCGCGGCTTCGAGCTCCCCCGCTGATTCAGGGAAGCCGAGGAGCTTGATCCCGCCCGTCTGCGCGCCTTTGATCGCGAAGGACGGCGTGCCGTCGAAGCCGAGGTTCGTGGCTTCCTGGGTGGTTTCTTCGACTTTTGGGGTCATTTCCGCTCGTTCTGCGTCCCACTTGCTGAGGTTGGGGACGCCGGCGGCCTTGGCAATGGCCCTGAGAAAGGCGTCGTTGTCCGCGTAGCCGGAGTTCTCGTCGCCCTGGTTGCGGTAGAAGAGATCGACGAAGCTCCAGCCGCGGCCCTGCTCGCCGGCTGCAAGCGCCGCCGCCCCGGCACCGGCGGATTCAGGGCCGATGATCGTCAGGTTGCGGAAGTCGACCTTGACCGCGCCCTTCCTGACCTGGGTTTCCATAATTTCGGGCAGGACTTCCTTCGAGTAGGCGGCGCAGACCGGACACTGGAGGTCGCCGAACTCGATCAGTTCGACCGGCGCCTTGGGGTCACCGAGGGTCATCTGCCGCTGCGGGATCCCGTCGAGCAGCTTCGCCACTGCCGCTTTGTCCTCGATGTTGGTGTCGCCCCCGTCGCCGCTGCCGGCGGCGGTGATCACGATCAGGACGAGAACCGCGGCAAGCGCCAGGAAAGCCGCGCCGGCGGCGAGCCGCAGCAGGCGCGAGCGACGATCTGTCTGGCTCATGCCCGCCTTGGGCTTGCTTCTGGCGCTTCCGGCACTCCCGCGAAGACGATCAGGCGGGCGGCGCAGAGGGCGAAGAGGACCGTCATCAGGACCGCGCTCGCCAGGCACCACTGGCAGGTGGCTTCGATCTTGAACAGCTCGACGTAGGTGAGGAAGACGCTGTAGCCGAAGCCCGCCAAGGCGAGGGCGAAGCCGGCGAAGCGCGCCAGGTCGTCGGCGAAGAAGGCGGTGGCTAGCAGCAGCGCGTAGCCGATCACCCCGAAGACGGCGATGTTGACCCCGGCGAGGTGCGACCACGAGCTCCTGGCGACCGTCTCGCAGCCGCTGCCGCCGCCGAGGCAGACGGGCGAGCCGCTGTTGGCGTCGGCGATCGCGATGTAGGCGGCGACCCCGATGCCGAGGGCGGCGAGGAAGGCGATCGCGCGCTGGAGGGTGCCCTCGCTGAGTCGGCTCATCGCGCGGAAGATAAGGCTTCGGCGTAAAACGCCGCTAAGGCGCGCGAGAGCCTGCCGCCCTGCCAGGCCAGCGGCGACTGCCCGGGCTCCTCGCTGAGCAGCCGTGCGTTCGGCAGCGCCTCGGCGTAGGCGGCGGCCGCCCCGTAGGGATGCCCGGGGTCGGCGTCGTCGTTGCTGGCGACGACCAGGGCCGGGACCTCCAGTGCCCGCAGCTCTTCCATCGACTCGAAGGGACGCGAGCGCGGCACCTCACGCAGGGCCTCGGCCAGCGCCTCGGGTCGCCGCTGCAGCAGCAGCCGCTCGCGGGTGAAGCGCAGGACCGAGTCACGCCAGCGCGGGTCGATCCCCTGCTCGGCGTCGATGTAGGCGACGAAGCCGTCGACACCGCCGGCTTCCAGCGCGGCCGCCAGGCCGTCCCAGTAGTCGAGCGAGGCCTGCTTGATCGTGCCCGTGTAGACCGGGCCGATCAGGGCCAGCCCGGCCAGCCGCTCGGGATGGCGCAGCGCATAGGCAACGGCCGTGTGTGCGCCCATCGAGTGCCCGCCGAGGAAGAAGGTCCCGTCCCCCACCTGCGCCTCCACCACCCGTTCCAGGTCCTCGACCAGGCGCGGGTATCCATAACCCTCCCCCGCCGGGGCGGGATCCGACTCGCCGTGCCCGCGCGCGTCGTAGTTGACGACCGTGTACCCGGCGCGCGCCAGCGCCTTGGAGCCGTGAAGGACGTAGCGCCTGGTCGCGGTGATCCCGTGGCAGAGGACGACCGGCGCCCCCTCCCCCGCCGCTTCGCCGTGCAGGGTCGGGACCGGGCCCAGAGCGAACGGCCGCGCCTCGGCCGGCATCAACCCAGCGAGGCGACCGCGCGCTCGAGGTCCTCGACCGACTCGTAGCTGGCGCCGGTGCGGGAGACGGTGCGGTGGCGGATCACGCCGTCGCCGTCGACGACGAAGATCGCCCGCTGCACGTAGCGGCCGCCGGGCGCGTCCTTCAGCTCGGTGAAGCGGGCCAGCGGACCGATCCAGCCGGTGACGCCATAGCTCTTCGCCACCGCCAGGTCCTCGTCGGCGAGCAGCGGCACGTTCAGTTCCTGCTCCTTGACCCAGTGCTCGTGCGAGTCGACCGATTGCGGTGAGATCCCGAGCACCTCGGCGCCGAGCTCGTCGAGCCGGTCGCCTTCGTCGCGGTAGGAGCAGAACTGCTTGGTGCAGACGGTGGTCGCGTCGCCGGGGTAGAAGGCGAGGATCACGTTGCGGCCGCGGTAGTCGCCGAGCCGGTAGGTCTTCCCGCCCGTCCCGGGCAGAGCGAAATCGGGGGCTTGATCGCCGACGTCAGGCTTGGCCATCGGACCAGCTTAGAGAACACCTGGCACTGCGCATATCTGCGTCCTCGGCTTGCCTTTGCAACCAGCAAAGGCTGCGCCTTGCGTCCTTGATCTGCTTGACCAGGCGCCCTCTAAGCAGGACCGACCTATTCGTCCTCGATCGTGACTTCTTCGATCAGGACGGGCTGTTTTGGTTTTTCCCCGGCGGTGGGGACGCCTTCGATCCGTTCGACGACGTCGTAGCCCTTGCTGACCTTGCCGACCAGCGCGTATTCGGGCGGCAGGCCGGCGTCGGGGGAAGTGACGACGTAGAACTGGCTGCCGGAGCGCCCTGGCGGGTCGGCCGAACTCTTCGCCATCGCCACCACGCCTTTGGTGTAAGAGAGGTTGGGCGGCGGCTTCTCGTCGACGCTGTAGCCGGGGCCGCCGGTGCCGGTGCCTTCCGGGTCTCCGCCCTGGATCACGAAGCCGGGGACGATGCGGTGGAAGGTGAGGTCGTCGTAAAAGCCTTCCTCGGCGAGGAAGGCGAACGAGTTGGCGGTCTTCGGCGCCCGGGTCGTGTCGAGCGCAATCTCGAAGGTCCCGCAGTTGGTCTTGACGATCGCCGTCGCCGTTTCGCCGGGCTTCAGGACCTGCTTCGGCGCCTTGAAGCTGACCGTCTTCGGTTCCGGCGCTTCGACTTCCTTGCAGCCGTCGGCGCCCGTCTTCGCCGCAGCCGAGCTCGAGCCCGAGTCGCCGGAGCCGCCTCCCTGGCTGATCAGGACCACGGCGACGATCGCCGCCGCGACCGCCGCGAAGACGGCAAGGACGATCCAGCGGCGGTCGGTCTGCTGCTCCACGGGCGCAACCCTAGTAAACGTTCCTCCTGGAAATGGCGACCCCTCCGCTCACCCCGCTCGCCGCCGCCGTGCTCCACGTCGGCGAGCCGGAGCGGATCCTGCAGGTCGAGTGCGGCGAGGGCGAGGGGGCGCTCTTCCTCGCCCGCGAGTTCCCGAGCGCCCGGGTGCGCGGGGTCGACCGCGCGGCCGAGGCGATCCGCGCCGCCACCGCCAAGGTCGGGCTCGATCCCGAGGGCCGCGTCGCCTTCAAGCAGGGGACTCCCCGCTCCCTCCCCTTCCCCGCCGACCAGTTCGACCTGCTGGCGGCGCTCGACGCCCGCCCGGCGGCCGCCGAGGCGGCGCGGGTGCTGCGCCCCGGCGGCTTCCTCGCCCTCGCGGTGAGCGGCAAGGAAGAGGCGCTCGGCGGCCTCGGTGGCCGCCTCTACCGGCGCCGCCTCCTGGGCCTGGGATTCGAGCCGATCTGGTCCGAAGCGGCGGGCGACGGCAGCTTCTCTGTCTCCCGCCTGTGCGGCGGCGGACCAGTTGGCGGCTGCCTCTAGTCTGGGGCGCCTGTGGAGATCGCCGGGATGCCCCTGACCCTGCTCGTCAACCCCGCTTCGGCCGGGGGGAAGTCGCTGAAGCTGCTGCCGCGGGTGGAGGCGGCGCTGGACGCCCGCCGCGCGGTCTTCCGGGTCGAGCGCACCCGCAGCCTCGAGCACGGGGTCGAGCTGGCCCTGCGGGCGATCGAGCTCGGCGAGCTGCCGGTCGTCGTCTCCGGCGACGGCCTGCTGGGCGCGGTCGGGGGGGCGATGGCCGGTTCGGAGACGCCGCTGGGGCTGATCCCCGGCGGCCGCGGCAACGACCTGGCGCGGGCGCTCGGCATCCCCGACGATCCCGAAGCCGCGGTCGACGTCGTCCTCGGCGGGGTGAGCCGGCGGATCGACGTCGGCGAGGCCAACGGCAAGCGCTTCCTCGGCATCGTCAGCGTCGGCTTCGACTCCGAATGCAACCGCCTCGCCAACGAAACCCACTTCATCCGCGGCAACCTCGTCTACGCCTACTCGATGGTCCGCACCCTGATCGGCTGGCGCACCGCCCGCTTCACGATCGCGGCCGGCGGCGAACGCAAGCGGATCAGCGGCTACTTCGTCGACGTCGCCAACAACAGCGTCTACGGCGGCGGCATGTACATCGCCCCAAACGCGGAGATCGACGACGGCCAGTTCGACGTCGTGGCGATCGAAGAGGTCGGCAAGCTGCGCTTCCTCCGCGGCCTCAAGGACGTGCTCAAGGGCGCCCACCTCGACAAGGACGAGGTCAGCGTCTTCCGCACGCCGCGCCTGGAGCTCGACGCCAGCCGCCCCTTCCCGGTCTACGCCGACGGCGATCACCTCACCGATCTGCCGGTCTCGCTGCGGGTGCTGCCGCGCTCCCTCTCGATCCTCGTCCCCGGCGGGGCGAACTGATGGCGGCGAACGGGCGCTCTCGCGGGGGCCTCTTCGGCGCCAAGGTCGCCATCTCCCGCGCGATCGGAGCGGCCAGCCGGCGCAGCGGCCGCGGCGGCGGCACGACGCTGCCGGGACGGGTGCTGCTGCGCCTGGAGCCGGAGGCGATTGCCCGCCTCGGGGAGGGCCTGGAGGGCAGCCGGACGATCGTCAGCGCCACCAACGGCAAGACGACGACGGCGGGGATGATCGCCGGCATCCTCGCCGCCGACGGCCGCCATCCCGTCCACAACCGCGCCGGCTCGAACATGACCTGGGGCGTGGCGACGGCGCTGCTCGAGCAGCGCGGCGGCGAGGGCCTGTTCGAGGTCGACGAGGCCTGGCTGCCGCGGGTGAGCGAGCAGCTGCAGCCGACCCTGATCGTCCTCGGCAACCTCTTCCGCGACCAGCTCGACCGCTACGGCGAGATGGAGGCGCTGGCCGACGAGTGGGCGAAGACGGTGGCGGGCCGCGCCGGTCAGACCGAGTTCGCGCTCAACGCCGACGACCCGCTGATCGCCGACCTCGGCCGCGACCGCGAGGGCGTCCGGCGCGAGGGGGTCCTCTACTTCGGGATCGAGGACCCCTCCCAGGCGCTGCCGGAGCTGCAGCACGCCTTCGACGCCAAGCACTGCCGCCGATGCGGCCATCCCTACGCCTACGAGCGCGCCTTTGTCGGCCACCTCGGCCACTACTCGTGCCCCAACTGCGGGGCCGAGCGGCCGACGCCGGAGGTGGCGGCGACGGCGATCGAGCTGCGGGGCATGGACGGGTCTCGAACGCTGGTTCGAACCCCGTCCGGGGAGATCGAGCTGGAGCTGCCACTTCCCGGCCTCTACAACGTCTACAACGCGCTGGCGGCGATCGCCGCCGGTCTCCGCCTCGGCGTCGAGCCCGAGCGGATCGCCGGCGCCCTCGGCGAGATGCGCGCCGCCTTCGGCCGGGTCGAGACGATCCCGGTCGGCGACGTCCCGGTCTCGATCCTCCTGATCAAGAACCCGGCCGGCGCCAACGAGGTGCTGCGGACGCTGATGCTGGAGGGACGCGAGCGCGGCCCGATCGACCTCTGGATTGCGCTCAACGACCGCATCGCCGACGGCCGCGACGTCTCCTGGATCTGGGACGCCGACTTCGAGCTGCTGGCCGGCGCGGTCCGCCGCGTCGTCTGCTCGGGGACGCGGGCGCCGGAGATGGCGCTGCGGCTGAAGTACGCCGGCTGGCTTGAGGAGGCGATCGAGGTCGTGCCGGGGGTCGAGAAATCGCTCGACGCCGCGGTCGAGCGGGCGGACGGGCGTCTCTTCGCCCTCCCCACCTACACCGCTCTACTGGAACTGCGCAAGCTCCTCGCCGACCGCGGCCTCGCCCGGGAGTTTTGGCGATGAACGCAACGGCCGCGGCGGCGATCTGGCATGACGTCGAGTGCGGCAGCTACGGCGCCGACCTGCCGCTCTGGGAGGCGCTGGCCGAGCGCTGCGGCGGCCCGGTCCTTGAGCTCGGCTGCGGGACGGGACGGGTCGCCCTCCACCTGGCGCGGCGCGGCCACGAGGTGATCGGCCTCGACCGCGACCCGGAGCTGCTCACGGTCCTCCGGGAGCGCGCATCCGATTTGCGCCACAGCGGGCTGGGGCCGGAACCGGAAGCGCACCTCGCCGACGCCCGCGAATTCGACCTCGAGTCGTCTGCGTCGCTCGTCCTTGCGCCCACCCACCTGCTGCAGCTCCTCACCGGCCCGGCCGAGCGGGCCAAATCCCTGCGCTGCATCGCTGCCGCGCTGCGTTCCGGCGGCCTCCTCGCGGCGGCGATCATCGAGGGGATGCCGGAGCCCGACGGAGCGCCCCCGCCCCTCCCCGACGTCCGCGAGGTCGACGGCTGGGTCTATTCGAGTTTGGCGACGGAGGCAGCGGTCGGGCCCGGGGAAATCGTCGTCCGCCGGCTGCGGCAGAAGGTCTCGCCGCAGGGCTCGCTGAGCGAGGAACCGAACGAGGTCCGGATCGAGACCTTCTCTGCCGCGACGCTCGAGGCGGAGGCCGAGCGGTTCGGCCTGCTGCCGGCGGGAAGGCGCGAGATCGGGCCCACCGACATCCACGTCGGCTCCACGGTCGTCCTCCTGGAGAAGCGGTCGTGATGGAGCTGCGGGTCCTCAGCCTCTACCCGGAGCAGATGAACATCTACGCCGACCGGGGCAACATCCTCTTCCTCCAGCGCCGCTGCGAGTGGCGCGGGATCGGCTTCGTCCACGCGGGCGCCGGTCCCGGCGATCCGGTCGACCCCGCCGCCCACGACCTCTTCTACATCGGCGGCGGCCAGGACCGCGACCAGCGTGCGGTCGCCGCCGACATGGTCGCCAGCAAGCAGCGGGATTTGACGGCGGCTGCCGACGACGGAGCCGTCCTGCTCGCGGTCTGCGGCGGCTACCAGCTGCTCGGCCACAGCTACCAGCTAGGCGAGGAGAAGCTGCCGGGCCTGGGGATCGCCGATTTGGAGACCGTGCGCGAGCCGGGGCCGCGGCTGATCGGCAACGTCGCGATCGAGGCCGACCTCGGCGACGGGCCGAAGCTGATCGCCGGCTTCGAGAACCACGGCGGCCGTACCTACCTTGGTGCCGACGCGCAGCCGCTGGGCAAAGTCGTCTCCGGCCACGGCAACAACGACCGCGACGGCTTCGAGGGGGTCAGGCGCGGCAACGTGATCGGCACCTACCTGCATGGCCCGCTGCTGCCGAAGAACGCCTGGCTGGCCGACCACCTGATCGCCCTGGCCCTGGAGCGCCGCTACGGTACCCGCCCCGACTTGGAGCCGCTTCCCGACGAGTTAGAGGCCGCCGCCCACGAGTCGGCGCGAAAAGCAGCAGGCGGCTAGCGGCCGGAGGACCCGAAACCGCCCTCGCCGCGAGCCGAATCGGTGAGCGCGGCCGCCTCGACCGGCTCCGCCAGCGCGATCGGCGTCAGCAGCAGTTGAGCGATCCGGTCCCCCGGTTCGACTCGAAAGGTCTCGGCCGGGTCCGTGTTCAGCAGCAGCACCCGCAGTTCGCCGCGGTAGCCGGAGTCGATCACCCCCGGCGCGTTGACCAGCGCGATCCCGTGATCGCGAGCGAGCCCCGACCGCGGCACCACCAACCCCGCATGCCCCTCCGGAACCTCCACCCCCACCCCAGTCCCAACACTCCACCGCTCCCCCGGACCAATGTGAGCCGCCTCGCAGGCATAAAGATCCAGCCCCGCATCCCCCTCATGCGCACGCGAGGGCAGAGTCGCATCGTCTTTCAGCCTGAGAAAAGGAAGCTGCATCGGCGGCAGCCTATAGGGGTCCGGAAGGGGGAAACCTCGGTCGAGAGCGTTGCGGGTGGCCAAGGCGGTTCGATCGACCCCTTCAACCGCCAGCCTGCAGACGGGCGACCAGCGATCTCTTCGCTATAGGCCACTCGGATCGGAGGATCGAGTAGTGGACGCTGTCGCGCCAACTGCCGTCCCGTCGAAGCATCTCATGGCGGTGCACACCCTCTCGCACAGCTCCTAACCGCTCGATCGCCCGCTGTGAGCGCCTGTTGAGGATGTCGGTGCGGAATGCGACACGCTCCAGATCGAGATCCTCGAAGGCGTGGCGCATAAGCAGCAGTTTCGTCTCCACGTTCGCGCCGCTTTGCCACGAGCTGCGGCAGAACCAAGTCGATCCGATCTCGACATGGGCGTTGACGGCGTCGAAGTCCCAATACGACGTTGATCCGATGACGGCCCCGCTTCCGCGCCGGCGGATGGCGAAAGGAAGCCGGCGGCGGGCATCTCGATCGGCAAGTGCATCTGCGATCCAGGCCCGCGCCGCGCCGAGGTCGCAGGGCCGGGGATAGGGCAGCCAGGGGAATACCTCATCGGAATCGGCAGCGGCCAGGATGCCCTCTGCGTGCTCGACCGCCAGCGGCTCGATCGCCACGAGTTCGCCGCGCAGTTCCACCGGCTCCATCGGGTGCATGCAGCGATCCTGCCACGGAGTCTCAGTCGATAGCGTTTGACCGAGTTCCAAAGCAACCAATGCTCCTCCGTCAGGACACCCACGGCAGCGGCGCCTTCGTTGCCGCTCACGTAACCGACTTCACGTCGACTCGAACGGCATGGGGATGGCGCCGCTCTGCTCGTCGGGAGCTTTCCGCCACCTTGGGCCTCGTTTTCGCCAAGGCGATGCCGTTCATCGGCTCCGGCGCCAGCGCCGGCTTCGACGGCGGCGTCCCGGCCCTGCGGCGTCAGGTTCTCCTCACGATTTGGCGAGAGGAGGCCGACTTCGAGCGTTTCCTCGGGCAGCCGCCAGCGCAGCGTCTCGCCGCCGAGGCGAGGTATTCGTGGTGGTCGCTGTTCGATGTCGTCTCGACACGCGGCTCACATAACGGCTCCATGCCCATGGCGAGTTGCGGAGCCTCGGTTGCCGACGGACCCTTCGCGGCCCTCACTCTGGGACGTGTCCAACCGCGATCGTTGCCGAAGTTCCTCAGGGAGGGGGCAAGGCTCGGGTCCTTCACGCGTCAAGCGCCGGGGCTGGTCAGCGCTGTCTCCGCCGGATGGCCGCCCACCGGGAACTGCACAATCAGTATCTGGGAATCTGAACAGCACATGCTGCGCTTCGCCTATGGCGATGTCGAGGGGCACGGCGACACCGTCCGGCGCGATCCGCCGATCCTGGCCGAGCAACTGAACGCCCGCCTGCGGCTCCGTCGCCTCTCCGGTGGGTGGGGGCCGGGCACGATGCACCCGGACCGACTGACTCAACTGTGCGCAGCGCTGCCCTGATGAGCGTTATCTCTCTGCTCAAACAGGCCGCAGGTGGCTCCTTCCCCTCTGACAGCGGGGAGATCGAGGTTCTCCCGTCCCCCTCCGGTCCCTGCGACGCGGTGGTTGCGTTGACGGGCCACAGCATCGTCGCGGCGGGAGTGGCGGAGTGCTGGGTGAGCGAGCGTGTCCCGAGGAACGATCTCACCGGACCGATGCGGCCCGACTTCGTCGCCGCCCTCGCCGCTGAGTTGGGCACGAAACCCGGCAGCTTCGACGTGCTTCTTGCCGCACCAGGGCTCGACTCGGCGTCGGCAGTCGAGCTGGTCGAGGTGGAGGACGGTGACGATCGCACCAGGCGAGCACGCCGATACCGCAGCGATGTGCGGAGCTACGCCGACCGAGACAGCGGCGGGGTCGTCAACCTGGGACGAGGGTTGGACGGTCGGCTCGATCTCTCGATCGAACTGCCACGCGAGTCGCGTTCTGCAGGAACTGGACGGAAGATCATCGAAGCAGCCCGAGCCCTGGTGCCCTCGGACGAGTTCCTTTTCGCCTCGATAGCTCCTGGAAACTCGCGCTGCCTGCGAGCAGCGCTGGGCGGCGGCTTTGCCCCGATCGGCGCCGAGGTCCTGTTCCTCGTGCGTTCGCTCTCGCAGAAGGGTGGAAACTGAGCGTCGGGACGGCCGGCATCGTTCCGGCCGCCCACTGTGACAGGGATCCCCTTGTCACCTACAGTCTCGGCGTCCGGGCGAAAGCTCGAGACGACGACCGCGTAGAGGGGCTTCTCGCTTCAAAGGAGGTGAAGCCTTGCTGGGGTCCGATCGCAGGTTCCTTCAGTCCCGCTGCCTCCAGCCATCGCAGTAGAGAGGCGCGCTTGGGTGGAAGCGCGTGTCCGCGGAAGCTGCCGGCTTTGAAAATTGCTCGGGCTCGTCGGCTGCCGTCGGAGAGGAAGGTCGTGCCAATCAACCTGCCGCCGGGCTTGAGGCAGCGCGCGATCTCCCCCACCGCTCGCTCGGGGTCCGGGATCATATGGAGGCCGCTGAAGGAAAGGAAGAGGTCGATCGCCTCATCGGCGAAGGGGAGATCGACCATGTCCGCCTTCAAGATCTCAACCTGTCGCAACGATCGCCGCTCTGCCCGCCTCTGCGCGCGCCGCAGCATCTTCGGGCAGAGGTCGGCCGCCACATAGCGGACCTGCTGATCGGGAGAGAGGGCCCGCAAGGCAACTCCGCCGCCGCACGGGACGTCGGCGATCACCGCTCCAGATTCAGCAGCTTCGATCGGCTTCATGCTCGCGTAGAGGACGCTCGCGTCGATTCCCCAGATCGTCCGCCCGACCGCCTGCATCAGCCGGGGCCGCTCGATGTAAAAGTCGTAAAAGGCGCCAAAGGGCCCGGCGCAGACGTTAGGTACCTGACCGGCCACGGCGAGAGATTATCCCCTGGAAACCGTGGGTGGCCTCTACGCCACCGCCAGATCGCGAAACCGGTGCATCTTCGCCACCGGCACCTTCGCGTGCACCAGCACCCCATCCTCGCGCTCGGTCCGCTCCAGGTCCCCCGCCACCTCGTGCAGCTCGTGCAACCTCCCGCCCTCGGAGTAGGGGATCAGCAGCTCGACCTCGGCCAGCGTCTCCTCGAAGGCCGCCTCGATCCGCTCGTGCAGCGCCTCCAGCCCCTCCCCCTCCTGGGCGGAGATCAGCACCGCCTCGGAATGGTCGAGCCCGGCCTCCCGGCGCTCCTCCGCGCTCAGCAGGTCGATCTTGTTGAAGACGAGCAGGCGCGGCTTCTCGCCGGCGCCGATCTCCTCCAGCACCTCGTCGACCGCCTGCATCTCGGCCAGCCGCCGCTCCTCCGGCGCCGAGGCGTCGACGACGTGGAGGATCAGGTCGGCCAGCACCGTCTCCTCCAAGGTCGCCTTGAAGGCCTCGACCAGCTGATGCGGCAGCTTCTCGATGAAGCCGACGGTGTCGGTCAGCAGGGCGTCGCGGCCGGAGAGTTCGAAGGTGCGCGTGGTCGGGTCCAGGGTGTGGAAGAGACGGTCGCGGACCTCGACCTCGGCCCCCGTCAGCGCGTTCAGCAGGGTCGACTTGCCGGCGTTGGTGTAGCCGGCGAGGGCGATCCGCGGCAGCGAGGAGCTGTCGCGGCGGGCGCGCATCACGCCGCGGTTCTTCTCCGACTGCCGCAGCCGCCGCCGCAGGGCGGCGATCCGGTTGCGGGCGAGGCGGCGGTCGGTCTCGATCTGGCTCTCGCCCGGGCCCCTGGTGCCGATGCCGCCGTCCATGCGGCCGGCGCCGAGGCGCTCGAGGTGGGTCCACAGGCCCCGCATGCGCGCCATGTTGTATTCGAGCTGGGCCAGCTCGACCTGGAGCTTGCCCTCGGCGGAGTGAGCGTGGTCGGCGAAGATGTCGAGGATGACGGCGGTGCGGTCGATCACCGGCACCCCCAGCGCCTGCTCGAGGTTCCGCTCCTGGCGCGGCGCCAGCTCGTCGTCGCAGGCGACCAGGTTGGCGCCGCAGGCGGCGATTTCCTCTTTCACTTCGGCGAGCCGGCCGCGCCCGAAGTAGCGGTCGGGGTCGGGCTGCGGGCGCTGCTGGGTCGCGACCCCCGCAGTGGCGACGCCGGCGGTCCGCAGCAGCTCCTTCAGCTCGGCCAGCGGCTCCCCCTCGGTCCGCCCGTCGACGATGCCGATCGCGAGCGCGCGCTGACGGGCACGGCGATTCGAGACGCCGGCGCCGTTGCTCGAGCCCGCGTCGCGGGTCGGGGTCTGCCTGCCGTTTCTCGAACCTTGCACTCAAAGGAATTGTACGGGCAGGTCCGCGGGCGGATAGTGTGCCGGGCGTGAAGGTCTTCCTCACCGGCGGCACCGGCTTCATCGGCGGCGAGGTCGCGCGTCAGCTGCGGGCCCGCGGGGAGGAGGTCTCCTGCCTCGTCCGCAGCCCCGGCAAGGCGGCGAAGCTGACCGAGCTCGGCTGCGAGCTGGTCGCCGGGGACCTCGGCGACGAGGCGGCGATCCGGAGCGGGATGCGCGGCTGCGACGCGGTCATCCACGCAGCGGCGATGTACGAGGTCGGGATCCCGGCCAAGCAGCGGCCGGCGATGTGGGAGGCCAACGTCGTCGGGACCGAGCGGGTGATGAAAGCGGCGCAGGCGGAGAAGATCCCGCGGATCGTCTACGTCTCCACCGTCGGCATCTTCGGCAACACCCACAAAGAGGTCGTCGACGAGTCCTATCGCAACCCCGAGACCGATTTCACCTCCTACTACGAGGAGACCAAGCTCGAGGCCCACAAGGTCGTCCAGCGGCTGATCGACGACGAGGGCCTGCCGGCGATCATCGTCCAGCCCGGCGGCGTCTACGGGCCCGGCGACACCTCCCAGATCGCCGACCTGCTGGAGCAGTTCTTCGCCGGCAAGCTGCCGCTGATGCCGTTCCCGGAGCTGGGGATCTGCATGACCCACGTCGAGGACATCGCCGGCGGCATCCTCCTGGCCCTGGAAAAGGGCAAGCTCGGCGAGACCTACGTGATCAGCGGTCCGGTGACGACGATGCGCGAGGCGATCGAGACGGTGGCCCGGGTCAGCGGGCGCAAGGCGCCGAAGCGGGCGCTGCCGACCGGGCTGATGAAGGCGATGATTCCGTTCGGGCCGGTGGTCGGGAAGGTGATGGGGCAACCGCCGAACCTGCGCGAGATCATTACCTCGGCCGACAACGTCACGTTCTGGGCTAGTTACGAGAAGGCCGAGCGGGAGCTGGGGTACTCGCCTCGCGGGATGGAGGAGGGTTTGCGGCAGACGCTGGAGGCGGACGAGCGGTTCCCCACTCCAGTCGGCTGAGAGGGGTCCGGGGAGGGGGTCCCCGGACAACAGCGGGGAGGGTTCGCGTCATAAGCTGGCGGCGATGAGGGTTATCGATGTCATGCACTTGGGACGGCCCCACGTCATTGGGTGTTGGGAGATAGACGGGGTTCTCGTCGATCCGGGGCCGGAGTCGTCGCTGTCGACGGTCTTGGAGGCGATTGGGGATGAGCGGCCGCGGGCGGTGTTGCTGACGCATATTCATCTCGATCATGCGGCGGCGACGGGGGCGCTGGTGCGGCGGTGGCCGGAGCTCGAGGTCTACGTGCATGAGCGGGGGGCGCCGCATCTGGTCGACCCGTCGAAGCTGTTGGCGAGTGCGGAGAGGCTCTATGGGGACCAGCTGAACTACCTGTGGGGGGAGATCCTGCCGGTGCCGGAGGAGAACGTCCGCGTCCTGCGCGGCGGCGAGACCGTGCTGGGGATGGAGGTCGCCTACACCCCCGGCCACGCCTCCCACCACGTCTGCTACTTCCACTCCGAGAGCGGCACCGCCTTCGTCGGCGACGTCGCCGCCTGCCGGATCCCGCCCTCGAACCTGATCGTGCCCCCCACTCCCCCGCCCGACATCGACATCGAGGTCTGGGAGGAATCGCTGGACACCGTCGCCGCCTGGTCGCCCCGGCGCCTCGCCCTCACCCACTTCGGCGCCGTCGAGGACGACGTCCCCGGCCACATCGAGGCGGTGCGGGCGAAACTGCGGGAAGAGGCCGAGCTGGCGCGGCAAATGGAGAAGCCCGAGTACGACGCCGACAACGAGGAGCGGATCCGCCGCGCCCTCGCCGCCGAAGGGATCGAAGGCGACACCGTCGACGAGCTGCTGCAAGCAGTCCCCACCGCTTACCAGTGGAGCGGGCTCGACCGCTACTGGCGCAAGAAGGCCGAGCGGGAAGCGACAGCTTCCTAGGCGGGTTCGTCGGCGGCGCGGCGCAGGTGCTCCGCGAATTCCGCCACGATCGAGTCGATCGAGTCGATGATCGGGCTGTCCCGCCAGGGCGACGGGAGCCCCTCGCGGGCGGCATCACCGCGTTCCAGCGCCCGATCGGTGATCTCGTGCGCGTGTCGCCGCACCCGCCTGGGGGCAATGCCCAAGTCGTCGCCGAGCCGATCGAGGTGGCGGCCGCGAATCCATTCCGGGCGGTACTCGCCGCCGTACTTCATCCCCATCTTCCTCCCGAACTGGCGCCCATACACCCGCGTTGACAACAGGTCGTAGAGCGGCGACAGCCTCGGCGTCCCCGGACCCTCGAGCAACAACGAATAATTCTTCGAGTGCGCGTCGGCATTGCCGATCAGGAGGTTGAAGAGGAGCGCATCGAGGAATTTCAAGAGGCTGGCGCCCGGGCCAGCCGCATGCGCGCCGATCAGCTTCGCGCACTCCGCGACGCCAGGCCCTCCTTCCGCCTCGTACTTCATCTCCGGCGGTCGCCCGCTCGCCTGGCAGAAATCCTCCTGGTGAATGCGGCGGACCGTCGAGCCAGCCCGGAAACGGTCATAGCGCTCGACAAGAAGGGCCTCCAGGCGCCCCGCGCGCACCGGCGTCACCGTGGCGGCGGACAGCCCGATCACCCTCGCAAGGGACATGCAGTAGGCCTCGTTGGCCACAAACCCCTCGATCTCCGATGGCGGCACCTTGATGATGTGGGTGCTGGGCGGCCGGCCCCGGGTGATACCCACCCGGTCGTCCTCGAGGAGAATCGGGAGCTTGTCCCGGGTCCCCGCCAGGGAGAGGCGCACCCCTTCCTCGTCGTCCGGCCCCGCCAGCAGGGGACGTGCCGGCAGTTCGGCAAGCAGCGACGCCAGTCGTGCCTCGGTCAGCCATTCGGGATCCGGGGCGGAAGAGAACGGAGGCTCGGCCCCCGGCTCCACCAGCGAGACGGCGCCAGCGCACTCGCCGCCGATTTCCTGCAGCACGGTGAACGGATTCTCCGCCGAGATGTGGAAGGTGCGGGCGATCGATCGCAGGAACTCGCCCTCCGGCAGCAGCCCCTTGAAGAAAGGGCGGCATTCGGGGTCCCCGTAGGGCTCCTCCCGCAGCGGCAGCGAAAGCGAGATCGGCGTCTCCGCGGCGGCCAGCCATCCTGGGTCGTAGGCGAAGCGCAGGCTTGCTCCGTCGACCCGCTCCAAGAGGCCGGCCCGCTCGTCGTGCAGGTAGACGTCGAGGGCGTTCATCGTGGTTTCACGTAGAGGTCCAGGCCCAAGGTGGCGAGCACGCGGCGGATGCCCGCAAACTGCGCGCTCTCCTTCCCGCGCTCGAGTTCGCTCACGAAGCGCACCGTGACCCGGGCGACGTCCGCCAGCTCTTCCTGGGTCAGCTTAAGTTCGTGGCGGCGGCCGCGAATTGCGGCTCCCAACTCGTTTGAGTCTTTGATCGGCAGCAGGTCCACTTTCCCGTCCGGGAAAATATGGCAGCTAGGCCGGCGGATTCGGGGCCAATCTTCCCGGACGGGATAAAAGTCCCACGCAGGGACCCTTGAAGAGAGTGATTTTCCCGCTCGGGAAAGCGGGATCAGCTGAGGTGCTCGCGCATCCGCTCTACCGCCTCTTCGATCCGCTCGTCGGGGGCGGTCAGGGCGATGCGGAAGAAGCCCTCGCCGCTCGGCCCGTACATCGAGCCGGGCGAGATGACGACGGCGGCCTCCTCGAGCACGAGCTCGCAGAAGGAGGTCGAGGTGTGGCCCTCGGGGACCGGTGCCCAGACGTAGATCGTTCCCTTCGGGGAGCTGACCTCGACGCCGATCTCGGCGAGCGCGGAGACGACTAGGTCGCGGCGACGGGCGTAGGTCCGGTTCATCTGCTCCAGCGGCTCGCCCGGGCCCTCGAGGGCGGCGACGCCGGCCATCTGGATCGCCTCGAAGAGACCGGAGTCGACGTTCGTCTTCAGCCGCCAGTAGGTCTGGATCGCCTCGGCGTTGCCGAGGATCGCGGCGCAGCGCCAGCCGGTCATGTTGTAGCCCTTGGAGAGCGAGAAGACCTCGACGCC
>Ga0207661_10000989_pt1 | contig 18798 bp, 20 predicted proteins | sample KBSC713LmetaG_FD_184337 | JGI IMG/M metagenome (GOLD analysis project Ga0207661, IMG submission 184337) | Corn rhizosphere microbial communities from Kellogg Biological Station, Michigan, USA - KBS C7.1-3L metaG (SPAdes) (version 2) | ecosystem: Host-associated > Plants > Roots > Rhizosphere ...
ACATGTAATCGAGCTTCTTGTTCAGCTTCTCCGCGAACAGCTCGGCGAGCTTGTTCTCAAAGCCTTCGCCCTTCTCGTTGGAAAAAGGCATGTTGCGCGGATCGGCGCAGACCCGCAACACCTTGGGATCGACAAGCTCGATCGAGAGATCGAGACCGCCGTCGCTGTTGGTCTGCGCCCGCGCGACATCGCGGCCGAAAGCCAGTGCTGTGATCGCAAGAAGCGGAATCAGCAGGCGGCGATTGAACGAAACATGGGTCATCGGATGCTGTTTCAGTCTTGCCTTGCGCGCCCCGGCAAAATGCTAGGCTTCCCAACCGGAGCGTGCAACAGGATAATCTCTTGCCACTGATTCACTTAGGTATGTAATCCGGAACCTGCGCGGCCGGCTTGCTTCATGGTGGGACGAAGGCAGATATGACTCGTCGCCTCTCACTGCTCATCACGATCGTGACGCTCTGCGCGTCCGTGCCATTGCACGCGCAACAGGCGTTGTCCGTCACGGAGATCGCACCTGGCCTCTTCGTCCATACCGGCGATATCGCGCTGATGACGCGCGAGAACGAGGGAGCCATCGCCAACGTCGGGTTCGTCATCGGTGACGATTCGGTCGCCGTGATCGACACGGGCGGCAGCGTGAGAGAAGGAAAGCAACTGCTTGCGGCCATTCGCGCCAGGACCGACAAGCCGATCCGCTATGTCATCAACACCCATGGCCATCCGGATCACGTGTTTGGCAATGCTGCCTTTTCCCAACCCGGGACCGTCTTCGTCGGGCACAAGAATCTGCCGCAAGCGCTAGCTGCGCGCGGCCCCTACTATCTCGACGCGTTTCGCAGGATCATGGGCGCTTCCCTGGTCGACGAGGTCCGCCTCGTGCCTCCGACGTTGCTCGTCGACGGCACGCTCCGCCTCGAGCTCGGTGCGCGCACTCTCCTGCTGCAGGCCTGGCCTCCTGCGCATAGCGACAGCGATCTCACCGTGCTCGACGAGAAGACCGGCACCCTGTTCGCTGGCGACCTCGTATTCCTCGACCACATTCCGGTGATGGATGGCAGCCTTACCGGCTGGCTCCGCCTGATGGGCGACTTGAGTGGGCAAGCGGCGGAACGCGTGGTTCCAGGTCACGGTCCTGTGAGCAAGTGGCCCGCCGCCCTGGCAGACGAGCGGCGTTACCTCGAGACGCTGGCGAAGGATGTGCGCGCGCTGGTCAAGCGCGGCGCGCCGATCACGGAAGCCGCCGATACGGCTGCCGCCTCCGAGCGATCACGCTGGCAATTGTTCGACGACTACAACGCACGCAACGCGACTGCAGCATATTCGGAGATTGAGTGGGAATAGCGAGCGCGCTACGCTGTCGGAAATGCGCTTCGATGCCGCCAGTGGAGGAGCTGCAACCATGCTCGGACATCGTCTCCGCCTGCTCTCCGTTCTCGGTTTGCTCGTCCTTGCGTTCGGGATGCCGCTCGGAGCCTTGAACGCAGCCGAGACCTATGATCCCTGGCCCGGCCTCATCCAGGATATCTTCAACAATCGACCGATGAACGATGGCAGCGACGTGATCGGCATCGAGATGCCCTACCGCGCCGAGGATGCGGCGATCGTCCCGGTGACACTGCGCAACAAGCTTCCCCCCGGCGACGATCGACGCTTGTTGCGGATCACGCTGGTCATTGATCAAAACCCCGCACCGATGGCTGCGAAATTCGAGCTCGCGCCCGATGCCGGGATTTCCGAGATCTCGACCCGCGTCCGCGTCAACAGCTACACCAATGTCCATGCCGTGGCCGAGCTCAGCGACGGCAAGCTCTACATGGTGAAGACGTTCGTGAAGGCATCCGGCGGCTGCTCGGCGCCCGCGGCCAAGAATGCCGAAGAGGCCAAGAACCATCTCGGCCAGATGAAATACCGGCAATTCGCCAGATCCGATCAGAGCGGCCCCGCAAACGGTGCGCGCGAGGCTCAGATCATGATCGGGCATCCCAACAATTCGGGACTGCAGATGGACCAGCTCACCCATCTCTACATCCCGGCCTTCTTCATCGACGAATTGCACCTGTGGCAGGACAACAGCCCGGTGCTTTCGATGGAGGGCGGCATCTCCATCTCGGAAGATCCCAATATCCGCTTCACCTATGTCTCGAACGGCGCCAAAACCTTCCGCGCCGAGGCCAAGGACACCTCCGGCCACGTCTTCCAGAAGGAGTGGAAAGTCGAAGATTCCGGCACCTGATGCGGCGAGTCTGGGCTTCTAGAAGCAGCGCACCTCGGCTTCCGCTTGCGCACGCCGCAGATCGTCCAGCGCGCCTTTTGCCTGTTCCGAACTGCGGAATTCACCGCCCAGGTTGCCGCGGACCCGAGACATGGAGAGCACCGTCTCAGCCGTGACGTAGCGGTCATAGGGCAGCAAGGAGGCGACGACGTCGATCGAGCAGGAGCATTGCTCGATCACCTGCCGCGTCTCGCCGTTGGATTTCATGCAGCCATAGACATATTCGGCGCGCGCCGAGGTCGGGTAGTCGTTCGCCTCGTCGGCATGCGCGATCATCGCGGTCGCGACGAGTCCGCCCAGCCCGGCGACAATCGGCCCTACCCATCCGACTACTTTCATATCATTTCTCCCGAGAGCAAAAGCTATGCTATCGCTCCTGGGCTGAAAAGGGACATTCGAGAAAACGGCTCACGAAGTCATGAAGCGACTTGCCACTCTATTGATGATGGCATTTGTCCTCACCGCATCGACGTTCGCGCGTTGCGACGCGGAGACGATACGCGTTGCGGCGCAAAAAACCGGAACATTCGCCTGGGAACTGGCCGTGATCCGCGCCCATGGCCTCGACAAAGAGGCCAACCTTTCAATTCAGCTGCTTGCGCTCGCAAGCCCCGAGGCAGGCAAGATTGCGCTGCGCGCCGGCAACGTAGATATCATCGTTTCCGATTGGATCTGGGTTTCGCGCGAGCGCAGCCTCGGCGGCAAACTCACCTTCTATCCATATTCCAGCTCACTCGGTTCCGTCATGGTGCCGAACTCTTCTCTGATCCGAACCTTGGCCGATCTCAAGGGCCACACGCTTTCCGTCGCCGGTGGCCCGATCGACAAGAGCTGGCTGCTCCTGCAAGCGTCACTGAAACAGGACGGGACCGACCTGAAGACGGATTCCAACATCGTCTACGGCGCGCCGCCGCTGCTGGCGGCCAAGGCCCTGAGCGGCGAAACGGACGCCACGCTCAACTACTGGAATTTTTGTGCGGCGCTGGAAGCCAAGGGCTTCCGTCGCCTTGCCGGCATCGAGGATATTCTTCCTAAGCTTGGGGCCAAGGGCCGTACCGCAATGATCGGCTACGTCTTCAACGAGGACTGGGCCAAAGCCCATGAGGACGCCGTCGCGCGCTTCATTGGGATAACGCTGGCCGCCAAGCAGATACTGGCGAAATCCGACGCCGAGTGGCGCACGATCGCGCCCCTCACCGGCGCGCCCGATGCGGCGACGCTGGACGCCTACCGCGACCGCTATCGCGAGGGCATTCCGCACCGCTTGGTCGCCGACGAGGAGGCCGACGCACGCGTGATCTATCGCGTGCTGGCGAAGATCGGCGGTCGCGAGCTGGTTGGCTCCGCAGGCGAGCTCGACCCCGGCACGTACTATCACGCCATTCCCGGAGATTGACGTGGTTCGTCTGCTTTCCTTCCTGCTGTTGCTGGCGACCTGGTGGATCGCCGCGCAGTTTGCGGGCAGCGCGAAGCTACCGGCACCGCCGGCCGTGCTGAGGGTCATACTTGACGAAGCGGCATCCGGCGCCCTGTTCGTCAATCTCGGCGCGACGCTGGCGCGGGTCGCGCTGTCCTTCGTGCTGGCGATGTCGCTCGGTTCGGCAATCGGCTATTTGATGGGCCGGGTGAGGCTGGCCGACCGGATCGGCGACCCCTGGCTGATCCTGCTGCTCAATCTGCCTGCCCTCGTCGTCATCGTCCTGGCCTATATCTGGGCTGGATTGACGGAGGCCGCCGCGATCGCGGCGATCGCCGTGAACAAGCTGCCAACCGCCGTCGTTACGCTCCGCGAGGGTGCCCGCGCGCTCGACCGGTCACTGGATGAAATAGCGATCGCGTTCGCGATTCCGCGCTTGCGGGCATTCCGGCACGTGATACTGCCGCAGCTTGCGCCCTACATCGCCGCGGCCGCACGCTCGGGGCTTTCGCTGGTGTGGAAGATCGTGCTGGTTGCGGAACTATTGGGACGCCCGAATGGCGTCGGCTTCGAGATCGGCGTCGCGTTCCAGTTGTTCGACATCCCGCTGCTGCTGGCCTATTCGCTCTCCTTTGCAGCCGTGGTGCTCGTGATCGAGACCTTGCTGTTGCAGCCCTTTGAGCTTCGCGTATCGCGGTGGCGGCCCCGTGCAGCTTGAGGTCGACATCACCGGAAAGCATTTCCAGAATGCTGCAGGCGAGCGCCAGGAGGTGCTCGGGCGAATCTCATTCTCCCTTCGCGCCGGCGAGGTCGGCGTATTCGTCGGTCCCTCCGGCTGCGGCAAGAGCACGATGCTGAAAATCCTGGCCGGCGTCGACCACGACTATCAGGGAAGGGTCGCGCGGCCGCACCCGGCCCGTCTCGGCATGGTGTTTCAGGAGCCGCGGCTACTACCCTGGCGATCGGTCGAGGACAATATCCGGCTCGTCGTGCCCGATATCGATGAAGCCAAGCTTTCCGAACTGTTTGCTGTCCTGGAATTGTCCGCGCACCGCAGCCATTTTCCCGGCGAACTGTCGCTTGGCCTCGCCCGCCGCGTCGCGCTCGCCCGCGCCTTCGCGGTTCAGCCGGATTTCCTTATCCTCGACGAGCCCCTCGCTTCGCTGGACGACGCCCTTGCCGCCCGCCTACGCGAGGAGATCGCGATACTGGTCGGCGGCCGATCGATGATCACGCTTCTCGTCACGCATAACCTCGATGATGCTATCCGGCTCGGCGACCGCCTGTTTCTGCTGTCGGCGCGACCGGCCCGGATTCTCGCCGCCCTGCCGATCGCGTTGCCGCGCAACGAACGCGGCGAAGCCGAGATCACGGCGATCAAGGCAGGCATTGCCCGGCAGACCAAGGGCGAAACCACGAAACGGGATGCTTCGTAGGCGGAGGTCGAGATGCTGCTTTGGGCCTTGACGCGTTTTCCCCTCGCGCGAACTGATAGGCAATAATGGCTCTCAGGAGGATAACCGATGCGATGGATGCTAGCTACGATCTTGTTGCTGCTCTTGAGCGGCGAAGCCGGCGCACAAAGCAAAGGCAAGGGCATCCGGCTGTGGAATCTGACCACCGCCACCATCTCCGGTTTTGAGCTCTCGCCCGCCGGCAAGAACGATTGGGGACCAAACCAGACCTTGAACGACCGGGACAAGGAGGTCGATCACGACGAGCGGCTGCGCATTACCGGCGTCGAGCCCGGCCGCTACGACGCCAAGGTGAGCTATCGCGACGCGCGGCAATGTTTTGTGCACGACATCGAGATCAAGGCCGACGCGGTATTCTCGATCGCCGACAAGGATCTGAAGGACTGCAACAAATAGATCAGATCTTCTCGTTGCTGTGCGGATATTCGCAGCGCCATTTCACCGCGGTCCAGTTGGGGTGCTGGCCTATCCATTGCGCGATATAGGGCGGCGCGGCCATGGCGCATTGCTGCGGTGAAGCGGCCGAGGAAAATACCAGATGCTTCTCCTCGCACTGGTTCGGAGAGACCACGGCGCAAACCGTGATGATCAGGGCAATCGCATCCATGCCTAAGGTCCTTGTTTGGTTGTTCAGTCGACAGCACCATCAGTTACGAAGCCGGCAAGAGCCGGGTTTCATCAGACCGTGAGCAGCGCCGCTCCTCGGTTGTCGCACCCGCGAAGTGGGTCCATTCCGGCTGATAGGTCAGGTTGAGAGTGGTCACAAGGTTCGGAATTATCTCGCGTTCGACGGCCAGCATCACATCGGTTCCGTCCTCCCTGCGCCAAGCCTGGCACAGGCAAGCACGATGAGATCTCGTACTCTGTCGGATTTCGAAGGGAAAAGCCGCCGGCATCGCGTTTGCCGGTTCGCTGAAAATCGGAGGCTGAAAACAAACGTCTGCCACGGCTCGCAACAGATGACCGCAGGAGCCGGGCAGATCGCTTCGTGGTTACTTGCGCGTCGCGCAGACGTACATGTTGATTTCCATGCCCACCTGCACTTCGACGATCTTCGGAGTTTTCCAGCTCATTCGGGTCTCCCAAGTAATGGCGCAAACGCATGGCGCCGCGCCGAACCTAGAGCCGACGCACGCGCAACGCAAGAGCTCGCGCAAATCTCGCCGCGAAGGTCGCCGCCGATCTATCTCAACAAGCGGAGCAGCGCGCGTCCGGCCGGCCGGCTCAGCTCCTTGGCATCCAACGTGCCGTCGCCGTCCGGATCTGCGGCCTTGAAGCGCTGCTCGACCACTGCGAGGTATTCATCCAGCGTCAAGGTGCCATCGTGGTCGCGGTCAGCGGCCGCGAGCTCGCGCGCGCTCAGCCTGCCGGCCAACTCGCGTCGATCAAGCGTTCCATCATGATCATGATCGAGCCGTGCGAACAACGCCGAGGCCGCTTTCTTGACCTCTGCAAGATCGAGCGTCCCGTCCGCATCGGTATCGAACATCTTGATCGGATTGGTGCGCGCAGCGGCGAGCGGCACCCGCGTTGCTTCCACCAGGAAAGCTGCCGATATCAGGAAGATAGACCGGCGTGACAGCATCGTCGAGCTCCTGTTTGATCGTTCACGGCAGATCGGCTGGAACGGTTTCAGGTTTCGGGTGTCGGATGGATTCTCGCTTCGCTAAAATATGCTCCCCGCCCGATAGTTGCGGGCAACTTTCGGAGACCTCGATGGGATCGCTACGCCGACAACTCCTCGCCCTCCTGACCTTTGCCGCCTTCACGTCTTGCGCGCTGGCAGGAGAACGAAAGCCCGCCACCAACGTTGCTACGCCCGCAGCGCAACAACGCACGCTGACCGGCAAGGAAAGGCTCGGCCGGAAATGGACGGACGAGCAACGAATCGACAACTGCAAGGTACCGCTCGACAAGCGCGGGACCAAGCCGCGGCCGAGTGCCTGTGCCGACGCCCCGCCGAGTTAAAGCATGATCCGGAAGGTGGAAGCCGGTTTTCCAAAAAGATCATGCTCAAACAAGGAGATTGGATCATGATGCTTGATCGCATCACGATCTAATCGACGGACGTGATGTCCAACGGCGCGATGCCGTGCTGGCCCTTGTGAATGGCGGAAGGCACGACGCCGTAGCACTTGCGGAACACGCGACTGAAATGCGATGAGCTCGAGAAACCCCACGAGAACGCCACGTCCGTGATTGTCTTCCCGGCATGCGTCTCCAGCTCCTGGCGGCAATGCTGCAGCCGCGCCCGCCAGATATAATCGCTGACCGTCATCCCGCGCTCGCTGAACAGCATATGCAGATAGCGCTTGGTGCAGCCGAGCGCCGCCGAAATCCGGTCGATCGAGAGATCCGGATCGCGCAGATGCTCGCGGATGAAAGCCTGCGCCCGCACATACATCGCCTCCGGACCGATGCGGTCGAAGCTGGTATCGGCCTCGCGCAGCGGCAGCAACAACAGATCGATCAGCGAATCGGCGACGCCCACCGCGCTGTTTGCTGACAGCTTCGTCGCCTCGTCAAAGACCGCATGCACGAAATCATGCGCGATTCGTCCCGTCCCGGTGAGCGCCGACAGCTTGCAGGCCGACATCTTGCTAAAATGAAACCCGCGCTCGCGCAGCAATTCCTTCGGCACGACCACGACCTCGTGCCGCGTCAGCGCCGGGCTGATGATCGTGTGCGGGCACGAGACGTCATAAGCCAGGCAATCGCCTGGCTTGATCTGCATCTGGATGCCGTTCTGCTCGAAATAGGAAACCCCAAGGGTCTGGAACAGGATCTTGACGTAGGGGTGCTCGCTGCTCTTGCTGCGCGGAACCGTATGCGCGATTCGATGCTGGCTTGCCTCGATCTGGCACAGCTTCAGCTTCGAAACCGTGGTGTAGTTGATGCGACCATCGAGCGTCGAAGCCTCGAGCGGATCGACATCGAATTGGCCGCAGAGATTCGTCAGCGCGTCTGACCAATATTGGATCTGCTTCTTCGGACTCAATCCCGCGGTGCTGAGTGAGTGGATCGTATCGGACATCTCTTGCCACCGATTTGAGATCAACCGTGAAGAGCTCGCGGCTACTTACGGTATGCGACATTCAGCTTGAGATCGTCGGCCAAGGGAAATTGCGAAGCGTCCCTCTTCATCTCCCTTAGGTTGATCCTCTGACTAAGTTTCGGCGTCGTCAAGGAAAACCTCTGGTGGGCAATGACCCCCAAGCATCGATACCCCGCAACAGGTCGTCCTGCGCGAAAAAGTTCGCCGCGCTTCGCTATTGAGCAAACCCGTTTCGCTCTTGGACAAGTTTCATCGGTCCGAACGGGCTAGGAATACGGTCAAGAATGCCGAAAGTGGGGCCGCTTTCCGCGGGAACCCAAAAGCTTTTAACCGGGAGGATCGACGATGCGAAAGGTGCTACTCGCGACGAGTCTGGGTGCGCTGTCGGTGTTTGCCGCAGGAAGCGCTGCAGCCAATGATGAACTCATTCGGATGTCACAAAATCCGAACGAGTGGGTGATGCCGACGGGCGACTATGCCAATACGCGCTACTCGAAACTGAAACAGATCAACTCATCGAATGTCGGCAAGCTGCAGGCCGCCTGGACCTTCTCGACCGGCGTGCTGCGCGGTCATGAGGGCGGCCCGCTCATCCTCGGGAACGTGATGTACGTGCACACGCCGTTCCCCAACAAGGTCTATGCTCTTGACCTATCCAATGAGAACAAGATCATCTGGACCTACGAGCCGAAGCAGGATCCGAACGTTATTCCGGTGATGTGCTGCGACACCGTCAATCGCGGCCTTGCTTATGGCGACGGCAAGATTTTTTTGCATCAGGCCGATGACAAACTTGTGGCGCTCAATGCCAAGAACGGCAACGTCGAGTGGACGGCCGTCAACGGCGACCCGAGCAAGGGACAAACCGGCACGTCCGCGCCTATGGTCGTGAAGGACAAGGTCCTGGTCGGCACGTCGGGCGGCGAGTTCGGCGTCCAGTGCAGCATGACCGCCTACAATATGAAGGACGGCAAGCAGGCGTGGAAAGCCTACTCGGAAGGGCCGGATGACCAGATCATGGTCGACCCCGAAAAGACCACCGCACTCGGCAAGCCGATCGGCAAGGATTCGAGCCTGAAGACGTGGGAAGGTGATCAGTGGAAGATCGGCGGCGGCTGCACGTGGGGCTGGATCGCCTACGATCCGTCGCTGAACCTCGTCTATTACGGCTCGGGCAACCCCTCGACCTGGAACCCGAAGCAGCGTCCGGGCGACAACAAGTGGTCGATGACCATCTTCGCGCGCAATCCGGACAACGGCATGGCGAAGTGGGTCTACCAGATGACGCCGCACGATGAGTGGGACTATGACGGCGTCAACGAAATGATCCTCACCGATCAGTCGATCGACGGCAAACCGCGCAAGCTGTTGACCCATTTCGATCGCAACGGCCTCGGCTACACCCTCGACCGCACCGACGGCGAACTCCTGGTCGCCCAGAAGTACGATCCGAAGGTCAACTGGACCACTGGCGTCGACATGAACAAGAGCTCGCCGACTTTTGGCCGTCCGAAAGTTGTAGCGGAGTATTCGACCGACCAGAACGGTGAAGACCACAACAACAAGGGTATCTGCCCGGCCGCCCTCGGCTCGAAGGACGAGCAGCCTGCAGCCTACTCGCCGGAGACGCAGCTGTTCTACGTCCCGACCAATCACGTCTGCATGGACTACGAGCCGTTCAAGGTGAGCTACACCGCCGGCCAGCCCTATGTGGGTGCGACGCTGTCGATGTATCCGCCTCCCGGCGAAACCAACATGGGCAACTTCATTGCCTGGGACGGCAAGACGGGCAAGATCGTCTGGTCGAACAAGGAGCAGTTCTCGGTCTGGTCAGGCGCGCTCGCGACCGCCGGCAACGTGGTGTTCTACGGCACGCTGGAAGGCTACCTCAAGGCCGTCGACGCCAAGACCGGCAAGGAGCTCTACAAGTTCAAGACTCCGTCCGGCATCATCGGCAACGTCACGACCTATGAGCAGAACGGCAAGCAGTACATCGCCGTGCTGTCGGGTGTCGGCGGCTGGGCCGGTATCGGCCTCGCAGCCGGCCTGACCGATCCGACCGATGGCCTCGGTGCGGTCGGTGGCTATGCCGCACTGAGCAACTACACAGCGCTCGGCGGAACACTCACCGTGTTTGCGCTGCCGCAGCAATGAGCTGACGGACCTCGTTCCGGCGCGTGGGTTTCGCCCACGCGCCGGGTGACGTGCCATCGATAGTCGAGGACGAGCTCTTGCGTATCATCTGCCTTTTGGCCGCAGCGGCGATTCTGCTCGCTGCCGGTGGAAATGCCTTCGCAGACGGATCCGGTGATCCGACCGCGGTTAAAAACGAAGACGGCAAGTATCTCGATAAGGAGGGAAGCCCGACCTACAAGATCCAGCCTGATGGCACGGTCGATTGGTACACCTATTCCGGCTATCGCCGTTACCACTCGGACTGCCACGTTTGCCACGGGCCTGACGGGATGGGTTCGAGCTACGCTCCTGCTCTGAAGGACTCGCTCAAGACGATGAGCTACGGCGATTTCCTCTCCACCGTTGCGAGTGGCCGCAAGAACGTCAGTACGGCCCAGGACAACGTGATGCCGGCCTTCGGCGACAATCCGAACGTCGCCTGCCACATGGACGACATCTACGTCTATCTGCGAGCCCGGGCGAATGATGCAGTCGGGCGTGTTCGACCGGCAAAGCATGAGGACAAGACCAAGGTTTATGCCGATGCGGAAGACTCCTGCATGGGCACCAAACACTGAGCAAGCGCGAGCCGAGCAAGACGCGAAAACAGGACTGAACTCATGAAGACACGCGCCGCCGTCGCCTTCGAGGCGAAGAAGCCGCTGGAGATCATCGAGCTCGACCTCGAGGGACCGAAGGCCGGCGAGGTTTTGGTCGAGATCAAGGCGACCGGCATCTGTCACACCGACGCCTACACGCTCGACGGCCTCGACAGCGAAGGCATCTTTCCCTCGATCCTCGGCCATGAAGGCGCCGGCATCGTGCGCGAGATCGGCCAGGGCGTCACCTCGGTGAAGCCGGGCGATCACGTCATTCCGCTCTACACGCCGGAATGCCGCCAGTGCAAAAGCTGCCTCAGCCAGAAGACGAATCTCTGCACGGCGATCCGCGCCACCCAGGGCAAGGGCGTGATGCCCGACGGCACCTCGCGCTTCAAGTACCAGGGCAAGACCATCTACCATTATATGGGCTGCTCGACGTTTTCGAACTTCACCGTGCTGCCGGAAATCGCGGTGGCGAAGATTCGCGAGGACGCCCCCTTCGACAAGAGCTGCTATATCGGCTGCGGCGTCACGACGGGCGTCGGCGCGGTGGTCAACACCGCCAAGGTGACGCCGGGCGCCAATGTCGTCGTATTCGGGCTCGGCGGGATCGGTCTCAACGTGATCCAGGGCGCCAAGATGGTCGGCGCCAACAAGATCATCGGCGTCGACATCAATGATTCGAAGGAGGAATGGGGCCGCAAGTTCGGCATGACCGACTTCGTCAATCCGACCAAGATCAAGGACGACATCGTCCAGCATCTGGTCGCGCTCACCGACGGCGGGGCCGATTACAGTTTCGATTGCACCGGCAACACCACCGTGATGCGGCAGGCGCTCGAGGCCTGCCACCGTGGCTGGGGCGTGTCGGTGGTGATCGGGGTTGCAGAAGCCGGAAAGGAAATCGCTACCCGCCCCTTCCAGCTCGTCACCGGCCGGGTCTGGAAGGGCACGGCGTTCGGTGGCGCGCGCGGCCGCACCGACGTGCCGAAGGTCGTCGACTGGTACATGGACAAGAAAATTCAGATCGACCCGATGATAACCCACGTCCTCAAGCTTGAGGATATCAACAAGGGATTCGACCTGATGCATGAAGGCAAGTCGATCCGCTCGGTCGTCGTTTACTAGCCAAGACATCAAGCACAAGGAGGATAGGCTTATGAACGTTCAGCTCCACCCATCGATCGACAACGGCGTGAAACAGGGCACCGGTAATTTTTCCGGCGGGACGCTCGTCTGCAAATGCAAGGATCATCCGGTCAAAGTCGCCATCACCGGCGATGTCGCTCACAACCACGCCTGCGGCTGCACCAAGTGCTGGAAGCCGGAGGGCGCGACCTTCTCGGTCGTCGCCGTCGTGCCCCGTCAGAACGTGAACGTGATCGAGAATGGCGACAAGCTGCAGATCGTCGATGCGGCCGCGACGATCCAGCGCTATGCCTGCAAGGCCTGCGGCACTCACATGTACGGCCGCATCGAGAACAAGGGACATCCCTTCTACGGTCTCGACTTCGTTCATCCCGAGCTGTTCGAAGAGGGCGGCTGGGCGGCTCCGGGCTTTGCGGCCTTCGTGTCGTCGGTGATCGAGTCCGGCGTGAAGCCCGAGCAAATGGACGATATCCGCTCCCGCCTCAAGGGAATTGGTCTTGAACCCTATGATTGCCTGAACCCGCCATTGATGGACGCCATCGCGACCCATGTGGCGAAGGCCAAGGCCGCGTAACGAGGCTGCCTGCGCAAAAAAGCGCCAGCCGACGAAGACAGCACGCGTGGCCGCACGGTTCCGCGCGCGATGTTTAATGCTTTGTGAAGACCCACCAACGCCCTTGTCAGAATGACGCGCGACAGGGGCCTGGTCCCTCTCCCTGGACTGAAACTTGAGGCCTCGCTTCCGTCTCACCGGGAGTGAGGCCCTTCTTCCGCCGAACATCGAACATAAAATGCAGAACACTTGTCTGTGAAAGATTCTCCGCAAGAGCGTCTGGTAAGTTTCCAACGCGTAACCACACATCACCCCCGAAGGGAGAGTCCAACACATTACAGGTCGTGAAATGAAGTCTATCAGCCTCACGCCGCGCTTGTCTGCGCGAGTGGTGAAGCGACGGATGCAGGCCGATGGAAATATGTTCTGGCTTGCATCGGGGAAGACATCAACAGCTTAAGCAGAGCGAGGAACGATCATGATCAAACTGAAAATCAATGGCCAGGAACATAGCTGGGACGGTGATCCGGATCTCTCATTGCTGTGGTTTATTCGCGACGAAGTCGGAATGACCGGCACCAAGTTTGGCTGTGGTCAGGCGCTGTGCGGCGCTTGCACCGTGATCATGGACAAGGAGGCGATCCGTTCGTGTATCACGTCCGTGTCCGATGCCTCAGGTCGGGAAGTCACCACCATCGAAGGTCTGCACCCGACGGGCGATCATGCGGTTCAAAAGGCCTGGCGCCAGGTCAATGTCCCACAATGCGGCTTCTGCCAGGCCGGCCAGATCATGCAGGCGGCCGCGCTGCTGATGGACAACCCAAAACCGTCGCACGACCAGATACGCGAAGCGATGTCGGGCAACATCTGCCGCTGTGGTTGTTACCAGCGCATCGAAAACGCCGTGCATCTTGCTTCGACGGGAGTTTGATCATGAACATCATCGCAGCTCCTCCCAGGCTCCGTGGTTTTGAGCGCCACGTCATCAAGGTCGAAAACGTCTCACGCCGCAGCATCCTCAAGGGTCTCGGCATCGCCGGAAGCTTCGTGCTCGCGGCACCCATCATGTCGCGCCCTGCTCTTGCAGCCTATAAGACCGGCGCCGGCGAGATGCCACATGGCGTCGTGGTCGACCCGCGCGTCTTTGTCGCGGTCGCGCCCGATGGCATCGTCACCATCGTCGCACATCGCTCCGAAATGGGAACGGGCGTGCGCACCAGCCTGCCGCTCGTGGTCGCCGAGGAAATGGAGGCCGACTGGAGCCGCGTAAAGGTGCAGCAGGCGCACGGCGACGAAGTCAGATACGGCAACCAGGACACCGACGGCTCCCGCAGCACGCGGCATTACCTGGTGCCGATGCGGCAGATCGGCGCCTCGGCCCGCGCCATGCTCGAAAGTGCCGCCGCCAAGCGCTTGGGCGTGCCGGTTGCGGAAGTGAAGGCCTCTAATCACGAGGTGGTGCATGCGGCAAGCGGACGGCGGATCGGCTTCGGCGATCTCGCCGCCGATGCCGCAAAAGAGTCCGTGCCGAGCATTTCGAGCCTGAAACTGAAGGACCCGAAGGACTTCCGCTATCTAGGCAAGGGCGAGATCAGCATCGTCGACCTGCGCGACATCACCACCGGTGCCGCGCAGTACGGCGCCGACGTCCGCCTGCCCGGCATGAAGTATGCCGTGATCACGCGGCCGCCGGTAACGGGAGGCAAGCTCGTCTCGTTCGACGGCGCTGAAGCCATGAAAGTCTCCGGCGTCGAGAAGGTGATGGAAGTGAAAGGCTGGCCATGGCCGTCTAAATTCCAGCCGCTCGGCGGCGTTGCGGTGATCGCGCGCAATACGGGAGCTGCGATCAAGGGCCGCGACGCGCTGAAGATCGTCTGGGACGATGGCGCGAATGCCAAATACGACTCGGTCGCCTACCGCGCCGAGCTCGAGGAGGCCACGCGCAAGCCGGGTCTCGTCGTGCGCAAGGAAGGCGACGTCGACGCCGCCTTGAAGAGCGCCGACAAGGTGATAACAGGCGAATATTACGCGCCGCATCTCGCCCATGTCAGCATGGAGCCGCCGGTCGCGGTCGCCGACGTCAAGGGTGACAAGGCGGAGATCTGGGCGCCGGTGCAGAGCCCGGGCGGCACGCGCGAGGACGTCGCCAAGACGCTCGGCATTCCCGAGGACAACGTGACCATCAATGTCACGCTGCTCGGCGGGGGCTTCGGACGCAAGTCGAAATGCGACTACGCGCTGGAAGCGGCCCTGCTCTCGAAGGAGCTCGGCGCACCCGTCAAGGTGCAGTGGACGCGTGAAGACGACGTCCAGCATGATTTCCTCCACACGGTCTCGGTGGAGCGGATCGAGGCCGGCCTCGACAAGAACGGCAAGGTGATCGCCTGGCGGCACCGCAGCGCAGCGCCGAGCATCGGCTCGACGTTCGGGCCGGGCGCCGTGCACCAGCTCGGGCTCGAACTCGGCATGGGGTTCGTCGACATGCCGTTCGAGATCGCGAACGTCCAGTGCGAGAATCCGGAAGCGGTCGCGCATACCCGCATCGGCTGGTTCCGTTCCGTCTCGAATATCCCGCGCGCCTTCGCCATCCAGTCGATGGTCGGCGAGCTCGCGCATGCGACGGGACGCGACCAGAAGGACATGTTGCTGGAGCTGATCGGGTCGCCGCGGATCCTCAAGCTCGACTCAGTCAAGGACTACTGGAATAACGGCGAGCCCTACGACAGCTATCCGATCGATACTGCGCGGCTGCGACGCGCGGTCGAGCTCGTCGCGGAAAAAGGCGAATGGGGACGCTCGGTGCCGAAAGGCCACGGCCTTGGCATCGCCGTGCATCGCAGCTTCGTCAGCTACATCGCGACCATCGTCGAGGTGGCCGTCGACGACAAGGGCAAGCTCACGGTGCCGAGGGTCGACACCGCCATCGATTGCGGCACCTACATCAACCCGGAGCGTATCCAGTCGCAAATCGAGGGCACGGCGATCATGGGCCTCAGCCTCGCCAAATATGGCGAGATCACCTTCAAGGACGGCAAGGTGCAGCAGAAGAACTTCGACGATTTCCCGGTGGTGCGGATGGACGAAGCTCCACTGGTGACCAACGTCTACATCGTGCCGCCCGGCCCCGACACGCCGCCGAGCGGCGTCGGCGAGCCCGGTGTGCCGCCGTTCGCACCGGCGTTGACCAACGCCATCTTTGCCGCCACCGGCAAGCGCATTCGTGCCTTGCCGATCGGCAAGCAATTGGAGACGTGAGGCAACGTCGTTCCGACGGCCGCTCCCCATCGGCCGAGCAATAATAATGGAATGCGGCGGGCGTCATGTCCGCCGCATTTTTCATTTTTGCCCGAAATAGCGCCCCAAAGGCAGCGAAATGGTTCGAAACGCAACCTGACGTCTCTTGCCCGACGAGCTCCCACCCGTATTTTTACGGAGCCAATCTACAATGTGTCGGCATTTTGGCACGAGCGCTGCATGCTAAAATCAGCGAATCGTTCATTCATTCGTTCATGGAGATTGCATGCTCGTTACTCTCGTCGCCCTGCTGTGCAATGGCCAGCTTTGTTTGGAGAAAGTTGTTACCACCAGCGATCAGTCCAATATTACGATGATGGATTGCCAGGTGCATGCCCAGGCGGGTATCGCGGAGTGGCTCCAGAAAGGTCCATACCGGACATGGAAGCTGCAAAGCTATAAATGCGTTGTCGGCAAGTACGTCCCGAAGAGTCAGGCCTGACGATTAGCCCGCTCCAGGATCGGAAGGCACGGCCACGCGCCTGATCGTCGCCGGCCGCTCATCGCCGGGAACTCCGTTTGCCGGCATGACCGGCTGTGGCACACTCTGCCGCGGGTAGAACCGCCGGCGCCGGCCAATGCTGGCGGCAACAAGGCCGGCTGGGCTTCAACGCGGGAGGAACAGGATGCCGTACGCGACGACGGACGACGGGGTGCGTCTATATTACGAGGAGACGGGATCGGGCCACCCCGTGATCTTCGTCCACGAATTCGCGGGCGACTTGCGCAGCTTTGAGCCACAGATACGGCATTTCGGCAAACGCTATCGGGCGCTCGCGTTCAACGCGCGCGGCTTTCCGCCTTCGGACGTGCCGGAACAGCTCTCCTCCTATTCGCAGGTCCGCGCCGCCGACGACATTCTCGCACTGCTTGATCACATCGGCGAACGGAAGGCCCATATTATCGGGCTTTCGATGGGCGGCTTTGCGACGCTGCATTTCGGCCTGCGCCATGGCGAGCGCGCGCTCTCTTTGTGTATCGGCGGCTGCGGTTATGGCGCCGAGCCGGACCAGCGCGAAAAATTTCGCGCGGAAGCCGACGCCATCGCCGCGGTGCTCCGCACCGAGGGGATGGCCGCCTTTGCCGAGCGCTATGCGTACGGCCCAACGCGCGTGCAATATGAAAACAAGGACCCGCGTGGTCATGCCGAATTCAAGGCGATGCTGGCCGAGCATTCGGCGGCAGGTTCAGCCAATACCCAGCAGGGTGTGCAGAAGGAGCGGCCTTCGCTCTACACGCTGATCGAGGAGATGAAGCGGCTCACCGTCCCGACGCTGATCATCCATGGCGATGAGGATTGGCCTTGCCTCTTGCCGGGCATTCTCATGAAGCAGAGCATTCCCTCCTCTGCGCTGGCGGTGATGCCGAACTCCGGCCATGCGATCAATCTCGAAGAGCCCGATGAGTACAACCGGATCGTCGGGGATTTCCTGTGGCAGGTCGACAGCGGCCGCTGGCCGCAGCGCGATCCACGCGCGGTCAGCGCCTCCATCACCGGCATGAAGGACTGACGGCCCTCATGCGGCCGATGCTGGATGCAGCCCCAGCAGCAAGGTTGGAATGAGCTCCGACACAGTCGGATGAATCGGCACGGCCCACCGCAGCTCATTATAAGGTGTCTTCCCGTTGATGGCGTCGAGAAGGCCGTGGATCGCCTCGTCGCCGCCCACGCCCAGGATCGACGCGCCCAGGATCTGCCTGGTCGGAGGATCGGCGAGCACTTTCATGAAGCCGAGCGTCTCATTCCTCTCGACCGCGCGGCTGACGCGCGTCATCGGACGCGTGGAAACAAGATAAGGCTGGCCACGTGCGCGCACTTGCGCTTCGGTCATACCGACGCGGCCGAGCGGCGGGTCGATGAACAAGGCATAACCGAGAACGCGATCGCTGACGCGCCGGTTCTCGCCGTCGAGCAGGTTGGCCGCGACGATCTCGAAATCATTGTAGGCGGTGTGCGTGAACGCCCCGCGCCCGTTGCAATCGCCGAGCGCCCAGATGCCTGGGACATTGGTCTGGAGGCCGTCATCGACCTTGATATAGCCGCGGGCATCCGTTGCGACGCCAGCGTGGTCGAGGCCGAGGTCATCGGTGTTCGGACGCCGCCCGACCGCCAGCAACACGTCGGAGGCCAGGACTTCGGGCTCGCCTTCCGTGCAGTCGACGCCGACGCGCACGCCGGGATTGCCCTTTGCAAAGCTGATGCATTCGGCGGAGGTGCGAACCTTGATGCCTTCCCTTTCGAGGATTTCGCGCACCGCATCCGAGACCTCGGCGTCCTCGCGGGAGATCAGCCGCGGCGCCATCTCGACCACCGTCACCTCGGCGCCGAAGCGCCGGTACATCTGCGCGAACTCGAGCCCGATATAGCTGCCGCCGATCACCACCAAATGTTCCGGTACGCGCTCGAGCTGAAGGATCGAGCTGTTGACGAGATAGGGCACCTCATGCACGCCGGGCATGTCGGGCACGTTCGCGCGTCCGCCGACATTGATGAAGATGCGGGGCGCGGAAAGCAGCTCCGCGCCGACCTTCACCTCTTTCGGTCCCTCGAACCGCGCTGCATCGTGAAAGACGGTGCAGCCCTTCATGCCGCGCAGCCAGTTCTCGACGCCGCGACTGGAATTGGCCGAGACCGTCGCCGCCCGGCTCCTGACCTTGCGCATGTCGATGCGGACCTGGTCCAGCATCACGCCAAAGTCGGCGCCGCGGCGCGCGAGATGCGCGGCATAGGCACTCGCAACCAGCGTCTTGGTCGGCATGCAGCCGGTGTTGACACAGGTGCCGCCGAACTTGTCGCGCTCGATCA
>Ga0207661_10000991_pt1 | contig 18777 bp, 16 predicted proteins | sample KBSC713LmetaG_FD_184337 | JGI IMG/M metagenome (GOLD analysis project Ga0207661, IMG submission 184337) | Corn rhizosphere microbial communities from Kellogg Biological Station, Michigan, USA - KBS C7.1-3L metaG (SPAdes) (version 2) | ecosystem: Host-associated > Plants > Roots > Rhizosphere ...
GGACCTCGTCGCGATCGATGCCCGGGGCGAGGCGCTCGAGCTCCCGGAGCGCCGCCCACTTCGCCTCGCCGACGGTCTCCCCCGTAGCCTCGACGGAGACCTCGTCGCTCACCGTCTCCGGCCCCCTCCGCTGCGCTTGCGCTTCACGCGTCGCGGCGGGCCCGCGACGGTACGCGTGTTGCCGTCCGCCGGCTGGGCCGTCGGCTTCTGCCCGGTTCCCTGCTTCGCCTTCTGGGTGGACGGCTTGGGCTCGTCCTTCGCGGGCGTGCGCGAGCTTCGCTTCTCCGCGGTGTTCGGCCGCGGCATGAGCCTGCGGGTGACGAAGCCCTGGCCGGTCGTCCAGAGGTTCGTCGTCATCCAGTAGATCATCAGCCCGGCCGGGAACCGCAGGACGAACGGGATGAAGACGATCGGCAGGACCATCATCAGGATCCGCTGCGCCTTCTGCATCGAGATCGACATGTAGTACGACGAGGTCAGCTGGCTCGCGACGTACACGGCGAGCAGGAGCGGGCCCCAGCTCTCGATCGTCGGCTGCGTGATGTTCACGAGCCCGAGGAAGTCGAGGCTCGAGCCGTGATACTGCGGCTGGTTCCAGACTTCGCGCTCGAAGTCCTTGAGGACGTAGAAGAGCGAGATGAAGATCGGGATCTGGAGGACGATCGGCAGGCACGAGGACGCGGGATTGATCTTGTTCTCGCGGTAGAACTTCATCAGCTCCTCGTTCTGCCGCTGCCGGTCGTGCTTCCAGCGCTGCTGGATCTCCTTCATCTCGGGCGCGTGCGCCTGGAGGTTCTGCATGGAGTGGATCTGCCGGACCATCACCGGCACGAGGACGATCCGGACGAGCACCACGAGGGCGACGATCGACCACGCCCACGAGAGCCCGGCCGAGCCGTGGAGCCACTCGAGGATCGATGTGAGCAGGTCCTCGAGCGGCTTCAGCGGGTTCGTCAGACCGAGGATCACGCGCGGCTCCGCTCGTCACGCCCACGAAACAGCGTGCGGTCGGCGACGCGGTCGACGCCGCCGTGGCTCCAGGGGTTGCACCGAAGCAGGCGCCAGCCGGCGACGATCCCGCCACGCACGAGCCCGAGCTCCCTGAACGCGTCGATCGCGTACTGCGAGCAGCTCGGGTGGTACTTGCAGGTGCCCGGAGGCGTCAGCAGCCCGAGCGTGTGGCGCCAGGCCTGCACCGCGCCGATCCCGAGCCACCTCATTCCTTCACCTTGCCGAGCACCTCGCGGACCTGCTCGACGAGCCACTCGTGGCCCCGGGCCGTCGCCGGCTCCGCGAGACCCGGTCGCGCGACGAGCACGTAGTCGCAGCCCTGCGGCGCGTCCTCCGCGACCTCCGCCCAGACGGCCCGCAGCTGTCGCTTGAGCCGGTTCCGGACGACGGCCGAGCCGACCGCGCGTGGGATCGCGAGACCGACGCGCGCCGCGCCGCCCGCATCCTCTTCCCGGGTAAACCAGTGCAGTGTCAGCGAGCGGGTCGACACGGATCGTCCCTGCCGGTAGACCGCATCGAAATCACGCGACCGGGACAGGCGGTGGCGGCGCTCCACGGCCTGCGGCTACGCGGAGAGCCGCTTCCGGCCCTTGGCGCGGCGACGCTTCAGGATCGCGCGGCCACCGCGGGTGGACATGCGCGCGCGGAAGCCGTGCTTGCGCTTGCGGCGGCGGACGTTCGGCTGGTACGTGCGTTTCACGGTTCGAGGAGGCCTTCGCGACGAATGGTGCCCGTACCCCGCGGGCACGGCGAAGCGCGGAGTATAGACGAGGGTCGGAGCGGCAGGTTATCCACACCCGGGCCGTTCGCGGAGTCGCGGGAAAAGGCTGCTCACGGGGACGAATGTCGCCCTCCAAGACGCGCCTGATGCGGTTGTCCACAGCTGTGGAGATCCGTGTGGAGATTGGAGAAATCCCTGCAAATTGCGTCCTTTTTCTCCGGCCCGGCGAGGGCAATGGGTCTCGGACGGTGTCTTGGGAGGGTGGTATGCTCGCGCTCCCGCGACCCCGAGAGGAGCGTCGAACACCGCGTTGGAGCCCGCCGGCGATCGCACTGCCGACCATCTTTGGGACGACGTCTCCCGACGCCTCCGGGAAACGCTCAACGAGACCACCCACGCGACGTGGTTCGGCGCCGCCGGCGGCGCGCAGCTGAGCGACGAGGCGTTCGTCGTGGTCGTCCCGAACGACTTCACGCGCGAGTGGATCGAGAGCCATTTCCTCGGGCTCGTGCGCGCCGCGACCCGCGACGCCGTCGGCCGTGAGATGCGCGTCTCGCTGACCGTCGCCGAGCAGGCCGAGCCCGCCGAGGCGGCCGGCGCCGCCCCGCGTGCGACACCCACCGCGGAGCCGCAACCCGGCGCCAATCCCAAGTACACGTTCGACAACTTCGTGATCGGCTCGTCCAACCGGTTCGCCCACGCGGCCGCGCTCGCCGTCGCGGAGGCGCCCGCGCAGGCATACAACCCGCTCTTCATCTACGGCGGCACAGGGCTCGGCAAGACCCACCTTCTGCAGGCGATCGGCGCGTACGTGAGCGACCATTCGAAGGGGCTCACGCGCCGCTACGTCACGAGCGAGACGTTCACGAACGACTTCATCAACTCGCTGCGGGACAAGCGGATCGAGGGGTTCAAGCACCGCTATCGCGCCTACGACGTGCTGCTCGTGGACGACATCCAGTTCCTCGAGGGCAAGGAGCGATTCCAGGAGGAGTTCTTCCACACCTTCAACTCGCTCTACGAGGCCGGACGGCAGATCGTGATCTCGTCCGACCGCCCGCCCAAGGAGATCGCGACGCTCGAGGAGCGCCTGCGCTCGCGGTTCGAGTGGGGGCTGATCACGGACATCCAGCCGCCCGACCTGGAGACGCGCATCGCGATCCTTCGCAAGAAGGTCACGACGGACGGGATCGCGATCCACGATCCCGAGGTGCTGACGTTCATCGCGGGCCGGGTCTCCACGAACATCCGCGAGCTCGAGGGTGCGCTGACACGCGTGGTCGCGTTCTCCTCCCTCACCGGGCTGCCGCTCGACGTCGACCTCGCCGAGCAGGTCCTGCGCGACCTCTTCCCGTCCCACGGCGGCGTCCCCGAGGTGACGATCGGCGCGATCCAGGACGCCGTCTGCGACCGTTTCTCGCTCAGCGTCGAGGAGCTCTGCAGCCAGCGACGCTCACAGGCGGTCGCCTACCCGCGACAGGTGGCGATGTACCTCTCCCGCGAGCTGACCGACGCGTCGCTCCCCAAGATCGGCAAGGAGTTCGGCGGCCGCGACCACTCGACCGTCCTCCACGCGAACGCGAAGATCACGCGCATGATCTCCGAGGACAGGGCTGTGTACAACCTCGTGCAAGACCTCACGGCGCGGATCAAGCACCGTGGATGAATCTCGCCAGATCGTCGCCGGAGAGCGCGCGACTGTCGGACCCGTGGACAACTCGCGCTCTGGACCCACATCCCTCGAGCCGCATGGCCACAGGGATTCAGTCCGTCATCCCCGACGTCCACACTCCCTAGGCACTACTACGAAAGGTTTTAAAAAGACATGATGGAAACCGACACTGTGGTCGGCTCCAGCATCCGCGTCACCGTCGACCGCGACGAGCTCGCCGCCGGGCTGCAGCTCGTGGCACGCGCGGCGTCGTCGCGTGGCACCGTCCAGGTGCTCGGTGGCGTCGGCATCCGTGCCGCGGACGGGCTGCTGGAGCTCGAGGCGACGGACATGGAGCTCTCGCTCCGAACGACCGTCCCGGCGACCGTCGCGGGAGAGGGCGCGCTGGTCGTGCCGGCGAAGCTCCTGGGCGACATCATCCGGCTTTTGCCGCCGGGCGAGGTGACGCTCGCGCACGCGCCGGAGGAGGGCGCAGCGTCGATCGAGGCCGGGCCGTACTCGTCACGGCTCAACGTCTTCGCAGCGGAGGACTTCCCGCGCCTGCCCTCGGTCGACGTGCCGCTGCAGGAGATCGACGCGGCCGCGCTGCTCGACACCATCCAGCGCGTCTCGCGCGCCGCGTCGCGGGACGAGTCCCGCCCCGTGCTGACCGGGATCCTCGTGCAGTTCGAGGGCGCGAAGCTAACGATGGCGGCGACCGACTCGTACCGGATGTCCGTCAAGGAGACCAAGCTCGAGAACGGCGGGCCGGAGCTCGAGGCGATCATCCCCGCCCGCGCGCTCGACGAGCTCGGCCGCATCGCCGCCGGCGCCGAGCGGATCCAGCTGGGGGTCAACGAGAACCACGTGATCTTCGGCACCGGCCGGGCGTGGCTGACGACGCGCCGGATCGACGGTCAGTTCCCGAACGTGCAACAGCTCAGGCCCGAGTCGTTCGAGATCGAGCTCGAGCTGAACCGCGCCGAGCTGCTCGACGTGGTGCGTCGTGCCGCGGTGATGGCGCAGCGGAACACGCCGCTTCGGCTCCGGTTCGAGGAGGGCGAGCTGACGGTCTCTGCGCAGAGCCAGGACGTCGGCGAGACGCGCGAGTCGCTCGCGGTGCGCTACTCCGGCGAGCCGCTCGAGATCGGGTTCAACGCGGAGTTCCTGCGCGAGGGCCTCGAGTCGGTCACGGCCGACGAGGTGAAGCTCGAGCTCATCAACCCGCTCAGGCCGGGCCTGATCAGCACCGACGGCGACAGCTTCTGGTACCTGATCATGCCCATCCGGCTCGCCGGATGACCGACGCGAAAGGTGCGGCGCGCTCAGGCGACGCACTTTTCGCTTCGGTCCTGAAACGTCGACTCGCCGCAGGGTGATAGCCGATGCCGTCTCGATTCGTGACGTGCGTTCGTACCGGCAGCTCGAGCTCGCGCTCGAGCCCGGCCTCGTTCTCGTGACGGGGCCGAACGGAGCGGGGAAGACGAACCTCCTGGAGGCCGTCCATCTCGCGACGCAGGGGCTCTCGTTCCGCACCCGTCACGACGCGCAGATCGTCCGGAACGGCGCGACGGCCGCTCGCGTCGCCGCACGTGGGTTGCGAGGGCAGGTCGGCGTTCGGGTGGAGGTGACGCTCTCGCGCCAGGCGCCGAAGCGGATCCGTCTGGACGGGACGCCGGTCGCGTCGGCGGAGGAGCTGCGGCGGAAGGTGCACACGCTCGTCTTCACCCCCGACCGCCTGGCCGTCGTCAAAGGCGGTCCCGCGACGCGCAGGGCCTACTTCGACCGGGCCCTCGCGCGCGTGCTCCCCGCACGCGCAGACCTCCCGGTCGCATACGCGTCCGCGCTGGCGCAGCGGAACGCCGCCCTGCGCCGCGTCGGGGCCGGTCTCTCGGGGCCTGACGCCCTCGAGCCCTGGACGGAGCGGGTCGTCGAGCTCGCGGGGGCTCTGGTCGACGCCCGCCGACAGCTCGTGTCGTTGCTCGCGCCCGCGTTCGCCGACCGTTCTGCCGAGCTCGGGCTCGCGGGAGGGGTGCTCGCCTACGACGCGGAGCCTCCGACCCGCGGCGCCCTCGACGAGCGCCTGTCGCGCGACCTCGAGCGGGGGACGACCGGTCTCGGGCCGCACCTCGACGACTTCCTCCTGCTCGCCGGTGACCGCGACCTGCGGACCTTCGGCTCCCAGGGCGAGCAGCGGATGGCAGTCCTCTCGCTGCTCCTCGCCGAGGCCGGCGTCCTGACCGATCAGGTCGGGATCCCCCCGCTCCTGCTGCTCGACGACGCCCTGTCGGAGCTCGACGCCGACCGGCGAAAGCTCCTCTCGACGCGACTCGGCAGCGTTGGTCAGACGCTCGTCACTGCGACCGGCGCGGAGGCGCTCCCGCTCGCGCCGGCCCAGCTCCTGGTCGTGACCCCCGGTCATGTGGAGGCGGCCTCCTGATGGAGCGACTCGACGGCTCGGTGCGCCGCGCGCTTCGCTCGTCGGGCGTCCCGGACGCCGGCGTCCTCGCACAGGTGACCCGCGCCTGGCCGGACGCGGTGGGCGCCGCGATCGCTCGCTCTGCGTGGCCGCAGCGTCTCGCGCGGGACGGGACGCTCCACGTGACGACGGTCTCGTCGACCTGGGCGTTCGAGCTCGGCCGGATGGAGGCCGAGATCCGGGCGAAGCTCGTCGCGTCGCTGGGGGACGCGACGCCGCCCGCGCTGCGGTTCGCGCCCGGCCCCGTGCCGTCGCCTCCGGCCGAGGAGGAGGTCCGGGCGGAGGCGCCCGTGCCGACCGCTGACGAGTCCGTCACGGCCGCTGCGCTCGCCGCTGGGATCGAGGACCCCAGCCTCCGCGAGGCGGTGCGCCAGGCGGCTGCCGCAAGCCTCGCCAGAGGCCGCGGCGACCGTTCTGTCTGATATACTTCACCGGGCCTGCAAAGTGCTTGTTTTGCAGGCGTTTTTGTGTCCAGGAGGGGCATGACAGAAACCGCATATACCGCAAAGGACATCACCGTTCTCGAGGGTCTCGAGCCGGTCCGTCTGCGGCCCGGGATGTACATCGGGTCGACGGGCGCTCGAGGGCTTCACCACCTCGTGTACGAGGTCGTCGACAACGCCGTCGACGAGGCGCTCGCGGGCCGCAACGACCTGATCGAGGTCACCATTCACCCGAACAACTCCGTCACCGTGCGCGATGCCGGGGCGGGCATCCCGGTCGACGTGATGCCCGACGGGATGTCGGCGCTCACGACGGTCCTGACGAAGCTCCACGCCGGCGGGAAGTTCGGCGGCGACGGCTACAAGGTCTCCGGCGGCCTGCACGGCGTCGGTGTCTCGGTCGTCAACGCGCTCTCGGAATGGCTCGTCGCCGAGGTCCACCGCGACGGGAAGATCTACCGGCAGGAGTTCGTTCGCGGCGAGCCGCAGGGCGACGTCGAGACGGTGGGGATCGCGAAGGCGACCGGCACGACGATCTCCTTCCTACCGGACACGGAGGTGTTCGAGGAGACCGAGTTCTCGGCGGACACGCTCACGCAGCGCCTGCGCGAGACGGCGTTCCTCACCCGAGCGCTCCGCATCAGGCTGACGGACGAGCGTGCCGAAGGCAAGGCGGTCGAGTTCCACTACGAGGGCGGTATCCGGGACTTCGTCGCCTACACGAACGAGTCCAAGGACCCGATCCACCGCCGGATCGTCTACTTCGACGGCGAGAACGACGCGGGCTACGTCGAGGTCGCGATGCAGTGGAACTCGTCGTACCAGGAATCGGTCTTCTCCTTCGCGAACAACATCAACACCCACGAGGGCGGCACCCACATGCAGGGGTTCCGCTCGGCGCTGACCCGCACGATCAACAAGTACGCGCGCGACAAGGGCCTCCTCAAGGAGAAGGAGGACAACCTCGAGGGCGAGGACATCCGGGAGGGCCTCGCAGCCGTCGTCTCCGTCAAGCTCCTGAACCCGCAGTTCGAGGGGCAGACGAAGACGAAGCTCGGGAACCCGCCGGTCGCCGGTCTGGTCGAGTCGACCGTGAACGCGAAGCTCGCGGAGTTCCTCGAGGAGAACCCGCGCGAGGCGAAGCAGATCGTGCTGAAGGCCGTGTCCGCCTCTCGCGCCCGGCAGGCGGCACGCAAGGCGCGCGACCTGACTCGCAAGAGCGCGCTGTCCGGCTCGTCGCTCCCCGGCAAGCTCGCCGACTGCCAGCTCAAGGATCCCGACTCCTGCGAGCTCTTCATCGTCGAGGGCGACTCCGCGGGCGGCTCCGCGAAGTCGGGCCGCGACCGCAGCTACCAGGCGATCCTTCCCCTGCGCGGGAAGATCATCAACAGCGAGAAGAACCGCATCAACAAGGTGCTCTCGAACAACGAGATCCAGGCGATGATCACCGCGATCGGCACGGGGATCGCCGACGAGTTCGACCTCGAGAAGCTCCGCTACAACCGGATCATCGTGATGACCGACGCCGACGTCGACGGCTCGCACATCCGCACGCTGATCCTCACGTTCTTCTTTCGGCAGATGTCGGAGTTGATCGACTCCGGGCACGTCTACATCGCGGTGCCGCCGCTCTACAAGGTGAAGCTCGGCAACCAGGAGTTCTACTTCGAGAAGGACGCGCAGCTCGAGGAGCTGCTCGTGCGCGAGCGGGTCCACGAGATCGACGTCACCGACCGGGACGGCGCCGACGTGAAGCTGACCGAGGCGAAGTGGCAGAAGCTGACCGCCGCGCTCCACGACCTCGAGGGCTGGTCGTCGCGGCTGCGGTCCGACTTCGGTGCTGCAGTGGCGGACTTCACGATTCAGCACAGGCTCGTCGAGTCCGACGCAGACGAGCCTTCCGCTGCCGCGCTCGCAATCGCTTCCCTGCCGCCGAACGGCTTCAGCTTCGACGTCCTCTCCACCTCGGACGAGGGCGTCACCGTCCGCTTCGTCGAGACCGAGACGAGCGCCGCGCAGACGCTGACGGTGCCCGCAGAACTGCTTGCGTCGCCGATCTACGCGAACGTCCGGCGTGCCCACGCGAAGCTCTCCGACCTCGCCGGCCGGCCGCCGTTCGAGCTGCGGTACGGCAAGCACGTCGAGGTTGCCCAGACGTTCGAGCAGGTGCGCGAGCTCGCGCTCGATGTCGCGAAGCGAGACGGCATCCAGCTCTCCCGCTTCAAGGGCCTCGGTGAGATGAACGCCGACCAGCTCTGGGAGACGACGATGGATCCGGCCCGGCGGCTGCTCGTCCGCGTCGACGTCGAGGACGCCTCGGCGGCCGACAAGATCTTCTCGGTGCTGATGGGCGACCAGGTCGAGCCCCGCCGGGCGTTCATCGAGGAGAACGCCCGCGACGTGACCTTCCTGGACGTGTGACGTGTCCGAGGTAGAGACAGGGGCGCTCGGACCGGGGCGGGTGGAGTCGCGCGAGCTCGAGCAGGAGATGCGCTCGAGCTACCTCGACTACGCGATGTCGGTGATCGTCGGGCGGGCGCTGCCCGACGTCCGCGACGGCCTCAAGCCGGTCCACCGCCGCGTCCTGTGGTCGATGTGGGACGGCGGATTTCGCCCCGGCCGCCCGTACGTGAAGAGCTCGAAGGTCGTCGGCGACGTGATGGGCAACCACCACCCGCACGGGGACGCGTCGATCTACGACACGCTCGTGCGGATGGCGCAGCCCTTCTCGCTGCGCTACCCACTCATCGACGGGCAGGGCAACTTCGGCTCGATCGACGACGATCCCCCCGCCGCGATGCGGTATACGGAAGCTCGCCTCGCCCGCATCGCCGCCGAGATGCTGCGGGACATCGACGCCGACACGGTCGATTTCGGCCCGAACTACGACGAGTCGCGGCGCGAGCCGCTCACGCTGCCGTCGCGGTTCCCGAATCTCCTGGTCAACGGCTCGGCGGGGATCGCGGTCGGCATGGCCACGAACATGCCGCCGCACCGGCTCGCGGAGATCGTCGACGCGATCGTCGGGATGATCGACGACCCGGAGACGGACGTCGAGAAGCTGATGAAGCACGTCAAGGGGCCCGACTTCCCGACCGGCGGGTACATCGTCGGCCGCTCCGGAATCCGCGACGCGTACCGCACCGGTCGCGGCCGGGTCGTGATGCGCGCGCGTGCCCATATCGAGGAGCTGCGCGGCGGCAAGTCCGCGATCGTCGTCACCGAGCTCCCCTACGGCGTCAAGAAGGGCGGGGACACCGGCGTGATCGCAAAGATCGCCGAGCTCGTCAACGACAAGGTGCTGACGGAGGTGAGCGACCTCGCCGACCACTCCGACCGCGCAGGGATGCGCATCCAGGTCGAGCTCAAGCGCGACGCGGTGCCCCAGGTGGCGCTCAACAAGCTGTTCAAGCACACCCCATTGCAGACGACGTTCGGCTACAACGCGGTCGCGCTCGTCGACGGCGTGCCGAAGACGCTCTCGCTGCTCGAGCTCGTCCGGCATTACCTGGACTTCCAGCGCGAGGTCGTCGTCCGCCGCTCGAAGTACGAGCTGCGCCAGGCGGAGAAGCGCGCGCACGTCCTCCAGGGCTACCTGATCGCGCTCGACAACCTCGACGCGGTGATCGCCCTGATCCGTGCGGCCAACGACACCGACGAGGCGCGCACGGGCCTCCAGGAGCAGTTCTCGCTGTCCGAGATCCAGGCGCAGGCGATCCTCGACATGCGCCTCGCACGGCTGACGGGTCTCGCACGCAAGGAGGTCGAAGACGAGCATGCCGATCTCCAGGAGCGGATCGGCGAGCTCCGCGCGATCCTCGGCGATCCGGACCGGATCGACGGCGTCGTCCGCGAGGAGCTGATCGAGATCAAGCAGCTGTACGGCCGCAACGACGATCGGCGCACCGAGATCGTCGCGGCTGAGGACGAGCTCGAGCTCGAGGACCTGATCGCGGAGGAGGACATGGTCATCGCGATCACGCGGTCGGGCTACATCAAGCGGCTCCCGGTGACGACGTACCGCGAGCAGCGACGCGGCGGCATCGGCGTGATGGGGATGGAGCTCAAGGACGAGGACTTCATCGAGCATCTGTTCGTCGCCTCGACGCACGATTTCATCCTCTTCTTCACGAACGTCGGGAAGGTCTATCGGCTGAAGGTGCACGAGCTGCCGCTCGGGTCACGCCAGTCGCGCGGTCGCGCCCTCGTCAACCTCCTGCCGTTCCGGCAGGACGAGCAGGTCCGTGCGGTGATCCAGACGCGGGACTTCGCCGAGGCGAAGCACCTCGTGTTCGCGACGAAGAACGGGGTCGTGAAGAAGACGGAGCTCGGCTCGTACAACACGCCGCTCAAGGCGGACGGGATCATCGCGATCAAGATGCGCGACGGCGACGAGCTGGTCGGCGTCCGCCACTCCACGGGGTCGAACGACATCCTGATGGTCTCGCGGAAGGGCCAGGCGATCCGGTTCCACGAGACGGACGTTCGCGCGATGGGACGCGACACCTCGGGCGTCGCGGGGATGAAGCTCCGCGCCGGCGACGAGGTGATCTCGGTCAACATCGCCGAGGACGACACGGACCTGCTCGTGGTGACCGAGAACGGCTACGGCAAGCGGACACGGGTCTCGGAGTACCCCGCGAAGGGTCGCGGGGGCATGGGCGTCAAGACGGCGCAACTCGTCGAGGGGAAGGGCCAGCTGGCGGGCGCGCGCATCGTCCGCGAGGGCTACCAGGTGATGCTGATCTCGGATGGCGGCACCGTGATCCGGATGGCGGTCGACGAGATCAAGCGTCTGGGCAGGGCGACTCAGGGCGTGATCGTGATGCGGCTCCGTGAGGGAGAGAAGGTCTCGAGCCTCGCTCCGGTGATCGGCTCGGACGACGACACCGAGCTCCCCGTCGACGAGACCGAGCCTCTGGCCGAGCCCACGCCCGACGCGGCCGCCGAGTAGCGCCTAGTCCAAGAGCGCGACGAGGATCACCACGCCGAGGATCACCACGGCGAGCACGATCAGGCCCTCGACAACCGCCCGCGTGAAGCTGCGCCCCGCGTCCTCGACGTCATGCGGCCACGCTGCACGCCGAACGCCGCGCACGGCTGCTGCGGCGAGCATCGCGAGGACTAGTGCGACGAGGGCGACGCCGACGACGCGCATCCGCTCGGATCACTTCTCCGGCTTGGGCCCGCGGCCGAGCGTCTCGAGGAACTCGATCGGGATCGGAAAGATGATCGTCGAGTTGTTCGTCGCGCCGATCTCGAGCAGCGTCTGGAGGTAGCGGAGCTGGACGGTGATCGGCTCGTGTGACATCACGGCTGCCGCGTCCTTCAAGCGCTCGGAGGCCTGGAACTCGCCCTCGGCGGAGATCACCTTCGCGCGCCGCTCGCGCTCGGCCTCCGCCTGGCGCGCCATCGCCCGCTGCATGTCGCTCGGGATCTCGACGTCCTTCACCTCGACGATCGAGACCTTGATCCCCCACGGCGAGGTAGCCTCGTCGATGATCGCCTGGAGGATCTGGTTGATCTTGTCGCGTTCGGAGAGCAGCTCGTCGAGGGAGTGCTGGCCCAGCACGGAGCGGAGCGTCGTCTGCGAGATCTGCGACGTCGCGACCATGTAGTTCTCGATCTGGACGATCGCCGCCTTCGGCTCGACGATCCGGAAGTACGCGACCGCGTTGACCCGCACCGGGACGTTGTCCTTCGTGATCACCTCCTGCGGCGGCACGTTGAGCGTCACCGTGCGCAGGTCGACCTTCACCATCCGGTCGATCACCGGGATCAGGATGAACAGCCCCGGGCCCTTCGGCTGTGGCAGCAGGCGGCCGAGGCGGAAGATCACGCCCCGCTCGTACTCCCGCGCGACCTTGACGGCGGCGAAGAGGATCACGAGGAGGACGACGAGGATCGCGACGATGACGATCAGCGCAGCGGACATCAGGCCCTTTCGGTGGGGTGCGGGGATCCTACGACGAGCTCGAGGCCATCCTCGACGGACCGCACGGTGACGTGCTCGCCGGGGACGAGGGGACTGCCGTCGGGCGTCTTGGCGCGCCACAGCTCTCCGCCCACGGCCACCCAGCCGTCACGCCGCACGACGGCGTCGTCGCCGACGAGCTGCCCGATGCCGACCTCGACCGGGTTGCGCCGAGCCTTGACGACGCGTGACAGCGCGAGGCCCATCAGCAGCGCGAGGCCCGACGCGATGCCGAGCGCGGTCCAGATCGAGACCTGGTAGGCGTCCCCCGCGGGGTCGAACAGGAGGAGCGCGCCGAGGACGAACGTGATCCCGCCGGCCACGGTCAGCGCGCCGTGGCTCGGGACGAACGCCTCCGCGACGAAGAATGCGGCCGAGAGGAGCATCAGCAGGAGCCCCGCGATCGAGACGGGCAGTACCTGGAGGCCGTAGAGGCCGATGATCAGCGAGATCGCACCGACCGTCCCCGGGAAGATCATCCCCGGGTTCCACAGCTCGACGACGATGCCGAGCAGGCCGATCGAGAGCATCAGCGCGATGATGTTCGGGTCGATCAGCAGGTCGAGCGCGCGCTTCCAGAACGGCATCTCGACCCGCTCGATCTCCGCCCCGGCGGTGTGGAGGACGAGCCCCTTCGGCACGGTCGTGCGGCCGTCGATCTCCTCGAGCAGCGCCGGCACGCTCGGCGCCACGACGTCGACGATCCCGAGCCGGAGCGCCTCGCGTGCGCCGTAGTTCGCCGCGTCACGCACCATCGCCTCGGACTTCACGGCGTTCCGGTCGTGCTCCCGCGCCAGCTCGCCGATGTACGCGGCGGCATCGTTGACGACCTTCTTCCGCAGGTCGGAGCCGAAGTTCGCTCCCGTCGAGGTAATCGGCGTCGACGAGCCAATGTTCGTCTGCGGGGCCATCGCGAGGATGTCCGAGGCCTGGCCGATCACCGCGCCGGCGGAGTCCGCGCTCGATCCGGACGGCGCGACGTAGACGACGACCGGCACCTTCACCGCGAGCATCTCCTTGACGATCGCGCGCATCGACGACCCGAGCCCGCCGGGCGTGTCCATCTCGATCACGACGGCGGCGTAGCCGTCCTTCGCGCCGCGGCGCATCTCGTCGGTCAGGTAGTCCTGGGTGACCGGGTTCACGTCGTTGTGGAACTCGACGACGAGCACCCTGGAGCCGGAAGGGGCGCCCGCAGCGGCTCCGCTGAGCACGAGCGCGGCGGCGACCCCCACCAGGAAGGTTCCGAGCGCTCGCCCGAGGCCCGCGTTCACGACGCTTCGAATGTACCAGCGTCGGCGTGCCCCACCGCCCCGGCGGCGCCGTAAGCATTCCGTGAGGGAAGGGGCGTGGCGCTTGCCGCAGAAGGCGTCCTCCGTCACCCTGTTTTCCCTGCATGCTCCGTCGATTCGCTCTCCCAATCCTGCTCGCGCTTCTCTGGCCGGGGCATGCCGCAGCCGGCCTCGCCACGCTCGAGGTGCACGAGCTCGCGTTGCACGGTGAGCGAACGCTGAGCGCCAGCGGGCGCGTGACGTCGTTCCAGCTGGTCGGAATCCACTGGCGGGGCCCGGGGACGCTCGACTTCCGGACGCTGGGCGCGAACGGGCGGTGGTCGGCCTGGCAGCCGGTCGTCGAGGACGACGGCGACGCGCCGGACCCGGGCAGCCCGGAGGCCCGTGCGACGCGAGGCTGGCGGCTCGGCGCGCCTGTCTGGGTGGGAAAGGCCGACCGGGTCGAGGTGCGGACGCACGGGCGGGTCGGCCGTGCCCAGGCGTTGACCGTGCGGAGCCCGGTCTCGAAGGTGCCGCTCCGGCTCACCGCCACGGTGGGGGCACCGCAGATCGTGCCGCGGAGCGGGTGGCAGGCGGACGAGTCGATCCGGCGGGCCGCGCCGATCTACGCCGACACGCTGCGGATGGCGTTCGTGCACCACACGGCCGGGACGAACGGCTACTCGAAGCTCCAGGCGCCGGCGATCGTGCGGGGCATCGAGGTCTACCACGTGCAGGGAAACGGCTGGAACGACATCGGCTACAACGCTCTTGTCGACCGGTTCGGCACCGTCTACGAGGGACGCTACGGCGGGATCGACCGGAACGTGGTCGGCGCGCACGCGAAAGGGTTCAACACCGGGTCGTTCGGCATCGCGGTGATGGGCAACTACGAGTCGGTCGACCCGCCCCAGGCCGCGGTCGACGCGCTCGTGCGCACGCTCGCGTGGCGCCTCGACCTCGCGCACGTCGACCCGTTGTCGACGGTGAACGAGATCTCGTCCGGCAACGAGCGCTTCAACCCGGGGATCCCGGTGCTGCTTCGGGCGATCTCCGGCCACCGCGACACGGGTCTGACGGAGTGTCCCGGCCAACGCTTGTATGCGCTCTTGCCCTCGATCGCGAAGCGGGTGGCCGCGCTCGGGCTGCCCAAGCTCTACGCGCCGCTCGCCGCACCCGACGAGGGTGGTGGCATTCGCTTCACCGCGCGGCTTTCGTCCGCGCTCGGCTGGCGCGTGACCGTGACGGACCCAGCCGGAGCCGAGCTCGGCTCCGGAACCGGGATGAGCACCGCTGTCGACTGGACGTGGCGGCCAATCGGCCCGATTCCCTCGGGCGCGCGCTGGCGGATCGAGGCGCCGGGTGCCACGCCGGCGCTCGGCACGCTCGGCACGCAGACCACGACGGCGCTCCAGATCGCCGCGACGAACGCGGCGCCCGTGACGCTGACGCCGAACGGCGACGGCCAGGGCGACACGGCCGAGGTCGGGTTCGCGCTGAGCGCGGACGCGAACGTCGGCGGCGAGATCATCGACGCGACCGGCGCGGTCGTGGCGCAGGCGGCGCCGCTTCGCTGGCGGCGTGCCGGCGACCGCACGATCACGGTGGCAGGGCAGTCTCTCGCCGACGGCGCGTACACGCTCAGGCTGACCGCGAAGGCGACGGGCGACCGGGTTGCGACGGTCGACGTCCCACTCCTCGTCACCCGCACCCTCGGCCATGTCTCTCTCGACGCGACGTCGTTCACGCCGAACGGTGACGGCAGAGGCGACACGCTGACGATCTCCGTCGCCCTGGCCGGGCCCGCGGACCTCACCGTCAGGATCCTCCGCGACGGGAAGTGGATCGTCACTCCGCTCGCCGGGCCCTTCGACTCGGGGATCCAGACGGCCACCTGGGACGGGTCGAAGCGCATCGGACGTGCTCGCGACGGTGACTACGTGGTCTCGGTCGAGTCCGTCGACGCGGTCGGCACGGCGCGGGTCGAGCTGCCGGTCCTCCTCGATCGCACCGCGCCTGTCGTGCAGGTCATCTCGATCTCACCCGCGATTCTGCGTGTCTCCGAGCCGGCCGTTCTGCGCGTCCGCGTGAACGGCGCACTCCGTCGGGTCACCGTGACGAAGGCGGGGATCGTGCGGCTGCGCGGGATCTCGCGCCTCCGGACGGTGGTCGTCGTCGCACGCGACGCGGCCGGAAACCGGGCCGTCCTGCGCCACCGCTGAGGGCCCGAGTACACTCGCCGCGTGTCCATTCCGACCCCGCCCTTCGGTCGGGACACGATCGCGTCGATCCTCCCGCATCGTGACCCCTTTCTGCTGCTCGACGAGGTGAACGAGCTCGAGCCGGGTACACGGGTCTCGGCGTCGTATCGCGTGCCGGAGGACGGCTGGTGGTTCGCGGGCCACTTCCCCGAGCGTCCCGTGATGCCGGGCGTGCTGATCGTCGAGGCGATGGCGCAGACCGGCGCGGTCGCGGTGCTCGCGGAGGAGGAGAATCGCGGTCGGATCGCGTTCTTCGCGGGGATCGACGACTGTCGGTTCAAGCGCATCGTCTCCCCCGGCGACACGCTGACGCTTGCCTGCGAGATCGACCAGGTGCGCGGCCCGATCGGCCGCGGGAAGGCAACGGCGCACGTCGGCGGCGAGCTCGCCGCCCGCGGGACGCTGACGTTTGCGGTGGAGCGCTGATGATCGGCTCGGCGAACGGAGTGCGGATCGGGATCACCGGGCTCGGCGTCCACGTGCCCGACCGCGTGGTCACGAACGACGAGCTCGCGCAGTACGTCGACACCACGGACGAGTGGATCCAGGAGCGCACCGGGATCCGCGAGCGGCGAATGGCGAACAAGGGCGAGGCGCTGACCGACATCGCCCTTCCGGCGGCACGCGCTGCGCTGGCCGACGCCGGGGTCGCTGCGTCGGAGATCGACCTGTTGATCTGCGCCACCGTGACGCCGGACATGATGTTCCCGACCTCCTCCGCGCTGATGGCGGACGCGTTGGAGGCACCCGACGCGGCGGCCTACGACCTGCTGGCCGGCTGCACCGGGTTCATGTACGCCATCGCGCAGGCGTACGCGATGCTCGCCTCGGGCCTCTCCCGGCGCGCGCTCGTGATCGGCGGAGACGTGCTCTCGACCATCCTCGACTGGCACGACCGGTCGACCCTCGTGCTGTTCGGGGACGGCGCCGGCGCGGTCGTGATGGAGCCCGTCGCCAGGGGCGGTTTCCTCGGCTTCGAGCTCGGCGCGGATGGCGGCGGCGGCGTCCACCTGCAGCTGCCCGGAAGCGGCTCGCGCGTGTTCGAGCAGCCCGAGGCGCTGCTGAAGATGAACGGTCGCGAGGTGTACAAGTTCGCGACGCGCGTGATGGTCTCGTCCGCGACCGCCGTCCTCAACGAGTGTGGGAAGACGATCGACGAGGTCGACGTCTACGTCCCGCATCAGGCAAACAAGCGGATCATCGACCACGCTGTCGGTAAGCTCGGCGTCCCCCATGGACGCACGGTCGTGAACGTGGACAGGTACGGCAACACCTCGTCGGGCTCGATTCCTCTCGCCCTGGCGGACGCACGCGCGGACGGTCGCCTGCGCGACGGCGCGCTCGTCCTCATGACGGGGATGGGCGCGGGCCTCACCTGGGGGTCGGCGCTCCTCGAATGGGGCTCGACCAACGGCGCGGGCGCCTAGGACCTCGGACCGGAACGGAGAACGGATACGTGATGAGAGCGGCGGTCACGTCCACCCAAGGAGGAACGACATGAAGGTGGCGTTCTGCTTCCCCGGGCAGGGCTCGCTCGAGGTCGGCATGGGACGCGAGATCGCAGAGGCCGTGCCCGAGGCGATGGAGGTCTACCGGGTCGGCTCGGAGGCGACGGGCATGGATCTCGCGCACCTCTGCTTCGAAGCTCCGCTCGACGAGCTCGTCGAGACGGAGGTCCAGCAGCCGACGCTCGTCGCGACGAGCCTCGCGATTCTCGCGGCGGTCCGCCGGGAAGGCATCGAGCCGGACGTCGTGGTCGGCCATTCGGTCGGCGAGTTCGCGGCGCTCGCGTCCGTCGGCGCGCTCGGCACCGGCGAGGCGATCGGCCTCGTCCGCGAGCGCGGCCTCGCGATGGCCGAGGCGGCCCGGCAGCGCCCTGGCGCGATGGCGGCGATCCTCGGGCTCGAGGACCACTACGTCGAGACGCTCTGCCGCAAGATCCTCGGCGTCTGGCCGGCGAACTACAACTGCCCCGGGCAGATCGTCGTCTCGGGAGAGAGCGAGGCGGTCGAGGAGTGCTGCGCCGAGGCCGAGAGCCTCGGCGCTCGACGAGCGATCAGGCTGAAGGTCTCCGGCGCCTTCCACAGCCCCCTCGTCGGTCAGGCCGGGCGGGCGCTCAAGCCTGCGATCGACCGCATCCGCTTCGCAGACCCGGTCAAGCCGTTCATGTCGACCGTCACCGCGAAGATCGAGCCGGCGCAACGGCTCGGCTCGCTCCTCGTCGACCAGCTCACCGCGCCCGTCAGGTTCACGCAGGCTGCGGGCGAGCTCGTGCGCGGCGGCGTCACCACCTTCGTCGAGATCGGGCCGGGGAACGTGCTCGCGGGTCTCGTCAAGCGCATCGACCGCAACGTCCGGACGATCTCCGTCAACGACCTGGCAAGCCTCGAGAAGGCGAAGGAAGCCCTCGCCTCCCGATGAGCGCGGGCTTCGCCTCGCTCGACGGCAAGATCGCGCTCGTCACCGGTGGGTCCCGTGGGATCGGGAAGGCCATCGCGCTCGAGCTGGGCCGGGCCGGCGCGAACGTGGTCCTCTCGTACCGCACCGGCCGAGACGAGGCCCAGCAGGTCGCGGCGGAGATCGCCGGTCGCGCCGTCGAGGCGGACGTCTCGGACGCCGCCTCGGCAAAGGCGCTCGTCGAGGAAGCCGGCGACCTCGACATCCTCGTCAACAACGCAGGTCTGACGCGGGACGGCGTGCTCGCCCGGATGAGCGACGACGACTGGCGTGCCGTGATCGACACCAACCTCTCGTCGGTCTTCTACACGTGCCGGGCCGCTGCCAGGCCGATGATGAAGCGCCGCGCCGGCGCGATCGTGAACGTCTCGTCGATCGTCGGCGTGCACGGCAACTGGGGGCAGACGAACTACGCGGCGTCGAAGGCGGGGATCATCGGGTTCACGAAGTCGCTCGCCCGCGAGCTCGGGAGCCGGAACGTGCGGGCGAACGTGGTCGCACCGGGCTAC
>Ga0207661_10000995_pt1 | contig 18720 bp, 18 predicted proteins | sample KBSC713LmetaG_FD_184337 | JGI IMG/M metagenome (GOLD analysis project Ga0207661, IMG submission 184337) | Corn rhizosphere microbial communities from Kellogg Biological Station, Michigan, USA - KBS C7.1-3L metaG (SPAdes) (version 2) | ecosystem: Host-associated > Plants > Roots > Rhizosphere ...
GCCCGAGTTGCGCGACAGCCAGCAGTCGGAGTCGAGGATCCGCTCCAGCACCGAGTCGGCGAGCACCGGCACGTCGCTGTACTCCGGGTCCGGGAGGCGCGAACCGCCCGACACCCACACCTCCGGCAGCTTCGGCGGCCGCGGCTCGATCGTCACGTCCTCGAAGCGGTAGTACTTGCCCTCGAAGGTGACGTGGTCCTCCGTCAGCAGCTTGCGCACGGCGGTGAGGATCTCGTCCGTCCGGCCGCCGCGCTCCTTCACCGTGGTGCCCGTGGCGGTGAACTCGCCCGGATACCAGCCCGGCCCGACGCCGAACTTGTACCGGCCGCCCGAGAGGAAGTCGAGCGTCGCGATCTCCTTCGCGAGCATGACCGGGTTGCGGAGCGGGAGCACGAGGATGCCGGTGCCGAGCGACACGTCCGGCGCGACTCCGGCCGCGTACGCGAGGACGTTCAACGGCTCGAGCCACGACATCCCGTAGAGGCCCGGTGCATGGAGCAGGTGGTCGATCACCCAGATGTCGTAGCCGAGCTCGTTGCACTTCGCCGCGTAGTCGCGCACGGAGCCGCGGACGCGCTCGTACGAGAGCTGCGGATACGTGTACGACGGCAGCCAGATTCCGATCTGCATTCCTCCCCTTTCGTCTGTTGATCAGCGGTCGAGACGGAGCCGCCTGACGAGCTCCTCGTCGCGGCGTCGGATCAGCTCGCCGGAGTCGCGCGCGCTCCAGTCGTGGAAGCCGCGGCCCGACTTGACGCCGAACGCGCCGGCGGCGACCCGCTCACGAAGCGCCGCCTGCGGTCCGGTGGAGCGGTCGAGGTCCGGCAGCAGGTAGTCGTGGATCGCCTCGATCACGTCGAGCCCCGTGATGTCGGCCGACTCGAGCGGGCCCGTGACCGGGAACCGGATGCCGAAACTCGTCCGGACGGCCAGGTCGACGTCCTCCGCCGAGGCGATGCCGCGCTCGACGAGCGCGATCGCCTCGCGCACGACCGCCTGCTGCAGGCGCGTGCCGAGGAACCCGAGCACCTCGTGCTCGACGCGCACCGGTTGCTTGCCGATCGCGCGCGCGAGCTCGTACGCGGCGTCGACGGACGCCGGCGCCGTGCGCTCGCCGCCGCCGACCTCGACGAGCGGCATCAGGTGCGCCGGGTTCCAGAAGTGCATCGCGACGACCCGTTCGGGGTGCTCGAGCGGCGCGGCGACGTCGGTGACGCGGAGGCCGGAGGTGTTCGTCGCGATCAGGACGTCCGGCGCGACGATCGTCTCGAGCCGGCCGAGCAGCTCGTGCTTCGCGGGCAGCTGCTCGGCGATCGCCTCCACGACCACCGCGGCGCCGGCGACGTCCTCCAGCTGCGCCGAGGCGCCGAGCGCGTCCGGCGGCGGTGCCGCCGGCGCGAGCTCGTGCTCGACGAGGAAGGCCGCGGCCGCCTGCGCGCGCGAGAGCGCTGACTCGGCCGCGTCCGCGCGCCGCGCCCAGAGCACGACCTCGTGCCCGGCGACGGCGAAGGCCGCCGCGATCCCCGGCGCCATCGTCCCGGCGCCGAGCACCGCCACCCGTTGTGGGTTACCGCCCGCGGAGAGCCTCACGGCTCGAGCCTGTCAGCGCCTTGTATCCGTCGACGATCTCCCGGATCTCCTCCTCGTCGATCACGTCCTCGAGGCGCTCGAACGGCCGCGGCCCGGTGCGGCGCTCGACGGTCTCGATCAGGAAGTCCGGCGGAGTCGTGCGGTTGGTCAGGACGATGCGGTTCACCGTCTCGAGCCGCGCGTCCTCGTAGGAACGGAGCGCCGCCTCCACCGTCGGCTCGGTCGCGAGCGCGTCGGCGACGACGCGCGCGTCCACGATCGCCTGCATCGCCCCGTTCGAGCCGCGCGGGATCATCGGATGGGCGGCGTCCCCCACGAGGGCGACGCGGCCGAACGCCCACCGCTCGACGGGATCGCGGTCGGACATCGGGAACTCGTAGACGACGTCGGCGCGCGCCAGCAGGTCAGGGACGTCGAGCCAGTCGAACCGCCACGACTCGAACGTGGGCAGGAAGTCCTCCAGCCGGCCGCCGCGGCTCCAGTCCACCGGCACGCCGCGCGCATCGCGGATCTCCACGACCCAGTTCATCAGCTGGTTGCCCTCGCCGTCGATGTCCTCGCGAATCGGGTAGACGACGAGCTTGCCCGTGTCGACCTTGCCGATGCGCGTGTGGCTGCCGCCGGAGAGGATCGGCCGGTGCGGCGTGACGCCGCGCCACATGTTCACGCCGGAGAACACCGGCTCGCCCTCGTCCGGATACAGCTGCTTCCGGATCGCGGAGTGGATGCCGTCACAGGCGAGCACGACGTCACCGCGCGCGCTCCCACGGCCGGCGAACTCCACGGTCGCGCCGTCGGCGTCGAGGTCGAGCCCGGTGCACGTGTGCCCGAGGAAGAGAGCCTGCTCGCCGAGCCGCTCGCGCACCGCGTCGGCGAGCACGCCGTGCAGGTCGGCGCGGTGCACGAGGAACTGGGGGAATTGCGGGTCGGCCGGGTCGCGGTGGATCAGCTGCCCGAACGAGTTGAAGAAGCACGCCTCCCTGTACGGGACGGCACGCGGGCGGATTTCGTCGAGCAGGCCGAGTGCGTCGAGCTCGCGCGCGCCGTGCGGCAGCAGCGAGATGCCGACGCCGACCTCGCGCAGCTCCTGCGCCGACTCGTAGACGCGGGCGTCGATCCCGCGTGCGTGCAGCTCGAGCGCGGCGGTCAGCCCGCTGATCCCACCGCCGACGATCACGACCTCCATCTCAGGCTCCTTCCCCCGCCGGCGGCGGCGTCTCGTCCCGGGCCCGCCGGAACCGGGCGAGCAGCGCCCGGGCGAGCAGCCGGATTGCGGAAACAGGCTGGACCGCGGCGGCCGCGGGCGGTTCGCCCTCCAGCCGGTCACGCAGGTTCTGCGCGAACGCGGCGGTCAGCTGTCCTGCCACGTCCTTGACGATGCCGCGCCCGTACTGCGCGACCGCCCCCGAGAGATCGAGGTCGGTGACGATCTCCACCCGGCTGCCGCCGTCGGACGGCTGCACGGATGCAGCGACCTCCGCGCGCGCCATCCCCCGCCCGCGCAGCTCGCGCGCGTCGGCGACGAGCCGCAGCCGGTGCGTCGCCTCGTCCGCTTCCTCCTCGCGCACCGTCGCCCCGAACGTCATCGAGATCGGGCCGAGCTTGACCTTGACGTTCGCCTTCCAGGTCGTCGGGTCGACCTGCTCGACGAGCTCCGCGCCCGGCATGCACGGGACGACGGCGGGCACGTCGGTCAGGAACGCCCAGACCCGGGCCGGCGAGGCCGGCGCGGTAAACGAGTTCTCGAGCCTCACGTGACCGGCACCTCGTGCATCGCCGACAGGAACGCCTTCGCGCGCCCGACGACGAGCGAGTCGACGGTGACGGCGATGTACCGCGCGCCGCGGGCACGCCAGCGCTCGGCGGCCGCCTCGTCGGCGACGAGGACGCCCAGCGCCGCCGGCGAGGCGGAGACCGCCTCCGCGACCGTGTCGTACGCCTCCTCGAGCGCCGGATGCCCCGTCGCGCCCGTGACGCCGTAGGCCTGCGAGAGGTCGGTCGGCCCGACGAAGACGACGTCGACGCCGTCCACCGCCGCGATCTCGTCGACGCGTGCAACCGCCTCGCGCGTCTCCACCTGGATCACGACGAGCGTCGCCTCGTTCGCGGCTGCGGCATAGGCGCCGAGCGGCTGCGTCCCGTACGCCGCGGCCCGGACGCCCGCGAGGCCGCGTCGACCGCGCGGCGCGTACTTGACCGCCTGAACCGCCGCCTCGGCCTCCTCGGCGGAGGAGACGAGCGGCACGTGGACGCCGATCGCTCCGGTGTCGAGGAAGCGGAGCACGACGTGCGGCTCGTTGGCGGGGACGCGCACGAGCGGCGCCGGGCCGCGCAGCTCCGCCGCCCGGACGAGGTGCTCGCAGTCGCGCGGCTCGAGGACGCCGTGCTCGCCGTCGAGCACGAGGAAGTCGAACCCCTGCAGCGCGAGCAGCTCGACGAGGCCCGCGTCCGGATAGCGGACGAAGCAGCCGTACACGGTCTCTCCGGCGGCAAGCCGCTGCTTGGTCGGGTGCACCTGCATCGTCAGGTGAGCCAGCAGGCCGCTTGATGACCGGGCGCACGCTGCGTCAGCGGCGGCTCCTCCTCGCGGCAGCGGTCGACAGCGATCGGGCAGCGCGTGTGGAAGCGGCAGCCGGAGGGAGGGTCGGCGAGGTTCGGCACGCTGCCGCTGAGCACGATGCGGCGGCGCGTCTTCTCGACTGCCGGGTCGGGGACCGGCACCGCCGAGAGCAGCGCCCGCGTGTAGGGATGCTTCGGGTCGTCGTAGATCTGGTCTGGCAGGCCGAGCTCGACGAGCTTCCCCGCGTACATGACCGCGATCCGGTGCGAGATGTGCCGCACCACGGAGAGGTCGTGGGCGATGAAGAGATACGTCAGGCCGAGCTGCTCCTGCAGGTCCTGCAGCAGGTTCACGACCTGCGCACGGATAGAGACGTCGAGGGCCGAGACGGGCTCGTCGGCGACGATGAAGTCCGGGTGCAGGCTGAGCGCGCGGGCGATGCCGATCCGCTGTCGCTGCCCGCCGCTGAACGCGTGCGGATAGCGGAAGAGCACGTCCGGCGGCAGCCCGACGAGCGCCAACAGGTCGCGCACCTGCGGCTCCGCGTCGCGGATCCGGTTGACGACGCCGTGCACGAGCAGCGGCTCGGCGACGATCTCGAACACCCGCTTGCGCGGGTTGAGGCTCGCGTACGGGTCCTGGAAGACGAGCTGCATCCGCTTTCGGTAGCGTCGGAGCTTCTCGCCGTGCAGCTCGGTGATGTCCTCGCCGTCGAAGACGATCCGCCCGGCCGCCAGCGGCACCTTGCGCAGGACCGCACGGCCGGTCGTCGTCTTGCCGGAGCCGGACTCCCCCACGAGCCCCAGCGTCTCGCCGCGCGGGATCTCGAAGCTGACGTCCTCGACCGCGCGCAGCGAGCCGCGGCTGTGGCCCCAGAAGCCGTTGCCGCCGATCGCGTACTCGACGGAGAGCCCCTGGACAGAGATCAGCGGCTCAGACGACGGGGGCGTGTTCGTCTCCTGCTCGGAGCGGGTCGCGGTCGGATGCATGCCAGCAAGCCACCTCCCTTCCTTCCTCGTCGCGCTCGAGCGCCGGCATCTCGGCGCACTGGGCCGAGGCGACATCGCAGCGCGGCTGGAACGGACAGCCCGGCGGCGGTGCGATCAGGTCGGGCGGCATCCCGTCGATGCCGACGAGGCGCGGCAGCACGACGTCGACGCGCGGCGTCGAGCGGAGCAGGCCGCGCGTGTACGGATGCGCCGGGCGGTGGAAGATCTGCTCCGCGCTCCCCTGCTCCATGATCTTGCCGCCGTACATGACGGCGACGCGCTTGCAGACGCCGGCGACGACGCCGAGGTCGTGCGTGATCAGCAGCACCGCGAGCCCGAGCCGCTCCTGGATCTCGGCGATCAGCTCGAGGATCTGCGCCTGGATGGTCACGTCGAGGGCGGTCGTCGGCTCGTCGGCGATCAGCAGCTCGGGCTCGCACGCGAGCGCCATCGCGATCAGGACCCGCTGCCGCTGTCCGCCCGACAGCTCGTGCGGGTACGCATCGGCGCGTGCGCGCGGCGCGGGGATGCCGACGAGGTCGAGCAGCTCGACGACGCGCTCGTCCGCCTGCCGCCGCGACATGCCGAGATGGTGCCGGAGCACCTCCGCGATCTGCGCGCGCACCGTGAAGAGCGGGTTGAGCGACGTCATCGGGTCCTGGAAGACGACCGCCAGCTCGTGACCGCGGATCCGCTTCGCGAGCTTGGCGCCGCCGCGGCCGACGACCGACCGTCCCTTCCAGCGGATCTCGCCGCCGGTGACCCGGCCCGGCGGCTGCAGCAGGCCGAGGATCGCGAGGGACGTCACGCTCTTGCCGGAGCCGGACTCGCCGACGAGTCCGAGCGTCTCGCCACGGTGCACGTCGAACGAGACGCCGCGAACCGCCTTGACGACGCCCGCGCGCGTGAAGAAGCAGACGTCGAGCCCGTCGACCTCGAGCAGCGGTCCGGTGTCAGCGGCGCTCATCCCCACTCCCGACACCTACCACTCATGTCACCGCTCCCGCCACCTGCGTGCCGGATGCGAACCGCTTGTCGCGCGCGTGCGGGTCGGAGGTCACGCGCAGCCAGCTCGCGAACAGGTTGATCCCGAGCACGACGAGTGCGATCCCGATGCCGGGCAGCGAGACGATCCACCAGGCGCTGAAGAGATAGTCGGCTCCGTCGGCGAGCATCAGCCCCCACGACACCGCCGGCGGCTGGATGCCGAGCCCGAGGAACGAGAGCGCCGCCTCCGCGAGGATGACGCGCGCGAACTCGAGCACGCCGAGCGTCAGCACCGGCGAGGTGAGGTTCGGCAGCACGTGCCGGAAGATCACCCGGCGCGACCGGCAGCCGATCAGCTCCGCCGCCTCGACGAACGGCTCCTGCCGCAGCGACGCCGTGACGCCGCGCGTGACGCGCGCGTACACCATCCAGCCGTCGATGGAGAGGACGATCACGAGCGACCTCAGGCTCGGCCCGATCACGGCGATGATCAGCAGCGCCATCAGCAATCCCGGGAACGCGATCTGCGTGTCGACGACACGCATCACGAACGAGTCGACCTTGCCGCCGAAGTAGCCCGCGAGCAGCCCGAACGTGGTCCCGAGCGACCCTGCGATCGCGACGACGAAGGCGCCGACCTCGAGCGAGATCCGCGAGCCGTAGATGAGGCGAGAGAGCATGTCGCGGCCGATCGCGTCCGTCCCGAGCGGATGCGCCCAGCTGTGGAACGGCGGCTCGAGCCGGTTGAGCAGATCCTGCGCCGACGGATCCTGCGGCGCGATCAGCGGCGCGAAGATCGCGACGACGATGAGGATGACGATCACGAGGAACCCGAACAGGCCCGCGCGGTCGTGCAGCAGCTCGACGGCACCGGACCGCAGGCCGGCACGCGCGTCGGCGAGCCGCCTCCGGAAGAGGCTCGGCCCCGCGAGCGGTGCGTCGGTCTCGACCCGGACAGTCATCAGTCCGCTAGGCGAGCTGCACCCGTCGGTCGAGGCCCTTGAACAGCACGTCGAGGATGACATTGATCGCGATGATCAGGAAGCCCATCACGGTCACGATCGCCTGCAGGAGGATCACGTCGCTCTGCTGGATCGACTGGAAAGCGAGGTAGCCGACGCCGGGCCACGCAAAGACGGTCTCGACGACGACGGAGAAGCCCGCGAGCGCACGGATCAGCTCCCAGCCGGCGAGCGTGAGGATCGGGATCGACGCGTTGCGCAGCGCGTGCAGGCCGACGACGCGCCACTCGGGCATCCCCTTCGCCCGCGCCGTCTGCACGTACTGCGCGTTCAGCTCGTCGATCATCGTCGAGCGCGTGAGCATCACCAGCCTGCCGAGCGCCGGTAAGCCGAACGTCACCCCCGGCAGGATCAGGTGCGAGAACCCGCCGATCCCCGCCGACGGCAGCACCTTCAACTCCGCCGCGAAGACGAGGATCAGCAGCAGCCCGAGCCACACCTGCGCGACCGACAGGCCGCTGAGGCTGATCACGACGGTGAACTTGTCGAGCAGGCTGCCCGGCTTCAGCGCGGCGAGCACGCCGAGCGGGATCGCGAGCAGCACCGCGAGCGCGAGGCCGAAGCCGACGAGCTCGAACGTGTTCGGGAGCCGCTCCAGGACGATGCCGAGCGCGGGCCGGCTCTGCAGGAGCGAGTTGCCGAAGTCGAGGTGGACCACGCCCGCGAGGTAGTGGAAGAACTGCACGGGGAGGGGACGGTCGAGGCCGAGCACGTGCTTGAAGTGCGCGCGCTCGGCACTCGTCGCCGTCAGGGGGAGCAGCGTCTTCGAGGGATCGCCGATCAACCTCGTCGTCACGAACACGACGACCGTGACGAGGAACATCACGACGATGCCGTAAACGATCCTCCTGAGCGCGAACCGTCCCATCCCCGCTTGATTACCCGCCTCCTGTTACCCGCTGAGTTTCATCGTGTTGTCGTACATGAAGCCGTCCTGACGCGGTTGCCACTGGAGCTGCTTGCTCATGCCCCAGACGTTCTTGAGGTTGAGCAGCCAGACCAGGTAGGCCTGCTTGTTCGCCTTCGCGACGGCCTTGTGGTAGAGGCCGAGGCGCTTCGACACGTTCGTCTCCGTCCGCGCCTGGTCGATCCACTTCTTCATCTGCGCGTCGGAGTTCGACGCGCCGCCGCCGGACGACTCGTAGTACGTGCTGAGCGTGCGGTCGGCGTCGTAGATCGGGTTGTCGGTCGAGACGAAGATGACCTGCGGGCGGTGCTTCGAGTCGAACAACTGGTTCAGCCAGGTGTTGAACGCCTCCACGTTCACGGTGACCTTCAGCCCGACCGCGCGCCAGTACTGCGCGACCGACTCGACGAGGATCTTGTCGTTCAGCCAACGACCCGACTCCGTCGCGATCGTGATCGACTTGCCCGTCGCGTGCGCGGCCTTCAGCAACGCCTTCGCCTTCGCCGGGTTGTACGGGTACGCCTTGACCTTCGGGTTGTAACCGAACCACGACGGGCTCAGCGTCTGTCCGGCGTCCGGCACCGCGTAGCCGTCGTACAGCTTCGACGCCAGCGCGTTCTTGTCGATCGCGTAGTTGAGCGCCTGCCGGACCCGTGCGTCGGAGGTGATCCCCGAGCCGGGCTTCGCGTTCGGGATCAGCATCGGGTGCTCGTTGCCGGCGGTGATCACGGCCTTCGGCGCCCGCTTGACCTCGTCGGGCAGGAGTGACGTGATCAGGTCGTACTGACCGGAGATCAGGCCTGCGAGCTGCGCGCCCTCCTCGGGCACGAACTTGTAGGTGATCGTCTGGATCGACGGCTTCGGCGAGCCCCAGTAGTTCGGGTTCGCGGTGATCGTGATGTGGTCGCCGCGCGCCCACTCCTTGAACAGATACGGGCCGGTTCCGACCGGATGGCTCGCGCTGTCCGACTTCGCCGTCGCCTGCGGCGCGACGATGCGCACCCAGTACAGCCGGGACGGCAGCACCGGGTCGGGACCCTTCGTCAGGATGTTCACGGTCGAGTCGTTGACCTTGACCGCCTTCTTGATCGTCCCGACGAACTCGACCTGCTCCGAGTTGTACTTCGGGTTGATGATGCGGTTGATGCTGAAGACGACGGCGTCCGCGTTCATCGGCTCGCCGTCGCTGAACTTGATCCCCGAGCGCAGCTTGACCTGCCACGTCGTCTTGTTGATCAGCTTCGGCATCGACGCCGCCAGCTTCGGGAAGAGCTTCTTGCCGTCGGTGCTGCGTGCGAGCAGCGTGTCGAAGATGCTGTTGGTTACCCAGTCGGAGTTGCCGTCCTCCTTCAAGAGCGGGTCGAGTGTCGTCGGCTCACCGCCGAGCGCGATCGTGATCGACCCCGAGGCTGCTGCCCTCGTCGCCGCCGACTTGGATCCCGCGGCGGCGTACGACACGAGGCCGAGCGCGACGAGGAGGGCCGAGCCGAGAACGAGTAGACGATGCTTGCTCATCCACTGCTCCTTCCGCCCGCGGGTGACCGCCCGGGGCTGTCGAGAGAGGTCGGGAGCCGACCCGACGTGTGCCGCACGGCGTGGTTCGTGTTCCGTTGCAATGCCGCCGTCGAACCCACCTGGAGCTCCCATTGATGCACTGGGTTGGATATCTTAACGTCTAGACTTATGAAATCAAGACACTTTTCCGGGGGTGCGAACGAGGAGAGAATCGTGGTCGCGCTTGCCTCGCGCGACGACCTCGAGCACGGCATCGGGCTGCTCCGGACACTACTCCTCTCGGGCATCGAGAGCCACCTGGTTGTCCGGTCCGACACGGCCCTCGCACTCGGCGACGAACTGGCGGACGTGCGCGCGCTCGCGACGCAGGTGTACTCGCACGAGAACCAGGCGGCCCGCATCTCCAGTGGCTCGTTCCTGACGCGCGGGATGATCGTGGTCCCGTGCGACGGCGCGTCCGTCGGCGCGATCGTCATGGGGCTTGCGACGAACCTCGTGCACCGCGCCGCCGACGTGACGCTGAAGGAGGCGCGCCCGCTCGTCCTCGGCGTCCGCCCGGACGTCCTCGCCGCGGTGCCGGCCGACGTTCTCGACCGCGCCGCCGCCGTGCCGGGCCTCGTGCTCGTGCCGCTCGCGAAGTCGGTCGAGGACTCCGTTCCCGCGCTGCTCGCTCAGCTCGGCAGCGACGGCGCGCTCGTCGCCGCCTGAGACTCGCTACGCCGGCGGAAGCCGACGAGCGTCGCCGGCACGAGCACCGCGGCAACGATCAGCGACGGCCGCAGGCCGACCGTCGCCGCCCCTGCGCCGAGCAGCGCGCTCGCGGCGGCGCCGAAGCCGATCTGCGCCGAACGGAACGCGCCGAGCAGCTCGCCCCGGTCCTCGAAGCTCTCGAGCGCGAGAACGTTCGCGACCGGCGCGAGCCCGCTCACGAACGCCGCGAACAGAATCGCCGCCCACGCGGCCGCTGCGGCGCCTGGCACGAGCGTCCACCATGCGCCGAGCACCGCGAGCAGCAGGCCGAGCCGGCGGGCGATCCGTAGCGCGCCACCCGCGTCGAGTGCGTTCCCGGACAGCAGCTTCGCCGGAACGGACGCGATGCGGGCGACCGTCAGCACCAGCGCGGCCGTCGCTGGGGAGAGCCCCCACACGTGCACCGCGAAGATCGGCACGAATGCGATCGTCCCGTACTGCGACACCGCCGCGACACCGCCGACGCGCAGCGGCGTGGCGAGCGCCGACCGGACGTGCGGCCGTGCGCCGGCGGGCCGCGCGGGCGGCGGCGGGGGCACGCGCACGAAGGCGAGCGCGACGGTCGCCGCGGCGGCAAGGCCGGCGGTCGCCGCGAACGACGTGCGCCAGCCCCACGCGACGCCAAGTGCCGCGAGCGCGCCCGCGAGTGCGAGGCCGCCCGAGAACGCGATGCCGAAGAGCGCCATCGCGAGACCGCGCCGCCGCTCGCCCGCGAGCAGCGCGGCCGACCGGATCCCCGGCGCGAAGAAGAGCCCGGAGCCTCCGCCGAGCGCGACCTGCGCTGCGACGAACGTTCGCGGGCTGTGCGCGGCGGACGCCCCGAGCGTGCCGACGGTCACGAAGAACAGCGCGACCACGATGCCGACGCGCGGCCCCAGCCGCGTCAGGACGAAGCCGCCGACGATCCCGCCGACCGAGATCGCGGCGGTGAGGATCGCGAACGTGACGCCGGCCGCGCCGGTGCCCATCCCGAGCTCCTTCCCTGCCTGCGGGAAGACGGGCGCGAGCAGCGACTCGCCCGTCGTCGCGGCGAGGTAGCCGATCGTGAGGATGACGAAACCGATGTTGTCTCGGCGCATCCCGCTGCCTTATCGTTCGTGTCGATGTCGAAGCGGATCGGCGACACGTTGCCCGCCGAGGTGCTGGAGGCGCTCGACGGCCGCGGCCTCGCGGCAAAGGTCGGGCCGGCGCACCTGCTCCTGACCGGCGACGAGGACGGGACGCCCCGCCCCTGCATGTTGAGTGCCGGCGAGCTGCTCGCGGCCGACGAGAAGTCGCTGCGGTTCGCGCTCTGGCCCGGGACGCAGACGGTCGCGAACCTCGAGCAGGGCCGCCCCGCGATCTTTTGTTACATCGCGCCGGGAACCGTGCTCTACGTGCGCGGCAGCGTCCGTCCGCTGCCGGACGCCGAGCTGCGGAACTTCGAGCTGAGCGTGGAGTCGGTGGAATCGGACGGCCACGCGGGGATGCCGGTGACGACCGGAATCTCGTTCGCGATCGAGCGCGGCGACCCCGCGGACGTCGTCGCCGCCTGGGAGCGTCAGCTGGCGCCCTTGCGCGGCTGAGCTCGAGGTCACGACTCGACGGAGCGCAGGCGGGCGGAGCGCCGCCGCTCGCCCCAGCGGCGCACGAGCTCGTGCGAGACGCCGAGCTGGTCGAGCGCGCGGCCGACCGTGTGGTCGATCATCTCGTCCAGCGTCGCGGGACGTGCGTAGAACGCGGGCACCGGCGGCGCGACGATCGCGCCCGCCCGGGCGACGCGCAGCATGTTGTCCAGGTGGATGACCGACAGCGGCGACTCGCGCGCCAGCAGGATCAGGCGCCGGCGCTCCTGCAGGTGGATCTCCGCCGCCCGCTGCAGGAGGTTCTCGCAGACGCCGTTCGCAACCGCGGCGAGCGTCCGCATGCTGCACGGCGCGACGAGCATCCCCGCCGTCGGGAACGACGGGTCGGCGAGCGGCGAGCCCAGGTCGTCCTCCTCGTGCACCTGCGCGGCGAGGGCGCGGACGGCGGCGGGCTTGTAGGACGTCTCGGTGAGGATCGTGGCATCCGCCCAGCGGCTGACGACGAGGTGCGTCTCCAGCCCGACGTCGCGCAGGACCTCGAGCAGGCGGATGCCGTAGATGGCACCGGTGGCGCCGCTCATGCCGACGACGACCGGGAGCGCGTCGGGCGTCGTGCTCACGCGACCGGTGCGCTACGCAGCAGCTCGGCGGCGTAGAGGACGGACTGGACGATGTTGTGGTAGCCGGTGCAGCGGCAGATGTTGCCGCTCAGGCGCTCCCGGATCTCGTTCTCGTCGGGGTCCGGGTTCTCCGCGAGCAGCTCGTGCACGCTGAGCAGGAAGCCCGGCGTGCAGAAGCCGCACTGCAGCCCGTGCTTCTCGGCGAACGCCTCCTGGATCGGGTGCAGCGGCCCGTCCGCGGGCGCGAGCCCCTCGACCGTCGTCAGCTCATGGCCCTCCGCCTGCACGGCGAGCATCAGGCAGGAGCGCGCGCTTCGGCCGTCCACGAGGATCGTGCACGCGCCGCACACGCCGTGTTCGCAGCCGAGGTGGGTCCCCGTCAGGCCGAGCTCGTCCCGGAGGAAGTCCGCGAGCGTCGTCCGTGGCTCGGCGCTGCCGCGCCGGTCTTCGCCGTTGACCCGGAGGGCGAGCTCACGCCGCTCCCGCATGCGCTCCTCCGCCCGCGCGCTCGACCGCGGCCGTCACGGCGCGACGCGTCAGCACGGTCGCGAGATGACGCCGGTAGTCCGCCGACGCGTGGATGTCGCCGGTCGGCTCGATCTCCCCCGCGACCGCCTCGGCCGCCTCGGCGACGGCCTCCTCGTCGGGGATGCGGCCGCGCAGTGCCGCCTCGGCCCCGGACGCCCGCACCGGGCGGTCGCCGACGCCGATCAGTCCCAGCCGCACGTCGGACGCGGTGCCGTCCGCGGTGAGCGTGACGTGCGCGCCGACGCCCGCGAGCGCGAAGTCGCCGTGCCGCCGCGCCAGCTCGAGGAACGCGGAGCCCGAGCGCCCGTTCGGGAGCGGCACGCGGATCCGCGTCAGCACCTCGTCCGGCTCCAGCGAGGTCGTGAAGTAGGAGACGAAGAACTCCTGTGCGGGAATCGTCCTCGTCCCGCGCTTGCTCGTCGCATCGAGCTCCGCGTCCAGCGCGACCGCGAGCGCGGGCCACTCGGCGGCCGGGTCGGCGTGCACGAGGCTGCCGCCGACCGTGCCGCGGTTGCGAATCGCCACGTGCCCGATGTGCGCGATCGCCTCGACGATCATCCGGCACCGCTCCGCGAGCCCGGGCAGCCGCTCGACCGTGCGCTCCCGGGCCGTCGCGCCGAGCACGAGCGTGCCGTCCTCGAGCGCGGCCCCGTCCAGCCCGTCGACGCCATTCAGGTCGACGAGGACGCTCGGCCAGGCCAGCCGGAACGCCAGCAGGGGGACGAGGCTCTGGCCGCCCGCGAGCAGCTTCGCCTCGTCCCCGTGCTCGGCCAGAGCGTCGAGGGCTTCCTCGACGCTCGTGGCCGCGACGTACCCGAAGGGCGGTGGCTTCACCCGCGCCTCAATCCTGGCGGGTGCGTTGCCACGCCTCGCCGAAGAGCTCGTCCAGGTCGACCTTGTCCACCCCCGGCGTGAACAGCTCGGGCTGGTAGTTCGCCTTGCGCGTCGCGTCGATGCCCACCTTCGTGACGAGGTGCGACCCGCCTGCGGGATCGTACGACGCCGGGTCGAGCGGGCTCCCCCGCGAGTACGTGACCTGGAACGCGTCGTAGTCCCAGCGGACTCGGGTCGCGATCGCGTGCCAGACCTCCGAGTCGTTCGTGATGTCCACGTCCTCGTCGACGACGACGACGTACTTCAGGAACGGGTCGGCGGTGAAGGCTGCCATCGCGGCGTTCTTCGGATCGCCCTCGATCAGCTTCTCCATCTGCACGTAGCAGATGAAGCGCGACCGGCCCGACGGCGGGACGTACACCGCGCGGACGCCGCCGCTCGCGATGCGGCACGTCTTGTAGATCTGGCTGTTCCGCGTCACGCCGGACAGGTTGAGGTTGTCGCGATGCCCGACGAACGAGCTGTGGTAGACGGCGTTCTTCCGCATCGTGATCGCCTTCACGTACACGACCGGATTGTTGCGCTCCGGCCCGTACGTGCCCGGATACTCGCCGAACGGCGCCTCCGGCTCGCGCTCGGTCGGGTGGATCTCGCACTCGAGCACGATCTCCGCGTGCGCCGGCACCTCGACGTCGATCGTCTCGCACTTCACCATCTCGAGCGGCTCGCCGATGATGCCGCCGGCGACCGAGAACTCGTCGACGTCGATGCCGGTGAAGCTGAGGCAGCCGAGCTCGACGGCGGGATGGATGCCCGTGAAGACGGCCATCTCGGTCGGGCGGCCCGCCTTGATGTTCTTCTTCATGATGTAGTTCCCGTGCGCCGTCTCTGAGATCTGGATGCCGAACTTGTTCGGCCCCTTGACCTGGAGGCGGTAGATGCCGACGTTGGGCACGCCGGTCTCCGGGTCCTTCATCGTGTCGTAGCCGAGCGTGATGTAGCGGCCCTGCCACGCCTCGTAGCCGGGGTCGACCTGGCCCGAGTCGAGCTCGTGGTACTTGAGCGTCGGCAGCTTCGTGACGTCGACGTCGTCCCCCGTGATGATGATCTCCTTGCACGGCGCCTGCGCGTTGTCCACGAGCACCGGCGCAATCGGGTTCTCCTCGCGCCGCATGTACTCGAGCACGAAGTCGCGGGGCGTCGCGTCGAACGGCAACCCGAGCGCGAGCGCGAGCCGCGGGAAGCTCGCGTGCACGTTCGTGACGACCGGCATGTTCGAGCCCTTGATGTTCTCGAAGATCACGACCGGGTAGCGCCGCTGGTTCTCGAGCGCCCACAGGATCGCGGTGGCCTCGAAGACCGGATCGACCTCGCGCGAGATCCGCAGGACCTCGTCGGGGTAGTTCTCCTCGAGGTACCGCAGGAAGGACTGCAGATCCTGCTGCGTCTCCGTCCTTGTCGTTACCGCCATAGCGCTCCTTTCACCGGGCGAGAGAACTGTCTTAACGTCGTACTATCTCAGGTACCGCGACGCGTTGCAACCCCGCGAGCGTGCGGACGGACTCGGGCGTGAGCGGCGTCCGGCGGACGACGGCGCCGCGCTCCGCGAGCGCGTCCTCGACGGCGTTCGCGAGCACGGCCGGCGGCGCGATCGCCCCGCCCTCGCCCACGCCGCGCAGGCCGAGCGGATTGAGCGGCGACGGCGTCTCGTGGCTCTCGAGCAGCACCTCGGGCACGTCGGCCGCCGTCGGCAGCAGGTAGTCAGCGAGCGTGCCGGTCAGCAGCTGCCCGTCCTCGTCGCCGGATCTCCTCGAGGAGCGCGCCGCCGATGCCCTGCGCGATGCCGCCCCGCACCTGGCCCTCGACGATCAGCGGGTTGATCTCGCGGCCGCAGTCGTGGACGGCGGCGTAGCGGAGGATCTCCACCTCGCCCGTTTCCTCGTCGACGGCGACGATGGCGGCGTGCGCCCCGGCCGACCACGTCACGGTCGGCGGCTCGAAGTACACCGTCTCGACGAGCGGCGCCGCCTCGCCTGCCTGGAGCCGGGCGCGGACGCGGCCCGCCGCCTCGGCGACGGCGTTGCCGGCGACGACGGCGCTGCGGCTGGCCACGGTGCCCCACCCCTTCTCCAGCCCCTCCGTGTCGCCGCCGGTCACGTCGACGACGTCCGGGTCGACGCCGAGCGCGTCCGCGCAGACCTGCGCAAAGACCGTCTGGTGGCCCTGCCCCGAAGAGCAGGCGCCGGTCCGCACCTCGACGCGGCCGTCGGCGCGCAACTCGACGCGCGCGCCCTCGAACGGCCCGATCCCCGTCCCTTCGATGTAGAACGCGAGCCCCCGGCCGATCAGGCGCCCTGCCTCGTCCTCGCGGTCGACGCGGTCCCAGCCGACGAGCTCGGCGGCGCGCTGCACGAGCTCCGGATATGCGCCGTCGTCGAGGACGAGGGGCACCCCGTCGCGGTACAGGATCCCGGCGTCGTACGGCATCTCGTCGGGCCGCACGAGATTGCGCAGACGCAGCTCGAGCGGGTCGATGCCGAGCCGCCGCGCGCCGATGTCGAGCGCGCGCTCGACCGCGAACACCGCTTCCGGCCGGCCGGCGCCGCGATACGGCGCGGTCGGGACCTTCGTCGTGATGATCCCCTCTGCGCGTGCCTCGAAGCTCTCCACGCGGTACGGCCCCATCAGGTGCGCGATCGTGTTGTAGGGGATGACGAGGCCGAGCGGGTTGTAGGCCCCGGTGTCGACGAGGATGTGGTCGCGCAGGGCGACGATCCGCCCCTCCTCGTCCAGCCCGAGCTCCAGCTCGTGCACCTGCTCGCGGGCGTGGATCGCGCTCTGCATGTGCTCGAGCCGGTCCTCGACCCATTTCAGCGGCCGTGCGAGCCGGATCGCCCCGAGCGCGACGAGCAGGTCCTCCGGGTAGAGGACTCCCTTCCCGCCGAAGCCGCCGCCGACGTCGGGCGCGACCACGCGCACCGAATCGATCGGCAGCCCGGACACGCGGCTGACCGCGCGCCGCAGTGGATGCGAGTTCTGCGTCGACGACCAGAGCGTCAGCGCACCGCTCTCCGGGTCGTGGACGGCGAGCGCGCCGCGCGTCTCGATCGGCAGCGGCGCCTGCCGCTGCACCTCGAACCGCTCGCGCACGACGACGGCCGCGTCGCGGATCGCGGCGGCGGCGTCGCCCTTCTCGACGACGAAGCGCACCGCGACGTTGTCGTCCCAGCCGTCGTGGACGACCGGCGCCCCGGCCGCGAGAGCCTGGTCGAGGGTGGCGACCGGCTCGAGCGGCTCGTAGTCGACGAGGACGAGCTCGGCCGCGTCCTCCGCGGCGTAGCGGCTGTCCGCGACGACCATCGCGACCGCCTGGCCGACGTAGAGCGCGCGCTCGGCGAGGAGCGGCGGATGGCACGGCCGCAGCTCGGGACGCAGGACGTCCACGAGCTTCTCCGGCGGCGTGTCCCACAGGAAGGGCGGCAGCGGCCCGGAGGGCACGTCCGCGGCGGTCAGCACCGCGAACACGCCGGGGGCCCGGCGCGCGGCGTCCGCGTCGATGCCGTGGATCAGCGCGTGCGCGTACGGGCTGCGGACGAAGACGACGTGCGCCTGGCCGGGGACGTCGAGGTCGGCCAGAAAGCGGCCACGGCCGCGGAGCAGGCGGTCGTCCTCCCTGCGACGGAGCGGCCGACCGATCCAGTCCGGAGCCACGCTGGAATCTTAACGTCAAGACGATTAGGTTTCCACCGTGGAACCCGGCATCCGGCTCGACGGCTCGGTGGCGCTCGTCACCGGCGCCAGCCGCGGCATCGGCCGCGCCATCGCGCTCGACCTCGCCGAGGCCGGCTGTGCGGTGGTCGCGGCGGCCCGGTCGGCGGACGCGCTCGCGGACGTCGCGGCCGAGATCGAGTCGCGCGGCGGCTCCGCGCTCCCGCTCGAGGCCGACCTCGCGGCGGTCGATTCGCTCGCCGGCGTGGCGCAGCGCGCGTTCGACTGGCGGGGACGGGTCGACGTGCTCGTCAACGCGGCCGGCGTGATCGTCCGCAGCGGGCCGCTCGAGGTGACGCCGGAGGACTGGGACGCCGTCTTCGACGTCAACGTCCGCGGCACGTTCTTCCTCACGCGTGAGATCGGACGCCGGATGCTCGAGGCGGGCGGCGGCTCGATCGTCACGATCACCTCACTCGCCGGCGAGGTGCCGACGCGTGCGGCGCTCGGCTACCAGGCGAGCAAGGCGGCGCTGATCCAGCTGACCCGCGCGCTCGCCGTGCAGTGGGCCCCGACGGTGCGCGTGAACGCGGTCGCGCCCGGGTACGTCCGCACCGACCTGAACACCGCGTGGCTCGCCGACGAGGAGCATCTCGGCTACGTCCTCGCCAACACGCCGCTCGGCCGCGTCGGCGAGCCGCCCGACGTCGCCGCGGCCGTCCGCTTCCTCGCCTCGCCCGCCGCCGCCTACGTGACGGGGCAGAACCTCAGAGTCGACGGCGGCTGGAGCGTCCGTTGACGGAGCCGTTCATCGGGCGCGCGGGCGCGGGCGGCTCGTCGTCCTCGAACTCGATCAGGAGGCGGCGCAGCAGGTGTGCGAGTTGCCGCTGCTCGTCCTCGTCGAGGGCCGAGAGCAGCCGCCGCTCGTTCTCGTAGTGTGGCCCGACGACGCGCTCGATCAGCCGCTTGCCCTTCTTCGTCAGCGCGACGAGCATGCTGCGGCCGTCCTCGGAGTCCGGAACGCGGTCGATGTAGCCGAGGGCGGCGAGGCGCTCGAGCCGGTTGGTCATGGCGCCGGAGGAGATGAGGAGTGAGTTGTAGAGCTGTGTCGGCGAGAGGCAGTACGGCTCGCCGGCGCGGCGGAG
>Ga0207661_10000998_pt1 | contig 18682 bp, 11 predicted proteins | sample KBSC713LmetaG_FD_184337 | JGI IMG/M metagenome (GOLD analysis project Ga0207661, IMG submission 184337) | Corn rhizosphere microbial communities from Kellogg Biological Station, Michigan, USA - KBS C7.1-3L metaG (SPAdes) (version 2) | ecosystem: Host-associated > Plants > Roots > Rhizosphere ...
CTGGGCGGTGGGCTCGACGGCGGTGGGCTCGACGGCGGTGGGCTGGATGGCGGTGGGCTGGTCGGCGGCGCGGAGGTGGTCGGTGGCACCGAGGTCGGGGTGCCGCCCGGGCCGGACAGCGAGAAGTCGTCGGCGGCGTAAGCGCCCTGGCCATACCAGCCGTGGACATAGACGATCGCGCTGGTCTGGGCCGTGCCGGCGGTGAACGAGAACGACAGCTTGCTGTAGGCGCCGCCGGTGCCGGGCGTCCAGGTGCTCGCCTCGGTCCCGCCGGTTGCCCCGATGAAAACATACGAGCCGTTCACGAAGGCCGAGAAGGTGTAGGCGGTGTTCGGCTGCACGCTGACCGTCTGCTCGCACCGGGCGGTGTCGGCGCCGGCGTTGCCGAGCAGCGCCTTGGTGCCGGTGTGCGGGGCGCCGCCGACGCTGTCGCTCGCGTCGCACCGCCAGCCGCTGAGCGTGCCGGTCTCGAAGCCGGGGTTGGTCAAGAGCTCGGCCGCCGAGGCCGGCAGGGCCACGCCGACCCCGAAGGTCAAGACGGCCGCGCCGACGCCGGCCAGCAGGGCGATGCTGCGGTTGCGCATGGCGGCTCCTGGGAGGGGTTGACCGCGGTCAACGTCTACGGCTCAGAAAACCTGACCGTTTCGTCAATGTCAAGGTTTGTTAACTGTTTCCCTCGGATAACTCGCGCGCGATCACGCAGCGCCCTCAGGTACGCTGGATGCATAGGCGTTGACCCGGCCATCACCGGTGAGCCTCCGGAAGAACGGGACGGTCCCTCAGCGGTCGCCCTCAGTAGAACCGGACGGGTTCGGCCCGTTACAGCCGGCCAACGAGCGGTCGCCCGACCCCCGGGCGGCAAGCGGGGTGGTACCGCGGATCGTGAAAGCGATTCGTCCCCGCGTGGAGTCTGTGATCGACACATGACACGCGCGAGGAGAGAGCGACCACCGATGGCCTATCCGATGCACCGCACCGAGGGCGCGGGAGTTCCCGCGAGCCCGAGCCTGCCCGCGGTCGAGCGGGAGGTGCTCGAGCACTGGGCGCAGGACAATACGTTCGAGGCGTCGGTCGACCAGCGCCCAGCCGGGGTGAATGGGGACAACGAGTTCGTCTTCTACGATGGCCCACCGTTCGCCAACGGCCTGCCACACTACGGCCACTTGTTCACCGGCTACGTCAAAGACGTGGTGCCGCGCTACCAGACCATGCGCGGGCGCCGCGTCGAGCGCCGGTTCGGCTGGGACTGCCACGGCCTGCCGGCCGAGGTCGAGGCCGAGAAGCAGCTCGGCATAACGACCAAGGCCGAGATCGTCGCCCTCGGCGTCGACAAATTCAACGCGGCCACGCGCGAGTCGGTCCTGCGCTACACCAACGAGTGGGAGCGCTACGTCACTCGGCAGGCGCGCTGGGTCGACTTCGCCAACGACTACAAGACGCTTGACCTGAGCTACATGGAAAGCGTCATGTGGGCGTTCAAGACGCTGCACGACAAGGGGCTGATCTACGAGGGCTTCCGCGTGCTCGCCTACTGCTGGCGCTGCGAAACCCCGCTGTCCAACACCGAGCTGCGGATGGACGAGGACGTCTACCGCGAGCGGCAGGACCCGGCGCTGACCGTGTGGTTCGAGCTTGAGCCGCGTGACACGGTGACGCGTCCGGCCGACGGCCCGGTGCGGATCATGGCGTGGACGACTACGCCGTGGACGCTGCCGTCCAACCTAGCCGTCGCGGTCGGACCGGACGTCGAATACGACGTCTACCTCGACGCCGACGGGCACCACTACGTGCTCGCCGCGGCTCGCGCCGGAGCCTACGAGAAGGAGCTCGCCAGCGCGTCCAAAGTGGACACCGTGCTCGGCCGCGACCTGGTCGGCCGGCGCTACGCGCCGCTGTTCGACTTCCTGGCCGACACGCCCAACGCCTTCCAGGTGCTGGGGGCCGATTTCGTGTCCACTGAGGACGGCACCGGCGTCGTTCACATGGCGCCCGCGTTCGGCGAGGACGACCAGAATGCGTGCCAGGCGGTCGGCATCCCGACGGTGGTGACGGTCGACGAGCACACGCGGTTCACCGGGCTGGTCCCGCCCTACGAGGGATTGCAGGTCTTCGAGGCCAACAAGCCGGTCGTTCGCGACCTGAAGGCGGCCGGGCGGGTCGTGCGGCATGACTCCTACTCGCACTCCTACCCGCACTGCTGGCGCTGCCAGACCCCACTGGTCTACAAGGCGGTGTCGTCCTGGTTCGTGTCGGTCGTTTCGTTCAAGGACCGGATGGTCGAGCTCAACCAGCAGATCACCTGGTCGCCCGAGCACGTCAAGGAGGGCTCGTTCGGCAAGTGGCTGGCCAACGCCCGCGACTGGTCGATCAGCCGCAACCGGTTCTGGGGCTCGCCGATCCCGGTGTGGAAGTCCGACGACCCGCAATACCCGCGCATGGACGTCTACGGCTCGCTCGACCAGCTCGAGCGGGACTTCGGCGTGCGCCCGACCGACCTGCACCGGCCCGAGATCGACAACCTGACGCGGCCCAACCCCGACGACCCGACCGGCAAGTCGACCATGCGGCGGGTTCCGGAGGTGCTGGACTGCTGGTTCGAGTCGGGCTCGATGCCGTTCGCGCAGGTGCACTACCCGTTCGAAAACGCGGAGTGGTTCGAGCACCACTACCCGGGCGACTTCATCGTCGAATACATCGGGCAGACGCGCGGCTGGTTCTACACCATGCACGTGCTGGCGACGGCGCTGTTCGACCGGCCGGCGTTCCGCAGCTGTGTCAGCCACGGGATCCTGCTCGGCGAAGACGGCCGGAAGATGTCCAAGAGCCTGCAGAACTACCCGGACGTCTACCGGATCTTCGACGAATACGGCTCCGACGCCATGCGTTGGTTCCTGATGTCGTCTCCAGTGCTGCGCGGTGGCGACATGCCGGTCACCGAGACGGCGATCCGGGAGGCGGTGCGGCACGTCCTGCTACCGCTGTGGAACGTGTGGTACTTCTTCACGCTCTACGCCAACGCGGACGGCTACGTCGCCACGCGGCGGACCGACTCGACCCACCTGCTGGACCGCTACCTGCTGGCCAAGACGCGCGAGCTGGTGTCGGCCACGCAGGCCCAGCTCGACGTCTACGACGTCTCCGGGGCCTGCGCGACCGTGCGGTCCTACCTGGACGCGCTGACCAACTGGTACGTGCGGCGCTCGCGCGACCGGTTCTGGTCGGGCGACCGGGACGCCTTCGACACGCTCTACACGGTGCTGGAGACGATGGCCCGCGTGGTCGCGCCGCTCGCGCCGATGGTGAGCGAGGAGATCTGGCGCGGCCTGACCGGCGGCCGTTCGGTGCACCTGACCGACTGGCCGGACGCCGAGGAGTTCCCGGCCGACCACGAGCTGGTGGCCAACATGGACGCCGTCCGCGACGTCTGCTCGGCGGCGCTGTCCGTGCGCAAGGCTCGGGGCCTGCGCGTGCGGCTGCCGTTGCCGCGGCTGACCGTGGCGACCTCGACGGCGGCCGCGCTCGAGCCGTTCGGTGACCTGGTGGCGGACGAGGTCAACGTCAAGGCGGTGGACTTCACCACCGACGTGGCCGCGCACTGCGAGCGGGTGCTGACTCTGGTCCCGCGCGCGCTCGGACCCCGCCTCGGTGGTCAGGTCCAGCAGGTCATCAAGGCGGTCAAGGCGGGCGACTGGTCGACCTCCGACGGCGACGTCGTGGCCGGCGGGGTGCAGCTGCTCGACGGCGAATACGACCTGCGGTTGGTCGCGGCCGACGCCGAGCACTCAGCGCCACTGCCCGATGGCGACGGCGTGGTCGTGTTCGACGTGGCGGTGACGCCCGAGCTGGCCGCCGAGGGCCTGGCTCGCGACCTGGTCCGGGTCGTGCAGATGGCCCGCCGTGACGCCGGCCTCGACGTGTCGGACCGGGTCACGGTGGCCGTGCAGGCGCCGGCCGACGTGGTCGCGGCGGCCGAGGCCAACCGGGCCTTCGTGGCCGGCGAGACGCTCGCGGAGAGCGTGACGTTTGGCGACGACGCCGCGGTGTCGGCGGTGGGGACCGGCTTCACCGGCGAGGTCGGCGAAGGCGTCCCCGTGCGGGTGGCCGTCGCGAAGATCTAGCGCCCGTTTCAAAGGGGTCCAACCGAGAGCGGCCGAGCCGGGCTACGTGAACGCGTGCCGGGCTCGGTCGTACTCGCCCGGAGGCATGATCACGACCATCGTCAGGTCGACCGTCTCCGAGCCCTCGTTGCGATACTCGTGCGGCCGATCCCCGCGGAAGTCGATCGTTTCTCCCGCCCGTACCAGATAAAGGGTTTGCTCGACACGCACCGTCAGGGCGCCGGTCAGCACGTGCATCAGCTCCCGCGTGCTGGGCGCGTGGTCCTCGGCCGATCGTTGCTCGCCGGGCTGCAGCCGCCACCGCCACAGCTCGACGAACGCCGGGTCGTTGACGCCGCGCAGGAGGTGGGCGGTGCCGCCGGACTGGCCGTGCCACAGCGCGGGCGGCTCGTCGGCGCCGATCACGCGGACGACCGGCTCGGCCGGCGCCTCGATCAGCCGGCCGATGCTCACCCCGAACGCCTCGGCCAAGCGGCACAGCGTGCCGATGCTCGGGTTGGTCCGCGCGCCCTCGATCTGCACGACCATGCCCTTGCTCACCCCGGAGCGGCTGGCCAACTCGTCCAGCGACCAGCCGCGGACCTGGCGAAGCCCGCGGACCTGCCCGGCGATCGAGGCGGCGACCGCATCGATGTCCGTCGCACGGCCGGTCAATATATTTTCCTTTCCGGTCATTATTGTGCTACGACTGTATCGTGCTCGCGATCGTCCTCGCCGCCGTCTCCGGCCTGATCTGGGGCGCCGGCGACTTCTCCGGTGGCAAGGCTACGCAGCGGATGCCCGCGCTGGCGTCGGTCGCCCTGTCGAAGGCGGCCGCGCTGCCGGTGCTCGCGCTGTACCTCGTGCTGATCCCCGGTACGCCGACGTTCGCGTCGCTCGGCTGGGGCGCGCTGGCCGGCCTGTTCGGAGGCGCCGCATTGGTCGTGTTCTACCGCGCGCTGTCCGCGGGAGCGATGGCCGTCGTCGCGCCCGTGTCCGCGGTGACCGCCGCGCTCGTCCCGCTGGTGATCGGCCTGATCATCGAGGCCACGCCGGGTCCGCTCGCACTCGTCGGCGCCGGCTGCGCGATCGTGGCGATCGCCCTGGTCAGCATGGCTCCGCACAGCGAAGCCCCGGTGGCCGCGACCAAAAAGCTGGTGTTTTTCGCCCTGATCGCCGGAGCCGGGTTCGGGCTGTTCTTCGTGTTCTTGAACCGGGCAGGGGACGCAGCCGGCGGCCATGGCGGCCTCTGGCCGGTGCTCGGCGCGCAACTCGCCGCGCTGGTGCTCTGTGGCGGCCTGGCGAGCCGGGTCAAGGCGGCCCGCCAAATGCCGCGCGGCATCGTCATCGTCTGGGTGATCATCGCCGGCGTGTTCGACATGACCGCCAACGCGCTGTATCTGCTGGCCGCCCGGGACGGACTGCTGAGCATCGTGGCGCCGATCTCGTCGCTCTACCCGATCAGCACCGTCATCCTGGCCATGCTCATCGACCGCGAGCGCATGCGCCCGGTCCAACTGGCCGGCCTGGGTCTCGCCGCCACCGCACTTGTACTGGTCGCATCTTGAACGGCAACCGTTAAGGTTGCGGCGTGTCCACCCTGTACGCGGTCGGCAAGGTGACGCTGTCACCGGTCGTGCGCCTGCTCTGGCGCCCGAAGGTGCTCGGCCGCGACAACGTGCCGCGGCGCGGACCGGCCATCCTCGCCGGCAACCACCTGGCGGTCATCGACTCGGTGATCCTGCCGTCCGTGTTGAGCAGGAACGTCTACTTCATGGCCAAAGACCAATATTTCATTGGTACTGGCCCGCGCGGCGCCCTCATCCGCAACATCATGTACGGCCTGAACCAGATCCCGGTCGACCGCTCGGGCGGCCGTAAGAGCCTGATGGCGCTCGATTCGGCGCTGCCGGTCCTGCGTGACGGGAACCTCCTGGGCATCTACCCGGAGGGCACCAGATCGCCCGACGGCCGCCTGTACCGGGGCCGGCCCGGAGTGGCCAGGCTGGCCCTGGACGCGCCGGCGCCGATCATCCCGATCGGCCTCATCGGCACCGACAAGATCCAGCCGATCGGCACCCGGATCCCGCGGGTCGGCCACACCGTGGAGGTGCGCATCGGCGAGCCGCTCGACCTCGAGCCGTGGCGCGGTGGCGAGGTCGACAGCCGGGGACTGCGCGAGATCACGCGCATGCTGATGGCCGCGATCGCCGCCCTGACCGGCCAGGAGATCGTCAACCGCTACGCGCCCCGCCGCACGACCGACGAGGCCTAGCGCGACGTCGCCGCGACCGCGCCGACCACGACGGTTGCGATCGCGACGAGGGCGAGCGGCGGCAGCAGCACGTGCAGCAGGGCGAGCACCATCAGCACGACCAGCACGCCGACCGCGGCGAGCCGGGTGACCGGGAGCGTGTCGAACACCGCGAACTTGAAGAGCGTGTGCCCGGCGAGGTAGAGCGCCGGCCCGCCGAGGACGGTCAGCGTCGTGGCCACCGACGAGTGGCCGGTCGGATGGGTGATCACCAGTTCGTCGCCGACCGCTGAGATGATGATCCCGCCGACGAGGAGCAGGTGGAGATAGGTGTACGCGGAGCGCGCCAGTCGGCCGGGCTGGTCGTCGGCGCCGATCCGCGCAGCCGCCGCTTCGGCTCCCCGGTCGAAGTAGATCCACCACAACCCGACGGACAGGGCGAACGCCAGTACAAAGGCAGCCACCGACGCGAAATGGAACGGTTGATCGCCGAAGGTCGCGCCGGTCACGAGGATCGACTCGCCGAGCGCGATCATCACGAAGAGCTGCGATCGCTCGGCCATGTGCCCGCCGTCGATGTTCCAGTCGGCGACGGTCGACCGGCCGAGGCCGGGCGTGGGGTACCGGAGCGCGGGCGCGGCGTAGTCCACCAGTACCGCTAAAAACCACAGCAACGCCCGGGTGCCGTGGTCGGCGAACCCGCCGGCGATCCACAGGGCGGCGGCCGGCAGCGACCAGGCGAAGACCCGTTGCAGGTTGATGCGCAGGTTGGCGTCACCGCGCTGGCTGAACGCCGCGAACGCGTTGCGGCCGACCTGCAGCACGGTGTAGGACACGGCGAACGCGAGCCCGTGCTCGTCGAACGCGTGCGGCAGGGTCGCCGACATGAACAGGCTGGCCAGCATGGCCCCGACCAGCACGAGCCGGACCGTTCGCTGATCCGGGTGGAACCAGTTGCAGAACCAGGTCGTATACATCCACGCCCACCACACCGCGAAGAGCAGCAGCGTCGTCTGCAGCGCGCCGGCGACGGTGAGATGGCCGAGTAGCAGGTGGGACAGTTGCGTGACCGCGAAGACATAGACGAGGTCGAAGAACAGCTCGACGAACGTCACCCGCTGGTGGCCCCGATGCGGGCGCAACACGCCGGTCATGCCGACAGCCTAGGTCGTCAGCCCCGCTGGATGATCGCCGCGCGGATCTCTTGCAACATCGGCGAGCTCGCCTCGATCGACCGGCCGGAGAATATGCCGACGCCGACGCTGCCGTGATCGGTCCACGCGCACATCGAGATCGAGCGCCCGTCGAGGCGGCCGGTGCCGCAGCGTTCCTGGCCGCCGAGCGGACCGGCGTCGACCTTGTGGACGTCGGTCAGCTGCAGCTCGCCGGTCAGCTCGGTCATGCTCGTGTCGATCGCCTTCTTGGGGTCGGTGACCAGGCGCGTGGTGCCGAAGACGGTCACGCGGCGTTTGTTCGTGTCGCGGTACACGATGCTGAACCGCGCCTCATCGATCTGCTCGGTGTCGATCGCCCCGCGCAGCCGGCTGACGACCTTGTCGGCGTTGGCGTCGTCGACCGCGGTCAGCCCGGCCACCGCGGCGTCGGTCGCGGCTGTCGCCGGGTACTGGTCGTAGATCTGCTTCGACCACAGGAAGGCCCCGCCGCAACAGCCGCCGCACAAGAGCACCATCGTCAGCAGCACCCAGGGCCATTTACGGGTTTTTTTCCGGTACTGGTACCCGGGTGGCGGGTATCGGGGCGGGTGCCGCGGCGGGTATCGGGGCGGAGGTTGCCGCTTCGGCGGCGGTGGCCCGTATTTCGGTGGGTAGACCGGCACCGGAACCGGCACGTAGCGGATCTCCGGCGGAGGCGGCACCCGCTCGTCGATCGGCAGGTCGAGCGTGTCCTCAAGACGGCGTGCCGGAAGCGCGGCCGTGCCGATCCACTTGGCCGGCTGCCGCAGCGTGGGCTCCTCCTCAGAGGCGTCCGGGGTGGACACGGTTTCCACGGTAGAAGAAGTCGTCAACGGGACTTCACCCCTGGCGATGCAGTTCGGCCGCACTACGGCTACGTTTCGAACGTGCTTGGTGTTCCGGATCACGTCACGGCACTCCTCTTTGACCTCGACGGAGTGCTGACGCCCACGGCGAAGCTGCATAACGCGGCGTGGACGGAGATGTTCAACGCGTACTTGAAGGAGCGGGGCGAGCCGTTCGTGCCGTTCGACCCGGCCGGCGACTACAACGACTATGTGGACGGCAAGCCGCGGGAGGACGGGGTGCGTGACTTCCTCGCCTCGCGGCACATCTCGCTGCCCGAGGGGCAGCCGGACGACCCGCCGACCGCCGAGACGGTCCGCGGCCTGGGCAATCGCAAGAATGTGATCTTGCTTCAGCGCATTCGCGAGGGTGGCCTGAAGCCGTATCCCGGCTCGGTGCGCTACCTGCAGGCGGCGACCGGCGCCGGGCTGCGCCGCGCGGTCGTCTCGTCGAGTGCCAACACCAAAGAGGTCGTCGAGTCGACCGGGCTGGCCGCCTACCTGGAGGCCCGCGTCGACGGGGTGACCATCGCCGAGCGGCATCTGAACGGCAAGCCGGCCCCGGACACGTTCCTCATGGCCGCCCAAGAGTTGGGCGTGCCGGCCACGCAGGCCGCGGTCTTCGAGGACGCGCTGGCCGGGGTCGAGGCCGGCAAGGCCGGCGGCTTCGGGTTCGTCGTCGGGATCAACCGCCTCGGCCCGGATCACGCCGAGGACCTGCGCAAACGTGGCGCCGACGTGGTGGTCGCGGACCTGCAGGAGCTGCTGTGAACGTTGCGCCGCGCCATACGGCGTCTGGACCTCAGGCCGCGCTTGCGCGGAATCCTCGGAACACGGCGATTCAGGCGTGGTGCAACGCGACCAAGGAGGCGCTGTGATCAAAGAACGGCCGTATCCAGTTGAGCCGTGGCAGCTGCGCGAGACGCGGCTCGACCTGGACCTGCTCGCCCAGAGCGAGTCCCTCTTCGCGCTGTCCAACGGGCACATCGGCGTCCGCGGCAACCTTGACGAGGGCGAGCCGAACAACCTCCCCGGCACCTATTTGAATTCCGTGTACGAGCTGCGCCCGCTCCCGTACGCCGAAGCCGGCTACGGCTTCCCCGAGTCGGGTCAGACGGTGGTCAATGTCACAAATGGCAAGGTCATCCGGCTCCTGGTCGATGACGAGCCGTTCGACATGCGGTACGGCGAGCTGCACAACCACGAGCGGATCCTCGACCTGCGCAGCGGGCTTCTGCACCGGCGGGTCGAGTGGTCGTCGCCGGCCGGCCAGCGGATCGAGGTGCGCTCGACCCGCCTGGTCTCCTTCGACCAGCGCTCGGTGATGGCCATCCGCTACGAGGTCACGCCGATCAACGCGCCGGCCCGGATCATCCTGCAGTCCGACCTGGTCGCCAACGAGGACATGCCGGTACCGAGCGCCGACCCGCGCGTGTCGGCCGCGTTGAACCGGCCGCTGGAAGCCGAGGAGCACCGCGTCTCCGAGGTCGGTGCGCACCTCATCCACCACACGCGGGCCAGCCAGCTGCGCATCGGCGCGGCCATGCACCACGACATCGACGCCCCGGTCCAGTACCGGGTGCACCTCAACGCCGAGCCGGACTGGGCCCGGACCGGCATTGCCTGCCAGCTCGGGGCCGGGCAGACGCTGACGGTCGTGAAGTACGTGGCCTACGGGTGGTCCAGCCGCCGTTCGCTGCAGGCGATCCGGGACCAGGTCGACGGCGCCGTCGCCGGAGCGCGGCTGGCCGGTTGGGACGGGCTCGTCGACGCGCAGCGCAAGTACCTCGACACATTCTGGCGAACGGCCGACGTCGAGGTCGACGGGGACGCCGAGGTGCAGCAGGCGGTGCGGTTCGCACTCTTCCACGTGCTGCAGTCCGGAGCCCGAGCCGAGCGCCGGCCGATCCCGGCCAAGGGGCTCACCGGCCCCGGGTACGACGGGCATGTCTTCTGGGACACGGAGTTGTTCGTGCTGCCGGTGCTCACGTACACGCAGCCGGACGCCGCGCGCGACGTCGTGTACTGGCGGCACGCGACCCTGGACATGGCCCGTCAGCGGGCGGCCGACCTCGGGCTCCAGGGCGCCGCGTTCCCGTGGCGGACAATCCGCGGTCAGGAGTGCTCGGCGTACTGGCCGGCCGGCACCGCCGCGTTCCACGTCAACGCCGACATCGCGGCGGCCGCGGTGCGCTACATCCAGGCGACCGGGAACACCGACTTCGAGCGCGCGGTCGGGCTGGAGATCCTCGTCGAGACGGCTCGGCTGTGGCGGTCGCTCGGCCATCACGACCGGCACGGCCAGTTCCACATCGACGGGGTGACCGGGCCCGACGAGTACACGGCGGTCCAGCCGGACAACATCTACACGAATCTCATGGCCCAGTCGAACCTGCTGGAGGCGGCCAACGCGGTTGAGCGGCATCCCGATCGGGCGCACCTGCTCGGGGTGAACGACGAAGAGGTGGCGGCTTGGCGGGACGCGGCCCACGCCGTGTACCTGCCGTATGACCGGGAACTCGGCATCCACCAGCAGTCGGCCGGCTTCACCCGGCTTCAGGAATGGGACTTCGACAAGACCCCGGCCACGCATTACCCGCTGCTGCTGCACTACCCGTACTTCGACCTGTACCGCAAGCAGGTGATCAAGCAGTCCGACCTGGTACTGGCGATGCACTGGCGAGGCGACGCGTTCAGCGCCGACCAGAAGCTGCGCAACTTCGCGTACTACGAAGAGCGCACGGTACGCGACTCGTCACTGTCCGCCTGTACGCAGTCGGTGCTGGCGGCCGAGGTCGGCCAGCTCGATCTCGCGTACGACTATCTGGGCGAAGCGGCCCTGATGGACCTGCACGACCTGGAGCACAACACGCGCGATGGGCTGCACATGGCAGCGCTGGCCGGGGCGTGGATCGCGATCGTCTGCGGGCTCGGCGGGATGCGCGACCACGGCGGTGTCCTGTCCTTCGCCCCGCGGCTGCCGAACAAGTTGCACCGGCTGCGGTTCGCGCTGACCTGGAAGGGTGAGGTTCTGGGCATCGAGATCGATGCTCAGCAGGTGCGGTACACGATGGAGCGTGACGGCGGACAGGCGATCGATCTGCTGCACTTCGGCGAGCGGGTGCGGGTCAGCGCCGACAGCGCGGTGACCATGAAGATTCCGCCCCTCGAGCCTTCCAAAATCGCGATACGCCAGCCCTCCGGACGGCAGCCGGGGCGGCGCCACTGAATTTCTTGTCGGTGTGGCTGCGTATCCTCGATGCGTGAGCGTGACGAGCGTCTTTCCCCAACTTGAGCGGCTGCTGCCCAAGGTCAGCAAGCCGATTCAGTATGTCGGTGGTGAGCTCGGCGCGGTCGTCAAGGACTGGGACGCGGCGGCCGTGCGATGGGCGCTGTCCTATCCCGACGCCTATGAGGTGGGCCTGCCCAACCAGGGTGTGCAGATTCTCTACGAGGTGCTCAACGAGCAGCCCGACGTGCTCGCCGAGCGGACCTATGCGGTGTGGCCCGACCTCGAGCGGCTGATGCGGGCCGAGGGCGTGCCCCAGTTCACCGTCGACGCGCACCGGCCGGTGATCGCCTTCGACCTGTTCGGAGTGTCGTTCGCCACCGAGCTCGGCTACACCAACCTGCTGACCATGCTCGACCTGGCCGGCATTCCGCTGTCCGCGGCCGAGCGCGACGACCGGCACCCGATCGTGGTGGCCGGCGGGCACGCCGCCTTCAACCCGGAGCCGATCGCCGACTTCATCGACGCCGCCGTGCTCGGCGACGGCGAGGAGGCCGTGCTCGAGATCACCGGCATCGTCCGGAAGTGGAAGGCTGAGGGCTCACCGGGCGGCCGTGACGAGCTGTTGCTGCGCCTGGCCCGCACCGAGTCGGTCTACGTGCCGCGCTTCTACGACGTCGACTACCTGCCCGACGGGCGCATCCAGCGGGTCGTGCCCAATCGCGCTGACGTGCCGTTCCGCGTGCACAAGCGGACCACCATGGACCTGGATGCCTGGCCCTACCCCAAGAAGCCACTCGTCCCGCTGGCCGAGACCGTGCATGAGCGTTATGCCGTGGAGATTTTCCGCGGGTGCACCCGTGGCTGCCGGTTCTGCCAGGCGGGCATGATCACGCGACCGGTCCGTGAGCGGTCGATCACGACGGTCGGTCAGATGGTGAAGGAGGGGCTGGAGTTCTCCGGCTTCTCCGAGGTGGGCCTGCTCTCGCTGTCGAGCGCCGACCACTCCGAGATCGGCGACATCTGTTCGGGGCTGGCCGACCAATACGACGGGACCAACGTCTCGCTGTCGCTGCCGTCGACGCGGGTCGACGCCTTCAACGTGACGCTCGCCCAGGAGCTGTCGCGCAACGGGCGCCGGACGGGGCTGACGTTTGCGCCCGAGGGCGGCTCGGAGCGGATCCGGCGGGTGATCAACAAGATGGTGTCCGAGGAGGACCTCATCCGCACCGTGGTCACCGCCTATTCCAACGGCTGGCGCCAGGTCAAGCTCTACTTCATGTGTGGGCTGCCCACCGAGACCGACGACGACGTGCTGCAGATCGCCAAGCTCGCCCACGACGTGATCCGGGCCGGTCGGGCCGCGACCGGCTCCAAGGACATCCGCTGCACGGTGTCGATCGGCGGGTTCGTGCCGAAGCCGCACACGCCGTTCCAGTGGGCCGCGATGGACACTCCGGAGACGATCGACGGCCGGCTCAAGGCGCTCAAGGGGGCGATCAACGCCGACCGGTCGCTCGGCCGGGCGATCGGCTACCGCTACCACGACGGCCAACCGTCGCTGATCGAGGGCCTGCTCAGCCGGGGCGACCGGCGGGTTGGGCCGGTCATCCGGCGGGCCTGGGAGAAGGGCGGCCGGTTCGACGGCTGGTCCGAGCACTTCTCGTTCGCCCGGTGGACGGAGGCGGCTTCCGAGGTGCTCCCGTCATACGGCGTGGATCTGGCCTGGTTCACCACCCGCGAGCGCGACGAGCACGAGGTCCTGCCCTGGGACCACCTCGACTCGGGGCTGGACAAGGAGTGGCTCTGGCAGGACTGGCAGGACTCGCTCACCGAGTTCGAGCAGGACGACTGCCGGTGGACGCCGTGCTTCGACTGCGGCGTGTGCCCGAGCATGGACACCCAGATCCAGATCGGCCCGACCGGTCGCAAGTTGCTTCCGCTCACCCCGGTCGGCGGCCTGCGGCAAAGCGGTCCGCGGCAGGGCGTCGGCGGCCCGGAGGCTGGCGTCGGCGGCGTGCGGCATGGCGTCGGCGGCGCGGAGGCTGGGGTCGGAGCGCGGCAGGGCGTCGGCGGTCCGGAGGCTGGCGTCGGAGCGCGGCAGGGCGTCGGCGGTCCGGAGGCTGGCGTCGGAGCGCGCCAGGTCGGCGGCGGTCCGGAGGCTGGCGTCGGAGCGCGGCATGGCTAGGCGCCAGCCCGAGGCCAACCAGGATCCGGTAGTGCAGCGGGTCCGGCTGCGCTACGCCAAGCGAGGGCCGATGCGGTTCACGTCGCACCGGGACTTCGCGCGGGCGTTCGAGCGGGCGCTGCTGCGCGCCAACGTGCCGATCGCCTATTCGCAGGGGTTCAGCCCGCACCCCAAGGTGTCCTATGCCAGCGCCGCCCCGACGGGCGTCGCCAGCGAGGCCGAATACCTCGAGATCGGCCTGCGCCGTGAGGTCGATGTCGAGGAGTTGCGCGGGGCCCTCGACACCGCCCTGTCGCCGGGGCTCGACGTGCTTGCCGCGGTCGAGTCGCCGCTCACCGGGGGCGGCAGCCTGGCCGACCGGATCGATGCGTCGTCCTGGCGGATCGAGCTGCCCGAGGTGACCGGCGAGCAGGCCGAGGCGGCCGTCCGGGCATTCCTGGACGCGTCGGAGATCCTCGTCGAGCGGCTCACCAAGCAGGGTCGGCGCACGTTCGACACGCGGGCCGCAGTCCATCGGCTTTCGGCATCTGCGGCACCTTCCGAGGTCGGCGGCGCACCGTGTGCGATACTTGAACTTGTCGTACGGCAGGTCACCCCGACCGTGCGACCCGATGATGTGCTTTCCGGCCTGCGCGTCGTGGCCGACCTCGAGCCGCCGGTCCCGCCACGGGCCACCCGGCTGGCCCAGGGCGCTTTGACCGTGCAGGACGTGCTCGTCGATCCGCTCGAAGATTCGCTCGAAGCTTCGGCCACAGCGGATCGGCAGCAGGCTGTCATCGGAGCTTCGTCGCGATAGCGCCTGGTGCGATTGGGCGCCTCAGGCACATGGTGAGAGCCATGCGCTAGCTTCGAGGTTGGCAGACTTTCGGCGGATCGTCCGCATATGCGGATACGCCCGTCGGCACAACATAGCGCGGTGATCCTGCGTGGCTGCGTCCTACGCGCCCGGGATCGCCAGAACTGGAGAAACGTCCGCATGTTCGACAATGAGTCGAAGGGCGGCGAACCCACCGGCGAGCAGCCGGTGACCGACGCCCCTACAAGTGAATCCGGCGCCAACCCCACCACGGACGGTGCCGCGCCTGCCGGTTCGCCGCCGCCCGCTGCCGATTTCGGCACCGGCTCGGCGTCTCCTTGGGCGAGCTCCGCTCCTGATTCGGGCTCCCGTTCGGCAGGCTCGGACTTCGCCTCGGCAGGCTCGGGCGCTGGTCCGACGGATTCGGGTGCCTCGGGCGCTGGGTCGGCGGCCTCAGGCCCTGGGCCTGCCACTTCGCACGCTGGCGCGGCGGCTTCGCGCGCCGGCGCGGCGGGCTCAGGTGCTGGTCAGGCTGGCGCGACGGGCTCAGGTGCTGGTCAGGCGGGTTCGGGTGCTGGCGCGGATGCTGGCGTTGCCGGCTCGGCCGGCGCAGGCATCGGCTCGGCTCCCTCAGGCGCCGCCGCTGGCTCGGCAGCCTCGGACATCGCCTCGGCGGCGTCGGGGGCCGGTCCGACCAGCCGCGACGTATCCGGCGCTAGTGAGACAGCGAGCCCGACCGCCGACGCTGGTGAGCCGACCGGCGAAACCACCGTTCGGCGCACCCGGCGCCGCGCGACCAAGGCCACCGCCCCGGCCGCCGCCGCTTCCGAAGAGGCTGCTCCGGAGAGCGCCGTCGAGGAGGCTCCAGCCACCCCGACCCGGCGCCGGCGAAAGGCGACAGCTGCCGCCGAATCCGGCGGCTTGGGCGATTCCGGACAAACGGCGCTTTCATTTGAGCCGACGAGCGAGGAACCGGCCGCCGCGGCCCCGGTCAAGCGTGCCCGCCGCACCCGCACGCGAGCCACCGCTGCGTCCGACGCGGTACTGGCCGAAAGTGACCCGGCCGTCCCGCTGGGAACCGCCGCCGAGGACGACGCTGGGACCGCCGAGGTTCGCACCGACGTCTCCGAGCCGGTCGTCTCGGGCCGTTCCCGCCGCCGTCGCTCCACGGAGAGCCCGGCCGCCATCTCCGGCGCCGAGCCGGGCCTGACTGCCGAGGCGGATGCAGCCGCCGACGCCGAAACAGCCGGCGAGCAGCCGACTACCCGGCGTAGTCGCCGTTCGGCCCCGGCCATCGGGGCGGTCCTGTTCATGCCGCCGAGCGAGCAGACGGTCGAGCCACCGGTCGAGCGTCCCGCCGCGGCCAGCCCGGAGGTCCTCGAGGACGAGTCCGGTCGCACGGTCGCACGGCGACGGCGCGGACGACGTACCACCGAAGAAACCGTCGCCGAGGAGACGGTCGCCGAGGTCGAGCCGGCCGCTGAGGCCGACATCGACGAAGATGACGACGGCGACGAGTTCGACGCGGCCGGTCGGCGCCGGCGGCGACGGGGCCGTCGCGGGCGGGGTCGCGGGCGCGGCACCAACGGCGAAGAGATTGACGAGACCGAGCCGGAGGCCGAGGCGGCCGCCGAGGACGAGGACGCCGATGGCGGCGAGGATGAGGACGGCGAGGGCCTGACCCGGCGGCGACGCCGGCGGCGGCGCAAGGGCGCGGCCGACACGGAGCCGGCCGACGATCCGCACGTGGTCGTCAAGATCCGCGAGCCGCGCGGTGGCGCCAGCGGGAGCCGCGACGAGGTTCAGGGCGTCTCCGGCTCGACCCGGCTGGAGGCCAAGCGTCAGCGTCGGCGGGATGGCCGTGAGCAGCGCCGCACCCGTCCGCCGATCCTGTCCGAGTCGGAGTTCCTGGCTCGCCGCGAGGCCGTCGACCGGCAGATGGTGATCCGGCAGAAGAACGACCGTACCCAGATCGCGGTCTTGGAAGACAAGATCCTCGTCGAGCACTACGTCGCGCGGGCCAGTTCGGGCACCATGGTCGGCAACGTCTACCTCGGCCGGGTGCAAAACGTGCTGCCCAGCATGGAGGCGGCGTTCGTCGACATCGGGCGCGGGCGCAACGCGGTCCTCTACGCCGGGGAGGTCAACTGGGACGCAACCGGGCTGGAGGGCCGCACCCGGACCATCGAGCAGGCGCTGAAGTCCGGCGACTCGGTGCTGGTACAAGTCACCAAAGACCCGATCGGCACCAAGGGTGCGCGGCTGACCAGCCACGTCGCCCTGTCCGGTCGCCACCTGGTCTATGTGCCGCACGGCAACGCCTCCGGGATCAGCCGCAAGCTGCCCGACGTCGAGCGCAAGCGGCTGCGCGACGTGCTCAAAAACCTGGTGCCCGACGGCGCCGGCGTGATCGTCCGCACGGCGGCCGAGGGCGCGAGCGAGGACGACCTCGAGCGCGACGTCAAGCGGCTGCAGGCCCAGTGGGAGGCGATCCAGGAGAAGGCCGGCGACAGCAATGCCCCGGCGCTGCTTTACGAGGAGCCGGAGCTCGTCGTCCGGGTCGTCCGGGACCTGTTCAACGAGGACTTCCGCGAGCTCGTGATCCAGGGCTCCGACGCATACGACATGGTCGAGCCCTACCTCTCGCACGTCTCGCCGGATCTGGTCGGACGGCTGCGCCGCTACACCGGCACCGCCGACGCGTTCGCCGAGATGCGCATCGACGAGCAGCTGATCAAGGCCCTCGACCGGCGCGTGTTCCTGCCCTCGGGCGGCCATCTGGTCATCGACCGCACCGAGGCGATGACGGTGGTCGATGTCAACACCGGCAAGTACACCGGCGCCGGCGGCAACCTCGAGGAGACCGTCACCCGAAACAACCTCGAGGCGGCCGAGGAGATCGTGCACCAGCTCCGGCTGCGCGACCTCGGCGGGATCATCGTGATCGACTTCATCGACATGGTGCTGGAGTCCAACCGCGACCTGGTGCTGCGCCGGCTCACCGAGTGCCTCGGCCGGGACCGCACCAAACACCAGGTCACCGAGATCACCTCGCTCGGCCTGGTCCAGATGACTCGCAAGCGCGTCGGGCAGGGTCTGCTCGAGGCGTTCAGCGAGACCTGCGAGGTCTGCAAGGGCCGGGGCGTGATCGTGCATACCGAGCCGGTATCCGAGAAGCGCACCGGCGGCAACGACCGCGCCGGCGTGGCCAAGGTCGCCGCGGCCACGGTGTCGTCCAACGGCGCCGAGGAGGGCGGCCGGTCCAGCCGGCGGCGTGGTCGGCGCTCGACGGCGGCCCCGGTCGAGGAAACCACCGACGAGATCACGCTCGACCTCGAACCCGTAGCGGTCGACGAAGACAGCGAGGTCGCCGCCGTGGAGGAGGACCTCGACACGACGGAGGCGGTCGACGACGACACCGACGAGGACGACGATGAACTGGCCACCGCCGGTTCTCGCCGCCGTACCCGCCGGGGTGGCGTCCGCCGCCGCACAAGGCCTTAGGGCCGGTATCAACGTGGATGGCCGGGCTACGGCGGGCTCAGACGTTGGCTGGAACCACGCCGATCACGGCCGGATACAACCCCGGTATCCGGCCGTGCCCAGCGCGGCCCCAGCCAACGTCTGAGCCTCGCCTCGCACCGACCCCCACGTTGATACAGGCCCTAGCGATTTGGGCCCGGGCAGGCCGATGAAGTACGCTTGCCTGCGGCGCATTTTCGTGCGTCGGTTCTTTGCGTGCCTTGACAGTGCGCGCTGATCAACCGCCAGTAGCTACGACAGGAGTCCGCGTCCGATGTACGCGATCGTCAAGACCGGCGGCAAGCAGTACAAAGTCGCCGAGGGCGATGTGATCGAGGTCGAGAAGCTCCAGGGTGCGCCCGGAGACGCGTTGAAGCTGTCGGCGGTCCTGCTGGTCGACGGCGACGATCTCATCACCGACGTGGCGGCGCTTGCCAACGCCGCGGTGACCGCTGAGGTTGTCGCGCACACCAAGGGTCCCAAGATCCGGATCCACAAGTTCAAGAACAAGACCGGCTACCACAAGCGCCAGGGTCACCGCCAGCCGCTGACCCAGGT
>Ga0207661_10000999_pt1 | contig 18663 bp, 20 predicted proteins | sample KBSC713LmetaG_FD_184337 | JGI IMG/M metagenome (GOLD analysis project Ga0207661, IMG submission 184337) | Corn rhizosphere microbial communities from Kellogg Biological Station, Michigan, USA - KBS C7.1-3L metaG (SPAdes) (version 2) | ecosystem: Host-associated > Plants > Roots > Rhizosphere ...
GGGGATCGCCCCGAGGCCGGAGACGGCGTCCACCGCCAGCAGCGCGCCGTGCTTGTGGGCCACTTCGGCCAGCGCCTGAATGTCGTTGACCACGCCGGTGGACGTCTCCGAGTAGGTCAGGAAGACAACCTCGGCAGGCGTCTCGCCCAGCACGCGGTCGAGCTCTGCCGGCTCGATCCTCGTGCCCCACTCCACCTGGTGGTGGATCGTCTCGGCTCCGAAGGCGTCGCACAGCTCGGCCCAGCGCTCGCCGAACTTGCCGCACGAGACCGCCAGCGCCGGCTCGCCGGGGCGGACCAGGTTGGCCGCCGCGGACTCCATCGCACCCGAGCCGGAAGACGCGAAAGCCAGCACGTCGTTCTGCGTCTGGAACACCTGCTTGAGCCGCTCGAGGCAGCGCGCGTACACCTCCACGAACGCCGGCGCGCGGTGGTAGAGCATCGGCTCCGCCATCACCTGCGACACAGCGGGCGGCAGGGGCGTGGGCCCCGCCGTCATCAAATAGTCCTTCACGTAAGGCTCAGTCATGGGCGGCGATCCAAGATAGCGAAGCGGACCGATGGCCAAGTTGCCAGTTCCCAGTTGCCAGTCTGGGAACTGGGAACTGGGAACTCGATACTCACCAGTCCTGGTTGATCCAGGGCATGTGTGAGCGCAGTTCCTGTCCCTCGCGCTCGATCTGGTGGTTCTTCTCCTCCTCGCGCATGCGCTGGAAGTTCTCCTGGCCCGCCTTGTTCTCGGCGATCCACTCGCGGGCGAAGTCGCCCGACTGGATCTCGGTCAGGATCTGCTTCATCGCCGCGCGGGTGTGGTCGTCCACCACCCGCTTGCCGCGGGTCAGGTCGCCGTATTCGGCGGTGTTGGAGATCGAGTAGCGCATCCCGGTGATGCCCTTCTCGTACATGAGGTCCACGATCAGCTTGAGCTCGTGGAGGCACTCGAAGTAGGCGAGCCGCGGGTCGTAGCCGGCATCGACAAGCGTCTCGTACCCGGCGCGAACGAGCTCGGACAGTCCGCCGCACAGCACGGCCTGCTCGCCGAAGAGGTCTGTCTCGGTCTCGTCCTTGAAGGTCGTCTCGATCACACCCGCGCGCGTGCAACCGATGCCGCGCGCGTACGCGAGCACGAGGTCGCGGGCGTTGCCGGTGGCGTCCTGGTGGATCGCGGCGAGGCCCGGCACGCCGCTGCCCTCCACGAACTGGCGCCGCACCAGGTGGCCCGGCCCCTTCGGCGCGACCATGCCCACATCGATCTCCGGTCCTGGCTCGATCTGCTTGAAGTGGATCGAGAAGCCGTGGGCGAACATCAGGAGGTTGCCGGGCGCGATGCCGTCCTGGATGTCCGACTGCCACACGTCGGCCTGCTTTTCGTCGGGCAGCAGGATCATCACCACGTCGCCCTCGCTGGCGGCGTCGGCGATCGACATCACCGTGAGCCCGTCGTCGCGCGCCTTGGGCACCGACGAGGAGTCCTCGCGCAGCCCGACCACGACGTTCACGCCGGAGTCCTTGAGGTTGAGCGCGTGGGCGTGCCCCTGCGAGCCGTAGCCGAGGATCGCGACGGTCTTGCCGTCGAGCTTTGAGAGGTCTGCATCCGTGTCGTAGATCACGGGCGCGCACTCTAGCCGCCTCACAGAATGGGCCGCTCTCACGTTTCACCTGAGAGAGCGAAAAGCCCGTAACTGCTAAACTACCTATGGTGGTTACCGCAGAAGGAGCGAGAGCGATGAACCCGTTCTTCAGCAAGGAAATGGCCGACCAGCACATCCGAGATCTGCGCCGCGAGGCAGCCAAGGGGCGTGCCAAGAAGAGGCGCTCGCAGGACACGAGCTTGACCGTGCGCCTGGCGACGCTGCGCGACAGCGACGCGCTGATGCAGCTGGCCGCGCTGGACGAGGCCCCGCTCCCCCGCGGGCAGGTGCTTGTGGCCCAGGTGGGCAACCAGCTGGTGGCCGGGCTGCCGCTGGACGGAGGCCGTGCTTTTGCGGATCCGTTCCGACGCACCGCCCAGTTCGTCGAGCTGCTCGAACTGCGCGCCAGGCAGCTGCGCGACCAGGATCCCCGCCGCTCGCGCACGTGGCGCTTTCCGCGGATGCTCCGCGCGGCATAGCCGCGCACGCCGGGCACTTCCAACACGGCCAAACATTCACCTCCGGGGCAGACTTCCGGCGCTGGGCGCGTCTCCATTTGAGACAGACCCGAAAATTGGAAGGACTCGCCCCCATGAAGAAAATCGAGATGCCGCGCGCCCGCGTGGCCTTAGGCCGCGGACCTGCTGAGCAGAGGCTGCGCCGGCTCGAGCCGGCGGCCCGCGCCTTAAACAGTCCTTAAGGCGGGAAGCCTTCAGGCGGACCTCGCGTCTAGGCCTGAGATGGACATCCTCGACACGGAAGGATCGACCCCAATGAGGATTCAACTGCGCAAGGTGGCCGCGAGCCTGCTTGCGTTTGCGGCCCTGCTTGGCGGCGCCACGGTGGGAGTCGCCCAGGCCACAGATGGTGGTCACGCCCATGCGGCTAAGCACCACAAGAAGAAGCATCACCACCACAAGTCGAAGATCCCCCAGCACAACGGCGGCGATCACGATTCGGACAACAACGGTGGCCCGAGTGACGGCGACGGCAACATCTAGCCGCCGTCTGCTTCTGCTCGCCGGACTGGCGCTCGTCGCCGCGCTCGCTCTGGCGGGTTGCGGCGGCGGCGCCCGGCCGGCGCCTACCGCGGCGCCGGGTGCTTTCGCCTGGCTCACTCCCGCCGCGGCGCCCTCGGGCTGGACGGTCGCCCACCTGCCCTCCGGGCGCGCATCGTTCGCGTACCCGCCCAGCTGGCGCTCGATCCATACGGATCCAGGCACGTTCTCGGCGGCGCTGATGGGCCGCCACGGCACGATCCGCGGCTATCTGAACGCGACTCCGCAGCAGGGCGCGGAGACCCTCGCCAACTGGGCTCGCTTCCGCCCGGACCACAACAAGGACGAAGGCGATTTCAACGTCGTGACCGAAGCGTCGGCCCTGGGCTTGAACTTCCGGACCGGCAGCGGCTCCTGCGTGATGGACCACTACGCCACCGTGCGGGCCCACTACCGCGAGATCGCCTGCCTCGTGCACGGCTCGCGGGCGAACACGGTCGTGGTGGGCGCGACGCTGCCTCGCGACTGGGCGCGGCTCGGCCCGCAGGTGGAGCGCGCGATCTCGAGCCTGGCTACTTGACGAGCTCGCGGCGCAAAAGCTTGCCCGCCGCGTTGCGCGGCAAAGCGTCCACCGCGTGCAGCGCGCGCGGCACCTTGTAGCCCGCCAGGCGCTCTCGGCAGTGGGCGATCAGGTCGTCACCCGTGCCGCCATTCATGACGACGAAGGCGGTCACGACCTCGCCCCACTCGGGGTCCGGCAGACCCACGACGGCGGCCTCGATCACCGCCGGGTGCTCCTCCAGCACACGCTCCACCTCGGCGCAGGCCACGTTCTCCCCGCCGGTGACGATCACGTCCTTCAGGCGACCCTCCACCCAGAGGTAACCGTCGCGGTCCAGGCGGCCGCGGTCGCCGGTGTGGAGCCAGCCGTCGGTTTGCGCGAGCGCTCCGGGCGACACCATCGGGCCGCGGACCAGGATCTCGCCCTCGCCCGATATCGACAGCTCCACGCCGAGCAGCGGGCGCCCGGCCGAGCCGCTGCGCCGGACCGCCTCGCCGGCGGTGAGCGTGGCGATCTGGGACGAGGTCTGGGTCATGCCGTAGGTCTGAAGGGCGGGGAAATCGTGGCCGGCGGACCACTCGAGCAGGTCGCGCGGCACCGGGCCGCCGCCGAGCAGCACGGCGCGCAGCGCGGGCGCGCGGCCGAGACCGGCGTCGACCAGGCGGCGCAGCATCGTCGGCACGAGGGAGGCCACCGTGATCTCGCCCCGCTCGAACGCGCTCCTCACCCGCTCGGCGTCGAAGCCGTCGTGGATCACCGCCGTGGTGCCGTAGATCGCTGAGCGCAGCAGGATCGCCAGCCCGCCTACGTGGAAGAGGGGCAGCACGCACAGCCAGCGGTCGTCCGGGTGGACTCCGAGGTTCCACGCGGAGGCCAGCGCGCTGGCCGTGTGGTTGCGGTGCGTGAGCGAGACCGCGCTCGGCGTGCCGGTGGTGCCCGAGGTGTAGATCACCGAGTGCTCGGTGTCCGGATCGACCTGGTCGCGAAGCGCGACGTCGGCCTCGTCGCCGTCGAGCGGCTCTGAGACGGACAGGCGGGCCCCACAGTCCTCCAACTGCCAGCGTCGCTCGGTGTCCGTGAGCCGCGTGTTGAGCGGCACGAGCGACGCGCCGAGGAGCGGCAGCGCATGCACAAGCTCCGCGAACGCGGCCCCCGGCGGCAGCGTGGTCGCGACGCGCTCGCCCTCCCCCACGCCGAGGGCGGCCAGGCGCCTGGCCGCGCGCGCGGCACCGGCCGCCAGCTCGGCGTAGCTCATGCTGCCCTCGGGCGTGATCAGCGCCGGACGCTCGGCGTGCGTGCGCGCGCGGCGGGTAAGCCAATCGTCCAAGGGATTTATCGTAGGCGCCGACCCACCAAGAGAAAGGCAACGCGTGGCAGTGGAGCAGAGGATCGAGCCGGCACTCGACTGGCAGTCCGCCGGGGAGTACACGGACATCAGGTACGAGACGGCGGAGGGCATCGCCAAGATCACGATCGACCGGCCGGAGGTGCGCAACGCGTTCCGCCCGGAGACGGTGCGAGAGCTGGCGCACGCATTCGAGCGCGCCCGCAACGACAACGCAGTCGGCGTGATCATCCTCACCGGCGAGGGGCCGCTCGCCTTCTGCTCGGGCGGCGACCAGCGCGTCCGCGGAGACACGGGCTACGTTGGCGAAGGCGAAGGCGTCGGCCGCTTCGACGTGACCGACCTGCACGTGCAGATGCGCCGGCTGCCGAAGCCGATCGTGGCGATGGTGGCGGGTTACGCCGTGGGCGGCGGCCACGTGCTGCACGTGGTCTGCGATATGACGATCGCCGCCGACAACGCGCGCTTCGGCCAGACCGGACCGAGGGTCGGCTCGTTCGACGGCGGCTTCGGCGCCAGCCTGCTCGCCAAGCAGATCGGCCTCAAGAAGGCCAAGGAGATCTGGTTCCTATGCCGCCAGTACGACGCGCAGCAGGCGCTCGACATGGGGCTCGTGAACACGGTCGTGCCGCTCGAGAAGCTCGAGGAGGAGACGGTGCAGTGGTGCCGCGAGATGCTCGCCCTCTCCCCCTTCGCACTGCGTCTGCTCAAGGCGAGCTTCAACGCTTCCGAGGACGGCCTGGCCGGAATCCAGCAGCTCGCGCACGACACGAACCTCCTCTTCTACGCGAGCGACGAGGCGCGAGAGGGGCGCACCGCCTACCTGGAGAAGCGCCGCCCCGACTACGGAAAGTTCCCCAAACGCCCGTGACCGCCGGCCGCGCAGTCGCAGCCCCGGTCGGAGCGCTGCGGCTCTGGATCATCGCTGCGCGCCCGCGCACGCTTCCGGCGGCCATCGCGCCCGTACTGGTCGGCACCGCGCTCGCGGGCACAGAGGGCGTGTTCCGGCCGCTCGCGTTCGTATGCGCGCTGATCGGCTCGGTGTTCATCCAGATCGGCACGAACCTGTCGAACGACTACTCGGACGCGCGCCGCGGCGCCGACACCGAGGACCGGCTCGGGCCGGTGCGCGTGACCGCCGGTGGCCTGATGCCCCCGAAGCAGGTGCTGGTGGGCACGTACGTGGCGTTCGGCATCGCCGTGGCGGCGGGCGCGTACCTGATCGCGATCGCCGGCTGGCAGCTGCTGATCGTGGGCGCGGCGTCGATCCTCGCGGGCGTGCTCTACACAGGCGGCCCGCGGCCCTACGGCTACGAGGGCCTCGGCGAGCTGTTCGTGTTCCTGTTCTTCGGGGTCGTGGCGGTGGTGGGCTCCTACTACGTGCAGACCGAGGACCTGTCGTGGATCGCGTTCGCGCTGTCGGTGCCGGTGGGACTGCTCGTGTCCGCGATCCTCGTGGTGAACAACGTGCGCGACATCGAGACCGACCGCCGGGCGGGCAAACGCACGCTGGCGGTGCGGCTCGGGCGCGAGCGAGCTTGCGTGCTGTTCACCGTGATGCTGGTGGTGGCGTTCGTCGTGCCAGTGGCGGTGTGGCTGGCCGGCGGCCTGTCCGCCTGGCTCCTGCTCACGCTGGCGGCCTTTCCCCTGGTGCCGCCGCTCGTGCGCACGGTGTCCACGCGCTCGGACGGTCCCTCTTTGAACCGCGCACTCGCGGACACCGGGCGGCTCGTGGCGGTGTTCTCGCTGCTCCTGGCCGCCGGCGAGCTGCTGTCGTGAAGCGCAGCCTGCTCCGGCTGTCGTTCCCGTTCCGCGAGCCCTACACCACCTCCGCCGGCGTTGTGACCGAGCGTGAGCTGTTGCTGCTGCGAATCGAGTCGGCCGACGGTCACGTGGGCTGGGGCGAGGCCGCGCCGTTCGAGCCCTACGACGGGATTCCGCTGGAGCGCGCCATCGCCACGCTCACCCGGCGCTCCCGGGGGCGCCGGCCACCCCAGGCGCGCGCGGCGGTGGAGATGGCGCGGCTGGACCTCGACGCCCGCCGCGAGAACCGTTCGGTGGGCGAGCCGGGGGCGGACGCGATCCCCGTCAACCGCACTCTGGTGGCCGGGCCGCCCGAGGAGGCCGCGGCACGCGCGGCCGAAGGAGTGCAGCAGGGCTACTCCTGCTTCAAGCTCAAGGTGGGGCTGCCGGACGACGAGGAGCGCGTGGGCGCCGTGCGCGAGGCGATCGGCTCGTGGCCCGCGCTCCGGATCGATGCGAACGGCGCCTGGGACGTGGAGCAGGCCATCGCCGCGATCCGCAAGCTCGAGCGCTTCGACCTTCAGTTCGTGGAGCAGCCGTGCCGGACGTTGGAGGAGCTGGCCGAGGTGCGGGCGCGCGTGTCGGCGCCGATCGCCGCGGACGAATCGGTGGCCGGCGCCGACGACATCAGGCGCGCCGCCGAGCTGGAAGCGTGCGACGTCGTGAACGTGAAGCTTGCCCACAGCGGAGGCTTCGGCCCGGCGCGCGAGGCCCTGCATGCGGCCAACGAGCTCGGCATCGCCCCGTTCCTGTCGAGCACGCTCGACGGCCCCTGGGGCATCGCGGCGGCGCTTCAGCTCGCTGCGAGTGAGCGGCTGTCGCTGGCCTGCGGGCTCGCCACGCTCGAGCTGTTCGACGCCGAGCTGGCCCGCGCGATCCCGCCGCCCAGGAGCGGCCTCCTCTCAGTGCCGCCCGGGCCGGGCCTGGGCATCGAGCCCAGCAGCTCAGCGCTTGGCGAAGTGCTCGTCGAGGAAGTCGAGTAGGACTCCGGCGAACTCGCCAGGGCGCTCCAGCTGCGGGGCGTGCCCGGCGCCCGGAATGAGCCGCGCGCGGCCGTGCTTCACGCGCTCGGCAATCCGGAAGGACGTGTCGGCGTACTTCTGGTCCAGCTCGCCCGCGATGGCGAGCACCGGACAATCGATCCGCTCGAGCTCGTGCCACACCGGCTCGAACAGGCCCTGGCCGGCGCTTCTCAGCAGCTGCGCCAGGCGGGCGGGCTCGTGCGACAGGCGCCCGTCCCGCTGCGCGCGCCTGAGCTCCGGCGGCTGCGAGGCGAATACCGGCTGCGCCTCCCAGCGCTCGGCGAACTCCTCGATCGTGTGGTCCTCGATCCAGTCGGCCAGCTCGTCATCGGCGGCGCGGCGCTCCGCGCGCGCCTTCTCGTCCTCGATCCCCGCGCTCGTTCCCACCAGCACGAGCGCCCCGAACTTGTCCGGCCGGCGCAACGCCGCCTTGAGCGCCAGGCGCCCGCCCATGGAGTAGCCGACCACCACATCGCCGTCGTCCACCCGCTCGGCGATCTCGCGCAGCCGCCCGTCAAAGGTCCAGGTGGAGAAGTCAATGGGCAGGCTTCGGTACTTTTGCGCGACCTGGTCCGCAACCGAACCCCAGGCGTCCGCCCGTTGGGCGAAGCCCGGCAGGAATGTGACCAGCGGATTCACTCCCCCATGATGCCCACCAACCAGACCTTCGCCCCGATCCAGGCCTTCGTGGACGAACTGGCGCGCTGCGGCCTGCGGTACGTGGTCACCTGCCCGGGCTCGCGCAACGCGCCGCTGCTCCTGGCCGTGACCTCCGACAAGCGGCTCGAGTCCGTGTCCGTGATCGACGAGCGCTCGGCGGGCTTCGTGGCGCTGGGCATCGCCAAGGCCGGCGGGCGGCCGGTGGCCGTCACCTGCACGTCGGGAACCGCGGCGGCCAACCTGATGCCGGCGGTGGTGGAGGCGCGGGAGGCATCGGTGCCGCTGCTCGTCCTGACCGCCGACCGGCCGCCCGAACTGCGCGACGTGGGCGCCGGGCAGTCGATCGACCAGCTCAAGCTCTATGGCGCCGCCGTGAAGTGGTTCTGCGAGGTGGGCAACCACCCGCCGGGACACGGAGCCGCGATGCATTACCGCTCGCTGGCCTGCCGGGCCTGGTTCACCTCGGAAGACGGGCGACCAGGCCCGGTGCATCTCAACTTCCCGCTGCGCGAGCCGCTCGCGCCCGTGGCGGAGGACGGCCTGGACCCCGCCGACTGGGAGGGCCGCCCCGACGGCCGCCCATGGGTCACCGTTTCAGACGCCCCGCGTGACGCCACGCCCACGATCATCGAGCTGCTCGAGCGCGACGTGAGCGAGGCGGGCCGCGGCGCGATCGTGGCGGGCTCGACGCGCTACGACATCTCGCAGGCGGCGGCGCGCCTGGCGGCGGCGACGGGCTGGCCGCTCCTGGCCGAGCCCACCTCGGGCGTGCGCTGCGGGCCGCACGACCGCTCGCACGTGATCGCGCACTACGACGTGCTGCTGCGCAGCAAGCAATTCGCGGCGGACCACCAGGCGGACCTCGTGATCCGCGTGGGCGACACGCCTACGTCCAAGCCACTGCGCGCGTGGCTGGCGGGTGCCCGCCAGATCGTCATCGATCCGGATTCCTCCTGGCACGAGCCCACGCGCGAGGCGGAGCGCATCGTCACGACCGCGCCCGACTCCACCTGCGAGATGCTGGCCGCCGCGCTCGAGGAGAGCCTGCCGCCGGCGCCGTCGGACTGGGCGACGTCCTGGCGGATGGCCGACGCGCTCGTGCCCCAGGCACTGGCCTCCGCGCCCGACCCGTGCGAGCCGCGCGCCTACTCGGCCCTGGCTGAGGCGCTGGGTGACGGCGAGCTCGTGTGGGTGGCTTCGTCGATGCCGATCCGCGACGTCGAGAGCTTCTTCCCGCAGACCGACAGCGAACTGCGCTTCCTGGCCAATCGCGGGGCGAACGGGATCGACGGCACCGTGTCGTCCGCCCTGGGCGCCTCCATCGCCGCGGGGCGGCGGGCTTTCTTGCTGACCGGCGAGCTTGCGCTGCTCCACGACGTCGGCGGCCTGCTCGCGTTCAGGCGCCGCCGCGCCGAGCTGACGATCGTGTGCGTGAACAACGGCGGCGGCGGCATCTTCGACTTCCTGCCCGTGGCCGACAGCGCCGAGGGCGCGTTGTACCTGGAGCACATCGTCACGCCGAGCGGCGTGAACCTGGAGGCGCTTGCCGACCTGGCCGGCCTCCCCCACACGCTGGCCAGGAGCACGGAGGACATCCGCAACGCGGCGGGCGAGCCCGGGCTGATCGAGGTTCGCACCGACCGCGACGAGAACGTGCGCATCCACCGGGACCTGTTCGAGGCTGTGGATTCGGCGCTGGCTGCTGCTTAGCGGCCCGCTACGGGATCCGCTTGGTCTCGCAGCCGCGCAGGACGTCCGACTTGTCGGCCAGCACGTCGTCCTTGCCGGAGCCGCAGTTCACGACGTCGCGCCGCCCGTCGCGGACGTTGATGCGGTCGTTGCCGCTGCCCGCGTTGATCCTGTCGCGGCCGCTGCCGCCGTTCACGACGTCGTTGCCGGAACCGGAGCTGATGACGTCGTTGCCCGAGTTGCCGACGTCGAAGTCGTTGCCACCCCGGGACTTGATGATGTCGCGGCCGGCGCCGCCGACGATGTGGTCCTTGCCGTTGCCGCCGGTGATGCGGTCGTTGCCGTTGTCGCCGAACAGGCTGTTGCGTCCGAGGCCGCCCACCAGGACGTCATTGCCGTCGTTGCCGTGGACCGAGTTGTTGCCCGTGCCGGCGTTGATGCGGTCGTTGCCGTCGTTGCCGCTCATGTTGTCGCTGCCGCTGCCGCCGGTCATCAGGTCGTTGCCGGTGCCACCGGTGACCGTGTCCGGCCCGGCGCCGCCATCGAGCTTGTCCACGCCGTCGCCGCCGGACACGCGGTCGCGGCCGGCGCCGCCGCTCAGCGTGTCGTTGCCGATGTCGCCGGTGAGCGAGTCGTTGCCCGCTCCACCGTCCGCGGTGTCGTCACCCGCCAGCAGGGTGATCGTGTCGTTGCCGTCGTCGCCTGTGACCTTGTCGTTGCCCGTGCCGGCGTTGAGGCTGTCGTTCCCGGCGCCGCCGTCGAGCGTGTCGTCGCCGTTGCCGGCCGAGAGCGTGTCGTTGTCGTTGCCGCCGGAGAGATTGTCGTTGCCGTCGTCGCCGTTCAGGCGGTCGACGCCATCGCCGCCGGTCAGCGTGTCGTTGCCCACATCGCCCGAGATCGTGTCGTTGCCCGCGCCGCCGTCGGCGGTGTCGTTGCCCTCGCCGAGCAGCACCTGATCGTTGCCGTCGCCGGCATCGACCGTGTCGTCGCCCGCGAGGCCCGTGGGCGTGTCGTCGCCGGCGCCGCCGATCAGGTGGTCGTTGCCCTCGTCGCCAATCAGGTGGTCGTTGCCGTCGCCGCCGTCGAGCGTGTCGTCGCCGGCCAGGCCCTCCACGTCGTCGTTGCCACCGAGGGCGTTGAAGGTGTCGTTGCCGGTGGTGCCCTGGCAGGGCGGATCGTCGCCGTTCGTGAACACGCCGCACGCCACGCGCCCGGCGCCGAACGCGCCGACCGCGACCACGAGCGCACATGCGAGCACCGCAACGGGCGCGAGTAGGACCAGAACCCGCCTCATCCGCGCCATCCTAACCCCACAACGGTGGAACGCGCCACCCTGCGTTGTCAGGTGAGTAACGGCAGCAGCGCCTGGAGCTTGACCTCGGTCTCGGCCAGCTCGTCGGCCGGATCCGAGTCGCGCACGATGCCGTTGCCCGCGTAGAGATGTGCCACGTTGCCCCGCAGGAGGGCGCAGCGGATCGCCACGCAGAACTCGCCGTCCTCGGACAGGTCGGTCCACCCAACCGTGCCCGCGTACCAGCCGCGGTCGAGGCCCTCGAGCGCGGGAATCAGCCGGTAGGCGTCGTCGCGCGGCTCGCCGCCCACGGCGGGCGTCGGGTGGATCATCCCGGCCAGCTCCACGCACGGCACCGGGTCGGCCAGCTGGGCGCGAATAGGCGTGGCCAGGTGCTGCACGTTCTGCACCTTCACGAGCACCGGCTCATCCGCGGCGGCCACCCACACGCTCACCGGGCGGAGCACGCGCTCGATCCGGCGCGCGACGATCGCCTGCTCCTCGCGCTCCTTGGTGCCGTTCAAGAGCTGCTCGCCCAGCAGGTCGTCCACCGACGGATCCGCGCTGCGGCGCGTGGTGCCGGCGAGCGCGACCGTCTGGGCTCGAGCGCCGTCGCGGCGGACGAGCAGCTCCGGGCTCGCGCCGATGAAGGACAGCTCCGGCGTGCCGACCAGGTAGCAGTAGCAAGCCGGGAACGCGGCTCGCAGCGCGTCGTAGAGCGGCGCCGGGTCGATCTCGCCAGGAGCATGCACGCGCACCTCGCGCGCCAGCACCACCTTCTCGATCTCACCGGCACGGATGCGCTCCACCGCGCGCGCCACCGCTGACTCGTAGTGCTCGGGCGGCGCCGCTCCCGCAACGCGGGCGCTCGTGACCGGGTCTGGGTCGAGCAGCGGCATGGCCACCGGCACGAGGCTCTCCACTCGCGCGCGCAGGCGCTCCAGCACGCCCTCGACGGACTCGTCGCCCTCGAGCACCGCGGTGACCGTGAGGCGCGCCTCGCCCCCACGCCGTGCCAGTGACAGCTCCGGCAGCACGAGCTGCGCCGGCGCGAGCGACGACCACTCGGGCGCGGATCCGCCGCGCGGCGCGAACGCGAAGCCGCCGACCCATACCGGTCCGGACCCGGGCGGGTCGCCAACTCCGCCGGCCGCCTCGGCTCCGCGCGCCAGCTCGCGGCACGCCGCGGCCACGTCGCGGAAGCGCTCGTCTCCCCCGGCCTCCACCAGCGCCGCCTCGCCAAGCGTGCAAAGCGTGCTCCGCTCGCGGTCGGGCTGCTCCAGGCAGAAGAAGCGGTCGCCGGCTTGCCGCGCCGCCAGCACCGCGGCGCTGAAATCCAGGCCGGCGGGAACGGCCTCCGTCACGCTCGCGATCACTCGTCGCCGCGAGCGCCGCGCGCGCCGCAGTGCGCGCTCCACCCGCTTCTCCAGGAGCGCCCATGCGGAGTCGCCGAGCCGGAAGGGCCCGCTCTCCGCTTCGGTCCGTGTGGTCAAACCCGCGCTAGGTCGCGCTGCGCCCGCGGGACACCGCGATCTCGCCCGTGCGCACCATCTCGATCAGCCCGAACGGCCGGATGTTGCGCTCGAACGCCGCGATCTTCTCGTCCGGCCCCGTGATCTCGACGGTCACGGAGCGCTTGGACACGTCGACCACCTTGCCGCGGAAGATCTCCGCGAACTCGAGGATCTCGCGCCGCGAATCGCTGTCCGCCGTGATCTTGAACAGCGCCAGCTCGCGCGACACCGTGTCCTCGGGCTCGAGATCGCGGATCTTGATCACGTTGACGAGCTTGTGCAGCTGCTTCGTGACCTGGTCGATCGGGTGCAGGGCGCCGTCGACCGTGAGCGTCATGCGCGAGATCGACGGGTCGTCCGTGGGACCTACCGCCAGCGACCCGATATTGAAGCCGCGACGCGCAAACAGCCCCGCAACGCGGGCCAGCACGCCGGGCTTGTTCTCCACGAGGATCGAGAGGACATGCTTACGGCCGGTATGAATGCCGCCTGAGGACTCGAGGTCCTCGAGGTTCAGGACTTCTTTCGTGCCTGGTTCGCCCATGTCAGTTCCCAGTTCCCAGTTCCCAGTTCCCAGCCTGTGGCCTGTGGCCTGTGGCCTGTGGCCTGTTCATCAGCCCACCATGTCCCGGGCGGCCTGGCCTGCCGGGATCATCGGGTAGCAGTTCTCCTCCTTGGTCACGTGCACGTCGAGCAGCACGGGGCCGTCGGTCTCGAGCGCGGTCTTCATCGCGTCGACCACCTCGTTCTTGTCGGTCACGCGCATGCCGACCGCGCCGAACGCGTCGGCCAGCTTGACCCAATCCGGGCTCGCGCCCATCTCGACGGAGGAGTAGCGGCGGTCCCAGAACAGCTCCTGCCACTGGCGGACCATGCCCAGGTAGCCGTTGTTCATCAGGAACACCTTCACCGGGATCTGCTCGGTCACGCAGGTGGCGAGCTCCTGGCAGTTCATGATCAGTGAGCCGTCGCCGGCGAGGCACACGACCGTGTCGTCGGGGCAGGCCACCTTCGCGCCCATCGCCGACGGCAGACCGAAGCCCATCGTGCCGAGGCCGCCGGAGTTGATCCAGCGCCGCTCGACCGGGAACTTGTAGTACTGCGCGGCCCACATCTGGTGCTGGCCCACGTCCGAGGTGATGATCGCCTCGCCGCCCGTGGCCTCGTAGATCGCCTCGACCATGCGCTGCGGCTTGATCTCGGAGTCGTCGGTGTCCTCGTAGCGGAGCGGGTGCTTCTCCTGCCAGCCGTGGATGCGCTGCCACCAGGCCTCGAGGCGCGTGCCGTCGGTCTCGAGCGCGCGATATTCCCGCGTGAGCTTGGGCAGCACCTTCTTAACGTCGCCCACGATCGGGATGTGGGCCGGCACGTTCTTCGAGATCTCGGCCGGATCCACGTCGATGTGGATGAACTTCGCCCGCGGGGCGAACTCGGAGAGCTTGCCGGTGATGCGGTCGTCGAAGCGGGCGCCGATCGCGCAGATCAGGTCCGCCTCGTCCATCGCGTAGTTGGCTGCGCGCAGGCCGTGCATGCCGAGCATGCCGAGCCATTGCTCGTGCGTGCCCGGGAACGCGCCCAGGCCCATGAGCGTGCAGGTGACCGGGAAGCGGTCCGACGTGCACAGCTCGACCAGCTCCTTGCCGGCGTCGGCGTTGGTCACGCCGCCGCCCGCGTAGATCACCGGACGGCGCGCGTTGGCGAGCGCCTTGGCGGCCAGGCGGATCTGCTTGGCGTTGCCCTCCGTGGTGGGCTGGTAGCCGGGCAGGTGCAGCGCGTCGACCGGCTCGTACGGGATGTCCGCGCGCGACAGGTCCTGCGGCACGTCCACCAGCACCGGGCCGGGCCGCCCCGTGCGCGCGATGTGGAACGCCTCGTGGATCGCCCGCGGGATCTCGCGGGGGTCCTGGATCATGATCGAGTGCTTGACGATCGGCATCGTGATGCCGCTGATGTCGGCCTCCTGGAAGCCGTCCGTGCCGAGCAGCTCGGTGCGCACCTGCCCCGTAAGGAACACGGTGGGCACGCTGTCCATCATCGCGTCCGCGATCGGCGTGACGAGGTTGGTGGCGCCGGGGCCTGACGTGGCCAGCGCGACGCCCACGCGCCCGCTCGCCTTCGCATAGCCCTCCGCAGCGTGGCCCGCGCCCTGCTCGTGGCGGCACTGCACGTGGCGGATGCCGGCGTCGTAGAGGGCGTCGTAGGTCGGGAGGTTCGCGCCACCGGGGATGCCGAATACGGTGTCGACACCCTCCGCCTTAAGGCACTCCATGATGGCCTCAACCGCTCGCATCGCGAACCTCCTTCCAGGAAATAGCTGATTTGGCCGGCTGGACCGGCCGGGAAAGCGAGTCTACCAGCGGGTTTTCGGGGGTCCTGGGCGCGATCCTGCGACGCCTGGGAGACTGGTCGGCACGCCCATGAGTGAGCAGCTCCAGTTCGACGACAAGCGGTCCCGCGGGGTCGAGCGAACATACGCCACGCGGGACATCGTCGAGCAGCGGCGCGCGACGCTGGAAGCCTTGGCGCTGCGCGCCGGCGAGCGCGTGATCGATGTGGGCTGCGGTCCGGGCTATCTGTGCGCCGAGATGGCCGCGGCGGGCGCCTCGGTCGTGGGCGTCGATCCGAGCCCTTCCATGCTCGCCTTGGCCGAGCAGCGAGGAAGCGGCGTGGAGTTGCTCCAAGGCGACGCGCTGTCCCTGCCGGTCGAGGATGGCTCGTTCGACGCCGTGGTGTCCACCCAGGTCTACGAGTACGTGGCCGACATCGGTGGCGCATTTGCCGAGGTGCGGCGTGTGCTGCGCCCGGGGGGCCGCCTGCTGATCCTCGACACCGACTGGGACTCGATCGTGTGGCACTCGTCCGATGACGCGCGGATGGAGCGCGTGCTGCGAGCTTGGGACGAGCACCTGGCGCACCCGCGCCTCCCGCGCGTGCTGCCCTCCCTGCTGCGCGACGCCGGCTTCACGTTGCGCCGGGCCGAGATCGTCCCGGTCATGAACCTGGGTTACGCGCGCGACACCTACAGCGCGAACGTGCTGGGCACGATCGCCGACTTCGTGCCCGGCAGGCAGGGCATCACGCTTGACGAGGTGGACGAGTGGCGCGACGACCTGCGCTCGCTGGGCGACGACTACTTCTTCAGCCTCAACCGCTACCTGTTCGTGGCGGAGGTCAGTTGACGCGGGTCGATTTGTTCCCCCTGTAGGGGGCATGAATCGACGCGCATGGATTACGCGCTGTGCGGCTCGCGCAGCGCGAAGTCCGGGCCCCACTCCAGGTCGCGCCCGCATTTCATGCAGACCTGGTCGTGGATCGCCACGGAGTTGCCGCACTCGGGGCACTCGCGCCTCTCCACCTCGTCGCCGCGGCGGTAGAGGAGCGCCGCAACCGTGCCGAACAGCGGCAGCACGAAGCCGATCGCGAACCAGATCAGGAACGAGTTGCCACGGATCTTGGCCACGATGCCGGCCGAAAGGCCGGTGAAGAAGATCAGGACGAGATACGACACTCGCCCTCAATTGTCGCAGCGCGGCAGCTAGGGAACCTTCAAGGTGCCGACCGCGCTGCGCCCGTCCGGAGTGACGAGCTCCGCGCGGGCCACGTCGCCGCTGGCCGGGCTGTCCTGGAGGCGCACGCTGATGCTGTCGCCCGCCGCCGCGTTCAGCCCGTCGTACCTGACGACGTACTTGGGCTTGAAGGTGAAGCCACCCGCCGCATCGCGCACGCGCCCGGCCACTGCGGTGGGCGACCCGGGCACGGTCCTGCCGGTGGTCTCGTCCACGGCGAACCCGGGGTTGGCGATCGGACGCTCGGTGGTGATGTAGATCCCCTGCACCGGGAACGCCGGCGCCAAGTGCCAGATCAGGTCCGTGGGGTCGCTCGGCAAGATGCCCACCTGCATGTTCGTGATCGGGCTGCGCGCCCCGAACATCAGGAAGTTGAGGAGGAAGTTGCGCGGCGGGAAATCGTCGTCGAAGTCGTCGCAGGCCTCGAGGATCGCCAGGTCGTAGAGGTCCTCGACCGTCCCCTGCCCGAACGGCGTGCCGAACAGGAGCGCCGCGTGGTGGCGGCGCTCCTCCGCCTGGTCGCAGAGGTCGCCGATCAACTTGAAGGTGGACAACGTCGGGTGGCTGATCACCTCGTCGAGCTGCTTCTGAACCGCCACACGCAGCGCGATGAAAGTAGGGATGTTCACCGCGATCTGGGCGTCGGTGGCTCCACCGGAGCCCTGCGCGGCCCGCGCGCCGGTTCCCGTCCTCACCGGCCGCTCCGTGGCCAGCACGAGCAGCAGCTTGTTGCGCGACTTCCGATACCGCGACACGCGCCCGAGGACCCGCACGTCGCTCCCGAGCTTCTTGCGGTTCTTCACCTTCACGCCGATCCGGCGCGGGAACTTGGCGCCCTTCCGAAGCTTGCCCTGGATCACGATCGCTTTGAGCGTGATCTCGCCGGGCGGTGGGACGCCGACCTTCGTCGCCAGGCTGTGCGAGCGCTTGGCCGCGGACGCGGGGCCGGCGCCGAGTACCAGCAGAGCGAGCGCCGTGCAGACCAGCAGGGCCACCCTCATGGCGCGACTCTAACCAGCGGCGGCTACGCGCCGCAAGGGGCGCTCAGAGAACCTTGAGCGCCCAGACGATCGCCGCGATGGCGACCACCACGACGACGACCCAGGCGACCACGGCGACGATGCCGAGAACGACCTTGAAGAGGATCCAGGCCGCGACGAGAAGGACCAGAAGTGCGATGGCCTTGCGGCCGAGATCACCAGCTGCTTCGCGCATACCTCAACTGTAGGTGATGGGTCAGAGGTCAGAGGAGCTGGGGCGGCCTCGTCGGCACGTAGCGATCGAGTCCCGGCAGCGGCACCGAGCACATGATCCAGCTGGGCCACCAGATCTCGAAGCCGAGCCCGCGCAGGCGCCTCAGCAGCCACCAGGCGATCGTGGTTGAGAAGAGGCTCAGGTACTCGGGTTCCAACGTCGCCGCCACGCGGTCCAGCGCCGCCAGGACAACCGGCACGAGGTCCGCGCCCGTGATCGCCACCGCCGGCCCGATCTCACCCTCGCCGCTCACCCAGCAGAGCGAAGTGGTCTCGTGCGAGTCCGGGTCGATCGTGGCGAGACAGGTGCGGTCACGACAGAGGAACTGGTGGAGCGCCGGCCGCTCGTGCCCCACGACAGCCGGCTCGAGCCGTTGCCACTCGGCCACCGCGCGGTCGTCCTTGAGCACGTGCACGGCCGTCTCAACCCGCTCGATTTCCTGCGAGCGCGCGGCAAGGTAGCGATCGGTGCGCTGGCGGATGTGCCAGTGGCCGACCACCGGCATCACCCCGAACTCCATGTAGAGGCCGAGATCGGTGGGCTCGCCGGTAGCCACCACCACGCGGCCAAGCTCGGGACTCGGGTCGCCCGGCCAGACCTGCTCGAGCAGCGCGCGCCCGATCCCCTGGGCCTGGTGCTCCGGCTCCACCATCAGCTCGGTCAGCTCCTCCATCGCGCCGAACTGCACGACGCGCGCGTACGCGACCGGCTGCCCGCCCCGCTCGCAGATCCGGTAGCGCGTGCCCGGCTGCGCCTGGAGGAATTCGATCAGCCCCTTGTGCCGGCGCCAGCTCGAGCGGGTCTGCCCCGAGCTCGGGCGCCTGCCGGCCGGCAACACGCCGCGCTTGACCGCGGCGTCGTAGATCGCTCGCTCGGACAGGGCGAAGGTGGCCTCGAGGTCCGCCCTCGTGCCATCGCGAAAGCTCGCGTCTCCGGGGACGCTCGTCATGGTCCCGGCAGGCTACTCAGCCGGCGCCGCCGGGATGGCTACGGGGTCGCGCCCGTGTCGCCGCTCGGGTCGAAGCCCTGGACCTGAACGGGCTCCTTGCCGCCTATCGGCTGGCTCGACGGATCGGTGACGGGCGCCTGGTGGCCCGTCGGCGTCGTGTCGGCTGCCGCCGGCGGCGGGCTGTCCGCGAAGGTGCCCGGCTCTCCCCCTTGCGTGGCGGGCAGGACGGTGGTGGTGGTCGTCGACCCGCTCGAGCCGGTGACCGAGGACGTGTCCTGCTTGTGCGCGGTCCTGCGGTGGTGATGCTTGACCGCCGGCGCGCTCGAGGGGTGGCGGACGAGAAGTGTCGGCTGCTGGGCCGCGATCGGCGAGACCGCGGC
>Ga0207661_10001002_pt1 | contig 18644 bp, 17 predicted proteins | sample KBSC713LmetaG_FD_184337 | JGI IMG/M metagenome (GOLD analysis project Ga0207661, IMG submission 184337) | Corn rhizosphere microbial communities from Kellogg Biological Station, Michigan, USA - KBS C7.1-3L metaG (SPAdes) (version 2) | ecosystem: Host-associated > Plants > Roots > Rhizosphere ...
CTCGCAGTCCGACCCGGCGCGCGGTCGCGCTGCTCTTGCGGCGTTGGACTTTTATGTGCATGCCGACTTGTTCATGAATCCGACGGCCGCCATGGCCGATATCGTTCTGCCCGCCGCCTCCTGCTTCGAGAGCGAGGCGCTGAAGATCGGCTTCGAGATCAGCGCTGAAGCGCAGTCGCTGGTTCAGCTTCGTCAAGCCGTGGTGCCGCCGCCTGGCGCGGCGCGTTCCGATACGGACATCCTCTTCGACCTCGCGGGGCGTCTGGGTTTGGCGGAGCAGTTCTTCGGCGGAAGCGTCGAGGCTGCCTATCGCCACCAGCTGCAATCCAGCGGCGTCACGCTGGAACAGCTTCGCGCCGAGCCGGCCGGAGTAAATGTGCCGCTTGCTACCAGCCATGCGAAGCACGGCAAGGCGGACAAGCACGGTGATCCCACAGGTTTTCCCACGCGCTCGCGCAAGGTGGAATTCTGGTCTGAGATGTTGCTCGAATGTGGATATTCGGCGCTGCCGGATTTTGTCGAACCGAAAATAAGTCCGCTATCGCAACCTGAGCTGATCGACCGTTATCCTCTCGTACTGACCTGCGCCAAGCCGACGCTGTTCTGCCAGAGCCAGCATCGCGCTTTGCCAAGTCTGCGCAAGCGCGCACTTGATCCGGAAGTCGAAATGCACTCCGTTACCGCCGGGGAGCGCGGTATCGCGGCCGGTGACTGGGTATCTTTGGAGACACCCTTTGGCGGCATGCGTGCGCGCGTGCGCCTGAATGATCAACTCGATCCGCGTGTGGTCATCGGGGAGCATGGCTGGTGGCAAGGCTGCGACGAGCTTGCTGCCACAACGTATGATCCCTTCAGCCCCGAAGGGGCCAACTTCAACGCGACCGTAGATCCCGCGATCCGCGACCCGATCAGCGGCACGCCCGCGCACCGTAGCAACCTGTGCCAGATCACGCGCGTTGTCGCATCACCATAGCCGGCGGGTGGTGGCGCGCCGCGTTGTCAGAGGGGCGTTTCGCCGGGCCGAGTCACATCGGTCTTGGCAAAATCGTCGCCCTTGAATAGCAGTGGCTCGCCACGGCTCTCCGCGAGCGCGTAAGAAAAGCAGTCGCCATAGTTCAGAGCGGCGGGATGATGTCCCTTGCCGTAGCGGCGCCAAGCGCGCCGTGCCATCTCGGCCTGTGCGGCGTCGACGGGAACGACCTCAGCTCCGATCTTGAGCAGCCAAAGGTCAAACTCTCGTCCGCCGGCGTCACCCAGCCGCGTCTCCAGCACCATCGCTGCTTCGAGCACGGTTGCTGAGGAAATCAGCCGGATAGAGTCATTTGCAATCTGTGCCTCAATCTCCGGTGCATCCGGCTCGTTGAGAGCGATCGCCACAATCGCGGATGTGTCGATCACCATCAGCGTGGCAATCCATGCTCATCATATCCGAGTATCTCCTCCGGCGTTCGCCGATCGGCGACCGCCATTTCACTCCAGCGGCGGCGAATTTCAGCCATTTCCTCCAACAGAGCGGTCTTGCGGGATGCGCTACCAATCCGGCGCAACCGCTCCTCGATCGCGCGTTTGGTCGCGGTCGTGATGTTCTCGCCGGTGAGTTGTGCCAGACTGCGAGCCAAGCGCTCGGTTTCCGGGTCTTTGATACTCAGTGCCATGTGAGGTTCCTTGGTTCCTAATTAGGTATCTTCTACCTCTAGGAAGTGCAATAGGGCGACAGTAGCCTTGAGACACGTGGTGAACCTGCCGTTCACGAAAAGCGCCCATGTGCAGGCCAGCGTATTCGTAAATCTGCATGCCCTCAGCTCCCACCCACGTCGAGTAGCTCCAGACATCCTTCGAACCAGAGCTTTCGCGCGAGCGCGTGCTGGATCTTGCCGCTGGTGGTCTTTGGCAACGTGCCCGGCCGGATCAGCGCGATGTGGCGCGCGAACAATTCATGCTGGTCGGCGATGCCTTCACGGATCAGCGCCTTCAATTCCTCCAGGTCGACCTTGTGGCGCTCGGTGCGCTCGATCTCCTGAACGATCGTGAGCGTTTCCTCGCCGTTTTCGTCGGGCACGGAGAAGGCCGCACCGCCATTCTGGCGCAGCGACGGGTGCAGGCGCTGCACCGTCTGCTCGATGTCTTGCGGATAATGGTTGATGCCGCGGATGATGATCAGGTCCTTGATGCGTCCGGTGACGAACAATTCGCCGCGCTGGTCGAGGAAGCCGAGATCGCCGGTGCGCAGCCAGGATGTCGTGGAATCTTCACCTTCGATCCGCGCGTGCAGGTCCTTGTGGGTGGCGGCCTCGTTGCGCCAATAGGTGCGCGCGATGTTGGACCCGCTGACCCAGATCTCGCCGACGCAGTCATGGGGCAGGCGGGTCCGACGATCGGTAGCCACGATCGCGATCCGCTCGCCCTTTAGCGCGCGCCCACAACCGACCACAGTCTGTGCGTCGGCGCTCTCGGTCGGCAGCTCCGCACGGTGCGCTTGCAGCGCGCTCTGGCTCACGGTCTGCGTGATATGGCCTGCGCCACGATCGCCGCCGGAGATCAGAAGCGTTGCCTCCGCCATTCCATAGGCAGGGAAAGCCGCGTCGGGATGAAAGCCATGCGCGGCAAAAGTGTCGATGAATTTCCGGATGGTTTCGGCGCGCACCGGCTCGGCGCCGTTCAGCGCGACTTTCCATGAGGAGAGATCGATGCCCTCCATCTGCTCGGGCCGGTAGCGGCTGACGCAGAGGTCGTAGCCGAAATTGGGGCTGCACGCGACCTCGGCCTTGTAGGTACTGATCGCGCGCAGCCAGTTCAGCGGGCGTTGCATGAACGCATTCGGCGCCATCAGCACGCAGGGAGCGCCGACATAGAACGCCTGCAGCGCGTTCAGGATCAGGCCCATGTCGTGATAGAGCGGTACCCAGTTCACGTAAGTCGAACGTGAGGTGTTGCCGAGCGAGAGGCGGATCATCTCGGAATTGGCCAGCAGGTTGGTGTGGCTGACCGCGACGCCCTTGGGGTCCGAGGTCGAGCCCGAGGTATATTGCAGGAACGCGATTGCATCGGTATCGGGCAGCGGCAGATCGACATGATCCGTCCGGGTTGCGGCGAGATCGACCGCGAGCCATTGCAGGCCGCCTCGTGCAAACCGCGCCTGCAGATCTCCGCGCAAGGTGAAGGCGGATGTGGTGAGTGCGATGGCCGGCTCGCAATTGGCAAGGATCGCCGCGCTGGAATCGCGGGCGCTGTTCCGGCGCGGCATCATCATCGGCACCGCGATGACGCCCGCCATCAGGCAGCCGAAGAAGGCGACCATGAATTCGAGCCCGGGCGGAAACACCAGCAGCGCGCGGTCGCCGGGGGTCACGCGTTGCATCAATTGTCCGGCCAGCGCGCGAGCCGCGCCTTGCAGTTCGCCATAGGTCAGGGCCGCTTCCTCGCTGCCGCGATCCGAGAGGAAGATGTAGGCGCGCTCGCTCGCCCGCAATTCCGCCCGCTCCGCGAGCAGCGCCACCAGCGAGGAGAAGCGGTCCATCTTGAGGGTTCTTGAGATTGGCTGGCGGCCGGCTCAGGCAGCCGGGCGCGCCGCGTGCCGTTTTGCCAAATAACGCGCCAGCTCGTCCACGGTCGGATGATCGTAGAAATCGTCCGTGGTGAGCTCGAGGCCAAGCTTGTCCTCGAGCTCCATCATCACATAGACGACCATCGCCGAGTCCAGCCCAAGCCGGTTGAATTTGGTCTTGGTGTCGATGCGGTCCTTCGACACGCGCAGCGTCTGCGCCAGCGAAGCCACGCAAAGATCTGATATTTCCTGCTCTGTCATCAGTGTTCCAAGCTTGCGGGCGGACATTACGGGCGCGCGTCGGCTTGTCAATTCGGCTGGCGCATGATCCGGAAAAGCCTGCCCCGCAGTTGATGGGGGGTGTGCTGGGATTCTGCGACGGCAGGACTGTTGATGCAGCGCTTTCACTTGGCGGAATCGCAGCCAAAATGAGCGAATTCGCCAATCAATTCTTGCTGGCCGCAGTCAGCGGCTGGCTCCGCGCCGCTGCCGTCAACGATCGCTCGGAGGTCAGATCGCTCACGGCGAGCGGTGCGCCTAAAATGAAAGAGCCCGGTTGCCCGGGCTCTTCCGAATGTCACTGATAATAGCCGCGCGGCTGAGAATATTGCTGTTGCGGCTGATAGTAGTAGCCCGGCGGCGGCGGCACATAGCCCTGATTGCCGTAGTAGCGGGCCTGCGGCTGCTGATAGGCCTGCGCGTCATAGACTTGGCGGCCCGAGCGCGGTGCCGGGTAGATCTGGCGGTCCGAGCTGCCGTCGGCCGGATAGATATAGCCGTCATCCTGCCGTTGCTGCGGCATCGCCTGCTGGCCAGGATAGAGCTGCGGCTGCGGCGTGAGCTGCATGGTCTCGCCGGCGGCCGAGGCATATTGATCGTCATCGGTCTGCGGCGCGCGGCGGGCGACGGCGGTATTGCCGCGCGGGTGGCGCGCCAGCGCGATCGCGGCCGAACCGGTCAGGGTGACGGTGGTGTTGAGCACGCCCTGGTCCTGGACCAGCGCATAGAGCGTGGCGGCATTCGCCTTCGACAATCTCACACAGCCGTGGGAGGCAGGCGTGCCGAGCCGGCCTTCGGAATCGGTGCCGTGGATCGCGTGCCCGATCTTGGTGAAGAAGATCGAATGCGGCATCGGCGCATCATCGAATTCCTTGGAGAAGTGGCTCGCTTCCATGCGGAAGGCGTGGAAGGTGCCGTTCGGCGTCTCGCGCGAGGGGATGCCGGTCGAGACCGGCCAGTGATATTTCGGTACGCCGTCGACCGCGACAGTCATCATCTGGTTGTTCTTGTCGATGGTGATATCGACTTTTGCCTGAGCGGCATGGCCGGCAAAAAGGATCACGCCGGCAAGTGCAATGAGGAAGGAACGCATCTTTACCTTGGCCTCCGGGCCTGTTGTTCGCGCCGTGGCTCTCCGTCCCCGGCATTGACTATGCCGGAAATCCGGCTTTAGTTCCAGTGACCTGCAGCGGTCATCCTTAATGTGTCGCAGAAATGCGGTCGAAGGTCGGGCGGCGGCGCTGAATTTTTCGCGAGCAGACGAAGATGATCGCGGGGCCGAGACGAAGGTCGAGGGCACGAAAGGGTCACCGGGGCGCAACTATTCGGCCACTTCGGCGTTTCAGATTCCCGCCCGTCCACCTGCTCTCCGCCGGAATTTCAGGAAATCGAGATGAAGAAAACCGGGATTACAAGCTCGGCCTGGCCGACCCGCTCGCGGCTGCCGTTGATGTTTGCCGCTCTCGCCATCACGCTGGCGCCGGTCGCCATGCCCCATGCCGGCCATGCCCAGGGCATCGTCCGCGGCGCGCAGGAGGGCTCGTACGAGGGCAACCGGGTAGCAGGTCCTGTGGGCGGCGTGGTCGGAGGCGCGATCGGTGCCGGCGTCGGCGGCGCCATGGGAGCGGTCGAGGGCGTGCTCGGCCTGCCCGAGCCGCACTGGCACCACCGTTGCCACGGCTATAGCGACGGCTATGGGCGCTTCCATTGCTACCGGTATTATTGATCGTCAGCTCTGCGCCGTCAGAACAACATCATCCATGATCAGCGCGTCGATGCCGGACTTGCGGAAGGTGACGATCGCGTCGGTGGGCGTGCAGACGATGGGCTCGCTGTCATTGAACGACGTGTTGACGACCAGCGGCACGCCCGTTTGCGCGAAGAAGCAGGACAGCAGCTCGTGAAAGCGCGGATTTGATTTGCGGCTCACGAGCTGCACCCGGGCGCTGCCGTCGCGATGCAGGACGGCGGGGATGCGATCACGCCGCCCGGCTTTCACGCCGCATGCGAACAGCATGTACTCGTGACTGGTCGAGGGAGTGCCGACGTCGAACCAATCGTTGGCGTGCTCGGCCATGACGCTCGGCGCAAAGGGCCGAAAATCTTCCCGGTGCTTGACCTTCCGATTGAGGATGTTGCGCATGTCCGGCCTGCGCGGGTCGGCGAGCAGCGAACGGTTGCCGAGCGCGCGCGGCCCGAACTCCATGCGGCCCTGAAACCAGGCGACGATCTTGCCGGCGGCGATCATCTCCGCCGCCTCGCGCGCGGGGGACTTGCTGCGCCGGGGCCTGAGACCGGCGGACTTGACCGCCGCCAGAATTTCGCTGCGGTTGAACTTGGGCCCGAGATATGGCGTCGAGCCGCCGCGCCGGGGAGAATTTCTTCGCTTGGCGCAGTGCACGAGATAGGCGGCGCCGATCGCGGTGCCTGCATCGTGCGGCGCGGAGGGGATGAACACCTCGGAGAACTCGCCGGATTGCCGGACCAGCTCATTGGTGACGCAATTGAGCGCAACGCCGCCGGCAAGGCACAATTGATCCAGCGGCACCTTGCGTTTGAGGCGTCGTACCAGCGCGATGACCGCCGCGTTCGTCGCTTCCTGCAGCGCCGCGGCGATATCGGCGTGCCGCGGCAGCATTTCGGAATCCATGTAGCGCGCCGGGCCGAACAACGCTTCCAGCCTGTCGAATTTGGACGAATTGAAGCCGAGAAACTCGGACGCTACGGCGTAATCCTCCCGGCCGACGCGAAGCACGGACTGGAATTGGCGACGGAAGACTTCGGGATTGCCGTAGGCGGCGAGGCCCATGACCTTCGAGGCATCGTAATGCGAGAAGCCAAGATGACCGCTGAAGACTTCCCACAGGAAGCCGAGTGAATGCGGATAGTCGAAGGTTTCGACAAACTCGATGTGGTGACCTTCCGCCTTCATGAGCGTCGAGCCGGCGACCTCGCCGATCCCGTCGATGGTGAGGATCGCCGCGCGATCGAAGCTGGACGGGAAATACGCCGAAGCGGCATGTGCCAGATGGTGCGAAACGAAATGAAATCTTCGCGCAAGCCTGCGTCCCAGAAGCTCCTCGGCAACGCGCTCTACCTGACCGATCCGCAGCCGGAAGGTTTCCTCGAACCGCGGATCCCACCACTCGGCGCGATACCGCTTCCGGCGCACCTGCGGATCGAAGGAGTAGGCGACGTGATTGATGTCGGCTGCGGTGAGTCCGGCGTGATTCAGGCAAAAGCGGATGGCCTGCTCGGGGAATTGATGCGGGTTGTCGAAATCCGCTTCCTTGCCGTGTTTGATGCGATTGAACCGTTCCTCCTCGACGGCGGCGACGAGCTTGCCGTCGACGAGCAGTGCGGCGGCCGATTCGTGATACACGGCGTTGATTCCAAGAATGTTCACTGGCGCCCCCACCACCCAACACTTTTCCGCCGCGCGAGCCTCGCCGGGGTCACCTCCATCGCTTTCGTCCGCGCCTTTCGGGACGGCAATGTTGGTCACTGGCAGCCCACCAGCAGTTCAAAGCCAGCCCACATTATCGGACCTTTCGATATGAGTCAGGAGGTAACGCGGTGATCTCGGGAATCGTCGGGGCTCGCCGGCGCGACACACCGCCGCGCACGGGACCATCGACCGCAGGTCCGGGGCAATCTCGTCAGGTCTTCAGCCGGTAACCGGTCTTGAAGATCCAGGCCACGGTGGCCAGACAGATGACGAGAAACGCCAGCGTCATGCCGACGCTGATCGCGACATTGACGTCGGCGATCTCATAGAAGCTCCAGCGGAAGCCACTGATCAGGTATACCACCGGATTGAGCAGGGTGATCGTGCGCCAGGCCGGCGGCAGCATGTTGACCGAATAGAAGCTGCCGCCGAGGAAGGTCAGCGGCGTCACCACCAGCATCGGGATCATCTGCAGCTTCTCGAAACCGTCGGCCCAGATACCGATGATGAAACCGAACAGGCTGAAAGTCACCGCGGTCATGATCAGGAAGGTCAGCATCCACACGGGGTGATGGATGTGCAGCGGCACGAACAGGCCGGCAGTGGCAAGGATGATCAGGCCCAGCACGATCGACTTGGTCGCGGCCGCGCCGACATAACCGAGCACGATCTCGTAATAGGAGATCGGAGCGGAGAGGATTTCATAGATGGTGCCGACGAATTTCGGGAAGTAGATGCCGAAGGAGGCATTGGCGATGCTCTGCGTCAGCACCGACAGCATGACGAGGCCCGGCACGATGAAGGTGCCGTAGCTCACGCCCTCGACCTCGCTGATGCGCGAGCCGATCGCCGCGCCAAACACCACGAAATAGAGCGAGGTCGACACCACCGGGGAGACGATGCTCTGCAGGATGGTGCGCCAGGTGCGCGCCATCTCGAATTTATAGATCGCGCCGATCGCCCGATAGTTCATGGCGCCCTCACCAGGCTGACAAAGATATCTTCCAGCGACGACTGCGTCGTATCGAGATCGGAGAAGCGGATGCCGGCATTGCGCAGGTCGCTCAGCAGGCTGGTGATGCCGGTGCGCTCGCCCTTGGTGTCGTAATCGTAGAGCAGCGCGCGGCCGTCCTCGCAGATTTCGAGCTGGTAGGGCGCGAGCACTTCCGGAACGGCGTCGATCCTGCCCTGCAGATGGACGGTGAGACGCTTCTTGCCGAGCTTCTGCATCAGCTTGGCCTTGTCCTCGACCAGGATGATCTCGCCCTTGTTGATGACGCCGATGCGATCGGCCATCTCCTCGGCTTCCTCGATGTAGTGCGTGGTCAGGATGATGGTGACGCCGGAGGCCTGCAAGCCGCGCACCACCTCCCACATGCCCTTGCGCAGCTCGACGTCGACGCCGGCGGTCGGCTCGTCCAGGAACAGGATCTGCGGTTCGTGCGAGAGCGCTTTCGCGATCATCACGCGCCGCTTCATGCCGCCGGAGAGCGTGATGATCTTGTTGTCCTTCTTGTCCCAGAGCGAGAGGTCTTTGAGCACCTTCTCGATATGCTCGGGGTTTTTCGGCTTGCCAAACAGGCCGCGGCTGAAGCTCACGGTCGACCACACCGATTCGAAGGCGTCGGTGTGCAGCTCCTGCGGCACCAGGCCGATCAGCGAGCGCGCGGCGCGATAATCGCCGCTGATGTCATGGCCGCCGACCGTGATTTTTCCTTCACTCGCATTGGCGATGCCGCAGATGATGCTGATCAGCGTGGTCTTGCCGGCGCCGTTGGGTCCGAGCAGGGCGAAGATCTCGCCCTTGTTGATGTCGAGATTGATGTTCTTCAGCGCCTTGAAGCCGGGGTCATAGGTCTTCGAGAGATTGGCGACGGAGATGATGGGAGACATGCGGGATGATGGTTTGGCCGGAAGCGGAAAGCGGCACATCGGTCCGCTTTTCGGCAGGAAAGGGCGGGCGTGTTGAAATAGGAAGCGGAAAAGCCTTCCGCAATCGCCCGGTCAGGCAGGTTATTTCTTTTTCTTCGCCGGCTTTTTGGCAGCAGGTGTCGCAGCTGCCGGCGCGGCTGGCTCGGTGTCAGGCACCTTGCCGATGGTCACGATCTGGATCTGCAAATTGACCGCCGAGGTCGGATGCGCCTGGTCGATGAACTGCTCCTCGCCGAGGCCCAGCGACTGCAGCCGCTTGGCCGAGATCTTGAAGGTGTTGACCAGAACGTCGCGGATCGCATCGGCGCGGCGCTGGCTCAGGATCACATTGGCCTCGCGTTTGCCGTTGGAGTCGGAATGGCCGACGATCAGGAAGGTGTAGGGCAGCAACGGTGCGTTGACCAAAGCGTCCGCGACGCGCCCGACGGTCTCGTAGGATTCGGGCAGGATGATCGGCGTGTCGACGTCGAACTTGATGTCGAGGTTGAAGGTCGGCAGGCCCTTGAGCTCGGGCACGATGAGCGGCCGCTTGGCCGGCTCGGGCTCGTTCTTTCCGCGCATTTTCGAGCGGTCGGAGATTTTCTGCTTCAGCGCCGCGAGGTCGAGATCGAGCCCGGTGTCGAACTTGCTCAGCGCGTTGACGATGTCGTCCCGCGCCGGCGCGCTCGGCGCCTGGGCGCGCACGGGCGCCACCGCAAACGCCGCCACCGCCAGCAGCAGGCCGATCTCACGCAAGGCGCGCCGCATCAGCGATACCCCGCATCGATGGTGGCCTGGGTGCAGTTGCGGCTGACGCCCCTGGCGGTCATGAGGCACGGCACCGACTTGGAGGTCTCCTTGGTCGAGCCGTGGCACAGCTTGATGATTTCCAGCCGGCAGGACTGGGCGACCGTGACGCGCGCGTTGATCCGCTTCTGGATCTGGTCAAACGGCACCAGGTAGCTCGCCTTGCATTGCGGCGACATCACATCCTGGTTGCGGGACAGGCATTCCTTGAGCCGGCTGGAATCGAGATTGACGCCGCGGCAATTGGCGGTGATCTCCGCACCGCAGATTTTCGCGAGCATCGCAGCCGATTCGGAGAACGTCATGATCGGGTCCGCCGCGTGCGCCAATGAAGGCGACGCGAGCGCGAGCAGCAAAAGGATCGTCCGGCCCCGAACCATGGGCCGCATCTGATACGAACAGATCAAGAATGGTCAAGAGCTACCAAGGCACACCCCTGGTATATTGACGCGGCAGCGTCACGCCCTTTCGACAAAACTGTCGACCACCTTTTTCTCGCCGGCCTTGTCGAAGGCGATGGTGAGCTTGTTGCCGTCGATCTTGACGACGTGGCCGTAGCCGAACTTCTGGTGGAACACGCGGTCGTCGAGATTGAATTCCGAAACGGTGCCGGTCGATTTCGCGACCAGCTCGCCCTCGATGGTGATCGGGCCGCGCTTGCCCCGCGAGAAGCCGCTGAACTCGCCGCGCCCTGAAAAAGGCGATTGCGCCTCCTCGAAGCCGCCGCGCGATTGTGCTTGCCCTTTGCCCTGGCCATTGCGGCCGCGGCGTGCCTGCGCGCGTTGCCAGCCCGGCGTGGTGTAGCTGGAGCCGAAGGAATCCATATTGTCGAAGCGCGACGGGCCGTAGCCGCCGCTTCCGCCCCAGGCGGTGCCGCCCTTGGACTCCGTGATCTCGACGCTCGCCGGCGGCAATTCGTCGAGGAAGCGCGAGGGGATGGTGGTCGACCAGGTGCCGTGGATACGGCGGTTGGTGGCAAAATAGAGTTTTGCGCGGCGCCGGGCGCGCGTCAGCCCGACATGGGCGAGGCGGCGCTCTTCCTCGAGCCCGGCGCGGCCCTGTTCGTCCAGCGTGCGCTGGCTCGGAAACAGGCCTTCCTCCCAGCCCGGCAGGAATACGTTGTCGAATTCCAGCCCCTTGGCTGAATGCAGCGTCATCAGCGACACCGCCTCGTCGTCGGCGTCGCCATCGCGGTCCATCACCAGCGCGATGTGCTCGAGGAAACCTTGCAGGTTCTCGAACTCGTCCATCGAGTGCACCAGCTCCTTCAGGTTGTCGAGTCTTCCCGCGGCGTCGGCGGAGCGGTCCTTCTGCCACATTTCGGTGTAGCCGCTCTCGTCGAGCATGATCTCGACCAGTTCCGTATGCGCGGTGACCTCGCTCTGCGCGCGCCAGCGGTCGAATTGCAGCACCAGATCGCGCAAGCTCCCGCGCGCCTTCGGCTTCAGCTCGTCGGTCTCGACGACGGCGCGCGCGGCCTCGAACAAGGGAATGCGGCGCTTGCGGGCGTGATCGTGCAACAGCTGCACCGTGGCATCGCCGAGCCCGCGCTTGGGCACGTTGATAATGCGCTCGAAGGCGAGATCGTCGGCCGGCGAGTTGATGACGCGCAGGTACGCCAGGGCATCGCGGATTTCGGCGCGCTCATAGAACCGTGGACCACCGATCACGCGATAGGGCAGGCCGAGCGTGACAAAACGGTCTTCAAACTCGCGCATCTGGTAGGAGGCGCGCACGAGAATGGCGATCTCGTTGAGCTTCTCGCCCTTGCGCTGCAGGTCCTCGATCTCTTCGCCGATCGCGCGTGCTTCCTCTTCCGAATCCCAGGCGCCGGTGACAGTGACTTTCTCGCCGTCCTCGTCCTCGGTGCGCAAGGTCTTGCCGAGCCGGCCTTCATTGTGCGCGATCAGATACGACGCAGCGGAAAGGATGTGGCCGGTCGAGCGGTAGTTGCGCTCGAGGCGGATGACCTTCGCGCCGGGAAAATCGTGTTCGAAGCGCAGGATGTTGTCGACCTCCGCGCCGCGCCAACCATAGATCGACTGGTCGTCGTCGCCGACGCAGCAGATGTTCTTGGGGGGAGCCTTCTCCCTCTCCCCGTCCTTTACGGGGAGAGGGGCGGGGTGAGGGGCTGCTTCCAAGAGCTCAGCTTGCGGAGAGTCCCTCTCACCCGGATTGCTTCGCAATCCGACCTCTCCCCGCGCGCGGGGAGAGGTGAGGGACGACGAGCTGGACGGCGCCTGCGCCAGCAAGCGTAACCACAAATACTGTGCGACGTTGGTGTCCTGGTATTCGTCGACCAGGATGAACTTGAAGCGCTGCTGGTATTGTCTGAGCACATCCGGATGCTCACGGAAGATGCGGATGTTCTCGAGCAAGAGATCGCCGAAATCGGCGGCGTTGAGGATCTTCAGCCGCTCCTGATAGCTCGCATAGAGCTTGCCGCCCTTGCCGTTGGCGAAAGAGGCCGCTTCGCCCGCCGGCACCTGCGCCGGCGCAAGCCCGCGGTTCTTCCAGCCGTCGATCAGGCCCGCGAGCATGCGCGCCGGCCAGCGCTTGTCGTCGATGCCGTCGGCCTGCAGCAGCTGCTTCAACAACCGCACCTGGTCGTCGACATCGAGCACGGTGAAATTGGACTTGAGCTGCGCCATCTCGGCATGGAAGCGCAGGATGCGCCCGCCGATGGAATGGAAGGTGCCGAGCCACGGCATGCCTTCCACCGCCTGGCCGAGCATCTGGCCGAGCCGCAGCTTCATCTCGCGTGCGGCCTTGTTGGTGAAGGTGACCGACAGGATTTCGTTCGGGCGGGCGCGACCGAGGCTGATGATATGGGCGACACGGGTGGTGAGCACGCGCGTCTTGCCGGTGCCCGCGCCGGCGAGCACCAGCACCGGTCCATCCAGCGTCTCCACCGCCTCGCGCTGCTCGGGATTGAGGCCATCGAGATAGCGCGCACCGCCGGTTGCCGCCGCGCGGGCGCGCGCGGCAATGCCGCCGGCCTGCGGCTGGTGATCGGGAACGCTGGACAATTTACTCGGCTCGGTCATCGCGCGAATCATGCTCCCCACGATGGCACCGCGGGGACTTCAGGGGGAGCCTCCTTTAGCAGGGAATAGAGCCTATATGGGGCCGGAGCCGCCGGTTTTACAGACTTATTCGGGCGTGCGGCGCGGTCGGAAAAGCAGCGGGAAACGCGGATTTTGTTCCCGCGTTACGCGCAAATTTCGCGGATTCTCACCCCGGAACCTTCGTTTCCACGACGGATTGTTTTTTTCAACAGCGGCGTCTTGCGCGCCGCGTGAGCGAGACAACGGAAACCGAGGGTATGGACATGTTAGGCTGGGTCGTGACGTTTCTGATCATCGCGCTGATCGCCGGTATTTTGGGCTTTGGCGGCATTGCGGGCGCTTCGATCGAGATCGCGAAGATCATCTTCTTCATCGCCGTCGTGCTGTTTCTGGTATCCGCAGTGGTCGGCGTGGCGCGTGGACGTTCCAGGCTCTAGCGCGTACCGCCGTGACTCGAAAGCCCGGTGCGATCAAGCGCCGGGCTTTCGATCAGGTGGGGGTAGATATTTTCAGCCGTGCGAGCCGGCACCGGCTTTCAGCGCTTGAGGATGACGACTTCCAGATATTCGCCGGGAACGATCATCGTGCCGTCGTCGGCGCGATTCATGGTGCCGATCAGCGCGATGAGGTCCTGATGCAGCTTCTGCTGGTTGGCGGCATCGAGCGCGGCAAAGGCTTTCAGCATTGGGCCGTAATAGCTCTTGAAGACTTCCACGAAGTGCTCGGGCGAGCGGTAGCGGAACACGAAATTCCGCCGCTCCGCCCGGATCGCCGCGGCTGAAGCGCCGAACATCTCCTTGATCCGCGCCTCCGTGCCCCACAGCGCGGGTGACCTCGCGCCGGGAGGCGGCGGCAGATATTTGCCGAGCGTCTTGAACACTTGTCCAATAAAGCCTTCCGGCGTCCAGTTGGCGAGTCCGATCTTGCCGCCGCGCTTGCAGACCCGCGCCAGCTCGGCAGCCGCGCGATCCTGGTTCGGCGTGAACATCACGCCATAGCTCGAGACCACGACGTCGAAGGCGCCGTCCCCGAACGGCAGCGCTTCCGCATCGGCCTCCCTGAATTCGATTTGCAGTCCGTCCGCCTCGGCGCGCTGCCGTCCGCGCGCAAGCAGGCTCGGCACGTAGTCGGTCGACACCACGTCGCACCAGCGCCGGGCCGCGGCGAGGGTGACATTGCCGTTGCCGGCGGCAACATCGAGCACTTTCTGTCCGGCGTGGAGATCGAGCGCCTCGCAGAGCTCCTCGCCCACGATCTGCAACGTGGCGCCGATGAGCGCATAGTCGCCGGAAGACCACGCGCCATGCTGGCGCGCTTTCAACGCTTCGAAGTCCGGTTGTATTTGCTGGGTAGTGGCGGCGGTTGCGGTCGCAGATGCCATCGTCTTTCTCCCTGAAATGCGGGTCAACGGATTTACCGGAGCCTAGGCGCGAGCCCTGGGCGGGAGTATCCAAATTGCGACACGATTATCCCGATCGTGAACTTTTCGCCGAGTTTGCGGACTTATCTTGTGCAGCGGAGGCATGAATTGCTGTCTCACGATCCACCGATGACGTTGCTGCAGCCGCGCGCGGTTCGCCGTGCGGTGGATGCGATGCATGCCAATATCGGCCACCGCTGGACCATCGGGGAGCTCGCCTCGCTTGTCGGCACCTCGGGCCGGACATTGCAACGGCAATTCTTGTCGTTCCTTGGCAAGACGCCGCTCGCCGTCCTCAAGGACACCCGCTTTGAGCGCGCCCGGCGCGAATTGCTGCAAGGCGTGCACGGCGAGAAGGTCATGGACGTTGCCGCAAGATGCGGGTTCCCGCATTTCGGCCGCTTCGCCGTCGAATACCGCCGCCGCTATGGCGAGACGCCGTCGCAGACCTTGAAGCGGCAGGCGGTGCTTGCGGAGGCGCTCGCCTCCACGCCCCCGCTGTTCGTGCCGAGCCGCGATCGTCTCACACTTGCCTTCGCCGGAATCGAAGCTGTGCCCGAGCATGCCGAGATCGCCAGCGATATTGCGGGCGATCTCAAGGTCGCGCTGGTGCGCGCCGGCATCGCTGTGGTGCGTGACCTCCGCCTCGCACGCTACCATCTCGCCGGCACGATCCGCGGCAGCGGTCCGCGACTGCGGCTGTTGTTCCATCTGGGTGACCGTGAGACGGGCCGCCAGCTCTGGGCCCACAGGGCCGACAGCCTGACGTGTGCTGAGTTCGCCGCGAACGAGCATCTCGCCAGTCGCATCGTCGCGGCGCTGCAGCCCTGTCTGAGGTCCGCCGAGATCGAGCACGCGCTGCGGAAGCCACGCGGCGAGCTCGGCCCGCACGATCTGGCGCTGCGGGCGATGCCCGGGGTGCTCTCGTTGGGCGCGGACGGCAATGCGAGGGCGCTTGAGTTGCTCGAACGCGCGATGGCGCAGGACCCCGAGCACTCGCTCGGCCTCGCGCTCGCGGCGTGGGCGCATCTGCAGCGCGTCGTTTATCATTTCACGACGGAGCCGCTGCGCGAGCGCGACCGCGGCATCGAGCTGACGCAAAAGGCGATGTCGCTCCCGAGCGATGTCACCACGCTCGCCGTGCTCGGCAACGCGCTGACCTTGCTGGGCGAGCTGGACACCGCCGCCCAGGTGATCGCGAAAGCGCTCGCCCTCAACGGAGGCTCGGCCTGGGCCTGGAGCCGCAGCGGATGGATCGATGTCTATCGCGGCGACCCGGAATCGGCGATCGAGCGTTTCAAGATCGCGCTCGACCTTGCGCCGCATGACGTGCTCGCCTTCAACAGCCAGATCGGCATCGGCTGCGCGCATTTCTTCAACGGCGCTTATGCGCAAGCCGCAGAGTGGCAAGAGCGGGGGCTACGCCAGAATCCTGCCGCGCTGTGGGTGCATCGCACCCTCTGCCCGTCCTATGTCTGCGCCGGCGCAAAACTGCAGGCCCGACGCAGCCTCGGCGTGCTCCGCGCGAGTTATCCGGAGCTTACGGTTTGCGGATTGCAGCTCGGCATGCCGCCGCTGCAGCCGACAGATCGCGATCGCGTGGTCGGCGCACTGTCGGAAGCCGGACTGCCGGCCTGACGGGTGCCGGATAAAGATGATACGCTCGGTCGAAGGCTTCCGGGGGCGCGCCATGAACCCATCAGAATATCTGCAGCACGATGCCGTTGGTCTCGCTGCGCTGGTCGCCCGCGGCGAAACCACGGCGCAGGAGCTGCTGGAGTTCGCGCTGCGGCAGGCGGCTGCCGCACAACCCAAGACCAACGCGATCTGCCGGATGATGCAGGACGAAGCCCGCGCGCAGCTCAAGAAGCAGCTGACCGGTCCGTTTGCGGGCGTGCCTTTCCTGATCAAGGATTGCGCCCAGGATTATGCCGGCCTGCCGACGACCTATGGCAGCCGTTCGATGGTGAACGCCGTTGCGCCCGCGCATGCCCATGTGGTGCGGCGCTATCTCGAGGCGGGTCTTGTGATCTTCGGCAAGACCAATCTGCCGGAATTCGCGCTCAAGGGCGTATCGGATTCAAAGCTGTTCGGCCGCGCACAAAATCCCTGGAACTTGGAGCGGACGCCCGGCGGCTCGAGCGGGGGTGCCGCGGCGGCCGTCGCCTCCGGCGTGCTGCCGATGGCGGCCGGCAATGACGGTGGCGGCTCGATCCGCATTCCCGCTGCCTATTGCGGCCTGTTCGGGCTCAAGCCGTCGCGGGGGCGCAGCTCGTCGGGACCGGCTTACGGCGAATACTGGTATGGCCTGGCATGCGAGGGCGTGCTCTCGCGCAGCGTGCGCGATACTGCGGCCGCGCTCGACGTGATTGCGGGCGGCGAGGCCGGCGATCCCTTTGTGGTCGCCAAATCAGGCGAAGCCTACGCAAAACTGATGGAGCGCGAACCCGGCCGCCTGAGGATCGGTTACTCGTCGGCCTCTCCGATCGGAACCGAGGTTCATCGCGAGGCGGTCGCGGCGGTGAACGATGCCGCGAGGCTGTTGAGCAGCCTTGGCCACGAGGTCGAAGAGGCGGCGCCCGAGATCGATGGCACGGCACTGGCAACGTCCTTCCTGCATGTCTATTTCGGGCAGGTTCCTCCCATGATGGTGCAGGCGCGCGCCGCCGGCGCCAAGACTTCGGATTTCGAATTGCTGACGCGCGTGCTGGCGACGCTGGGCGAGGCGACCTCGGCCGGCGCGCTGACGGCGCAGCTCCTCAAGTGGAACGAGTTCGCCCGCAACCTCGCGCGGTTCCATGCGCGTTACGACATGCTGCTGACGCCGACGGTCGCCTATCCCGCGATCGCGCATGGGCAAGGGGACCCTCCCGCCCCACAGCAGGTCATATTCGACCTGCTCGATCGCATCGGCCTGCTCTCGCTGTTGGCGCGCCTCGGCGCGCTCAAGACGACCGTCGACAAGATCGCGCGCGAAAGTCTGCAATACGTGCCGTTCACCCAGCTCGCCAACCTGACCGGCACGCCGGCGATGAGCGTGCCGCTATACTGGACCGCCGACGGACTGCCGCTCGGCGTGCAATTCGTCGCCCGCTTCGGCGAGGAGGACCGCCTCCTTCAGCTCGCCCGCCAACTCGAGCAGGCGCGGCCGTGGTTTTCGAAACTGCCGGCGTGGGTGACGTAAGCAAGGTCAAGAAAAAAGGCGCGGCCGGCAGCAGCCGATCGCGTCGATCCAACCGGACTAACCAGAAGCGGGCCGGCTCTTGCATGGTCCGAAGCGTTGGGCCAGTCATCCTCCGACCCAGCGCAGGACTCTGCGCGCAATAGCTCGATACCGCCAAGTGCAGATTCAGCTCACAGACCGTAACCAGGCAGAGAACGCGTCGATGCTCGGCTGCTCGGGATGATTGGGTACGTGCACGACGTAAAAGCCATAGCCCTGCAGCGACAGATCGTGAGCCTTGACGAGAACACCGCTTTTCAGCTCGCCTCCGACGACAATATCGCTGAACATCGCGATGCCGTGGCCTGCCGCCACCGCATCGATTGCGTGCAGTTCCTCTCTGAAGCTCAAGTCCCACGACTTGTTGGTATCGGGAATATCGGGATCGATCGACCGCGCTGTTGCCAGCCAGCCGGACCATGTCGGCGCGTCGCGGTCACGATTCATCCAGTCGAAATGAATCAATGGGTAGCGCAATAAATCCGCGGCGCGATCGATTCGCTGCCCCTCCCGAGCCAGAAGTTCGGGGCTGCAGACTGGAAAGAACGTATCCCGGAAAATTTCCTTGCCGCTCAAATCGAGCGGCATGCGCCGCGCATACCGAATTGCGATGTCGGCTTCTCCGGCGCGCAGGTCGAGTACCGCATCGGTCCCGATGATCTCCAACGGGATTTTTGGGTGGGCTTCACGCCATCTTGCCAGTCGTGGCACCAGCCATCGGCTCGCGAACGCATTTGGGCTCGTCACTCTCAGGGGCTTTTGACTGACGCGCGGAGATGCCGACGCGATCGCACTGGCGAACGTGTCAAAACCACTCCGGATCACTGGAAACAGTCGTTCGCCGGCAGTCGTGAGCGCAATGGGGCGTGGCTGGCGGCGAAACAGCGGCTGGCCACAAATCTCCTCCAGGAGACGGATCTGGTGGCTGATAGCGGTCGGTGTAA
>Ga0207661_10001004_pt1 | contig 18641 bp, 16 predicted proteins | sample KBSC713LmetaG_FD_184337 | JGI IMG/M metagenome (GOLD analysis project Ga0207661, IMG submission 184337) | Corn rhizosphere microbial communities from Kellogg Biological Station, Michigan, USA - KBS C7.1-3L metaG (SPAdes) (version 2) | ecosystem: Host-associated > Plants > Roots > Rhizosphere ...
CCCGCGACCTCGAGGAATCGCTGCAGCAGCAGACCGCGACCGCCGACGTGCTGAAGGTCATCAGCCGCTCGGCCTTCGACCTGCAGGCCGTGCTCGATACGCTGGTCGAATCGGCGGCGCGGCTTTGCGAGGCGGACATGGCGGCGATCACCCGCCGGATAGGCGATGTCTACTATCGAGCCGGATCGTACGGCTTTCCGCAGGCGTTTGCGGATTACATCAAGGACATTCCGGTCGTGCCCGAGCGACGCACGATCACCGGGCGGACGCTCCTGGAAGGCCGCATTGTCCACGTCGAGGATGTTCTCGCAGATCCCGATTACGAGTTCGAAGGCCAAGAGCTCAGCGGAAATCCGCGGTCGTTTCTCGGCGTGCCTCTGCTGCGCGAAGGCACGCCGATCGGCGCGCTGACGCTCACGCGATATGATGTGAAACCCTTCACCGAGAAGCAGATAGAACTGATTACGACCTTCGCCGACCAGGCCGTCATCGCCATCGAAAACGCGCGCCTGTTCGACGAGGTGCAGGCGCGCACGCGCGAACTATCGAAGTCTCTCGAAGACCTGCGCACCGCGCAGGACCGCCTGGTGCAGACCGAGAAGCTCGCTTCGCTCGGCCAGCTCACCGCGGGCATCGCCCATGAGATCAAGAACCCGCTCAATTTCGTCAACAATTTTGCGGCGTTGTCGGCGGAATTGACCGACGAGCTGAAGGATGCGCTGAGGCCCGCCGTGCTGGACGAGAGCATCCGCGCCGAGGTCAACGAGCTCACCGGCATGCTCAACGACAATCTTTCCAAGGTGGTGCAGCACGGCAAGCGCGCCGATTCCATCGTCAAGAACATGCTGTTGCATTCGCGCGAGGGCTCGGGCGAGCACCGGGCTTCCGACATCAACGCGCTCGTCGACGAAAGCCTCAACCTCGCCTATCACGGCGCGCGCGCCGAGAAGCCGCATTTCAATGTCACGCTGCGACGCGACTTCGATCCCGATGCCGGCGAGGTGGAAGTGTTTCCGCAGGAGATCACTCGCGTGCTGCTCAACCTGATCTCGAACGGCTTCTATGCCGTGAGCAAGCGCAAGGCCGATCAGGGCGAAGCCTCCTTCGAGCCGCTGGTGATTGCCATCACCAAAGGCGGGGCTGACCATGTCGAAATCCGCATCCGCGACAACGGCACCGGCATTCCGCCAGAGGTGAAGGAGAAGATGTTCAACCCCTTCTTCACGACCAAGCCGGCCGGCGAAGGCACCGGGCTTGGGCTGTCGATGAGCCACGACATCATCGTGAAACAGCACGGCGGCAGCATCGACGTCGAGACCGAACCCGGGGCGTTCACCGAGTTCCGCCTGGTGCTGCCACGAACGAGCCTGTCCGGCAAGACCGCCGGCAACTGATGGCGCGCGCGATGCCGAGCGAGACCGAGCTTCAAAAGATCATCGGCGAGCTCCGGCGCGAGCTTGCGGAGGCGCGCGCGCAGCAGACCGCGACCGCCGACGTGCTCAAGGTCATCAGCCGCTCGGCGTTCGATCTGGATTCGGTCATGAATACGCTGGCACATTCGGCTGCCGAATTGTGCAAGGCAGATTTCAGTGCGCTCTACCTTCGCGAGGGCGACGTTCTCATCGTGCGCGGCGTTGCCGAAGCTGACGCTGCACAGGCCGATTTTCTCCGAAAGACCCCGCTGCAGATGGACAGCTCAACTTATGTTGGCCGGACCATTCTTGCAGGCTCCGTCCGCAATGTTGCTGACGTCGGGAACGAGACGGAGATCGGCCACATCAAGAAATTCAGCGAAATTCTTGGCTTCAGGTCTATCCTGTTCGTTCCCATGATGCGCGAAGGGCGCGGCGTTGGCGTTTTTGCTCTTGCACGCAAGCGAACGGGAGAATTCTCGCAGCGCGAGGTCGAGCTGGTCCAGACCTTCGCCGACCAGGCCGTGATCGCGATCGAGAACGCCCGCCTGTTGGACGAGGTGCAGGCCAGGACCCGCGACCTGCAGGAATCGCTGCAGCAGCAGACCGCGACCGCCGACGTGCTGAAAGTGATCAGCCGCTCGGTATTCGACCTGCAGACGGTGCTCGATACGCTGGTGGAGTCCGCCTACAGACTGTGCGGCGCGAGACTGGGCCTGTTGTATCTCAAGGGCGAAGAGGCCTTTGAATGCAAGGCCGTGGCCGGCGCGGGCTCCGAGGAGGCAAGCCTCTATTTCAAGGGACGCCCGATCCACGCCGGTCGCGCCACCGCCGCGGAACGCGTGATCATGACCGGCGAGGTGCACAGCATCACCGATTTCTTCGCCGATCCCGAGTTCGATCCCAATCTCAGGGAGTTGATCCGTAATGCGGGCGGCTCGGATCTGGCCATCGCTGCAACGCGTTCCACGCTCGCGGTGCCGATGACGCGTGACAACGACGTCATCGGCGTGCTGGTGATCGCGAGTTCTCAGACCGGAGCTTTCCCGGAGCGCCAGGTCGAACTCCTGCGGACCTTCGCCGACCAGGCGGTGATCGCAATCGAGAACGCGCGCCTGTTTGACGCGGTGCAAGCGCGAACTCGCGAGCTTGCGCAATCACTGGAGAACCTGCGCACCGCGCAGGATCGGCTGATCCAGACCGAGAAGCTCGCCTCGCTCGGCCAGCTCACCGCCGGCATCGCCCACGAGATCAAGAACCCGCTCAATTTCGTCAATAATTTCTCGGCGCTTTCGGTCGAGCTCACCGAAGAGCTCAACGATTTGCTGAAAGGCGCAAAGATTTCCGAGGAAATCCGCAAGGAAGTCGACGAACTGTCTGGCCTTTTGAAGGACAATCTCGGCAAGGTCGTGCAGCACGGCAAACGCGCCGACTCCATCGTCAAGAACATGCTGCTGCATTCACGCGAGGGTTCAGGCGAGCACAGGCCGGCCGACATCAATGCGCTGGTGGACGAAAGCCTCAATCTCGCCTATCACGGCGCCCGCGCGGAAAAACCGCATTTCAATGTGACTCTCGAGCGAGATTTTGATCCAGAGGCGGGCATAATCGACATGTTTCCGCAGGAAATCACCCGGGTCTTCCTCAATTTGATCTCGAACGGCTTCCATGCCGTCAGCAAACGCAAGGCCGACAATGGCGAGGCCGGATATGAGCCGGTCGTCACGGCGACGACAAAGGGTCGCACCGATCATGTCGAGATCTGTATTCGAGATAACGGAACGGGGATCCCGCCCGAGGTAAGAGAGAAGATGTTCAATCCGTTCTTCACGACCAAACCGGCGGGCGAAGGCACCGGACTTGGACTTTCGATGTCGCACGATATTATTGTGAAACAGCACGGCGGCAGGATCGATGTCGACACGCTGCCGGGCGAATTTACCGCGTTCACGATCGTTTTGCCGAGAACAAGCAATCTTTCAAGCAAATCCAGAGGTTAGACGTGAGTGTTTTGGTTCTAGTGGTGGATGACGAGCCCGATGTCGAGGCGCTGTTCCGCCAGCAGTTCCGCCGCGATTTGCGCGCGCAACGTTTCATGATGGATTTTGCCAACTCGGCCGCGGACGCGCTGGCACGCGTCGGGTCGACGAACGGGCAATCGCTGATCCTGATCCTGTCCGACATCAACATGCCCGGCATGACCGGGCTGGAGATGTTGCCCAAGGTCAAGGAGATCCGCCCCGAGGTCCCCGTGATCATGATCACGGCCTATGGCGATGCCGACACCAAGCGCAAGGCGCTGGAAGGCGGCGCCACCGGTCTTTTGACCAAGCCGATTGATTTCTCGCTGCTGCGCGAGGAAATCGACGCGCGGCTCACGCCGGCGAGCTAGGGCGCATTCGCGCAAGTGCGGGTCGGGCCTTGCGATCGCTTGGCCCCGCGCTTTGCGGAGGCGATGGGCACCGCTCCTGGGCGGCCTTACTGACCGCTTTTCGAGGTCGCTGAACCGTGTCCCATGCCGACGGTCGCGCCGGGCCGTTGCAGCTGGGCTCGCTGTCGCGCAGGGCTCACAGCCTCACTACGTGCACCGTCCGCATCGTGCGCCATTTCCAGACAGGTCAGCAGTTCGACGTAGCTTGTGAATCCGCCACTCCTCGTCTCCAGCAGGCAGTTGCTCTTCTCGGAAGCGACGAACTGCGGCCACTTCTTTTTAAGTTCCGCCAGCGCGGCGGTTTCCTCCTGCGTGCACAGCTTGGACTCTGCGGAGCCTTCGCTCTCGAAACTGCACTCCTTCGCGATGGCGAACTGCGGCACCGTGTCGGATATCGGGATCGGCGAAAGCGTCGTCAGCAACACGATCGGCAGATGAAGCAACATCTCAACCTCCCTGCGACGGGTCCTGGTTGATCCGGCGCGGCCGCCGCGCCGAATTTGTCCGGCGCAGCATGAGCGGGCGGCGCCTTGGCTTGTGCCGACATCCAGAGAAGCGTGAGCAGCGAGGCGGCTACTGCCAACTCCAACATCACGCCTGACGACGCTTCCGTTACCACGTTGGGCAAAAAGCCTGGCATTGTCCATGCTCCCTTCGATTGAACGGCGAATGCCGGGCAAGGCTGGGGGCGCCGACAGCAAAAAGCCTCTGCGCGTCGGAGGCGTCATTGGTGGGCGTCTCCGCCACCGTTTTCGGAAAACATTGCGCAGATCACGGCGGTCTCGTAGGCTCTTGGAGATCAAGACAGGGGCCCCCATTGGAAAAAGACGAACTTGAGCGCCTCGTCGGCGGCAGGTTGCGCCTGAGGTTTGAGGACATCGCGAGCCACCCTCAACTGCCGGAGGCGCGCCGCGTCTATCTCGAAAGCTTCCTCAAGGTGTACGAAGGCGATCCGTTTCTGGTTCGCCTGCTGCTGCAGGCAGGTCGCTTCTTCGTCTTTCACAGCGCTGCGGTTCTCGAAGCCGCGCAGGACCTGTCGCGGCGCGAAACCTGGTTCACCGTTGCCGCCTTGAAGCAGCAGCTTGCCATGTTCGGATATGCGAGCGGGCGGCAGGTGGATCATCTGATCGCCCGTTTGCGAGAGGTTGGATTTCTCGAGCTGCAGCGAGCCCCCAGTGATGGGCGCGTGCGGTTGCTTGCGACCACGGACAAGCTTCGCTCGCATCACACCGAATGGCTTGCGGCACACTACGTCCCGCTCGCCGAGCTATATCCCGATCATGATTACGGCCCGGTGCTGTCGCGCAATCGCGCCTTTCACGTCCTTCATTGCAGCTTGTGTCTTCCGTTCACTCCAGTGTCCGCTCGCCTGATGATGACGCTGCCCGACACGCTGCTGTTTTTCCGGCACGCGGCGGGGCCGCTGATCCAGAATGCGGCCCTGAAGGCCGCGATGGATGCAGGCGATCCGAACGCCGAGATTCCCTACATTCAAGCCGCCGATCGTTTCGGGGTTTCACGAACGCACGTCCGCAACCTGATGAACGCCGCGCAGTCGGCAGGCCTCGTCAGAATCATCGGGCGCGGCGGCCACAGCATTGTCATTCTTCCGCGCTTCTGGGCCAGCTACGACCGCGGCCTGGCGCTTGGCATGTACCTTCATGACGCGGTGAACCTCGTCGCCATGCGCAATTGGATCAAGCGTGGCAGCGACCGCGGCACGGCACTGCAACTTGCCGAGCAATGACCGCCATTGCCGCGAATAACCCGCGGTTTGACCGTTGAATCAAGGCAGCGACCGCGACGCCCCCTACTCCGCCATCTCCACCGCGCGGGTGGTGGGACCGGCGAGCGGCCGCTCTTCCATCGTGATCATGCAGAGCAAGGCACAGCTCATCAGCGCCGCCGCCGCGCCGAACACGTAGCGGAACGCGTGGATCATGTCGTCGACCGGAATTGAGCTTACCGGACCGCGATGCTCGCCGCCAAGCGAGATGTCGGCGCCGAGTGCCATCAACAGGATGGTGGTCATGGCCGCCACGGTGAACGACGACGCGAGCGAGCGGAAGAAGTTCATCCCGCCGGTGACGGTGCCGACCTTGGGCCGCGCCACCGCGTTCTGGATCGAGACCACGGTGATCGGGAATGTGGTGCCCAGTCCGAGCGAGAACACCGACAGCACCAGCAAGAGACCCCAGAGCGGCAGAGTGGTGAACGCGAGCACGGCTCCGCAGGCCGCGGCGGTCAGGTCGCCGATGATCGCCACGCGCTTGTAGTGCCTGGCGCGCGCCATGGTGCGGCCGGCGATCGCGGCGCCACAGGTCGAGATCGCGGCAAGCGGAATCAATGCAAGCCCCGCTTCGCTGGCGGTCAGGTGATAGACCACCTCGTAATAGAGCGGCAGCTGGACCGTCAGCCCGGTCATCGCCCCAAGCGCGCAGCTGCCAGCGAAGATGGCGAACGGCACCACGTTGCCGCCGAGCAGCGACAACGGCAGGAACGGCTCCCTGGCCCGCTTCACATGCCAGATGAAGACGCCCGTCAGCGCGAACGAGGCGCCGAGCATCGCCAGGATGACCGGCGACAGCCAGAGATAGCGGTTGCCGCCCCAGGTCAGCACCAGCATGAACACGACGGCGGAAGCCATCAGCAACAGGCCGCCGAACCAGTCGACCTCGCGGCGGCGGTGAAACACCGGGATCTTGGCCATCTTCGGCACCAGCAATGCGAGCGCCGCGAGCGACAGCGGCAAGTTGATCCAGAAGATCATCGACCAGTGCAGATGTTCGGCGAACACGCCGCCCAGCACCGGACCGCCAATGCCGGCGGCGACCCAGACGCCGCTGAAATAGGCCTGGTATTGTCCACGCTCGCGCGGGCTCACGATGTCCGAGATGATGGTCTGCACGATCGGCAGGATGCCGCCGCCACCGAGGCCCTGCAGGCCGCGGCCGAGGATCAGCACCGGCAAGCTCGGCGCGACGGCGCAGAGCACCGATCCCGCGATGAAGAGGCTGAGCGAGGTGGTGATCATGGCGCGCCGGCCATAGATGTCGCTGAGCGTGCCGAACACCGGCGCCACCGCGGTCGAAGCCAGGAGATAGGCGGTGATGACCCAGGACAGGTTGGTGACGTCCTGGAACTGCCGCCCGATGGTCGGCAGCGCGGTCGCGACGATGGTCTGGTCGAGGGCGGCGAGGAACATCGCCACCATCAGGCTGGCGATGATGGCGCGGATCTCGTCAGCCGTCAGCGGCGCGCGCGGCGCGATCGACGGCGCGTCCGAGATCGCGATGACCTCGCCCGGGATCTCGGTGAGCTCAGCCTCGATCTCTTCGGTCACAGATCGAGCTTCGGCAGGGTGACGGCTCTGCCGTTCGTGCTTGTTCATGAGGAGATTTTTATCCGTGGCGCCCCGGAGGCAGCGCAGATTCGCTATTCGGCCAATTTAGAGGCCAACTCGACCTTCGGGCAGCACCCCGGGCGCATGGGTGCATCCCGCGGCGCAATCATCGCAAGGATGTGATCAGGCTGGCCGCTTCTTCAGCCGGGCACGCTTGGGCAACATCACCGGCCAGCGCACGATGTGATCCTCAAGATCGGCGTCGGCGATCTCGTCCTCGGTCCCCTCGACCCTCCCGCGTACGGAAACGCCGGCTTCATGCACGGTGTTGGGATCGCCGGAGATCAAGGGGTGCCACCAGTAGAGGTCACGGCCCTCCGCTACGAGCCGGTAGCCACAGCTTGGCGGCAGCCAATTCAGGGTGCGGACGTTCTCGGGCGTCAGGCGGACGCAATCGGGAACCTTGTCGGAGCGATTCGGATAATCCTTGCAGGCACACAGGCCAGCGTCGAGCAGCTTGCAGGAAACATGGGTGAAGTAGATCGCCCCGGTATCCTCATCCTCCAGCTTTTCCAGGCAGCAGCGCGCGCAGCCGTCGCACAGGCTCTCCCATTCGGCGTTGGACATTTCCTCCAACGTCTTGGTTTTCCAGAAAAATCCCTCTTGGGTGGAGGGCCTTTTGGGCGGCGCGGTCATGAACAGCTTAAGGTTTCCTGGAAACCCTTCTAGGGGCTTCCAGGGTTCTCGTGCAAGTCAACGGCGAGGGGCACGTTTTTCACGCCGTTCCCGTTCATTCTGGCGATCAAAAGTCGCGGCGGGACCATTGGTTTATGGCCCCTGCTCGGCTAGAACGAACGATGAGTCCCCAAGGGGCGCTTACCAAGCGCCTTGGGTTTGCCGCAACATCAGCGCAAGACGTCTCGACGACGCCCCGGCCGGGTGCTCGGACGCCTTCGAACCGACGAATTGAGTCCCCTTGGCGCGCCAGATCATTCCAGAGCGGTGGAAGACCAGGATCCGGCACTTCTTCCTGGACCTCGATGCCCGCATCGACTCCACGCTGTTCTCCTCGGGCAAGGGCGCGCGCGAGCTCTATGAGCGCTATTCCACCTTCATGGACCGCTTCTATGTCGGCCGCTGGAAGCGCTGGGTCTTCATCGAGCCCTTGTCGGAGGCCGCGACCATCGGGCTTGCCGGGCTGATCCTGCTGCTCGCGCTCGCGGTTCCCGCGTTCCGCGAGACCGCGGACGAGGACTGGCTGAAGAAATCGGACCTCGCGGTAACCTTCCTCGACCGTTACGGCAATCCGATCGGCAGCCGCGGCATCAAGCACAACGACTCGATCCCGCTGGAAGACTTTCCGGACAACCTGATCAAGGCGACGCTTGCGACCGAGGATCGCCGCTTCTACGACCATTTCGGCATCGACGTTCCCGGCCTGGTCCGCGCGCTCGTCACCAACGCCCAGGCCGGCGGCGTGCGCCAGGGCGGCTCCTCGATCACCCAGCAGCTCGCCAAGAACCTGTTCCTGTCGAACGAGCGCACCATCGAGCGCAAGGTCAACGAGGCGTTTCTGGCGATCTGGCTGGAGACGCGGCTCACCAAGAACGAGATCCTGAAGCTTTACCTCGACCGCGCCTATATGGGCGGCGGCACCTTCGGCGTCGACGGCGCCGCGCATTTCTACTTCAACAAGTCGGTACGCGACATCAATCTGGCGGAAGCCGCCATGCTTGCCGGCCTGTTCAAGGCGCCGACCAAGTTCGCTCCGCACATCAACCTGCCCGCCGCCCGCGCCCGCGCCAACGTTGTGCTCGACAACCTCGTCGATGCCGGCTTCATGACCGAGGGCCAGGTGTTCGGCGCGCGGCGCAACCCGGCCTTCGCGGTCGACCGCCGCGACGAGAACTCGCCGAACTACTTCCTCGACTATGCCTTCGACGAGATGCGCAAGCTCGTCGACACCTTCCCGAAATCCTATACCGAGCGTGTGTTCGTGGTGCGCACCTCGATCGACATGAACGTGCAGCACGCTGCCGACGAGGCGATCGAGAACCAGCTGCGCCAGTTCGGCCGCGATTATCACGCCACCCAAGCGGCGACCGTGGTCGCCGATCTCGACGGCGGCGTCCGCGCCATGGTCGGCGGCCGCGACTATGGGGCGAGCCAGTTCAACCGCGCGACCGACGCCTATCGCCAGCCCGGCTCGTCGTTCAAGCCCTATGTCTACACCACGGCGCTATTGAACGGTTATACGCCGAATTCGGTCATGGTGGACGGCCCGGTGTGTATCGGAAACTGGTGCCCACAAAACTACGGTCACTCCTACTCCGGCAGCGTGACGCTGACGCAGGCGATCACCCGCTCCATCAACGTCATTCCAGTCAAGCTGTCGATCGAGATTGGGCGAAAGCTGGAGCCGAAAGCATCCAATCCAGCCAAGGTCGGCCGCGCCAAAATCGTCGAAGTGGCGCGCCGCTTCGGCATCAAGGCGCCGCTGCCGGATACGCCCTCGCTGCCGATCGGCGCCGACGAGGTCACCGTGCTCGAGCACGCGGTGGCCTATGCGACGTTCCCGAACAAGGGCATGGCGGTCACGCCTCATGCGGTGCTTGAAGTGCGCACCGGCGCCGGCGACCTGGTCTGGCGCTGGGATCGCGACGGTCCGAAACCGCGGCGGGCCATTCCACCGAACACCGCCGCCGACATGGCGGGCATGATGAGCCATGTGGTGAGCGAAGGCACCGCGCGGCGCGCCGCGCTCGACGGCATCCCGACCGCCGGCAAGACTGGTACGACCAACAACTACCGCGACGCCTGGTTCGTCGGCTACACCGGCAACTTCACCTGCGCGGTGTGGTTCGGCAATGACGACTACTCACCGACCAACCGGATGACCGGCGGCTCGCTGCCGGCGCAGACCTGGCACGACATCATGACGGTGGCGCACCAGGGCATCGAGATCAAGGAACTGGCCGGCGTCGGCATGGGCACCAAGGTGCCGCAGGCTGCCGTGCACCAGACGATCGCCGCCAACGGCGCCGTCATCAAAGAGAGGGCGCCCGAGATCAAGCCGGGACCGCCGCCGGTGCTGACCAAGCGCGGCGCCGACACGCTGGTGCAGATCGAGAAGATGCTCGACGACGCGGCCAAGACCGCCGACAAGACAACCTCGGCCAACGAACCGAACAAGCCGGCGAAGCCGGCCTCATCGAGCGCGCTCGCCTTCCCCGAAAACTACGCCGCGGCGGCGGCGACGGCGAACGACGCGGCCGCGCCGCGCAAGAACTAGCCGTGCGTCTGTTGCTTGTAGCACTGGTGGCATTGGTGCTGGCTGCGGCCGTCGGCCTCGGCTCGACCTGGATGACGACCACGCGCGGGACTGAACTCGGCACGCTGACGATCGGCGCCTGGACCGCACGGCCGCGGATCGGCACGGTCGACATCGACCCCTACTCGCGCGCGACCATCACCCGCAACGGCGAGCTGCCGATCGGCACCGGCGACGGCATCGCCTTCACTGCCAACGCCGACGACAAGAAGAAGCCGCTCGACGGGCGCTGCGACGTCGTCGTCAGCGGCGTTACGCCGCCGGCGCGATTCTGGACGCTGACGATCTACGACAACAAGGGCCATCTCGTCGCCAACACGCTGCAGCGCTACGGCTTCACCAGCGAGGAGGTCGTGCGCGGCGCCGACGGCATCTTCGAAATCCACATCGCCTCGCGCGCGCGCTCGGGCAACTGGCTGCCGACCGGCGGCATCGAGCGCTATCAGCTGATGCTCCGCCTCTACGATACGCCGGTTGGCGTTGCGACCCGAACCAAGCGCGATGCGCCGATGCCCCAGATCGCCACCGTGGGGTGCCAGTGATCCGCCTCGTCTTCACGATCATCGCGGGCGTGCTGCTTGGCGGCGTGGTGCATCTCGTCAGCGTGCTGGCGCTGCCGAAGATCGCGACCCAGGACGCTTATTCGCGCCTGACGCCGATGACCAAGCTCAACGCGGTGACGCAGCTGCCCCCCGCCGAACCCGGCAACAACATCATGCCGTATCTCGATCCCGCCATCGCGGTTGCGATCTGCCGCTACGATCTCTCGACCGGCCCGATCAAGCTCGCCGTTCCCGTGAGCCAGGCCTACACTTCGGTGTCGTTCTATACCCGCAACGAGCTCGCCTACTATGCGATCAACGACCGCTCCGCCGGCAAGAAGGTGATCGAGCTCAGCCTGATGACCGAGGCGCAGCATAGCGACCTGCCCGAGGACGAGGAAATCACCTCGGCCGACCGGCTGATCATCGACTCGCCTTCCGTGACCGGCCTGATCGTGCTGAAGGCACTCGCGCCCGAGCCCGGCCTGATGCCGCAAGCGCAGGCCTCGCTCGCCGCCTCGAGTTGCAGCGTGCAGGCCGAAGAGCCGCCGCCGAAGCAGGCGGAGATCCCAATTCCGGCCCCCGCGCCGCCGCAGCGTGGCAGGCGCTAGCCCCTTGTCGCAACCGGCCGCTCGATGACGGGCCGCGCTTGTACCGGCGGGTTGGCCGTCTGCGCGGCGAGCTCGCCGATCAGGCGGTCGGCGTCGGCGGCGATGGTGTCGGGCGCCTGCAATACCAGCCGCTCCAGCGCCCAGCGATAGGACGACACCCGCCGCTCCAGGCATTGCTGCACCCATTGCACGATCAGCGAGTTCTCCTGCATCCGCGCCACCGCGTCGGCATTCTCGCGCGGCGACAACTCGCTGATGCGTGCAAGACTGGCATGACGGCGGCGGTCGAGATCGAGCACCTTGACGGCGCTGGCATAGAACAGCTCGAACCGGGTGATGTCGCCGCGCACGTCCTCGATCAGCTGCGCATAACGCGAGGAATGCGAGCGGTGCGGCTCGTCGATCAGCGCGCGGCCGTAGGCGGTGCGGTCGAACACCGGCGACTGCCTCCAGGGCGAGGCGATCGGCGTGTAATCGCCGAACACGCTCTTCCAGGCCGGGCGCGAATGCGGCGGCTCGATCAGGGGATAAGCGAGATCGCGCAGCTGACGCTCGTCGTCGGTGAGCTGGAATTGCGAGGGACGCAGGCCGACGCTCGAGGTGGCCTCGACGCCGATCCAGCGATGCATGTCATCGCTGCGCATATCCTCCCGGGTGCGGCCGAAATCGCCGCCGCTGCAGGCTCCGAGCAGGCTGCCCGCGAGCAGCAACAGGACCGGCGAAAAATACCGGATCGGAAATTTCGTCTCCGGCATGACGCAATGCCCGACGTTTCAGCGACGACGGCGACGACCGCCGCCCGAAGCTGCGCCCTCTTCCGGGCCACTGCCGCCGCTCGTTCCATCCGAATCGCGCTCGATGCGAACCACAGGCAGGATCAGAACGGTGCCCATGCCGTCAATCGGAGCGCCATCCATGGTTGAGCCCAGCCGCCGCGAAGCCGCATCCGCCGGAAATTCAATGATGGTCCCCATGCCCATTCTCTCTGGTCGTCGCGGCGACGCTTTGTCCCGCGACACCTTGATTAAGATCAGCACGTGGTTAACGAGGTCTTAATCCAGCACCCCCGCATGGTACCGGGGGCGCAATTGGCTCCGCCGTTGCAGCTCGGCATCAGCACGCATTTTTACTGGTTCTTTTCACAGATTGTTTTCCTTAACGAGCCATTAAAGCAATCCGGCATAGGCTCGCTCGAACATTCGAAGACGTCGCGTATTTTGACATGACCACATCTCCGCTGTTTCCGGGCTTCGATGGATTGATGACGCTCTCCCGCCGCGAGGGCGTCGATATCAGGCCCACGCTGTTGCGCGTGCTGACCGACCTCTATGTGCAGGCGAGCAAGCATTCCGCCGACGAAGCGCGGCAATTTGTCGAGCTGACCTCGCGCCTGATCGATCAGGTCGATGACGCGACGCGCGCGGCCGTCCGCGCGCGCCTTGCGATCTATCCGGCAACACCGGTCGAGATCCTGCGCCAGCTCGGACTGAAACCCGCGCAGGCCGGCCAGGTTGTTCCGCTCGCCGCGGAAATCCCCTCCCCGCCCTCAACGCCCGGCCCGACGGCGCCGCGGCCGTTGAACGAAGCCGAGAAGCGGATGGCTTCGAATCTCGCGATGCAGCCGCAGGATGCCGCGCAGGTCTGCGAGATGTTCTTCCGCGCCAGCGCCAGCGAGCGCGCTTCCATCCTGCACAGCCTCGCCGAAACGCCGCTGAAAGCCTCGCCGCGCATCCCGCAACCGCGCGCCGCGCGCGCGATCGAAACACTGCAAATGGCGGCCTGGGTCGGCGACGTCGAAAGCTTTACCCTCGAGCTCGGCGAGACGCTGATCCTGCCGGCGCGGGTCGCCGTGCAGGTGGTGAACGATTTGAGCGGCGAGCCGCTCGCCTGCGCGATGAAGGCGCTGGGCATGCCGAGCATGCTATTCGAGCACGTGCTCTTGTTCCTGAACGCCGAGATCGGGACTTCCGTGAACAGCGTCTATCGGCTGTCGCGGCTCTATGATCGGCTCAGCGAACGTTCGGCGCTGGTGATGTTGGCCGCCTGGCGCGGCTCGACCATGGCGGTGACGCGCGCCAAGTATCGCTCCGCGCTCTACGACGACGAACGGCAGCGCGCGCGCAGCGCGCCGACGCAACCGCGTCCCGCGGCGCAGCCCGCCACTGTGCCCGCCGTACGCACCGCTACCAGCGGCTCGAACCGCTAGCGCATGATCCGGAAAAGTGTGTAGCGGTTTTCCGAAAAGATCATGCGCAAACAAGAATCTAGAGCGCGATGACGATTCATCCTAATCTCATCGCGCTCTAGGCTTTCGCCAGGTCGAGAAAGTGCCGGCCTTCCTTGTCTTCGGTCTCCACGATCCAGGCATCGGGATCGAAGCGGACTTCCTTGGCGAGGCGCTCTTCCACTGACGGCTCCGGAATCGGAGCCGCCGAGACCGGCGTGAACAGGCGCTCCAACGGCCGGCTTTCGTCATAGACCGTCTGCGGCGCCGGCACGTACAGCATCGCGCTGCCGTCCATGGTCGCAACCTTGACAAAGACCGTGCCGGCTTCTTCCGCGCCGCGCCGGCGCACGGCTCCGAACACGCCCGCGGTCTGGCAACGGCGCAAATAGGCCGCCACCCAGATACTTGTTTTCAATCGCATGATGGAAACGATAGGCCAGCGTTGCGACCGACGCCAGCGCATGATCCGGAAAAAGCCTGCCCCGCACTTGGATCGCGGGGTGTGCAGCGGTTTTCCGAAAAGCATGCGCTCGGGCTTGACCCGAGGGATCACGCGCAAAACAACAGGCTGAAGCGCGATGATCATTCATCGCGCTTTACTCGCGTCAATCGATGGGATGGCCGATCATCGCGGAGAGTTCACGCACCAGGCGATCGGAAACCTGGCTCGTCACCGGCAGCTTGCGGTCGCGCTCGAATTTCTGGATCGCCGCCTGGGTATCGGGGCCGACAGTGCCGGTCGCCCGCAACTGGCCGTAGCCATATTCGGTGAGCACGCGCTGCACCGCTGCCACGCGGCGCGAGCCCGTGACTTGCACCGGAGGAACCGGCGCCGGCGGGCGCAGCACACTTGAGGCTGGCGGCATCGCCGTCGTTGCCGACGGCAATGCGCCCGTGGTTGTCGCTTTCACCAGATTGCCCAGCGGATCGGCGGATCTCGGTTCGACAGCGCGAGCGTCGACGGGCCGCACTCCACTCGCGCGCGGCTCGAGCCATTGCGGCTCATAGGCGGCTGGGCCGGCCTCGGACGGGCGCGGACGTGGCAACAGGCTGACCGTTGCCGGGCTCGGCGCAGGCATGTGGACTACCGAGCCGAACATCGGCGCCGGATGCGGGCCGTGCTGGAGAAACAGCGCATTGGCAATGATTGCGACGGCGGCCGCGAATGCCAGCAGCGCGGCGGCCGTGTCCTTCGGGCTGTGCAGCAGCATGCGCATCACGAGACCGCGCTCAGCGCCTGCTTCGATGGCGGCCGCGGCCGCGCGCGAGCGGCGGCGCCGCGGCGGCATATCGTCATCATCGTCTGCAACGGCTCTTCTAGGCACTCTTCTTCACCTGAACTGGCTGGTCCTGTTGTGTCGATCGCATCGCCGGCGTCAGCGTCGCGATCTTGCTTTGCGGTTGCGGCGCCTCCGGCTTCACGTAAGCCAGCGGCAACGTCACGGTGACCGTAGTTCCCTCGTCGATCTTGCTCTGGACCGTCATTTCGCCTGCATGAAGGCCGACCAGGCTCTTGACGATGGAGAGCCCAAGCCCGGTGCCTTCATGGCGGCGCTGATAGGTCTTGCCGGCCTGGAAGAAGGGATCGCCGATCCGCTTCAGATCGTCGGCGGCGATGCCGACGCCGGTATCGGTGACGCGCAGCACGAGCTTCGAGCCTTCGACATCGGCAGCAGCGGTGACCTTGCCGCCGCGCTCGGTGAACTTGATCGCATTGGAGACGAGATTGAGCACGATCTGCTTGAATGCGCGCGGATCGCCGGTCATGACGGGCAGGTCCTGCGGCGCGTCGGTGCAGAGGTCGATGCCGCCTTCCCGCGCCTTCAGCGCCAGGAGGTTGCAGCAATTGATCAGCGCCGCACGCGGCGCAAACGGCTCCGGCGAGATATCGAAATTGCCGGACTCCATCTTCGACATGTCGAGAATTCCGTTGACGACCGACAGCAGATGCTGGCCGGAATCATTGATCAGCTGCGCATACTCCTTGCGGCGCGCCGCGTCGAGCATCAAGGCCTGCTCCTGCATGATCATCTCGGAGAAGCCGATGATCGCATTCAGCGGCGTGCGCAGCTCATGGCTCATGGTGGCGAGGAAGCGCGTCTTGGCGGCATCGGCGGCTTCGGCGGCGCTGCGCGCGAGATCGAGCGCCTGCTCCTGGACCTTGCGGTCGGTGACGTCGCGCATCACCGCGACAACCTCGGCTTCTGACGAGCCTGAAACTTGAGACGACGGCTCGAGCGGCCGGCAGCGCATCTCGATCCAGATGAAACCGCGGGCGCCGCGCACGTCGCGCCGCAGGCGGAACTCGACACTGCGCGCCTCGCCGTCGCGCGCGGCATCCGACAATGCGGTGAGATAGGCCGGGCGATCGGCGACATGGACGCGATCGAATAATCCGTGGCCGAGCAGCAGCGAGACCGGCGCTCCCAGCATGGTCTCGGCTGCGGGCGAGATGAATTGGACGGCGCCATTGCGCTGGTGCCGCGAGATCACGTCGCTCATGTTGCGCGCGAGCAGGCGGTAACGTTCTTCCTCGACTGAGAGCAGCGCCACGCTGGTGCGCGCCAGCGATTCGGCGCCGAAGGCCAGCGCAGCGGCATAAAGGGTGGCAGATGTCGTCCCAAATGCCATGCAGAGGCTGCGCAGCGCCGGGCCGGTCTCGGGCGGCGGCAACACGCCGAAATGTCCAAATGCGATCAGCATGCCGGCGCAGGACAGCGCCAAGGCCGAGGCGAAGCCGACCACCCGGCGCGAAGCCGACAGCGCCGCTTCGATCGGGATGATGACGAGCCAGACCGCCGCAAAGGATTCGATGCCGCCGGTCGTGACCGCAACCGCCATCACCAGACCCGCCAGCGCGATCGATGACAGCACATGTGCGCCTTCATAGCGGCCGGTGCGCGACAGGAACCATGACAGAAGGATCGGCGCGATCAGCCAGGCCAGCGCCGAGACCTCCAGCACACCGGGCGCGCCGCGAAAGGCAAGATAGACCGGGAACACCGCAAAGGCGGCCAGGCTGCCGATCAGGCGCGGCGCCATGAACGCGCGATGCCGCGCGCGGGTCAACGCGTCATAACGCGCGGACGGATGCAGCAGCGCATCGAGACAATCGCGGATGGTACTCAACACAGTCACGGCTCTCGCCCTCGGCTTGTCCGTCGAGAAAAGACGCGCCGGAACGCCCCCTTGTCGTTGCGCCACCGTGTCAGAGCGAAATTAAACGAACGCTAAGGCGGCGCGTCGGGTGGCAACGCACCGGAACTTCACCGCCATTTTGCGCACCTTGCGCGCGCAAATGGTGAATCGCGGGTTTCCACAGACCGCGCCGTATGGTTTCGAATTGGTAGATGCGGAACACGCCGCCCGATCTCGCCCTGATCGCCCGTCAATCGAAAATTTACGGCGAATCAAATCAGCGGCATTTTTCGCGATTCTTCGCCAAATTAAGCCCAACGCAATCACTTGCGCCTTATCGAGAGTGGTTAGGTGAAACGCAACGGCGGGACGGTAAACCAGACGCCTTTCAGGAGATGACGGGATCGCAAGATGTTCTTTCTGCTTCGCATGGCCTTCTGGCTCGGGCTGGTGCTCGTGCTGTTGCCGAGGGAGAAGACACCCGAATCGGAGAAGCTGCCGCAGATCAGCGTCGGTGATGCCGTGCAGGCTGCGACCGCTGCCGTTTCCGACATGAGTCAGTTCTGCAAGCGCCAGCCGCAGGCCTGCGAGGTTGGCGGCCAGGCCGCGACTGTCATCGGCGTGCGCGCCGAGGACGGCGCGCGCAAGATCTACCGGTCGATCACCGACAAGAAAGCCGACGACAAGAAGGTGGACGACAAGAAGGCCGACGACAAGAAGCCGGCGGTCGACAAGAAGGCGCCCGATCATACCGGCTCGATCGGCGTGGCCGACATTGATGACCCCGCGCTCGCTGAGGCCGCGCCGCGCGACACGCTGACGCCGGACGATCTGGCGATGGACTGGCGGTTGCCGCCGACGCCGTGACGGCTCCGGTGGAACTTCTTTTCTCCGGGATATCGCTTTCGGCGGCCCGCAATCCTATATAAGTCCATCGGACCAACGCGGGCCATCATGGCGACGATCGACGAAATCAGGGATAATTTTGCGCTGCTGGAGGAATGGGACGACCGCTACCGGTACGTCATCGAGCTCGGCCGCATGCTCGAGCCGATGCCCGAAGCCGAGCATTCCCCGGACAACAAGGTGCAGGGCTGCGTCAGCCAGGTCTGGCTCTCGAAGAGGGTCGATCGCTCCGGTGGCAATGGGCCGGTGCTGAAATATCGCGGCGACAGCGACGCCCATATCGTGCGCGGGCTGGTCGCGATCCTGCTCACGCTCTATTCCGGCCACTCGCCGCAGGAAATCCTTTCGACCGATGCTACCGCCGTGTTCGACGAATTCGGCTTTCGCGAGCATCTGACGCCGCAGCGCTCCAACGGCCTGCGCTCCATGGTCGAGCGCATCCGCGGCGATGCACGCGCGGCGCTGGCGACGGCCAACTAAGGCAGTCTCGTCATTGCGAGTTGGGACCGGCGTTAAGGCGCCGACCCGTGTTGGATGAAACTAGGCGAGCGGAAGCGAGCGCGGTATTTTGGAGAGCCGTCGGCAAAGAGGTCGGTTTCTCCCTGGTGCGCGAGAGCCCGGTTGCGAGTTGGACCCGGGTGGCCTGGATGACCCACACTGGCGCGGAGGGGCAATGCTGCCCTGGAGCCCGCTTCCTAGG
>Ga0207661_10001005_pt1 | contig 18636 bp, 13 predicted proteins | sample KBSC713LmetaG_FD_184337 | JGI IMG/M metagenome (GOLD analysis project Ga0207661, IMG submission 184337) | Corn rhizosphere microbial communities from Kellogg Biological Station, Michigan, USA - KBS C7.1-3L metaG (SPAdes) (version 2) | ecosystem: Host-associated > Plants > Roots > Rhizosphere ...
GGAGAGGTAGAGGAAGCGCCGCTGATTCGCGTCGTCGTAGAGGGCCCGGAAGGCAACGTCCTCGGTGGAGGCCGACCCGAAGCCGGGGTCCACGGCGGCGGCGCCGCCGCAGCAGCTGACCGGGGCCGGCTCGATCGCCGGATAGCCGATCGCCAGGTTGCCCTGCCATCGCGGGTCGTCGAGACCGCGCGGGGAGGAGACCGAGTTGGTGTTCGTCCAGGCGGGGTTGCCGTTCAGCACGTCGACCCCTGGCCAGGTCGGCGGCTGCCCGAACATGCCCGGAACGCCGATGGCCTCGGCAAGGCACAGCATCATCGGTCTCTCCGCTCTCTCTTGTGGCTCACAGCGCTTGCAGGGGGTAGGTGCGGCTCGTCGCGGCCCCGGCCCGCCGGACGGTCACGGTGAAGCTGCCCGGGGCGGGGTTGACCCCGTCCCGCTTGAACGAGACGCGCACGCGGCGTTCGGCGGCGCGGCCACCGGCGAGCTCGCCGGGGTCGATCCGCGGGATGTGCCCGACCCCGCCGGGGTCCGGCGTGGGCTCGGCCAGCGCGGAGCGCCACGGCTCATGGGCGGTCGAGATGGGCCGGACGACCACCTCGTACGGGCCGGGGTCGGTGAGCCGGACGATCGCCTCCACCGTGGCGATGGAGCCGTTGGCCAGGCGGATCGTCGACCCGCTGCGCACGGCCGTCGATCCCGGCTCGACGTCGAGCTCGAGAGTCTCGATCCGGACGGCCGGGTCCGAGGGTGCGGTCTCGGTGCCGGTCAGGAACAGCCGCGTGTCATCGGCGACGACGTCGTCGGTCGTCGCCGCCAGCGTGAGCGTGAAGTTGCCACCGGCCGGCACGCCATGGACGCGGACGCCGACGCGAACCTCCTCGTCGGTACCGAGCCGGATGGGAGTGGCCAGGGCGTTGCCGTTCGCGTCCACGATGGTGGCCGCGTCGACCACGGCCTTGGTGCCGGTGAGGCCGAGCTGCACCTCGACCTCCGCATCCATGGCCGATCGGACGGCGTAGTTCAGCACGACGTCGGCCCCAACGGTGATCGCCGACGGGTTCGCCGCCAGCCAGCTCACGTGCAGCAGGCCGACCGGGCGCTGACCGGGCGGCGCGACGGTGACCGGCACCGCGTCGGCACCCAGGTTGCCGGTGACCTGCAGCCGGACCACGCTTCCGGCGGGTTTCACGTCGAGGTTGGGCGGGACCCGCACCAGCAGCCTGGCGTCCGTCGACCCGGCGAGCGCGTCGGCGTTCAGGCCGTCGAAGGTGATCCGCGCGTCGCCGGTCGTGAAACCGAAGTTCCGCCCCCTGATGTCGATGCGGTCGCCGAGATGCAGGACGCCGGCGGGGAAGACGGCGTCGATGGCCAGCGCCCGGTCGATGACACCGATCCGGTTGGTGCAGAAGAGCAGATAGTCGGGGTCTCCGGTGTCCGGGTCCGCCACGGAGTAGAGCGTGAGCACCTGTCCCGCCGTCGTGTCCAGGGCGGCGTTGTGGAACGACTCGTCGAGCAGGGGCCCGGCGTATGCCGGGTCGAGCGGCATCGGCCCGCGGACCACGAGGCCGTCGAAGACGTTCGCCGAGAACCCCGGCCGCGTACCCCGCACCATCGGCACCAGGCCGGCCGCGGGGAGGTAGCGGAACCGCTGGGCCAGCCGGAAGCCCGTACGCTCCGGCGGCAGCAGCTCGGACAGGACGGACGCGAGCTGGTCCTGGAACTGGCAGTAGGACGCTCGCCCCAGCTGCTCGCGGCGCCGCCCGCCCAGCCCCTGGACCGCGCTGAGCGCGGGCTCCGGCGCCGGGGTCCGGCGCACCGCCCAGATGTCGACCGATGCCACGCCGCTGGAGGACCATCCGATGAGGGCGATCGGCACCTCGCACGGGCGCACCAGCCGCTCCCCCAGGCTCGCCAGCGTCCCGAATTCGATCGACGCCGGGTCGGCGCCGAACGGGTCGCGCAGGCGGCCGGCCCAGGCGAGGGTGTCGAGGAAAAGGTGGGCCAGCACGTTACGGGCCCTCGACCCGGCGGCGGTGCCGAGCCCCGCGAGGACGTCCAGGTCGGCCTGGTCGTGGCCGGCGGCCTGGGCGAGCGCGATCGGATCGACGCCGACCAGGCGGAACGACACCCCGTCGACGGTGAACCTCGGGCCGCACTCGGTGGCGACCCCGGCGCCGAGGGCGGGAACGCCGGCGACGCTGGACCGCGAGTCCGATGCCGGCCGGATGACCAGGAGGTACAGGCCGGTGCCGGTGGGCGAGTCGGAGGCGATCGGCTCGCACACGGTGAAGACGCCGTCCCCCTGCGCCGGGGCGGGGGGCACGACCAGCGACAGGCTGACGTCGACGGGCAGCTCGGCGACCTGCCCGCCGCGGTCGAGGGCCAGGCCGGCGGCGACGGTCACGGTCGTCCCGCCGGCGCCGGGCCGCACCAGGAGCCCGGACACGACGCCGGCGCCGATCGCCCGGCCGAGACGATCGCGGCCGAGCTGGTTCGCGAGTTGCTCGCCGCGCACGTCCTCGGCGGTGAGAACCCGGCCGTTCCAGAACGCCACGTGCGGGACGCCGTGGTCGACGAAGGCCGTGTCCAGGGCGATGGTGTCCATGACCGCGTGCCTCCTACAGCTTGGTCCGGCCGAGGACGAACGTCGTGACGCGTTCGCGGTCGTCGCCCTGACCCACGAACCAGATGCCGAGTTTCCGGGCCCAGTCCAGGACCGTGTCCCCGCCGGTCAGCTGGAGGCGGCCGAGGTTGAAGGTGAATCGCAACGGCGTCGACTCCTCACGGACCTCCACCACGAAGACGTTCCGCAGTCGCCGGCTCACCGACGCCGGACCGACCCGGCGGAGGAAGGTCGGTCCCGCGTCGGTCTCCCGCTGGACCTCGAGCGCCGCGTCGATCGTGCCGGCGTCCACCTCGACCTGGTTGAGCGGAGCGTCGAGGTTGAACCACACCACATAGAACCGGTCGACGGTGAACGGCTGGATCGTTGCGAGGGGAAGAATCCACGGGAGGAGCGGCCGCCAGCGGCCGTCATGCAGCACGAAGGCGTCCCGCTCGTCCGGGGCGGCGGCGTCCACCGGGACGCCCTGGATCCGGTCGATGGTGGGATCGGGATAGCTGTCCCGCAGGTCGCCGCCCGCCGCCTGCGCCTGCACGATCGGCTGCCCGGCCATGGCCGACGGCGGCAGGTCGGACAGCCGGTGGCCGCCCGCGCTCAGGTCGCCGGTCAGCGCCCGGCCGCCGTCGACGAGCAGGTACTGCGGGTGGTCGTCGTCCGCCAGCCCAGTCAGGCTGCCGTGATCGGTCACCTGCGCCGGCGCGGCGAGCCAGCGGGTGCCGTCGAAGCGAAGAGTGTCGCCGGCGGCCGGCGGTACGGTCGGGTCGACGTCCTCGAGCTGGGCGAGCGCGTGCCGGTGCCGGGGCACCACCTCGTCGGCGCCGACGGCGAACAGCGCCTCCTGGAGGACGCGGGTGCTGACCAGGATCGGGCGCTCGCGGTCGTCGACCACCGCGGTCCGTACGCCGATCCCGGACGGTCCGTCGATGATCTCGGCGTCGACCCTGGCGAGCAGCACGCAGGTCTGCTCGGGCGCGGGCAGGCAGGCCGCGTCGTCCACCACCTCCGGACGGCGCTCGACCGCCCACTGGCGCAGCAGGGCCGCCACGCCCGCGGTGTCCGGCGGGGACCCGCCGGACACGTCGAGCAGCCCGTGGATCTGGTCGACCAGATCGTCCAGACCGTCGCCCAGGCTCGTCTGCGCCACCTCGCCCACGATCGGCGGCGGCTCCAGGGACAGTCTCAGCTCGAAGGAGTCTTTCAGCCGCGAGGCCGCACGCGAGTCCTCGGCGGACATGCAGGACCCCGCCGGGATGGGCACATCGTCGGTTTCGCACTCGGTCCAGCACAGCAGCACGTAGACACTCACCGGCGAGGGCAGGCCGCCGCTCACCTCATCGGTAGCCGCCTTGTCGGTGAGCCACTGCGCCAGCGATCCGCAGTATTCGGCCGGCACGCAGATCAGCCGGCCGGCGGAGTCCACGGCGAGACCAGGCCGGACGTGCAACCGCCCGCTGGCGTCGTCGTAGCGGACGCCGAGGCCGGACACGGTGCCGTAGCCGTGCAACGCCCTGGTCGCGTACTGGTCCCGCTCGCGGAGGTGGAACTGGTCCTGGCGGAACTCGTCCTCGCCGAGCACGAGGCCCAGCCGATAGTTGACCCTCTTGTCCGGGTCCAGCGCGGTAGCGCCGACGCTGCTGGGTGCGAACCCGCTCATCGCGTTTCCCCTCTTCCGGTCGGCGTCGACTTCGTTCGCTCGACGCGGTCGCGGCCGACGACCACCCGGTCGTCCAGCCGCCAGGTCTCCCCGCCGGGCACCGACGCCCGCGCGAGCCGGCCGCGCCCGAGAATCAGGTCGACGTAGCGGCCGCCCTCGCCGACGATCGTCTCCAGGCCGACGCGGGCCTCGCCGACGCGCAGGGCGGCCCAGAACGGCTGCACGTCGACCAGGGTGTGCGCGGGCCGCTCGGCCTCGACGACGCGGCTCACCCGGCCGATGCGGCGGGCCCGCTCCTCGTCGCTGTCCTCGAGCCGGATCGGCACCAGCACGGTCGCGCGGTGGGCGCTGCGGCGCGCCGGCAGCACGGCGGAGACGAACATGAACCAGTCCTGCAGCGGCGCACCGTCGGGCGGGAGCGCCACCGGCAACGCCACGTCGGTGAAGGCCGGTGGCCCCGAGGCCGTGGTGAGCCCCCAGGCGGCGCGGTAGTCGTCGATCCGGCCGTACCGCTGCGCCAGGAACTCCCGGAAGGCGTCGCGATCCTGCGCCGAGCCGACGTCGGCGTACGTCGGCACGAGCTCCCGGCGTACGAAATCGTGCCAATCGCGGGCGGCAGCCGCCCCACCCGGGGTGAGCACCGGAAAGGCCGGCGGATCGCCAACCTCGAGCGGCGTGACACCCCAGGACCGGGCCACCGCGTCGGTCACCGACGCCGTCGGGTCGGCGTACCGCCTCGCTAGGAAGTCCCGCCATCGCCGGAGAAGTAGGGAGCCGCCGTCCGGCAGGTCCCAGCGCGAGCCCGCGGGAGCCAGACGTGGCCCGGCCAGGTCCAGCGGGTTGCCGAACACCACTCCCGGCACGGAGCGGGTCCGGAACGCCTCGACGATCCGGACGTCGAAGGGGTCACCGGCGTAGCCGGCTTCGAAGATCGCGTCGGTGGGGCACGGGTGGGTCGCCAGCCGGATCGCCTCAATGAGGCCGCGCGCGGTTCCGCGCCGTGTGAACATCTGCGCGGCGTGCCGCACGAGCAGGCGGATCCTGGCAGGCTCCCAGTCCGGGTCCACCGCGGCGCCGACCCATGCGGCGAGCCAGGGCAGATACCTGGCGTCCGAGGTGGCCGGCGAGACCAGCCGCTGTACCGCGGTGATGCGTCCCTCCAGCGTTGTATACATCCCCTCAACGTTGGCGAGGTAGCGGTCGAGGAAGGAGGCCGAGTCCCGGTCCTCGCGGAAGATGCCGGGGAGGTACTCCTTGAGGTAGGAGAAGCGCGGGAAGTGGATGCGCACCGCCCAGACGCGCGGGCTCTGCCGGCCGTCGCCGCGGAGCGTCAGGCGCACCTGGAGGTAGCGGCCGACGGCGCTCTGGAAGAGCAGTTCCCACGAGCCCTGGCCCACGCATGACGCGCCGGAACCGAACGCGTGGTAGGCGATCTCGCTACCGTCGCCGCGCTGGTACGGCGCCGGCTCCCGGCGCCAGTCCTGCTGCTGGAGCGCGATCGGGTCGTCGCCCGCCCGGGACTCCACGTCGATACCGGTGCCCGGCGGGATCACCGCGTCGAGCACCAGCCGGTGCCAGACCGTGCCCGGCAGGCCGCCGTCGAAGCCGCCGGCGCCCGCGTCGTCCGGCGCGAGCACGAGCACGGCGCCGGTCTCGAACCGGCGCACCGGACGGGCCGGAACCGGATACCACCGGTTTTCCAGGTCGTAGTACGGCACCCCGCCGGGCGCGGTGAGGCCCTTCCCGCCGAAGAGCGTCAGCGGGTGGTAGTCGGTCACCAGGTCGGCGCCGGTCTCCCCGACGACGAACTCGAACGCCTGGTCGCCGCGCTCGTCGACGACGAAGAGACGGGCGAGCTCCGGGCCGCCCGGGGCCGGCGGAACGACGACGAGATCGTGCCCGACTGCCCCGGCCAGCACCTCCCGAGCGTTCGACCCCTGGTCGGTGCAGAGGAAGGACTGCTCGGGGTCGCCGGACGCGTCGACCCGGAGCCGGAACGGCAGCCGCTCCAGGCAGCGCCAGCGGGACAGCTCGAACCGCCCCTCGCTGCCCTGGCGGTCCAGGACCAGAACCGAGCCGTCCGGGAGGGTGTCCACGGCGGTCGGCCAGCCGACGACGAGCTCCCGCGCCGCCGCCGGCGTCGCGTCGCCCAACGCAAGCGCCCGGACAGCCGGGGCGGTCGGGGAAACCGGGGGCGGCTCGGGGGCATCGACCGGCTTGAACCGGGGTGGTGGACCGCCGGGCGGCGCGGCGCCGCTGAAGTCCAGAAGCCTCAGGTTGCCGTCCAATTGCCACAGTCGCGCCGGACCGGGTACCTCCGGGTCGGCGACGTCGAGCACGACCACCCCGCCGCCCGGCGTCGCGGTCAGATCGAACGGATGGACGCCGAGTCGCGCGGGCCACGCCAGCGGTACCGGCGGCCCGCCGCCGGGAAGGTCGAAGACCAGCAGGCCCGCCGTGGTGCCGCCGGCGACGGGCAGCCGCGGGACGCCGACGACCAGATACTGGTGTTCGGTCACAGAGAGCCCGGAAAGCTCGACCCCCGCGAAGCTCACCGGCCGGCAGGGGCCGAAGCCGGCCCCGCCCGGCTCGGGGCCGGGCCCGGTGGCCGGCCACCAGACGAACTCCGCGTCCCGGTCGCCGCCGCGCACGTGGATGGTCCGGCGATCCGCGCCGATCCAGAAAATGGAACCGAATCGGTCGGCCGCCACACCCCGCCGGTCGCCGGGCCGCAGCCGCACCGACGCTGCACGGGTCGGGAAGACGAAGGGGCGCGGACGCAGCCCGACGGTGTGCCGACGCTCGTCGTAGCAGGCGCCCCGGTCGATCGGCGCGACGAGTGCCCGCTCCCAGTCGTTGCGGCCGAGGAGCAGGTGCAGCCGGGTGCCGTTGACGTCCATCAGCAGCACTCCGAGGGGATCGCGGGGACGGGCAGGCCCGGCAGGCCGGCCTCGGCGACTCCTTGGAGGTCGCCGATCGGCGCCGGGTCGCCCTGCCGGACCTCGATACCGGCCAGGCGGGGCAGGTGCAGAGCGCTCGCCATCGGCACCTGGTCGCCGGCCGTCCCGCCGGCACCCGCCACCAGAACGTCGAACACCTTGGCGACGCCGTCCACGCGGGCCACGACCGCGACCAGCTCCAGCCGGTTCACCGGTGTCACCAGCGGCCATCCCGTGCCCAGGTGGCCGCCGGTCAACGGCGACAGGAAGGCGCGGACGGCGGCCTTCGCGGCCTCCCGCACCGGCCCGGACGCTCGCCCCGCCAGCACGTCCAGGCCGATCGACACCCACACCGGCTCGTACACCGGTCCGCGCAGGTGCAGCTCGGTGGTGAGCAGGCGGCGGTCCTCGACATGCCGGCAGAGCGCTCCGAGGAAGGACTGGTCCGGCGCCGGTGCGTCCGGGTGCAGCGGGTCGTGGCGGGGCAGGAGCAGCAGCGTCACGACTCCGGGCAGCTGTTGACCGGGCAGGTCCGGGTGCACCAGCGGCAGCACCTCGACCCGGCCCACCTCGACGCCGGGCGCCGACCGCACGACGTCCGCGAAGTCGTCGGGCGCGACCATCCGGTCGTGGTGGCGGACGAACGACGCGATCAGGCGCTCGGCCTCCGGCTGCGAGGGCGCCTCGCCACCGCCCCAGGTGGGCAGCGGGTTGGTGACCGTCGCGCCGGCGGGCAGGAAGGCGGCCTTGGCGATCGACCCGGCGCCGACGAGGCCCTGGTGACCGCCGCCGACGTCGTATCGCGCGACGATCGGCGCGCCCTTGGGCGGCCGGGCGCCGTGCAGCCCATTGCCGAACTGCACCTCCCCGCTCGCCCGGGTGACCTTGACGATCCGGGTGGGAAGCGCGAGATCGGGAAGGGCGGCGGCCGCGGCCAGCCCGGCCGGGACCTCCGGGCCGCCCGCCATCAGGTCGTCGACGAGCCGCCACGGCTCGCCGGCGACGGTGAGCTCGACGCTGTCGAGGAGCACCGGAGCGTTGGCCAGGCGGAGGCGCTGGTCGGGTAGGCCGGTGCCGACCCCGATCTGCTCCCGCGTGATGCGGGCGCGCTGCTCGACCATGGCGGCGTTCGCGCCGAGCCAGGCGAGCCGGATCAGCCGGCGGCCGGCGTCGTCGTTTGCCTCCCCGCCGGCCGGACGGATCCGGATCCAGGTGATGAGGCGGGCGGCGTCCTCGCCGTCGAGGGCCGGAGTGAACCGCCCGACGCCCGGTTCGGTCGGCTCGAGGTCGTCCCAGAGGGTCAGCTGCCCGGCCGGCGGGAGCAGCAGCTCGACGACGCCGGGAACGGTCAGCACCTGCGTGCCCGTCCGGACCTCCACGGGCCGGTAGGTCGGCACACGTCCGGACTGGGTCGGTGGCAACGGAACCGAGGTGTCCGGCAGGTGCGCCTCGAGCGCCGGCGAGCCGGCCGCCGCGGCCGAACCCGCCGGCGGGACGGCGAGCCGGTCGGCCGTCACGTCGGGCACGATGCCCAGGGTCAGGACCTGCCCGCCGAGCAGTGCCCGGGCATCCTCGACCTCGGCGGGCCGCCGGGCCAGGACGGCGAGCCACACCGCGCCGTCGACGGTGGCCGACAGCTCGAGCGGGGTGGCGCCCGTGGCCGACCAGGACACCGGCTCGGCGGAGTAGTAGTCGAAGCCCTGGCCGGGCTGCGCCAATGGTCCGAAGAGCAGCCGGTACTGGTCAGCGACCGCGGGATCAACCGGAACGCGCCGCTTGACGTAGGCGCGGACATCGACCGGCGCGGCGGTCAGCCCCGTCGTGGTGCGGAACGGGACCCGGCCGGCGAGCACCTCGCGGTCGGGCGGGATCGTGACCATCTCGAGCCGGCCCTTGGGGAACGCGAAGGCGACGATGCCGCTGGCCGCGGTCGCCGGCGGGACGTCCACGCCGAGCAGATCGAGGAACGTGGCGCGGACCCGCTCGGGGATCAGCCCGGCCTGGTAGAGCAGGTTCTCCGACATGAACGCCCACAGCTGGAGCAGCGTCATGCCCGGATCGCTGTCGTTGTGGTTGCGCCATTCCGGGTTGTGCACCGGGATGCGCGCCGTCACCTCGGCGAGCAGTTCGCGATAGGTGCGCGTGTCGATCGGCGGCGGCTCGATGACGCTCACGGGCGCGCACCTCCCCCGACGGGAACCGTCAGCTCGATGCCACCGCGGGCGCCGGTGGCGACGAGCGCGTAGCTGATCGTCACGACCGCGCGGTCCGGGTCGTCCGCGGGCCGGACCAGCACCGCGTCGAGGGCGACGCGCGGTTCCCACCGCCGCAGCGCGAACTGGACCCGTTCCTCGATCACCCGGTGGGTGGCCGGCACGTTCGGCTCGAACAGGAACGAGCGCAGCCCGGCGCCGAAGCCGGGGAGCATGAGCCGCTCGCCGGGCTCGGTAGTGAGGATGATCCGGATCGACTCGCGCACGCTCTGGTGGCCGATCGCCCACGAGAACCGGCCCTCGCCGTCCAGGCGCGGTGGGAACGCCACACCCTGCCCGAAGAGGGCGGCATCCGAAGCAGACGTCTCGGTCATCATCACGGCCCCTTCGGCAGACAGATCTTGAACAGGGGGATCCAGAAGAAGACGATGTTCAGCAGCGACACGATGATCATCAGCAGCACGAGCGCGCAGATCGTGATGATCGGGATCGACAGCGAACACACCATGCCCAGGTCGAGCGACGGCTCGGGCGGGATGGTTCCGTCGTCGAGGTCCTTCATCTTGACCGCCTGGATCCGCTCCAGCTGCTTGCGCAGCTGGGCCGAGACCTCCATCCGCACGGCCTTCGGGTACTTCCGCAGGCCCTCCAGCGACGTGTCGACCGGCAGGACGATGCGGCTCTCGCGGTAGGGCGCGTCCGGATCGTGGACGTGCGCGAGCCGGAAGACGCGCGTCGGCTCGCTGACCGTCAGGCGCTTGTCCGGCGGGCAGCGCGGCCGCTCATAGACGAGCCGCACGGCGTACACGGCGCCGACGGTCCGACGCGGGGCGTCCGCGGGCGCCGGGGGCGCGGACGCCGGGGGCGCGGACGCCGGGCCGCTTGCCGCGTCGAGCGCCGCGGCAACCATGGTGAAGAGCTGCTCGCCGACGGGCGGCCCGTCGGCCACCCCCAGTGCCTGGACGGCCGAGGTGATCTCCGCGAGGGTGCGGCCGGTGACGGGCGCGGGCGGGTGCGGCAGGTCGGCCAGGACCAGGTACCGATTGCCGTACGCCTGGCGCAGCGCTTGCAGCCAGGTGGTCCCGAACGCGGGCTGCGCCAGCAACTCCCCCAGGTTCGTGGGCGCGCCGCCGCCCGCGGTCGCCGGCTGCCCCCACACGCCGGCGAGCTCGTCGGCGAGGAAGGCGGACAGGTCGACCATCGCGAAGAACAGCGTCTCGCGCAGCAGATCCCGGGTCGTCTCGTCGCCGCCGGTCATCGAAGGGCTGGCGGCGAGGCTCAGCACGGCCTCGAAGCTGAGGACGACGCGCTCCAGGCGCGACCGCCCGGGGAGGGCCAGCACCGCCGCCGGATCGCTGGAGACGACCGGGTCCTCGGGCAGCGCGGATTCGTACCGCTCGCGGGCGCCGACCGGTACCATTGCCGCGAAGACCCGGCGGCGGTTCCCGTCGACGTAGGACATCGGGAAGGCGGGCAGGCGCTCCTCCCGCTCCACGACGCCCGCGGCGGCGCCGGTCCACCGGCCGCCCTGCCCCTCGGGCACCCAGCCGAACTCGCGGTACGTGGCCGACCGGTGGGGATCGACCGGATCGGGCCCGGCGGGCTCGAGGCGGCGCAGCACCGCGAAGACCGACTCCGCGTGCTGCGGGCGCACGACCTTGTCCGGCAGCCCGAACCGCTCGCAGACGAGGCCCCCGGCGACCAGGTAGAAGCGGCCGTGCAGGGGCTGGTAGAGGCGTGGCACCTCGCCGGCGGTCACCGGGGCCGGCCCGGCCGCGGGCTCGCGCCAGGTCTCCGGCCGCAACAGGAAGGCGCCCACCTCGCGCCGCGGACCGTCGAGCTCGCCCTGCAGCCGCTCGACGAAGTCGTCCCCGGCGAAGCGCAGGATCGCCGGGCGGTCGAGCTCAACCGTGCCCGCCAGCCCGTCCCGCCACAGCGGCGGCGCGGTCCTCCAGATCGGTCGGTCGCGCACGGCCGCCTACCACATGTTCCCGGCGCCCGGCGTGTAGCTCGAGCTGACGACGGAGTTGGTGATCACGGCGTCGGCCTGGACGACCCCGCTGAACTTCGACATGCCGGCGTTGACGGTGACCATGCTCGCGCTGACCTCCATCGAGCTCGCGCTGATGGTGACCTTGGCGCCGCACTGGACGGTGACGCCGCCGCTGTCGAGGGTCACGGTGTTCCCGTTCGCGTCCTCGATCGTGATCGTGCCCGGCCCGTCGGCGAGCGTCACCGTCTGACCGCCCGGCGTCTCCAGCCGCAGCCGCTCCTGGCCGTCGGTGTCGTCGAAGGTCAGCACGACGCCGTTGCGCGAGTGGATCGCCCGGATGTCGTTGCCGTCGCCCATGGTCTCCGGCGGGGCGTCCTTGCCGTTCCACAGCGCCCCGATCACGTACGGCCGGTCCGGGTCCCCCGACTCGAACGCCGCCAGTACCTCGTCGTCGACCTCCGGCACGAACCAGGTGCCGCGGTCGCCGCCGGCCATCAGCGTCGCGAGCCGCGCCCAGGCCTCGTACGTGCCGTCCCCGGTGTCCGGCGACCACGGCAGCCGGATCCGGACGCGGCCGGTGCCGTCGGGGTCGTCGACGTCCGTGACGACGGCCGGGTGCACGCCGTAGAAGCGCGACCCGAAACCCGCGGGCCACCGGAGTACCGCAAGGTCCCGCATCTCCTCGATGGTCATGATCCACCGCCCAGCCCGGGACGCTCCGCCCGGAAGCGGGTCTGATAACCCTGCCGGCCGTCGAAGGCGTGCTCCACCTCGACCAGCGTGTAGCAGCCGTTGAAGCCCGTCCCGAGGCCCGCGAGGCGCACCCGCGTGCCCGCGCGCAGCCGCGCGTCGCCCTCGGCCAGCCCGGCGGCGGTCACGAACCGCCGCGCGCTGGTCCGCAGTGCCATGTCGGCCTGGGCCTGAGCGATCGCGACGGTCGCCGGGGAGGTGTGGACGATGGTGTCGGTCCGCGCCGCGAAAGCCGCCTCCAGCAGGTCGATCCCGCTGGTATCGTCGCCGAGCTCGGGCCGGATGGCGGAGATGCCGGCCTCGGCCGCGATCGCCTCCTTGCCCGCGACGTCCCAGCCGGCCACCACCACGGTGCTGCGCTGGCGGGCCAGGTCCGCGAGGACCGACATCTCGTGCAGATCGGCGTTGTAGGTCAAGGTCACCTCCTCGTCGCCCCGGCGGCCCCGGGAAGCCGCGTGCACGGTGCTTCCGTCGATCCAGAGGTCGGCGTCGACGAGCCGCGCCCGCTCCCGGAGGAACGCGAGATCGCTCTGGTTTGCCTGCGCGACGTGGTGGTGCGTCGGCCCGTCCACGTCAATCGACGCGGTCAGCCCGTGCGCGCGGACCACGTCGCGGATGATGTCCTCGTCGGTGGCCTCCTCGAAGCTGCGTGTCCGCCGGGTCATGCGCAGCTCCTGGAGCCGGTCCTCGGCCAGGAACACGATCTCCGGCGCCCGGTCCTGCGGGTAGTGCGCCTCGATGCCGCTGACCACACCGTCGAAAACCGTGCCGGCCCGGTCGCCGTCGCCGAGCCGGACCGCGACGGAGGTCCCGAAGTCCACCGTGGAGCGGTCGTTGAAGACATAGCCGTCCGCGGAGCCCTGACCCCCGCCCCAGTTGCCGGCCACGATCTCGCACCGGGACATCCCCTCGCTCGTCTCGGTCACGACGACCGACAGCACCCGGTCGGTGACGGCCGCCGAGTCGGCCCCGTCGACCCGGACGGCCGGGCGGGCGCTGTAAAGCGCGGCGGTCTGCAGAGCCATGGTCAATCCGCCCTCGCCCGGTCGGCCCGGTCGGCGGCGTGGCGCAACAGCGCCCGCATTTCGAAGGGCGTCGGGACGGCGGCCGGCGCTTCGGCCCGGCGTACCGGGCCGGGAGCCGCGGCCGGCGGAGCCGGCGTGGCGACGACCTCCAGCTCGTTGATGACGACCGTCATGCCCGTCCTCCCGTCCGGCCGGAAGCGCCGACGCCGGGCGCGCGTGCGTTGAGGTCGATGAAGGTGCCCGGCTGCAGCCGGCGCGGGTTCTCGATGCCGTTGGCCGCGGCGACGGCCTGCCATCCTGGCGCCCCGGCACCCCGGTCGCTACCGCGGCCGATCATCTGCTGCAGGCTGTCGCCCGCACGGGCCTGCACAAGCGGCGCGACGCCCAGCAGGTTGCCGCCCGACGACGGCTGCTGGGGTTCGTGGAACTGTATCTCCTGACTGGTGATCGAGATGGAAACCTTCGCGCGCTGTGGCCGGCCGTCGGCACTGAAGAACTCCAGGGTCTCGTCCATCGTGTCCATGACGCCCTCGAACAGGAAGGAGCCCCAGCTGAACCGCACCGGCGGCGGCGCCATGCCGTCGCCCTGCCGCACCGGGGTGAAGAAGTAGTTCACCTGCTTGGTGCGCCGGCGGACGTCGTCCTCGTCCGCCAGCGCCGAGGTGTCGAACCACAGCTCGACGCTGAGCTTCGTGGAGCTCTTGCTGACGAACTGGATCGCTCCACCGCCGGACTGATCGCCGCCCTTCATCGTGTTCGCGTACACGACCTTGAGCGTCTCGGGGTTGAACTGCACCGTCACGGTGTGCCCCGGCGAGGCCTCGCGGGAGTCCACGTTGTCGTTGCCGAGCTCGATCTGGACGAGCTTGGCCTTCGCGAGGGAGGCGGGCTCAGGCACGCTGATCGCCCCCCGTCGGCAGGACGAGGCGCATACCCTCGTACGCGATCTCCATCTCCTCGATCGCGATCCCGCCCTCCCGCGCGTTGAGGTCCGGAGCCTTGAGCTTGACCGGGAGGCACCGGGTCAGCCGCAGCGAGTAGGCGGTGGCCGAGTGGTCGGGGGTGCGGACCTCGATCTCGCAGTCGGCCCGCCGGTGGCGTTCGCCGTCCCGGTTGACCTGCTCGAACCAGGTCCACAAATCGAAGTTCTCGCTCATCCCCCGCTTCAGCGCCAGGGTCCCGTAGGAGACCGGCCCGGCGAGGTGCACCGGCCCGGCGTTGTTCCCGCCCTCCCGCAGGGTCTTGGGCGCCGCCGACATCTCCAGGCCGGCGCACTCCGCGAAGGCGGCCTCGCACAGCGGTCCGCCGTCACCGCCGGTGTCGATACGGATCATGAAGTTGAACGTCTGATGGATCATGTCCCCGCCTCCGTCGCGGCCCCGCCGGCCAGCACGAGCCGGACGGTGATGAACTCCAGCTGCCGCGAGGGGGCCACCCGGACCTCGACCACGAACCGGCCGGAGTCGACGGCGTCCGGCGGGTTCACCGAGTCACCGGTGGATACCTCGAACGCCTCCTGCGGCACAGCGCCGGCGAATGCGCCGCGGGCGTACATGTCGGTGAGGAAGCGCTCGAAGCGCATCCGGACCAGCCGCCGGAGCTCATAGTCGTTCGGCTCGAACACGATGCCCGCGCCCTCCCGCCGGGCCAGCCGCCGCAACAGGGCGATCAGCCGGCGTACGTTCACCGGTCGCACCGCGCCGACCTCCGACAGGGTCGAGGCCGTGATCGCCAGGAAACCGTCCGGGTCCTCGACGAGCGGGTTGAGGCCGGCCGCGACCAGGGCCCGCAGCCCCGGGTCGCCGATCGGCGGGGTCAGCGCCAGCGTTCCGGCCAGGCGGCGGCGCGCCGGGGCGACCCAGGCGCCGCGCGCGTTCGCACTCGCGGCGTACGTGCCGGCTATCGCGCCGTCCGGCGGGTCGGGCCGCAGATCTCCTCCCGTACGCCCGGCGACCGGCCAGGGATGGTAGGCGGCGCCGTAGCCAAGCACGAAGGACTCGTCGTGGGTGAGCGCCGGCACCCCGGCCTCGACGAAGGCGGCGGCCGCCTCCTGTCCGTCGTCCCCGAAGCTGGGTAGATCACCGCGGAGCACCGAGAAGTGGCGCGCCGCCGCCTCGGCCGTGAAGGACTGCGGCAGCGCGAGCACGGCGACCACGTCACCGCGGGCGGCACACCAGCGCAGCACCGACGTCTGGATCGCCCGCAGCGCCGGCCAGGGCTCCGCCTCCGCCGCGGTGCGCGCCCGCCATACCACGGTGTCCGGCAAAGGCGGAGGAACCTCACCCGGCGTGCCCGCGGGCGGGATGGGCGCCGCGCACCGGGTGAAGGTCGTGCGCGGCAGGACGGCGACGACCACGGTGGACCAGGGCCCCTGCTCGCCGCCGCGGATCGCCCGCACGCGGAAGAACTGCGAGACCGGGCATGCGGACCGGGGCGGCATCACGTTCGCCAGCTCGCGCAGCTCGGACCGGGCGACGGCCGGGAACGTCTCGACGAGATCGGTCTCGACCTGGTAGCCGGTGGCCGTGGGGACGCCGGTCCAGGCCAGGTGCGCGCCGGCCTCGTCGACCGCGACGACGCCGAGCCGGGGCGCGACCAGCGGCGGCGGGGGCTGGATCCGGACGTGGTCCCATCCGGTGTGGACGGCATCGGGCACGGACACGAGCGTGACGTCGTCGAGGGTGGCCAGCGCATGGATGCCGTGCAGCCGCCGGGGTGGCCGGCGCACGTGGACCAGATCCCAGGCCGAGGCCAGGACGGTGTCCACACCGAGCCCGGCGAGATCCGGGTCGACGAAGAGACCGGCGGTGAATCGGTCCAGCCCGTTCCGGGCCGGTGCCGGGGCCTCCGGGGAGGTCCGGCCGCCGTAGGCCACCGCGGTCGGATCGGTGACCAAGCCCAGCGGCAGCACCAGCGGAGCGCCCTCGACCCCGGCGAGGGGGAAGCGCGGCGCGGCGCATTCTCGCTCGAACGGCGTCAGGTCGCGGCTGCCACGCTCGGGAATCCCGGCGAACACCGTGAAGATCCGGTCGTCGTCCGGCAGGCGGAGCAGCGACCGCGGATGGGCCGCGCTCATCCCCAGGGCGGCGAGTTCCGCCACCACCGCGTCGCCCTGCCGGACGGTCAGCCGGAGTCGCTGGATTTCGGCGACGACCGGAACGGTCGGGTCGATCAGCGCCGGCCAGCCGCCGGTGGCCGGGGACACGCCGACCGACGACCGCACGGCGAAGCGGCGGGTACCGGGCGGCGCGCCGTGTGGCTGTTCCTCGCCCAGGATCACCAGCGTGACCTCGGCGCCGGCGCCGGATTTCAGCAGGAGCACGTCGTCCTGGCCGACCGGCTCCGCCGCGGCGACGACGACCAGGTGGGCGCCGGCGACGACGTCGACCACGGCGCTCGGCACCCGCTCCGGCGGACCGTCGCCCAGCCGGTACGCCGGCGAGCCCGCAGCCGGGAACCGGCGCCGGACGAAGTAGCCCCGGAGCGGGTCGAACTGGACCCGGCGCCCTGCCGGGTCGGGCCCGGCGGCGGCCACGTCGACCACCAGCGCCACGTCCGCGGCTATTGCCACGCGCAGCAGGTCGCCCGGTCCGACGTCGATCGCGTGGTCGAGCACCATGTGCCGGGGACCCCACCCGGCCGGCCGCGACGTCGTGACCTCGAGCGCGGCGCCGGTCGTCAGCGAGTCGGCCCAGGTCCCCGCTGACCGTGCCGGCAGGCTCAGCGTTCGCCACCCGGTGACGCCCGCACCGGCCGCTCCGGGGACGACCAGCCCGGGCACGGCGAACCGGCTCGTCACGGCGCCGCCCGTGCCGGTCGCCGCGACCCTGACCACCCATGCGCGCCGGCCGCCGTTGGCGAAGAACGCCTCCACCGCCGCGCCGAGGTGGGCCCGCACCGGCGTGCCGTCGTCGGTCCGGGCGAGCTCGGGATCCGGCCCGAACACGTCCCGGAACGCCACCGGGTCCTCGACCAGGACCGGGACGTCGATGGGGCCGCACGCGGCGAAGCCGGCGAAGCCGGCCACGTCCATGCGTGGCAGGCTCTCGTCGATGCTCCGCGGCACCACCTCGAAGGCGATCCCGGGCAGCGTGGCCGTCGTCATGGCGTCAGGTCGTCTCTTCCGTGATGTCCTCGCACGCGAGAACGAGCTCGGTGACGGCCACGTCGGTGGCCTTGCCGCTCAGCGCAGGGCCGGTGTACTTGATCGGCCGCGCTCCCTTGAGATTCCAGAGCTGCACCGGTTCGCCGTCCTCGCTGAGGAGCTCGATGGTGACCGTCCGCAACGCGTCGAGCTGCTTGCCCTTGCGCACGTCGTCGAGCCAGACGTAGAGCGTGTCGTCGCCCATCACGCCTTTCTTCAGCGTGACGTCCCCAACCTTGTAGGTGCCGTGGATCTTGTCGGGCGCGTTGCCGCGCTTGTTCCCGGCCCGGTACTCCTGGACGGCGATCTCCAGTTGGAGGCCGGTCACCTCCTGGAAGCCCGCCTTCGGGTCCTGTTTGTCCGGGCCGAAGTTGACCAGGAAGTTGAAGGCCGAATAGGGCCGTTCCCGAAACGGCATGACGAGCTCCTATCCCTTGAAGTCGAGCGTCTTCTGGCCGATGCGGAAGATGACGAACTCCGCCGGCCGTAACGGCGCGATACCGACCAGGCAGATCAGCCGGCCGTTGTCCAGGTCGTTCTGCGTCATCGTGGTGCGGTCGCATTTGACGAAGTACGCCTCGTCGACGGTGTCGCCCAGGAGGTGACCCGACCGGAATTCCGAGAACAGGAAGTCCTCGATCGTGCGCCGCACGTTGCCCCACAACGCCGATCCGTTCGGCTCGAACACCGCCCACTGCGTGCCCTTCTCGATGGACCGCTCGATGAAGGCGAAGTACCGGCGGAGGTTGACGTACTTCCACTCGGGATCGGAGGAGATCGTCCGGGCGCCCCAGACCCGGAAGCCCCGGCCCTCGAAGAAGCGCAGGCAGTTGACGCCCTCGGGGTTCAGCACGTCCTGCTGTCCCTTGTTCACCGGCAGCTCGAAGTCGATTGCCAGCCGGACCACCTCGTTGGCCGGCGCCTTGTGGACGCCGCGGATGATGTCGTTGCGCGCGTAGATCCCGGCCATGAAGCCCGACGGCGGCGTCGTGATCTCGGTCTCGGTGATCGGATCGGCGATCTTGATCCACGGGTAGTAGAGGGCCGCGTGCTTGGAGTCGAACTGGGCGCGGTATCCGCGGATGTCGCTGACTAGCGCGGCGTCCGGCGCGTCGAGGACGGCGATCCGGTACCACATGCGTTCCGCGTGCGAGATGAGCAGCTGGACGATCGACTTGCTGTTCACGGTGTACGCGCCCAGCCCGTCCCGGCTGGACCCGGGCGCGGCCACGATGCTGATCTCCTCGAGGTCCTCCAGCGCCAGCAGCCCGGACTTCTCGCCGGTGTCGGCCTCG
>Ga0207661_10001006_pt1 | contig 18630 bp, 18 predicted proteins | sample KBSC713LmetaG_FD_184337 | JGI IMG/M metagenome (GOLD analysis project Ga0207661, IMG submission 184337) | Corn rhizosphere microbial communities from Kellogg Biological Station, Michigan, USA - KBS C7.1-3L metaG (SPAdes) (version 2) | ecosystem: Host-associated > Plants > Roots > Rhizosphere ...
CGCTGGCGACGGCCCTGGAGACCGCGCTGCTGCGGGCGTCCGAGGTCAACCCGGATCGTTTCATGTTCGAGCTGGGCGCCGCGTTCGGTCCGCGGTCGCTGCAGCTGGCGATCGTCGCGACGTCGGCGGCATTGTTGCTCGGCGCCGCCAACACCGCGCTGATCGGCTGCTACCACGTCTTCCTGGCGCTGGTCCGCCTGGGCTTCCTGCCCCACTGGCTGTCGGGGCGCAGCCAGAAGTTCAACACCCCGCACCGCGCGATCGCCGTGTCCGTGCTGGCGCCGGTCGCGGTCGTCGTCGCGTCGCGCGCGCAGCTCGGCATCCTCGGCCACATCTACACGTTCGGCCTCCTCGGCGCGTTCACGCTGACGAGCGTCGGGCTGGACAAGGTGAAGTGGCAAGAACGCGTGCGCGGCCTCGGCTTCTATTTCGGCATCGTGACGTCGGTGTTCGTGGTGAGCGCGTGGGCGATCAACCTGGTGCACCGGCGGTTCGCGACGGTGCTGGGCATCGCAGCCACCGGACTCGGCTGCGCGTACGCGATCGCCGTGAAGAAGGGCTGGCTGGGCGCGGCGCGCAGCGGCTTCGTGGCCGCCGAGGACGCCGAGCGCGCGGGCGGCGACATGGGCTCGGCGGTCGAGATCCTGACCGTCGCCGAGGCGATCCAGATGCGCGAGATGTACCGATCGTCGACGCTGGTCGCGCTGCGTTCGGCCAACCTGCGCGTGTTTCAGGAGGCGCTGGCGCGCGTGCGCGGCTGCGGCGAGAGCGCCGTCTACCTGATCTTCGTCGACGAGATCCCCGGCCTCTTCTTCCCGCCCAACACCGGCCCGTCGCGCGAGGCGCGCGAGGTCCTCGCGATCGCGGTGGAGTACTTCAAGGAGGCGGGCATGGTCGCGATCCCGATCTGGCGCATGGCGCACGACGCGGGCGCGTCGCTCGCGGGCGCGTCCCGCCGCCTCGGCGTCGAGGCGGTCTTGCTCGGCACGAGCCAGCGCGGCGCGGTGTGGCACCTGCTGCGCGGGAACGTCTTGCGTTCGCTCGTGAGGGAGCTGCCCGAGGGGACCCGCGTGTGGATCGTGAACTGAACAGCGCTTCTCCCTCGGTGTCTTGACGATTCCTTGATGCGCCCCGTCCCCTTTTGACGCCATCTTGATGGCGAAGGCGGTACGCAAAATATGTGCAACCACCGTCGGTGACGCTGCCAGCTGATCGGTTCCGGCGCAGCCCGCGGCTCGACGCCGTCCTGCTCGCCGACGCCGCCCGCGAGCGCGCCCGGACCGTACGCGATCTCCTGATCGCGGTCGTCGCGCTGCTGGGCTTGCCGCTGTTCTTGCTGGCCGCGTGGCCGGGTCAGTTCTCCGCGCAGGTGCGGGTGCTCGCCGCGGCGGGCTGGGCCGTGGCCGCGCTCTCCGTCCTGGCCGCGGTCGCACGCGAGCATTGGTGGACGCGCATCCGCTCGCGCCGCGTCGAGGCCCTGGGGCCGCTCCCGGCGCTGCGTCCCGGGCACCGCGGCGCGGCCGCTTGCGCGACGGCGTCCGAAGAAGAAGACTGAGCGCCGGCAGAGCGGCCCGACCGCTCCCGGCCCATGCCTCCGACCGCGACCGATCTCGACGCACGATCAACGGGTCCCGCCCCCGGCGGGGGCGTTCCCCTGTGGGGCTACGCGGCGACGCTCGGCCTCGTGGCGGTGGCGACGTCGATCGGCGCGCTGGCCCGCGACCACCTGGGTGAGCCTGACCTGGTCCTGCTGTACCTCCTGGTCGTCGTGGTGGCGGCGGCACGCTTCGGCCGCGGCCCGTCGCTGGTCGCCGCGACGCTGTCGGTGCTGGCGTTCGACTTCTTCTTCATCCCGCCCTACTACACGTTCCTGGTCACGGAGAAGCGCTACGTGCTGACGTTCGCGATCATGCTCGCGGTCAGCCTGTTCACCAGCCGGCTCTCCCAGCGCGTGACCACCGAGGAACGGCGCAGCTCGCTGCTGAGCGCGCTGTCGCACGACCTGCGAACGCCGCTCGCGGCGATCACCGGCGCCGCGACGACGTTGCGCGACGAGAGCGCCGCGATCGACAGCACCCAGCGCCGCGAGATGCTGGATACGATCTGCGAGGAGGCGGAGCGGCTGGAACGCCTCGTGCGCAACCTGCTGGACATGACCCGCCTGGAATCGGGCGCGCTCGCCGTCAAGCGCCAGTGGCTGCCGCTGGAGGAGATCGTCGGCTCGGCGCTGACGCGCCTGGAATCTCAGCTGGAGGGGCGGCCCGTGCGCACGGACCTGCCCGCCGATCTGCCGCTGGTGTCGGTCGACGCCGTGCTGCTCGAGCAGGTCTTCGTGAACCTGCTGGAGAACGCCGCGAAGTACACGCCCCCCGGCAGCGCGATCGAGATCGTCGCGCGCGCCGGCGACGGCGCCGTCGCGATCGACGTCGCCGATCGCGGCCCCGGAATCACTCCGGGCGACGAGTCGCGCCTGTTCGAGAAGTTCTTCCGCGGCCGCAACACGGGCAATACGGGATGGACGGGTTCGGCGGGCGCGGGCCTGGGCCTCGCGATCTGCCGCGGCGTGATCAGCGCGCACGGCGGGACGATCGCCGCCGCGAACCGACCTGGCGGCGGCGCCGCGTTCCGGATGGTGCTGCCGATCGTCGGGACGCCGCCGCCGGCGCCCTCCGAAACGTCACTTGATTAGGACGACCTCGCCGCGAAGCGCGACGCCGCCGACGAAGCTGCCGGCCCCGCACTCGTACTGCGTCTCGCTGACGAACTCCCTGCTCTTGTAGAAGCTGACGATGTTGACGACGGCGTTGCCGCCCATCTTGCGCGCGAACTCTTGCAGGCTGCGCGTCGCCGACAGAAACACCCAGTTGCAGCCTTCCTGATCGGTCTTGTTGAAGAAGTTCGTCTTCTTGTTCTGGGTCGTGACGCTCATGCGCTGCGCGGGCGCCGGGTACGGCTGCTTGCCGAAGTAGAGCGCGACCCCCGGATCCAGCTTCGCCTTCGCGTCAGCGCTGCTCAGCACGTCCGCGAGCGGCAGCCGCAGGATGTCGTCGCGCGCGTCCGCGACGTTCGCGACGGAGAAAATTCCAACGACTCCCAGGATCAGGACCAGCGTCTTCGCTCTCATCGGGCACTCCTGCCGCGCATGCTACCTGAACATCCGCTTCAAGAGACCGGGTCTCTTCTGTTGCGGCGGCGGGTTGCTCGACGGCGGCGGCCACGCGGGCGGCGGCCACGCGGGGGCCGGACGCGCCGCGGCCGGCTTCGCGGCGACGGGCTCCGGCTCGGGCGGCGGCGGAGGCGGCGGCTCGTACGCCGGGGTCGGATCGGGAGCGGTCGCCGCCGGCGCGCCGGCGACCGGCGCGGATGAACGCGATGACCGCCGGCTCCGCTTCGTCGGCGCCGTCGGACCCGGCGCCGGGGCGGCCGCTTGCGCGACGCCCGCGTCGGGGACCGCCCGTGCCGGCGCGGCGGGAGCCGGCGCGGCAGGTGGGGCCGCGACGACGGATGCGGCGGTCGCCGCGGGCGCCACCGCAGCCGCGGTCGGCTCCGGCGCCGGCGCGCGCCGCGAGATGAGGCCGTACCCGCCGCCCAGCGCTGCCGCGACGCCGACGCCGACCAGCCACAGGCCCCGCTTCGACCGAGACGCGGGCGCCTCCAGCCCGCCCGCCTCGCCCGCGGCGCTGGAGAACGTGGTCACCGGCGGAACGCCCGGACTGGAGACCATCGTCGGCGCGCGCGCGATCGCGGCGCCGGCCTCGGGCGGCGGCGCGGCGACGACCTTGCCGCTCGCGGCGCCCTCGAACGCGCGCGAGAACTCGATCATCGTCGAGTAGCGTCCGATCTGCGTCTTCGACAGCGCCCGCCGCAGCACGTCCTCGACCTGACTGGGCAGCCCCGGGTTCATGTTCGCCAGCGGCGACGGCGCCTGGTGGATCACCTGGTAGAGGAGCGACGCGACGTTCTCGCCGACGAAGGGCGGCCGCCCCGCGACCAGCTCATAGGCGATGCACGCGAGCGCCCACTGATCGGTCCGGTGATCGATCTCGTCGATGCGGCCCTCGGCCTGTTCGGGCGCCATGTAGTTCGGCGTCCCCATCACCGCCAGCGCCGCGGTCAGCTTCGTCCCCGCCGCGCGCACCTTGCTGATGCCGAAGTCGACGACCTTCACGAAGTCCGTCTCGCCCTCGACGGACAGGAGGAAGACGTTCGCCGGCTTCAGATCGCGGTGGACGATCCCCTTCGCGTGCGTGGCCGACAGCGCCGACGCGACCTGGCGGATGATGTGGCTGGCCGCGGGCGCGGACATCCGGCCGACGCGCGCCAGGCGCTTCTCCAGGTCCTCGCCCTCGAGGAACTCCATGACCAGGTAAGGCTCGCCGGTCGGCGCCTCGCCGAAGTCGAATACCTGGACGATGTGCGGGTGGCCGAGCTGCGACGTCACCTCCGCCTCGCGGCGGAATCGGGCGATCGCCTCGGCGTTGGCGGACAGCTCGCGCGCCATCAGCTTGACCGCGACGCGCCGTTCGAGGCGAAGCTGCACGCCCTCGTAGACGGCCCCCATCCCGCCCTGCCCGATCAGCCGGGTGATCTTGTAGGAACCACCCAGAACGGTCCCGACCAGCCCTGTGCCCGGCGACGTGGACATACGCGCTCCTCAGTGTAACCCGGTCCGCTGTTTCCCAAGAACATGAAGGATTTGAAGGCTGCCGACACTAAGACCGCGGAGGCCCTGTTGAAGCCATCTTCGCTGTCGCATCGCTTTTGTGGAGTGATCGTCGTTTCGGCCGGCGTGCTCGTGGGTTGTGGGGGTGGCTCGTCCGGCGGATCGGGCACGGGCGGCGGCGGCGGCACGACGAGCACGACAGGGACGGCGGGCACCGGCACCGGAACGACCGGCAGCGCGGGCACCGGCACCGGGACGACCGGCGCCGCGGGCACCGTCGGAACGACGGGCGCGGCGGGAACGGCAACGACCGGAACCGCCGGCATCGGAGGGACGACGGGTTCAGCCGGAACCACGGGCGCCGCCGGCAGTGTCGGTCCGACCGGAACCGCCGGCACCGGAGGGACGACCGGCACGGGCGGCCGGGGCGGCGCGGGCGGCATGACGGGCACCGCAGGGACGACGGGCGCCGCGGGCCGCGGTGGCAACGGCGGCAACGGCGGAACCGTCGGCAGCGCGGGAACCAGCGGGACCGCCGGCACGACCGGCTCGGGCGGCAGCAGCAGCAGCGGGCGCACGCGATCCGTCGCCTCGTTCGACGACGCCTGGCTGTTCTTCAAGGGCGACGCGACAGGCGCCGAGGCGACAGCCTTCGCCGACACGAGCTGGCGTTCGCTGAACGTGCCGCACGACTGGAGCATCGAGGGCCCCTTCGATCAGAACGCGACGACCGCCGGCCAGGGCGGCTACCTGCCCGCCGGCGTCGGCTGGTACCGCAAGCACTTCACGCTGCCCACCACGCAGCAAGGCAAGCGCATCTTCGTGGAGTTCGACGGCGTGATGGCAAACGCCGACATCTACATCAACGGCACCAAGCTGGGCACCCGCGCCAACGGCTACATGAGCTTCCGCTACGAGATCACGTCGCAGGCGGTGTTCGGCGGCAACGGCAACGTGATCGCGGTGCGCGCCAACAACTCGTCGCAGCCCGCCTCGCGCTGGTACGCGGGCGCCGGCATCTACCGCCACGTCCGCATCATCGCGACCGATCCGGTGCACGTCGCGCAGTGGGCGACGTTCGTGACGACGCCGACCGTGTCGACCAGCAGCGCGACCGTGCACGTACAGACCACCGTCCAGAACCAGGGTGCGTCCGCGCAGAGCGTGACCGTGCAAGCCGTCGTGACCGCGCCGAACGGCAGCGCGCTGGCGCCCGTCGCGTCCGCCGCCCAGAACGTCGCCGCCAACGGCATGACCGACTTCGCCGTCGACGTGCCGGTGTCCGGCCCGATGCTCTGGAGCCCGACGTCGCCCAGCCTGTACACGGTGGCGGTCAGCGTGCGCGAGGGCGGCACCACCGTCGACGACGACGTCGTGTCGTTCGGCATCCGCACGATCAAGTTCGACGCGGACGCCGGCCTCAGCCTCAACGGCACCAGCCTGAAGCTCAAGGGCGCCGGCCTGCACCACGAGGTCAGCGGCCTGGGCGCGGCGGTGCCGATGCGCGCCTGGCAGCGCCGCCTCGCGCAGATGAAGCAGATCGGCATCAACGCCATCCGCACCTCGCACAACCCCTACTCGCCCGAGTTTTTCGACCTCGCCGACCGCATGGGCTTCATGGTGATGGACGAGTTCTTCGACGCGTGGACCGGTCACAAGGTGACCGGCGACTTCGGCGGCACGACGTTCAACAACAGCGGGCAGGCCGACCTGACCGACACGATCAAGCGCGATCGCAACCACCCCAGCGTCGTCCTCTACAGCATCGGCAACGAGATCCGCGACGGCCTGTCGTCGCAGCTCGCGACGGCGAAGACGCTGACCAACATCTGCCACACCACCGACCCGACGCGGCCGGTGACGCAGGCGCTGTTCCGCCCGAAAGACAACAGCTACTACCCGGGCAACTTCGTCGACGTGCTGGACGTGTTCGGCGCGAACTACCGCATCAACGAGGTCGCCGAGGCGTGCGCGCTGGCGCCCCATCACCCCGGCATCGTGACCGAGGCGGGGACCAGCACGTCCGACTGGTCGATGATCACCGGCAACAACCAGCTGACCGGCGAGTTCATCTGGACCGCGTTCGACTACCTGGGCGAGGCGGCGGACATGTGGCCGACCGTCGGCGCCAGCAGCGGCATCATGGACCGCATGGGCACGCACAAGTCGGGGGCGGACAGCTACCAGCGCCTGTGGGGATCGACGACGCCGCCGACCGTCATGACCGGCACCAGCGCGTCGAAGCTCGTCGTGACGGCCGACCACACGTCGATGGTCACCGACCTGAACGACGTCGTGTACGTGAAGGCGCAGATCTCCGACAGCAGCAACCGCGTCGTCACCAGCGCGTCATCGACCGCGGTCACGTTCAGCATCACCGGGCCCGGGACGATCATCGCCGTCGACAGCGGCAGCACGACGCAGGAGACGTTCCGCGGCAACGTCCGCAACGCCTACCAGGGGCTGGCGTTCGCGATCGTCCAGGCCACCGGCGCTGGCACGATCACCGTGAGCGCGTCCGCGTCAGGATTGACCGGCGCGTCAGCGACGGTGCAGGCGAGCGCGGGTGCATTTGTTCCGTGCTCTGGCACCTGCGATTGATGTAGTGTTTGGGAGTGCGACGCCTGAGTCCCGGCGCAACCACCGCGGTGCTGATCGCAGCGTGTCTGAGCACGCCGGCCTGCTACGAACCGACGTCGTTGCGCGTCAGCGCGCGCACGCCGGGGCCCATGCAGGACTGCGGGCAGGTCGCGGACGGCGTCTTCTTCGACGCCGCCTACCAGCGCATCGCGAGCATCTACGGTCCGGATCGCTTCTACACGCCGCGCCTGTCGACGGGCACCGTGAGGGTGCCGGCCCTCGGCTGGGGCATCGGCGTGTGGATCAAGGGCGAGAACGGCGGCGCGGCCTGCGAGTACGAGCTGGAGTCCCTGCAGACGGGTCCGCTGTGCACGGTCACGCAGTGCGTGTACGCGCCCCAGCGCGGCGCCGAGTTCGATGAAGGCGTGAAGGACTTCGCGCACCGGCTGTCGGTCGCGACCCGCTGACGAGAGGTTCGCGGCGACCTTGCGCTTGCGCGCCGCCGTTGGTGTTGTATATACAACTTCGTCATGTCCAGCGACGTCACGCGCCAGGCCGCCGAGATCGCCGGCGACTGCATGGCCTCGCGCGTCCGCCGGCTGGAGCGCCAGCTGACGCGCATCTACGACGACGCCCTGCGGGGCCACGGGCTCACGGGGTCGCAGCTGGGCCTGCTGGTCGCCGCCCAGCTGATGGGCAAGACGACCGCAGCGGATGTCGGCCGTCGCCTCGACCTCGAGAAGTCGACGGTCAGCCGCAACCTGGCGCGCCTGGCCTCGGCCGGGCTGATCGACGTCAGCGACGGCCTGCAGATCACCCCGCGCGGCGCCGCCGCGATCGCCGCCTGCCACCCGGCCTGGCGGGACGCGCAGCGGCGGGCGCGGAAGGCGCTTCACCCACACGAGGGCCGCTTGATCGAAAAGCTGCCCGGACACCTGCCGCGGCCGGAAGACCGCGCGAGAGACCGCTGAGAGAGGACGACACCATGCGCGACACATCCAGCATCCGACAGACCCCCGTCGGGGAACCCCTCACACGAACGCTGATCCTGCTGGCCGGCTGGTTCTTCGTCGCCGTCTGGCTGGGCGTGAGCGGCAAGTTGAACCAGCACGGCGGGCCACCCCTGGGCATCGCCGCCGCCCTCCTGGTGCCGCTGGCCGTGTTCGCCGCCGAGCGCCGGTGGGGCAGCCCGCTGTTCGGCGGCCTGGTACGCCTGGATCTGCAGGCGCTGATCGTTCCCCAGACGTTCCGCATCATCGGCGTCGTGTTCGTCGTCGCCTGGATGACCGGAACGCTCCCCGCGGGATTCGCCCTGCCCGCCGGCCTGGGCGACATCGCGATCGGTCTCGCGGCGCCGTTCGTCGCGACGGCGGTCGCGCAGCGCCGGCCGGGCCACCGGCGGCTGGCCTGGATCTGGAACGCCCTCGGGACGGTCGACCTCGTCACGGCCGTGACGCTGGGGGTCCTTCACGGGCGCTCACCGCTCGGCCTTCTGGCCGGTTCAGTTCCGACCGACGCGATGACCCGCTACCCGCTCAGCCTGATCCCGACCTTCCTGGTCCCGATCGCGCTGATGCTGCACCTCGCGACCTTCCAGCGGCTGCGGCATACGGTAGAGCGTTAGAAATTCAACACCAGTGACTGATTTCGCACGTCCGAAGCAGAACCGGGGCCGTAGCCCCTCTCATGCTCTTCGGATCGGCGGCGCTGTTGGCCATTCTCATGGCCGGGGGAATCTATTCCAGCGCACGCCCGGCACCCTGTGCCTGGGGTGGCTCGTCGTCCCGCTGCGCCAAGCCACTGGCGGCGGCGCCGCTCCCGGCGCTCGATCTGAGGCAGACCTTCACGCCGCAACCGTCACCGGTGTCGGTTGACCTGCTGCGGAAGAAGTTCCCGATCCAGGTGAAGTCCGTCAAGGTCTGCGGCGCCAGCGGGTTCGGCGTCTTCGCGCCCATCGCGGGCAACTTCGGTTTCGGCGTCAGCGCGACCGCGTTCAAGACCGGCCCGCACGAGCGCGCGCTTCAGGTCGTCGCGGGCATCCTCTTCAGGTTCTGACGAGGCGAGGCCGCGCCGGCGCGGGCCGCGACTTGTCGGCCGCGACCGCGGCGATCGGTGTCGGCGCCGGAGCCCCGGCCCGCAGCGCCGCCAGCAACCGCACGATCCGGCCGACGGCCGTCATGTTGCTGGTGATCGCGAGCATCACCAGGCTGACCGCGGCGACGCGCTGGGACGTGTGCCCGCCCGTCGCCGGCCACACCGCATCGACCCACGGGCTGAGGATGACCGCGAGGCCCAGCGTGAGCACGCGTTCGGGCCGCTGCATGAGCCCGTCCTTCATCGTGAGACCGAAACTCTCGGCCTTGGCACGCACGTACGGCACCATCGACGTTCCGAACAGCGCGGCGAGCGCCGGGATCAGCGCCCAGGTCATGCGGAAGTAGTACGCGAGCCCGATCAGCATCGCGCCGTCGGCGTAACGATCCAGCAAGGAGTCGAACGCCGCGCCCGCGGGCGTGACGCGACCACGCGTTCGGGCCAGGCGGCCGTCGAACGTGTCGAGGATCCCCGACAGCAGGAACAGCCAGCCGCCCAGCGCGAACCGGCCGCTCGCGACCGAGACGCCCGCGACGGCGCCCAGCAACATCGCGATGAGGGTGATGCCGTTGGGCGAGATCCCGCTCGCCAGCACCAGCCGCCACAGCGGCCGCACGATCCAGCTGAAGAAGCTCTTCAGGAAGTTGCCGATCAGGATCGACTTGCCGCGCGCCTCCAGCTCGCGGTCGTGGCGGACGCCCCAGATCGCGCTCTTCACGCTGAACACGACCAGCCCGAGCAACCAGTAAAGGGACACCACCGCGGCCGGGGCCAGCGGCAACCACGCTTTCATTCCTGGGCTCACGTTCGTGCCGCCTCCTTCAACCGCGGCACCGCCACCACGGACGCCGGATCGGCGCCGCGCACCAGCTGGCGCCGGAGCACGCCCGCCAGGCGCGCCGCGCTGACCTGCGCATCGAACGCACCGACCGCGCGTTCGTACCCTTGCCGCGCGAGCGTCGCGCACAGCACCGGATTGTCCAGCAGGCGCCGCAGCGCCGCGACCAGCGCGTCGACGTCGCCGATGGGGAACATCAGCCCGTTGACGCCGTCCGTGACGACCTCGCGGCTGCCGACGCTCTCCGACACGACCAGCGCGCGGCGCATCGCCATGCTCTCGAGCACGACGTTGGGGCACCCCTCCGATCGCGACGGCAGCACCACGACGTCGACCGACGCGTAGAACGATCGCATGTCGGCGACGTAGCCGACGAACTGCACGGCGTGCGCGACGCCCAGCGACTGGGCGAGCGCTTCGTACTCGGCGCGGCGGCTGCCTTCACCCGCGATCACGAACGCCGCGTCCGGATAGTGCGGCACGATGCGCGCCGCCGCGCGGATGATGTCCTCGGGCCGCTTCTGCGGCGCCAGCCGCGCGCCGAACCCGATCACCACCTTCGCGCCCGGCGGCCGGTACAAGGGCGACGCCGCCACGCTGGGATGAAAGCGCTGCGTGTCGACGCCGTTCGGCACGACGATCGCGGGCGCCGGGATCAGCGGCGCGAACGCCTTCCGGACGGCCTCGCCACAGCAGACCAGCAGATCGGGCGGGTTCAGCGCGGCCCACCCGCGCAGCGCGAACCGCTCGAGCGCGCCGCCCTCGGTGCCGCCCGCGCGCCACACGATCGGGATGCCCAGCTGCCGCGCGACCGGCGTCGCCGCCACCCACGAGAACGCCATCGCGGCGAAGATGATGTCGGCGTGCCGCTCGCGCGCGACGCGCCGAACTTCGGCCGCGACCCGCCGGACACACCGGAGGTATCGCCCCGGGAGCGCCAGCCGCCCGAGGCCGCGCGGCTTCGCCCAGCCACCGGGAAAGTCGGGCGTGTGGACCAGATCCTCGACGCCGTACTCGCGCAGCCAGTCGATGCCGGACGTGCTGGGCCCCATCATCGTCGTGACGTCGAAGCCCAGGTTCGCCAGCAGTGGAACGGCGATCGATGCTTGCCGCTCGGCGCCGCCGAACGTCGACGACGGTTGCAGGTACAGCAGACGCGCCCGTGGGTTCCCGTTCGTGTTCGTGTTGTTCATATTTGGGTTCGAGCCGTCGCGCTTTCGTCGCGCCGCGTGCGGGTCGTGCCTAGGTTGCATGGTGATGCACCGTCGATGGAAACCGCTGCTGCGGACCTTGGGAATCGCGCTGGGCGTGGTCGCCGCCGTCGTGGGCGTGAAGTGGACCGGCGTCGCGGCCATTCACCAGGCCCTGTCGCAGGTCGGCCTGAACATCACCTGGATGTTCGTCGCCTACGCCGCGGGAACCGCCGTCGGCGCCGTGCCATGGCGCAAGCTGCTGCCCGACCGCGCGCGGCCCTCGTGGGGCGCGACGGTCACCAGCCGGTTCGCCGCCTCGGGCATCAACGCGCTGCTGCCCTTCTTCGGTCTGGGCGAGGCGTCGCGCCTGCTCTGGCTCCGGAGCGGCGAGCGATCGCCCGGCCTGGCCGCGCTGGTCGTGGACCGCTTGCTGTTCCTCGCCGCCGGGATGCCGATCCTCGTGCTCGCGGCGCTGGCCGCGACGCGCGTCCCCGCCGTTCCCCACAGCTACTTGCTGGCGGTGCTGATCAGCGCCGGCATCATCTCCGTCGCGGTCGCGGCGGTCGCGATCGGCGCCGCGCGCGGCCGTCTGGTCGGCAAGCTGCGCTGGGCGCTGGTCATGTTCGGCGTCCCGCCCACCGCGGGCGCCGCGAGCGGTGCCGTGCCCGTGCCCGTCAATGGCGGCGCGTCCGTCGAGCAGACCGCCAAGCCCGTCGACCCCGTCGCCGACCCCATCGACAGCGGCCTGCACGCGCTGTTGACCGGCTCGCGCGCGCCGCTCGCCGGCGGCTTCGCGCTGCACGTCTGCGCGCGGCTGCTGCTCGCCGCCGAGATCTACGCCGGCCTGCAGATCCTCGGCGTACGCGTCGGCGTGCTGGGGACGCTGATCTTCATCGCGATCCCCGTCGGTCTGTCCGTCATCGGAACGTTCGTGCCCGGCCAGATCGGGCTGCAGGAAGGAGCGTCCGCGCTCGTCGCGGGCGCGCTGGGCATCGGGCCCGCCACCGGGATTGCGCTCGTCTTTCTGCAGCGGTTGAGACAATTGGTCTTCGTCCCCTTGGCCGGACTGCTGATTGCCCTGGTTCCGTATGGGCCTCGTACGTCCGACCCGCCTGGATGAAACTAGGGGTGGACCGCAGAAAAGCCATCGGGATCAGTCCGCAGCGCGGGCGAAGACCGGTTGCTCACCGTCGAGAACGGCTGTGCCGGGCCACGACGGACGCGATTCGATCGCGTTCCATTCGCGGCGGCGGGCCGGCTGGCGCGGCGGCTTTCCGCCGCCGAATCGATCGACGAGCGGCGGGTTCGCGAACACGCGCGGCTGGCCCGCGAAGAATGGCAGCCTCAACCACGACAGCTCGGGGTGAGCGCGCGTGTCCAGCCGTCCCGGCTCGGGCAGCATGACGACGTCGAAGCGATCCGCCTCGAGGACGCGCGCCGGCGCGCGCGTGTCGTCGGCGACACCGAACGGACCGAGGCCGCCGCCTGCGCCCGGATACGCCGCGGGCCAGGGATAGCTGCCGCCGCTCTGCGTTCCCGACCACCACAGCGTGCTCCCGTGACCGCCGACGAACACGACCGGGTGGTCGTCGTGCGTGACCGGACGATCGGGCTGCATGCTGAATCCGTGAAAGTAGTACTCGTATCCGACGGCGCGGTACGCGGATGCGGGCCCGACGCGCGGCGGGCCCTGCAGCACGACGTTGATGTGCTCCCAGTCGCCCTCGTGGTGGTTGATCCACTCGTTGAACGGGTAGAAGAACCAGTACTGGACGACCAGCTCGCCGCGCGCGCGGTTCAGCCAGAAGACGTGGGCGTACTGGGTGGGCGCCTTGGCGGCGGTCTCGTTCCAGCGACGCCGCCAGTCGGACTGACCGTCCCGCGTGTGATCGTCGCCGGGGCCGTCGACCCAGTATTCGATGCGGTTGCCGCGGGCGTCGTGGTCGGGAAGTCCGTCCCACGGCTTGCGATCGAGGTCGGCGCTCGCGACGGCCCGCTCGCTGCGCACGACGGCGCCGTCGCTGGCGACGGTGCGCGCCTGCAGATCGGCGCCCCCGCCCCACATGTATTGCACCGAGACCGGCCACGGCCCGTCGGTCTCGGGCAACGCCATCGCCGGATTGAAGCGGCGGGCGATCTCGGCCGTGGCGGGGTCGCGCTCCTCGGCGGCCGTCAGCGACTCGACCGCGCGCGGCGCGGCGGCCCAGGCCGGGGGTTCCGCGACACGCCGGGCAACCCCGGGCAGCACGAACATCAAAGACGCGTAGATCAGACGCCGATTCAGTTGCGGAGCTCCATCGTCTCCCGCAAATACGGCTCAACCGCACGATCGGACGTATGAACCTGCCCTACCGTACGTCCTTTTCCTACCCATCTTCGAGGGCACATGGACGAGCACGGCGATGGCGACGGCGCGCCCATCAGTTCGTCCTCGCAGGGCACGGGGCAGAGCGGGCCCGGGGCGCGCACCTACCGCTTCGTCCGCTGGGCCGTGCACCACGGCCGGGTGCTGTGGCTGATCGCGCTCGCGCTGGCGGTGCCGTCGACAATTGCGCTGGTGCGACTCTACCGGAACCTCACCAGCGAGGTCGAGGAGCTGCTGCCGCGCAACGCGCCCAGCGTCACCGCGGTCGATGAGCTGCGGCGGCGGCTTCCCGGGCTGTCCACGCTGGGCGTGGTGGTCGCGACGTCGTCCCCCGCCGAGCTGCCCGCGGCCGAGCGGCTGATCGACGATCTGGCGGCGCGCGTGCGCGCCTACCCGCCCGAGCTGGTGCGCGCCGTGAAGACGGGCACCGAGGCGGCCGCGGAGCGACGGTTCCTGGCCGCGCACCTGCCGCTGTTCGTCGACCTGGACGATCTTGTCGATATCCGGCAGCGCGTCGAAGCCCGCCGCAGCTGGGACACGCGCAACCGGCTGGGCATCGCGTTCGACGAGGAAGACTCGCCCCCGCCGCTCGACTTCTCCGACATCGAGGCGAAGTACCAGGCGCGGTTTCCCGGCGTGCGCCTGCCGACAAAGGCATCGCGCGCAGAGACGCACGGGCGCGGCCGCTACACGGACGAGCAGTCGGGCACCACCCTTCTTTTGATCGAAGGCCGCGAGTCCTCGCTGGGCGCGCACCAGGCGCGCAAGCTGCTGGACCGCGTGAAGCACGACATCGAGGCGCTGGGCGGTCCAACCCACTACGCGCCCGGCCTGCGCGTCGGCTTCGCCGGCAACATCGCCGTCTCGGTCGAGGAGCTTTCGGCGCTGTCGGCCGACCTCGGCAAGTCGTCGGTGCTGGTCGTCGTCGCGGTGCTGGTGGTGATCCTGCTGTACTTCCGCTGGTGGGCGGCGCTGCCGCTGCTCTTCATTCCGCTGTCCATCGCGACTGTCGTCTCGTTCGGCCTGGTGACGCTGCCGCCCTTCCGGGTCGATCGCCTGAACTCGAGCACCGGATTCCTCGGATCGATCGTGGTCGGCAACGGCATCAACTTCGGCGTCATCTGGCTGGCGCGCTACGTGGCGGCCCGGCGCCGCGCGGTGCCGCTGGAGGCGGCGCTGGCAGAGGCGGTGTGGGGCGCCCTGCCCGGCACGCTGGTCGCCGCGGTCGCCGCTGCGACCGCCTACGCGTCGCTGACGATCACGGGCTTCCGCGGCTTCCGGCAGTTCGGAACGATCGGCGCGGTCGGGATGCTCGCGTGCTGGGCCGCGACGTACCTGCTGGCGCCGTCGTTGTGCGCGGCCGTCGAGCGCATGAACGGACAAGGCCCGCCCGCGCGTCCGCGCGCCGACGACAAGCCCGCCAATCAGACGATGGCGCGCCTCCTTCACTGGGTGTTCGCGCGCCCGCGCGCCGTCGTCGGCGTGGCGGTGCTGGTCACCCTGATCACCTTCGGCCAGCTGATCACGCTGAACAGTACGCACCTGGAGTCGGACTTCTCCAAGCTGCGACGCCGCGACACCTGGGCGTCGGGCGAGGGCTACTGGGGCCGGTTCATGGATCGCATCATCGGCGGCAACCTGTCACCGACGGTGATCCTGACCGACAGTCCCGAGGAGGCGTCGGCCGTCGCCGCCCGCCTGCGCAGCGAGATGGCGCACCCGCCGCTGGCCGGGCTGGTCGCGAACGTGCGCAGCCTGGACGACGCCGTGCCCCGCGATCAACCCGCGAAGATCGCGGAGGTGATGCGCCTGCGGAAGCAGCTCACGCCGGCGGTGCGCGCGACGATGCCGCCCGAGCGCATCGCGGAGATCGATCGGCTGCTGGGCACCGACGGCCTCGAGCCGATCGGCCTCGCGGACCTGCCGCCCTCGCTGACGGCCGGCCTGCGCGAGAGCGACGGAGCGCTCGGGCGCGTCGTGCTGGTGTTCCCGCGGTTGACGAAGCGGCTGTGGCAGACGGCGCAGCTCGAAGGCTTCATCGCGAAGCTACGCGAGATCGCGGCGCAGGCTGTTCCGCCCGGCGCGCGCCCGGGCCGCGTGGCCGGGACGCTGCCCGTCTCGGCGGACATCACCGCGTCGCTCCAGGAAGACGCCCCGCGCGCCAGCCTCGCCGCGCTCGTCTCGGTGGCCGCGGTCGTCGCGGTGATCTTCCGCGGCCACGTCACGGGGATGGTGGTCATCGCGTCCCTTCTGCTCGGGATCATCTGGATGGTCGGCGCGACGTTCCTGTTCGGCATCAAGGTCAACTACGCCAACTTCGCCGCGTTCCCGATCACATTCGGGATCGGCGTCGACTACGCGGTGAACATCATGGCGCGGTTCCGTCAGGAGCGAGCCCGCCGCCCGCGCGACGGGCTGCCCGCCGATCCGGCGCGAACCGTGGAACGCGTGCTGCTGTCGACCGGCGGCGCGGTGGTGCTCTGCTCGATGACGACGGTCATCGGGTACTCGTCGCTGCTGCTGGCCAAGAACCAGGCGCTCTTTCTGTTCGGCGCGGTCGCCGTGCTGGGCGAGGCGAGCTGCCTGTTCGCGGCGCTGTTCGCGCTGCCCGCCGTGCTCCTGGTCTGGCGCGGCCTGACCGCACGTCTCTAGAACCCGACGCCGACGACGCTGCGGACCCAGAGACTAGGTCGCGCCCTTGCCGCGATGGCGGCAATCCGGACAGACCCCGTACAGCTCGTGGCGGTGCCGCGACAGCGTGAAGCCGTGCTTGCTCGCGATGCGGTCCTGAAGGCGCTCGACCTCGGGGTCGAGGAACTCGATGATGCGGCCGCACTGCTCGCAGATCAGGTGGTCGTGGTGCGAGCGGCCGGCCGCCACCTCGTACAGCGTCTCCTTCGCGTTGCCGAAGCGCCGCGTGTGCGCGATCCCGGCCTCTTCGAGCAGCTTCATCGTCCGGTAGACGGTGGCGAAGCCGACGCCCGGATGCGACCGGCGCGCGCGTTCGAACAGCGACTGCAGGTCGATGTGATCCTTCGTCTTGAGGAAGATGTCGACGACCGCGTCCCGCGTCTTGGACGCGTGCAGGCCCTTCTCGCTGACGAAATCGCGCCACTGGCGCTGGGGATTTTCGGGAGTCTTTTCGGACGTTTTGTCGCGACCGGAGGGGCCCACGGCTCGACTTTGGGATGACGCCCCGACGATGTCAATCGCGGGCGGCGGCGGAGAGGACGACGAGATATCGAACGAGATCGGCCCCGTCAGCGGGCGACAGCTTGGCGCGCGGACCCATCTTTCCGACGACGCCCGGCCACGTCTCCGGCGCGATCTCGTCAGGCGGATGGAGGAGATGGCAGCCTCCACATCGCCTGAGGTAAACGGTCCGCCCTCGTTCCAGATCCGCTCGCGTCGTCCCCGGCCATTGGGCCTGGGCGGTGCCGACGTCGACCGGCAGCGGGGACGGGGCCGCGGTCGCGCAGCCTGCGAGCAGGACAGCGAACGCGATCGAACGAAGGAGCCCGCTCACCCATGCCTAGCTGCTGCTGCGGAGCTGCTCGGCGAGGTATCGCTCGCGCCCGATGTCGCTGACGATCTTGAGCTGCGATTCCAGCCAGTCGATGGAGTCTTCCTCCGCCACCAGCAGGTGCTCGAGGAGCTCGCGGGTGCCGGCGTCCTTGCGGTCGAGGCACAGGGCGATCGCCTGGTTCAGCCGCGCGACCGCCTCCCGTTCCAGCGTGAGGTCGAGCTTGTGCATCTCGATCGGCTCCTCGCCGACCCGGACCGGCCCCAGGCGCTGCAGGTTGGGCACACCGTCGAGGTACAGGAGCCGCTCGATCACCTTGTCGGCGTGCTTCATCTCCTCGATCGACTCCTCGCGCTTCTTCTGCGCGAGCCGCTTGTACCCCCAGTTCTCGAGCATCCGGTAGTGGACGAAGTACTGGTTAATGCCGGTCAATTCGGCCGTCAGGATGTCGTTCAACGCCACCAACACATCGGGGTCTCCCTGCATGACGCGACATAGTAGTGACGGTCCGGGGGAGATACCAGTTGAAACTGATAATGACTTTCAATACTATTTGGAGCTGAGGATCGATTGCTGGTCTGTCACTGCATGAAGGTTTGCGATCGCACCATCCGCGAATGCGTCGAGCGCGGGGCACGATCGGTCGATGATGTTGGACGCGAATGCCAGGCCGGAACGGGGTGCGGTGGCTGCCACCCGACGATCCGCGCGCTGGTGGCGGGCGACGCCGCCGACGCGGGCGTGATCAGCCTGGGCAAGGCGCGCGCGAAGGATCGCGCCGCCGAACCGGTCCCGGCCGACGCCCTCGCCTCCTGAGCGGCGCGACGGCGCCGCCGGCGTCGACCAGCGTGACGACGCGCCACCGGAGGCGTTGCCCGAGACGCGCCCACGCGACCCAACCGCCGCGAATCGTGTCTACGTTTCTTGATCGAACAGAAACGCAACGCGCGTAAGGCGTTGCACGACAGGGAGACGAGGGAGGCACACGATGTTGCGAGCTCGGAAGACGAGAGGGAGGACAGTGGCAGGGACGCGGACCAGCAAGTCGGCGAGCGGAACCCGCCGAAACGTGCGCCGCGCGAAGCGCGCCGCGGTGGCCGTGGCCGCCGTCAAAGCCGGCAAGGCGCGGGCAACCCGTCGTCGGCGCGCCGCGACCGAGGCAATGGTCGAGTCACGGATGAAGCCCGCGAAGGCGCCGCGCAAAGTGCGCGCGGGCCGGCGTTAACGTTGTTGACATAAAAGCGGCGCTCGCCGCAACTAGGGGTCGTGACGGGGCCCCTGGTCGGATTCGCTTGCGTGCCGGTGCTGGCGGCGTCGCTGCTGCTCACCGGCTGCACCAGCGACGAAACCATCGCCGCCCCGGGCGGCGTGCCG
>Ga0207661_10001007_pt1 | contig 18626 bp, 24 predicted proteins | sample KBSC713LmetaG_FD_184337 | JGI IMG/M metagenome (GOLD analysis project Ga0207661, IMG submission 184337) | Corn rhizosphere microbial communities from Kellogg Biological Station, Michigan, USA - KBS C7.1-3L metaG (SPAdes) (version 2) | ecosystem: Host-associated > Plants > Roots > Rhizosphere ...
TCTTGTTGTTCTTTACTTAATTATTAAGAACCTAAGAGTAGCATACTAAAGTTTGTTGTAACGAATGGTGTCATTCAAAAACCTACTCCAAAATATTCGAGATACATTCCGACGAGGTCTACCAGACGAGACAATAGGGCGCGCTGCGACCGCCGAAAGCGGTTTTCGTAGCGTAATGACAAGGGAATTTGGAGAGGCCTCCCGGTTCGAGACTGCCTCTTCCAGCCATTCCCGCATTTCCACCGGATTGAGCCCTTTTGCCAATAAAGACGGCCTTTTCACGAGTTCGAGAAACTTATCGATCTCGGCGACGGCCGCTGAATTTCCGATCTTACCCGAGTTAAGCTTTTCTTCTACTTCACGGCGCTGCATAAGCAGGGCTGTTTTTCGTTGTTCGAAGTCGGCCTTCTCCAAGGTGCCATCCACCAAGGCATCGGTCAACCGGTTCTGACGCTCTGCCACCGCCGCCAACTGGAGTTGCAACGAACTCCGTTCCTGGTCGGAATTCGTGCGGTACCAAGCCTTGCGCTCAGCTGCCACGTCGTCTAAAACCTGCTCTTCCCATGGCTGAAGCGCAACATCATGGATGATCTTGAGAACCCGGTCCATAATCTGTTCTTCGCGAAACGAAGTAGTCGGGCAATCAATGGTTTGGCATCGATAGTAGGTGTGGCCCTTTTTCACATCGGCAATGAGACTGCGACTGCAACTGGAGCAGCGAAGAAATTTGCTGAAGATGTGATATTGGCGACTGGTTCCGACCACTCGATTTCCGGCCAGCACGTCTTGTACTCGATTGAAGATGGCCACGGGCACGAGCGCTTCATGCGCCCCCTTGTACGTTTGTCCCTTGATCTCAATGATCCCGATGTAGAACGGATTCTTGAGCATTCGGTGAACGCAGTGGAGGCTAACGCGAGACTGTTTCCGGCTGCGAAGACCAAGCCGGTTCAACTCTGCCGTCAGGGTGCGAAGGCAGTATCTGCCAGTTGCGTAGAAGTCAAACGCCTGTTTGACCAAAGAGCCTCTCTCTGGATCGATGGTCTTGGGTCTACCCGGGCCTGCGTTGCAGTAACCGATAGGAGCAGGTCTCGGCAGAACACCTTGCTTGAGCCTGCCATAGAAGCCCTTGATACTTTCCTCACGGAGATTTCGAATGTAGTCTGCTGCGACAACCGCCTGAATATCGGCTGATAGCCGCCCGCCTCTGGAACTCAGGTCCAGGGCTTCGTTTGCGAAGTGAACTTCAATCCCCCCGTCGATCAGCTCCCCGAGGTCGGCCCAATCCCGAAGATTTCTGGCGCTGCGGTCGATCTTGTGCATGATGACGCCGACGGCGTCGCCCCGGCGTAGCAGCTTTATCATTTGATCGAAGATAGGTCTACCGCGTTTCGCCGCGGTTTCTTGCTCTTCGAGCCACTGGCCGATTTCCAGCCCTGACCGCAATGCATGACGTTCAATGGCCTCTCGTTGCTGCGGCAGAGAGACACCCAATTCGCCCTGGCGCGTGGAAGACACGCGCACGTAGGCAAAATATTTCTTTTTCATTTGTTAAAGGGAATCTATTTAATGGTGTGTTGTTCGACCTTTGTCTTTGAATCGTAAGATTCTTTTGAGTCATTGTCAAAAAGTACTCTAAGAGTCCCGTCATTGAGCATCCGCTCGTAAAAGCGCCAGACCATATCAAAGTAATGAATCAGGTTCTCGTAAGCCTGGCGGAGTTCATCGTTGCTGTAATCAGGATGAAGCGGGCGCAGCATTTCGAGCCTGCGCCTGATTGGTTGGTTCTCTGATTGTGGCTGGCGAGGGTGTTCCATCCTGGCAGCATAGAGCAGGTTCCCAATGGGTCCCAGAAGGGAAAAATTGCATTGGCGCCCATCTCACCGTCTGGGGTTTCAGGCTCCAGACTTTGCCTTCGCCCAACGCTTCCTTTGCGCTTCAGCAATCCTCTTGCGTGCTTCTGGGCTCATCGTCCTTTTCTTGAGTCTCGTAGTTTTGGTGGCACGCGAAGACGAGCGGGTTGTGGGTGCCGTCGCACCGTCCGATAATAGCGCCCGAACTTGTTGAAGCCGGGCGATCTCCTGGTCGATTTGTTTCAAGATATCCGCGTTCATCAAGCACTCCTCATTGAAGTTCAATCCAGAGTATACCGATAACCGTCGCCGGCAAGACAAGCTCCATCTTACTTGTCGCCAAACCTGTCCGCTGCTATGATGCCGGTGTCAACAGCGCATCCTTGAGGCACCATGAGATCTCCAAAGCCACTCGAACAGACTATCTACCAGATCGAGGTGAGACTTGTGGGGATCGAACCTAAGATCTGGCGATGGTTGCAGGTACCGGGGGAATTCAGTCTTGCGCAGCTTCATCAAGTGCTCCAGATAGCAGTGGGGTGGGAGAACTCCCATCTACATCGCTTCACGATCGGCCGCAGAACGTTTGAACAGCCCGCGCCCGCTGAATATGAGTCTGAGTGCGTGGCGGAAGACGAGAGCCAGTTCCGGCTGAGAGAAGTGTTGACGCACGAGGGGGCACGGGCCATGTACCTCTATGATTTTGGAGACCAGTGGGAACACGTCATGGTAGTCGAAATGGCGTTGCAAGCCGAGCCCGGCATTCGATATCCGCACTGCCAGGAAGGCGAACGCAGGTGTCCGCCCGAAGATTGTGGCGGGGTTCCTGGATACCTGGACCTGCTTGAGGCCATTGCTCATCCGCGTCGGCGGCATAGCAGAGAACTCCTAGTATGGGCAGGAGGCGACTTCAACCCAGAAGAGTTCTCTGTCAGCCGCGTGAATAGGACCGTTGAGGCAGGTCTGAGGCGCTGCGGAGGAGTAAGTAGTCCCAGTTCATACACCAGTTCAGTTCAATATTAAACAATGAAATCAAAATGACAATCGATCCAAGAGTTGCGCGTGAAGCAAAGGCATTGGTGAGCATCGCCTTCCGCAATGGGCCCATCGAATCCGTCCATTCAGGAAAGGTCTGCCCCGTGTGTGATGGCAAACCGGAGTACCGCCATATCACTCAGAATGAGATGAAGAGCATCGTGAAGAACGCAGTGGATTGGATGGCTACGCTGCTGACGTTGCGGGAGCATAGCCCTAGCGAGTATGAACGGCATATTGCGCACGGCTTGAGGTACACAGATAGGTGGGATGAACCCACATCGAAGATTGGATTTCAGGGACGAGACCTTCTCGACGAAGTGGACGAGTGAGGATCCAGCAAAGCAAAAGCGAGCGAGCCGATTGCGGCTCGCTTTTTGTTGACCGGCGCACTTATCCCCACACTCTGGATAACTGTACAATTTTTCCCTCCTTATATCCGTGTCGGTCATCGTGGTAATGTTGAGTTGTCATTAAACAAAAAAACTAAACACATGGAGGAAAACAAAAGACATTTCCCAAACCGTTTGCGGGAGTTGCGCCGGCGTCAGGGACTTTCGCAAAAGCAGGTCGTTACCCGGGTCCGGGGATTCGATACGCCGCGCCTTGCGCGTTACGAAAAGGGCGAGGTACTTCCGCCGTTCCTACATGCCCTGAAGCTGTCGATCCTTTACCAGGAGCCGCTTCAGGTGATCTTTCCGGAAGTGGCTTACAGGGTCCGCTCAGAAATCCTCAGCAACCCAGCGGTTGTCCGGTCGATCCGCCGCCGAGCCTACTTTCGAGAGGAGGCCGCATGACCTCGATCCTCGACATCTGCCTTCAGCAACAATTTGACCGGCCAAAGTCTCCGCGCGAGTTCCTTGCCCTGCAAATTGCAAGGAGACTCAATGACTTGCATGGAGTGCGGGAGTACGCTGTGCTGCTCGAACATTTCCCCGAGGAAATTATCGTCAACGCGTTCCATCGTGCGCGCGCAGGTGAAAGCCTGACCAAGGATGGGTTCCTGGCCGCTTTCCGCAACATTGTTGGCCAGCTGCGGGAGGAGACCGCCAATGAATAGGTCCCTCATTTCGATCAAGGCGGAGAGGCGTTGCATCGCCGTTGCTGTGTTCCGGGGCGGTACGCTTCGTTACGCCGAGGTTCTGACCTTGTCGTCGGACCCTCGGGCTGCAGAGAACAGCGCTGTCGGATTTGTGAATCGTAACGTCGAGCGATTCGAAGCCGCCTTTGCGGTGCTCGAAGACGCGGTCACCGCGGATGAGAGCCGATCTGCCAGCCTTATCGCCGCTCTTGAACGTGCAATAGCCGCCCAGGGAGTACCGACCCACCGGATCGGAAAGCTCGAACTCTTCTTGAACTTTGCAGTTCGGCCACTGAAAACCCGCAAGGAACTGCATACGATCATCGTGGATTTCTGGCCGCAGCTGAACAGTTCCGACTTCCATTCGTCTATCATGGACGCCGCCGCAGCTGGTTTGTTCGTTCAGACGGAGCACCGATTGCTCGGTTGATCATCATTTAGATCATTAACATCCACGCTATTGAGAAGCCCATTAAGCTATGTAGGCGGAAAATCCCGACTTGCGCGCCAGATCATCGACCGCATCCCCGAGCACACCACCTACGTGGAACCATTCACCGGTGGCGCGCAGGTGTTCTTTCACAAGCAACCCTCCGCAATTGAAGTACTGAACGATCTCGACGGCGAGCTGGTCAATTTCTACCGCGTGTGCCAATCGCACCACGAAGAGCTGGTCCGCTACATGCATTTCATGCTATTGAGCCGGGAGTGGTTCGGGCGCTTGCAGAAGACCCCTCCAACGTCACTCACCGACATTCAGCGAGCCGCGCGCTACCTGTATTTGCAGAAGGTCGCCTTCGGCGGACGCGTCCGATCACAGTCGTATGGATATTTTGTGACCACGCCTAATCGTTTCATGCCTATCAAAATACCTAAGCTCATTGAGGAGGCGCATACGCGGCTGGCGAAGACGCAGATCGAATGCGGACCGTATGAGGAGATACTCAAGCGTTACGACCGGCCAGCCACTTTCTTCTACCTGGACCCGCCGTACTACGGCATCAAACTGTACCGGCACAATCTGGAACACGGTGATTTCCTTGCCTTGCGCGACCGCCTGAAGAATCTCAAGGGGAAGTTCCTAATGTCGCTCAATGACACGCCGGAAGTACGGAATATCTTTTCGGCTTTCCATATCGAGCCGGTTGCGATCACATATTCAATCCAGCAAGACGGCCCTCGCCAGCACCAGGAACTGCTGATTTCAAACTATCGAATTACCGCCGAAATAGCCATCCATTGACCGTTCTCCAGAAATTGCGCACACTGACAGCAAATACAACGATAATGCGCAGACGAGCACGACAATTCAATCCGGAGCTGAAGGACTTCCGCAGAGCCATCCATTGGCTCTGGCAGAGAGGTGTTTCGCGCGAGCTCATTGGACAGCTTTTCGGTAAATCATCGAACCTTGTGTCGGTCCTTGCCCACAATGAGAATGAAAATGCGCGCCAACGCGAACGCCTCATTCTTTTGCCGACAGAGCCCGATTTCAGCGTTGCAAGCAATGACCCTCTCCTTAATGCGGCGGGAAAGTCAACCTTGGAGTTGGCCGAAGAGGTGGAGCGAGCAGAGCAGGACTTCTGGAAATCAGTTCGATCGCTTGCTGGAATTCCTCGCTATGGCGAACTGCTTCAGCGCCTTTCCGAGCGTAGTGAAGAGGACATCCTGGCACGGAGGCTCAGGGCTCGGCTGAAGAAGATGACCGCGGAAACCTATGCCCATGCCGGATACGTGAAGAGCGCGATTGCACTTGCCACGGAAGCCCTCGACATCGATCTAAAACTCTTCGACGAGACCGGGAGTAAGGATGATCTCGCCAACTATGCAAAGACCTGCCTCCTGATGTCCTTGGCCCATACCCAGCGGGAAGAATGGAAGGCTGCTCTCGAAATCATAGACCGTGCTGAGCGTGCTTTCGCTGCTGCAGACATTCCGGTTGATCCAGAGCTATACAGGCAGCGGGCTTTCATCTTCTTCGAGCAAGGCAAGAACGAGGAGGCGGAGAGATTATTTAAAGCAGCCTACCAGGTCTTTCCAGCGCATCGCGAGTTCCTGGGATTTGGACAGGGCGAGCATGCGCAACATGATGTGGGGCTGAGGCCGCTTGCGGTGCTCTCCGGCGATTTCGAGAACGCCCTTGAGAATCTTGACATCGCATCTGCGTGGCCAGCCGGTGACATCCACCTCGCCATCAACTTGAATTGGGCGATTGCTACGGCGCTGCTCTCCGACTCTCCTGAAGCCAAGAGGTTTGCTGAGGAGAACATCTCCCGCGCCACCCGGGAGTCCCGAGGCTTCGGCCATCAGGCGACGATCATTCGCCTGCTTGCTATGACTCCGCGCATTCCGAAGGAGCATCGCAGCGATTGGATCCGGTTTGCCCTAAATTACAACGCCTACCGCAACCGCTAAGAATCCCCAAATTCATTAATTTAATTTTTCGTCCGCGGGTCGCATTGAGCGCGACATCCCGCCTCTGGTGTCATTGGCTCGGAAACACCATGAACCCACTCGAAACAATCTTTACCAACACTTGGAATCGCATGGCGATGACCCGCTCTCCCAAGCTTAAGGGTGGTCTTCCGCTCGGGCATCTCGTCTTTGACGGGCGGGTGACCCGCAATCTGTATTTACTGCCAACAAGTATCCGTACGCAGCATATGGATATTCGAGGCAAGACAGGAGTTGGAAAAACTTCCTTCATTCGCTCCATCGTGCAGCACGATGTGGATGCCGGACGCGGCTTTCTCCTGATCGATCAACATGGCGACCTTATTCCGCAGGTTTTGAGCTATATCGCAGCCAGGCGTCCAAGGGATTTCGACCGTGTCGTGGTCATCGATCCAGGAAGCAGGCAGTGGGCTGTGGGCCTGAACCCCCTCGAAACGGAGGATGAATACACCCGATTCCGCGAGGTGGCGGAGGTAACGCGCAGCCTTGCTGACCGTTGGGATTTCAAAGGTGCCCGAACCGAAGAGTTGCTGCGCAATGCCCTGTTCGCCCTCTCGGCAAATGGGCTCACCATTTTGGAGACCGCGCTGTTTCTCTCAAATGATAGCTACCGTCAAGAACTCATCAGCAGAGTCGCGAATCAGGATGTCCGCGAGTACTTCGATCTACGCTTCGAGCCCTTAAGCGACGCCATGAAGGCGACCATGCGCGAGCCTGCGCTCAATAAGCTCTCCGAGTTCACCGCAGATCCTCATTTTCGGTACATCCTCGGACAATGCCGCTCGACAGTGTCGATCGATGAAGTGCTGGCACGCGGCATGATCGTGCTGGTCAATCTGAACAAGGGCCAGCTTGGAGTTCATGCCGTTACCTTCGGCAACCTTCTGGTTGCGAAGTTCAAAGCTGCAATCTTCCGCAGACGAACCCGTGGACTGTTTACCGTATTTGCCGATGAGATGCAGAATCTGGCTGCAGCTGACACTGACTTCGAAACCCTGTTTGCGGAGGCTCGGAAATTCTCTACCGGCTTGGTGACCGCGTCGCAGTTTGGGAATCAGGTCCCGCAGACTATGCGCTCCGCTGTGCAGGCTATTGCCACGCGGGTGTTCTTCCAACTATCCCCAGAGGATGCAGCGCAGGTCGCGCAGGAGATAGATGGAGGAAAGCAAATGGCCGACCGGCTGCGCAACCTGCCGCCTCGCCATGCAATCGTTAAGTCCGGCCATCATGCCGCACACGAGATTGTTATTCCCGATGTGCCAACCGTGAACGCACCGTTCGCGGACTTCCTTGCTCGCTCAAATCAAATTCACGCCCGCCTAAAGTCCGACATCGATTCCGATATCCGCCTGCGCAGGCCAACGGCTGATGCCAGCAAGGAGGCGATACGTGACTGGGAATGACAAGGTGCGAGTTGTTGCGACTGCTCGCGATTGTGAGTTTCTTGAGCAGCTTGCCGAGATGAAGATCCTTGATCGCGAGCAGTTTCAGATGATCGCCGGAATCCGCCGCGTTAACCGCGCCAACGACCGTCTGCTCCGGTTGCACTCCGTGGGCTTGCTCCGCCGGCATTTCCTTGGAACCGTCGCGGGTGGCCGCAAGGCCGTCTACTCGCTTTCGAGCAAAGGCTCTCAGCTAATCGGACGCGACAAGTTCTGGAAGTTCCAGCATTCAGACGATGAGCTCCTGATCGGTGACAGTTTCACGGCCCACCAGACGGCGGTGAACTGGGCCTCGATATCGGCCAAGTACCGCTGCCCACCCGGTATTGAGTTTCTACGCTGGATCAACTTCCGGGAGCCTTTGACTCGCGCTCTCTCAATTATCCCCGATGGCTACTTCGAGTTCCGCGCTGCGGGCGAAGTGCGCGCTCAGTTCGTTGAAGTTGATCTCGGCACCGAATCTTCGAGATCCTGGGAGCACAAGGCCGAAGAGTACCTGAAGCTTGCCACCAGCGCCGAATTCAGCCGCCTCTTCCGTCAGACCCGATTTCGGGTGCTGGTGACCGCGCCCTCTGACCGCCGCCTTCAGAACATCCGCGCGGTCGTCGGCAGGCACACGACCAAAATCTTCTTCTTCATCGATCAACTCACCATTAATCGCGATGGCCTCTTTACGTCTTCGTGGCTTCGGCCCGAAGGCGAAGAGCGCTGCTCGCTTGTATAGGAGACACCATGCGCTACTGCCGCAATTGCCGCAAGTTCACCGCAGGACGGCCCGCCTACTGCCAGTTCTGCGCCAGCAGCTACGGCGTCAAACTCTGCCCGCGCGGGCACAAGAATCCGCGCGCGGCCAATGCATGCAGTGAATGCGGCTCGAAGGAACTATCCACGCCGCACGGACCGCAGTCGGGCCTGAGCCTGCTTGGAACAGTTGTTGGTCTCCTGATTCTGGCCATGATTTCGGCCTACGGCGTTTATTTCGCTTACCGGCTGCTGCTCGATCCCAACAACCTCCTACACCTGATGTTGCTGGGCTTTGGGCTAGGCGTGGTGCTTCTGGTCTTCACCTATGCCTTCGATGACGACAAGCACAGATAGAAGACCGCTCGACCCGTTTTTAGCGGAATGGGTACCTAGTCGGATTTTTGAGCAGTGCAGAAAGTGAAGCGAAGAAAGGTCAATCTAGGGATTTTGCCTCTGGCAGAACTGCCATAGGCAATACCGGAGGCAGATATGAGTGAAAACGACCTGATCCTGGGCGAGCCGATGAGCATCCGCGAGGTCGCCAGGCTTATCGGCTGCTCGCCCTGGAGCGTTAGGCAGACATTGCTCCCTAAGGGTCTGCCGCACTGGCGCTCCGGGCCGAGCGGAAAGCTGATCTTTTACAGAGATCAGGTCATCCGCTGGTTGATTCACCAACAGGAACAGCGTAAGCCTTCGCGCCTGCGTTGACCCCATCGAACGCCCTCTGTTCGGGCTAAACCAATGAACAGAAGAAAGGAGGAAAAGTGTCGCCTCTCTACAAGCGCTTTAACCGTTGGTGGGCGTATGTAACAGTCGATGGCGTTCGCCAATGCCGCTCGACAGGCCTGACCAACAAGAAACTGGCCGAGGCCTATGAGCGCAAGTATCACGAAGAGCTTGTGGCTAAAGCCGCAGGGTTAACTGATCTGAATCCGGATATGACATTCTCGGAGCTTGCCGCCAGGTTTCTGGCAAGCGCCGAGGTGAAGCCCCACCACACCGACCGGCTGAAGATCCTCTTGCCTTACTGGGAGGATCGGACGCTGCGGTCAATCACCCGGGGTAGCGTGAAGGAATATCGCGCTGCCCGCATGAGAGCGCGCAAGCTCACGGACACGACGGTCAACCGCGACTTGGAAGTACTTCGCCACATCCTGTTCTGGGCAGTCGAAGAGGGAATACTCGCCCAAAATCCGATTGCCGGGCTCAGAATGCCAAGGGCCCGCAAGCGCCGCCGGCCGATCTTGAGCTGGTACGACGAGCAGAGCCTGCTGCACGCTTCTTCACCACACCTGGCGCGGATCATCGTCGCCGCGCTCGACACTGGGATGCGCCGGGGCGAGATAACCCACCAGGATTGGCGCGACGTCGATCTCAATCGGGGCGTGCTGTCTGTCACGCACTCCAAAACAGCCGAGGGCGAACAGCGGGAAATTCCGCTGACCGACCGCATGCGCTCGCTGCTTGCTCCCGGTAGGCAAACCTCCGGCCCAGTATTCACGTTCAAGGGCGAACCCATCACACGGATCAAGACTGCCTGGGCAGGAGCCATTCGCCGTGCCGGCATTCCACGGTTCAGGTTCCACGACCTGCGCCACACCTTCAACACACGCCTTCTGGAACTCGGGGTTCAGACAGACGTTCGCAAGGCTCTGATGGGCCACAGCTCCGGCGAAGACGTGCACTCGATCTACACCCACGTCGAAATGCCGCTCAAACGCAAGACTATCGACAAACTCAACGCCTGGATGCACGAACAGATGCAATCCAGCCAAGCGGAGGTATGTCGTGACACCAGAAATTACGCCACCCGATCCGAAGGAAGCGATTCGTGCGCAGCTGTTTGATAACGCGGCGCAAGGACTTCGCAGAACGATTGACCGGATCGACGCTTGTGCCGAGGAACTCGGGCGCAGCAATGCGCTTGGAGTCATCGGCGCCTTGGAAGGCGCGGAGGAGGACATCGGGCTCATTCGAACCCTGATGATCCTCATCCGCGATCACTTCTCAACCACAACCGAATAACAAGGAGGAAATCGTGCCCGCTGAAAAGAAGACCACCACTGCGCGGCCCAGTCCGGCTCCCGCGCCCCAACCTGCTGAATCCCAGGCCCCGGCGACGTCGTCGCGAAAGGCTTGGGTGCCAAAGAGCCCCGTTGAAGTAGTTCTCGAACAGATCAAACGCCAGGAGGACAGGGTCTCCCGCCTTCAGGCTGAAATCGACGCCGAGAAGATCACCCTCAACAAGCTGCGCAAAGCCAAGGACGTTCTCGAAGCGGCCAGCTAACCACAAAAGAGTGCATGCAGTTCTGCAAGCACTCTTTTTGTTGTGGAGAAACAACGCATGACCATTACAGCTTCGCTCATCGGAATCGGCTTCGCTGTCGTTGCCCTACTGGTGCTCATCCGCGCGCTTGAGCTGAAAGATATAGTTCGCCTTGTCAAAGGCGGGTTGCTGGCCATCCTGGCTTTTGTCGTTCTCGGTTCTGTCGCCCAGATGTTCCTTCCCGGCTTTCTCACCGCAGGCTTCAGGGCCTGCGCTCGCTCATCGCTGCTCTTGGGCGTTGCCATCGCCGTCATCGCCCTTGCGCTCATGCTCATCGCCAGCCGTCGCAAATCCGGCGGCTCCAGCCAAAGCCGCCACTGAAAAGGAGACCATTTATGAAACCGCCCACTCTCACTGTTAAAGGCCGTCCGCAATCCCTCGAAGCTGTCGCCTACTTCGAAGGGGCGCAGGGCGCCGACTTGAAACCGGGCCTCGACCGCATCCAGGCTACCTTCGATCAGAAGGCGGCTGAACTTGGCCATGGTGCGGTTCCTCGCGAGAAGAAGCACGAAGAGACCCACGACCGGGTCGAAGTTCTGATGCCAGCGGCCGAGCAGAAGGCCTCCGCCATCAACGCCCGTGTAGGAAATGAAAAGCCGCAAGCATTCATGCCGGCGGTATGCCTGATGGCAGCCGTCTTCATGGCTGCAGGCGAAGTGGAATTGTTGGCGCCCGCCCTCGATGTCCTGTCAGTGACCAACCCCACCTTACAGACATTGACCGCAATCGGGATCATGTGTGTCAGCTGCCTGGCATTTCACTTCGCCTGGGACAGCTTCACGTCAAACCGCTTCCCACGCGTCTTGAAGATCATCGCCCGTCTTACTGCGGGCGTGATTGCGATCTTCCTCGTCGTGTGGGGCATCCTGCGCGGAGCACAGGTCGCTTTTGCATCCGACCTGACCGATAACCCGTTGGGCCGCTTCCTGTCAGGGCACCCGGTGCTGGCCGCTGTGTTCTATGTATTCGTGACGCTTGCCGTGCCTCTGGTCGTCGCGAGTGCCGTGCACTTTGGTATCCACCATCTGCGCGATTGGTGGGAATGGAAGAAGGCCAATGCCAATCTTCAGGCGCTGAAGGAAGCCAAGGTCAACGCCGCAAAGCAGCTAGAGACCCAACGGGAACAGCAGAAACAAGTGCTGAAACAGCTCGCTCAGGAGTGTGCCCAGTGGAAGGCGACCTATCAAATCCATCACGAGCGCGGTCGGCAGCATGGCGCCCAGAAAGAGCCCTTATGGCGAGTTGGGCTCAAGTCTTCCGTCGTTTCCATCTTGGGCGGCGCACTCCTGCTGGCCGCGGGGCCGGTTGCCGCTGGGACCGCAGCCCTGGTCGGGGGAACCACGGCGTTCGTACATTTCTGGCGCAAGCGCCAACACCCAACGCCGGAACAGTACTACAAGGCCCACAACGTGCAATTTGTGCCGGAGATGAGGAATCTATCGGCCCAACCCAAAAATCCGCTTCTCGAAGCCAAATCTGAGCATTCACAGCCAAAGAAAGGACTGCCCGAATGAGAATACTTTGTTCTCTTTCCCTTGCAGCTGTTGCACTCCACGGGTGCGCTGGACTCCAGCGCACCACCATCCAACCCACTCACACCATATTCGCCCTCGATGCGACAGCCAGCGTAGTTCCCGAGTCACTTGCTCAGGCGGTCAAATCTGTCGATGCAGAGGTTGATCGCATGCAGAGGGGCGATTGCATTACGGTGCTCCCTATCATAAGCAGTTCGGTTGCCATTCCTTCCAACGAGATCGTTCGAGGATGCGCACCCATTGCACGGCAGCCATATGATCAGGATCTGAAGGTCTTTCGAGATCAGATGAGGAAGAGCATCGATCAGCAAGCCCAGAAGCTTTCGTCGACCCAGGCTGAGAAGACTGACATCCTCGGAACGATCGATCTCCTTGATCAGGAACTCGCGCTGGACGGGCCCAGGGTTCAGAAGCGGGTGATCCTCTTTAGCGATTTCATTGAAGAGGACGCCAACAGGAACTTCCTCCGCTCTGCCGATATGTCGGACGTGGCCGTCGCGTCTACATTGGCCAGGGACCTGGCTTACCGGAAAAGAGCGGCCGGGAACAATGCTGCGATATGGAATGGGATACCCATTCTGCTTGCCGGGCTCCAGAGTTCCGAACTTCCGCAGCTTGCCGAAAGCAGACGAGCGGCCATTAGGCAATTCTGGACGGAATATTTCGACGCGCGGCAGGCGCAGCCAACCTACGTAAATGACGGCCCTGGGGTCTGCGGCAAATTTCTGGAACGTTGAGACAAATAGAGGAGGGCGATGCCCTCCTCACTTGCTCGGTGCCAATTTTGTATGCGCAGCCCAGCGCCTCTTCTGGGCCTCGGCAATTCGGGATCCCGCTTCCGGTGAAAGCACTCGCTTAGCCCGTCGATTTGTGACGGGTTCGGTGCGGGCGCAAGACGCTCCGACCCGGGTAATGCTAGCATCTGTGCCTGCATTTTCATCCGAAATGCAGGCACAATGGTTCAGGCCAACTCATCTGGATTCAGGACCTTCGAACAAGCCAGGACTGCAATGAAAATGCAGCGAAATTGTGGGGGAGGCGCGTGAGCGCCTCAATTCTGCCTCGGGTTTTCTCTGTGCATAAACATAGCGGGCATTTTGAATGGCAAAATTCCCCCAGACCGATGCGACCTGCCCGTTCAGATTGCTTTGTATTAAAGAAATCACGCCTGGAGGCTCTCCGCCAACTATTCTCTTGGACTGGTTGTTGTCTCTATGATGCAGCCGTCCGCGTCTTTGAAGTATTCTTGGCGAGATCCGGATGGCAACCTGATCAAACCGGGATGTGTTTGTAATAGGTGTCTGAGGCGGTCAACCACGCACTGAACGTCGGGAACGGCAAAAGCGAAGTTGAGGTTTCAAAGGATGGGCTTCTTCGGGCGGCTGGTTTCCCAGATTTCCGTCAGAAGATGGGTGCTGGATCAATCAAATGAATATCTTGTCCATTTCGTAGCGGTAAGAATTTCGCCAGAAGGTCCTCGCCATTGGGAAGGAAAAAACTTGTCCAGAGCAGATTCGGTGGTGCAGGAAGTCGGACCGCTGACTGTGCCTTGAGTGGTAGGGGCAGATTGGGTGTAAAGTGTAGACGGTAAGAACGCGATGGCGCTGCCCAGCAATAACGCAGCGGATTGCTGCGCCGATTTCCGCGACTAGCTCTTCCTTGCTTTACAATTCATCACCGAAGCGGTCGCCAAAGGTGCGATTGAGCCCACTAGTAGTGGGGTCCATCCACGAAGCGGCTCCGGTGTGAGTGGCCCAGATGAGTTCGGCTGAAGGTGCAATACCCTGGCCCGTTGAATGAGACCAACTGCGACGATCCCTATGAAGGCAGTATCTCCGGAGATTCGCACCCGCTTTTCCTCCTTGTCGATTTACGCATTTTGCGTAGATACTGCTTCTTATGCCAAGAATCGCTGCATTGGAAGTCGTCTTTCCGGAGACGCGTCGGGCAGTGCTGAATTCAGTGCTGTTCTCTGGAGACCGTTGGTGGTATCTCGCCGATCTCGCGAAGGCATTGAGAAAGACACCATCGAGCCTCCAGAGAGAGATGCAGGCGTTGAACGAAATTGGGATACTTTCGCGACGTGTCGAAGGTCGCAAGGTTTTGTTCCGGGCGAACCACCAATCGAAAGAATGTGCCGCATTGCGTGGGATTTTCGAAATTTCGCGCGCAACGGGTCCTGAAGTCCAAGAAAGCCGAGCTGAGTAATAGATGGCAAATCGAAACATTCTGCTTATCGAACCTGGGTACAAGAACAAGTATCCGCCGCTGGGTCTCATGAAAATCGCCCAGTATCACGGCCCCAATGGTCGGAGAGACAAGGTCACCTTCATCAAAGGGGAAGACAAATCTGTTTTCGGCCAACCGTGGGACCGCGTCTATATAACGACCCTTTTCTCGTTCGAATATCCAAAGATTTCCGAGTCGATTGAGTTTGCAAAACGCGTAGTAAACGGCCAAACCGACAAGATCTTTGTCGGCGGAATCGCCGCTTCTCTGATGCATGATCGTTTTATCAAAAACGATTCTTGGCGTGGCGTACGTTTCATCAAAGGGCTGCTCGGCGAGCCTCCAGCAGTGTCGTTGCAGCTAGACGACTTTGCCGAAGAGATGTATTCGGACGACCGAGACGGCACCCCAATCGAAGACCTTACCCCTGACTACAGCATTTTGGAGCAGCTCGACTACAAGTACCCAGTACATGATGCGTACTTCGCGTACGCATCGCGCGGCTGCATCCGTAAGTGTCACTTTTGCGGCGTTCCTAAGCTCGAGGGCGCCCAGAGAGATATGCAGTCCTTGACCTCGGTCGTAACGCGTATTAGGGAGCTGTACGGGGACAAGAAAGACCTGATTCTGATGGACAACAACGTTGTCGCATCAGAGCGATTCCGGGAGATTATAGGGGAAATTCGGGATTTGGGCTTCACACCCGGCGCGATGCTCAAGAGAGGCCGTACTCCAGTGCAGAGGAGGGTCGACTTCAATCAAGGTGTTGACGCCCGAATTCTCTGCAAAGACCCGATGTACCTACGAGAGCTCTCGAGCATTGCAATCAAGCCTTTACGGATAGCCTTCGACCACCTTGGACTTCGTGGTCCGTACGAGACCGCAGTCCGTACCGCACATAACTTCGGCCTGAATGAGCTGTCGAACTACATGCTGTACAACTTCCATGACGATCCGAGCGATCTCTACGAGCGCATGGACTTGAACGTGCGGCTTAATGTGGATCTGAACATTCGAATTTGGTCTTTCCCCATGCGATACCAGCCAACGGATAGACCCGACCGCGGTCACATTGGAGATAAGTGGAGTCGCTTCGAGCTTCGTTCGATGCAGCTCATCTTGCAAGCCACCCACGGCGTCGTTAGCGGTGCGCCTGATTTCTTCCGACGCGCATTTGGTGCAAACGTTTCAGACTTCCGCGACCTACTGCTACGCCCACATCACTTCATCTTCAATCGCGACTGGTATGACAACGGGATGGGCAGGCCCGAGCTCGACGAATTCAACGGCCAGTTCAGGAAGCTTTCCAACGATGAACGACGTGAACTAAAGGCGCTGCTTTCATCTTGTGATCCCCGCGACATTCGAAAGCTGAGCGCCTTCGCGCAGGCTGATGCTGTGAAGCGCATCTTGCCCTTCTACGTGCCGATTTCTAAGGATATTGAAGCAGAAATCTGGAGGGCGCGAAAATGTCAGGGACAAATTACCGATGTTCCTGAGGACGAGAAGGTTGAAGACGCAGGTCTTGACGAACCAGTTTTGTTCCCAAGAAGGCAAGCAAGTACTGGATATGTTGGAGCGAATCTATGAGCAATGTACTTCCCATCTACACACCTGTTCGAAGCGAATGGAAGAACATCGAAGAGCGTCCGGTCCTCGGTAAAGATGTCTTGGAGCTGCTGAGCAGCTCGATGTATGTCAACCCACTCTCTATCTATCGTGAATATATTCAGAATTCGGCTGATTCGATTGAGGAAGCCTGTGCGATAGGCTCTCTGCACCGAGCGAGTGAGGGTCGCGTGGAAATAACAATCGATCAGAGTGCTCGAAGCATTCGTATCCGAGATAATGGGACGGGTGTCGAGCAATCCAAGTTCGTTTCTCGGATGGTGGCCCTTGGCGCTAGCCGAAAGCGCGGCCTAAAGGCTCGAGGGTTTAGAGGTGTCGGCCGACTCGCAGGCCTTGGTTACTGCCAAGAACTCATATTCCGTTCACGCGCCGATGGGGAGCGGGAGATTTCGGAACTGCGTTGGGATTGCCGTGCTTTGAAGTCAAACCTCCGAGATCCCAAATTCTCGGAGCAGCTTTCGTCGCTAATTTCCCGAGTCGTTCGCACACGGAAGGGCGCGGACACTGAGTATCCTGAACGCTTCTTCGAAGTGGAAATGATTGGAGTAATGCGAAATGGCGCAGATGTCTTGATGAACGCGAGCGCTGTGGCATCGTATCTGCGCCAAGTGGCACCAATCCCTTTTTCCCCCGCATTCGAACATGGTAAACATCTCGATCAAACACTCGGGAGAGTGGTTCCGATGGGGAATGTCAGGATTTTTGTGAACGACGATCAGGAGCCTTTGTATCGCCCACACCGAAATGAGTTCGTGGCCAGAAAAGGCGTGAAGGACTGCCTGCGTGAAGTGACAATTCGAGAGTTCTTTGGATCTAACGGCGACCTTTCCGCCATCGGTTGGTGGGCTGACCATTCGTACCTGGGCGCGATATCATCGGAGACCAGCATCGGGGGATTACGTCTACGGTGCGGAAACATTCAAGTTGGTGAGCATGACTTGCTCAATGGTCTATTTCAAGAACCACGTTTCAATAGCTGGACTGTCGGGGAGATACATGTGCTGGATGAGCGAATACTGCCCAACGGACGGCGAGACCATTTTGAGCAAAACGTTCACTTCTCGGATCTGCTCACGCAATTAACTCCGATTGCCCACGAACTGGGTAAAAAGTGCCGCGACAGTTCGATTCAGCGAAACGCTACACGGGAGTACCAGGCGAAACGCAAGCAAGTGGAAGCCAACCTGGACATTCTCAAACAGGGCGCGATCTCCCCCGATCGAGTGAAGCAGATCGAAGGAGAGACTCGAAACCTTCTCGATCAACTGCGCCGATTCAACAATGGCCGCGTCAAAGACGAAAGGGTAGTCCGTATCATGTCTCGGAAGACGGAAACACTTAGAACACGGTCGGAGCGTGTCTTCTCCAAGACTCATGTCGCCACAGCGCTGAAATCAAGAAATAGAGCAGATCGCTCGAGGTTCGAGCAGATCTTCGGCATGATTTACGAATGTTCGTCGGAACATACTGCCGCAAAGAGTCTTATCGATCGGATCTTGAAGAAGATGGATGCGTGAAAGAAGATCCGATCGTCAGCAAGACCGCCTGCGCTCGTCGACCGGATTCTCAAGAAGCTTGAATCGCGACTGGGCTGGAGAGTTCCGCGTGGGTGTCTCCGGTGATGCAAGACATAAGCTGCTGGGGTGTCAACGGCCCCTGAGGCGGCTCCAGAATCGAGCATGGGTCTCCGGATACTACGCACCTCAAGAACCGGCCCTCTTCCACCAAGAGCATGGGAAGATTGAGTACATCTTCTGCAGTCTGCGAGCTCTGAACCCGGAGATCTCGCCCTGCGACAAATTGGAATTCAAAAGTGAAATGAATCATCTTTGCATTTTCATGTCCTGTGTAAGCAACAGAAGGTAGACATCTACAGCGAAAGTTCTGCATCTCAGCGAGCTCGCGTATCCACTGCGGCACCCAAAGACGTAACTGATGTTGTTTGAACCCCTCCCCGAGCCCTGAACCCCATGCGGCTACCGTTTGAATCAAATCGTTCTGGGTTCTTTGGGCCGCCTCTTGAAGAAACTGTACTGGCTCATCGCCGAATGTGTCTCGAACATTTAATGTCAGGAAAAGATTGAAGTCGTGCCCCCTCTGGCGAGCAAACAGTTCTTCAATCGCTTTAATACGAGGCGACTTTTGTCCTGTCGCCGTTTGGGAGGTTTTTTTATACGCGATTCCGCCAAGAAAATCTAGATTGTAGATGTCGTATTGAAACGAGATACCAGTTCCACTGTTGACTGAAAGCTTTGGTGAAGCACCGTCGATGCCTTTGCCGGCCAAAATCACCTCTTC